>Ga0068861_100000469_pt1 | contig 23556 bp, 17 predicted proteins | sample KBSSwiS42_FD_66593 | JGI IMG/M metagenome (GOLD analysis project Ga0068861, IMG submission 66593) | Switchgrass rhizosphere microbial communities from Kellogg Biological Station, Michigan, USA - KBS Switchgrass S4-2 | ecosystem: Host-associated > Plants > Roots > Rhizosphere > Soil ...
TAAGTGCCGAACGAATCTGCATCCTGCGCCCTCTCACCCGTGTCGTATCCACGTAACCACCCAGTCTGCCCCCACGGTTCGTGAGAGCTCGACTTTGACCGGTTTGGCTTTGCTGCCGGCGATCGCCAAGTGGAGCTCGAGGTGCGTTGCGCCGGAAGTAATGTTGTCGAGGGGCAACTCCGGGCTCTTGAGCCGATAGGCCCCACTCTTGTCGTCGCCCTTACCTTCCGCATCGATCTGGACGAGGTACTCGCGTGGGCCGGTGATTCCTACGTCTTGGGCGATGTCGTGGAATTTGAGACGGCCGTCCTTGACCTCGAAGAAATCGAGGGGAGCCACTTCACGGAACCAGTACCGCATTACCTTCTCGCGACGTTCCATGAGCGTCTTGAGGAGATACTGCTTGGCCTTAGGATCCTCGTACCCCCCCGCATCGATGGCGGCCGCGATCTGGTCGCGAGAGAACGACGCGACGATCTTCGCGCCCCAGTACCCGTCACGATCACTCATCGCGCGGAATGCCGGCTGTTCCTGAAGCGTCTTGAACTGCTCCGGGTGAAACGCGGCTGACTCGAAGTTTCCCACCGAAGGGATCCCGGGATCTCCCTTTACGTGACGCCAGGGTTCGACGGCAAATCCCAGGGTAACGAGGCGTTTCGCCATCCATCCCCAATCGATCGTGTTCTCGTAACCGTGCCAAGGTTCGCGAGCACCCAATCCGGCCGCTCCCAGCGATGCACCGACGTCGAGCACATAATGATCGACGTGCCCCAAGCTGTCTTTGGTGGTGGGGACGAACACGTCGAGGAAATTCTGGTCTTTCGCATCCCAACTGTTGAGCCACGAGGCCAGAACGTACATCCCTCTAAGCTCGCGACGATGATTGTGGGTGTACCAATCGTTCGCGTCCCCGGGGCGGCGTTTTTGCATGCTGGGGGCTCCCAGTACTTCGCCGGGAATGAACAGACTGGCCAGCCCGGAATAACTACCGTCGGGAAAGGTCGCGCCACGCTCCAACACTGCTGTCAGATCGGATTCGCGCATCTGCTCGCCGTCTTCATTGCCTTTGAGCAGATCTTCGTCGATCTTAAGGTCTTCGCGGCGGAAGCGGATCGGCTGGTTGTTGGGCACGTTGTATCCCGCCGCCCATAACAGCGTCCGGCTGACCATGTCCGCTCCCGAAACGAGCTGCGCATATCCCGCTGGATCCAGCTTGATGAGCCATTTCTTGCCGTCCGCGTCCTTGATCTGGAAACCGGCCGTTTGGCCACCTGCTTTGGCGTGCTTGATCGTCCACGGTTTTTTGGGCAGGACCACGTCGGTAGGCCCGTCCCGAAGCTCGCTCGGCGGGATGGCTTTCAGGTGATTGCGATTCGTGAACCAACTCGAGTTCGGCACCTCGTCGAACGCATTCACATTGGCCGCTTCGCGGTCCGTCTTTGCGCCGAGGCTTCTTGGAATGATGAGCAACTTGTCAGGGATGTCGAAGGCATGGGAGAGCGGATCCACGATGGATTGTCGGAACATCCCCGTGTAGTAATTTGACTCCCACTCCGGGGGTTGGGCGATGGGTTGTTCATCGTGGTCGATCCAAGTCGTTCGGTCTATCCAGCCTGAACGCTTGAGCTCCCGATCGGGATTATCTCCCCAGGAGATCCCAGCACAGCAAAGAAGCAGCAAGCCAAACATGGAGGAAAGGATGGTGCGGCGCATTAGAAAATGTTCCCGATGCGAATAGTGAGATGGAGGCCCTCGTCCCCCTTGGCGAGGTCTAGACGGACATTCGAGCGATCCGACAGCCCGAGACGAAAACCACCCCCGTAAGCCGTGTGACGTTTGTCCCATGTGAACGCGCTCGAGAACGGGGCCACTTCGGTGAGCTCGTAGAGGGCCACCGCGTCCAAGGTCCATTCGCGGCGTTCCCAGAGTTCCCAGCGGTATTCGGCCCGCAAGATAGCAAGCTGGTTGTCATGAAACCGGCGGGCGGAGTAGCCCGCGAAGGCAAGAGTCCCCTCGTTGTGGGCGAGGCGGTAGAAGGGCATTTCTGCCGAACCCGCCAACGGTTTGACGCCCGCCCAAGCGGCGCGAACGGCAATAACCCGCCGAGGGGCGAAGACGGGCAGGTAGCCACGTCCTTCGAAGAGCCACTGATTGAAATCGGGATCGCTTTCGCGAATGCCTTGAAATTGTCGGAGTTCGGTTCGGAGATGAACGCCAAGCGACGGTACGACGTCGTTATTGATCATCGCAAAGTCCCCTGTGGCCCCGTACTGGAGCTCGTAGGTGGACCCCCCGTACCCAGGGACAGTTTCGGGTGGGAACACTTCCGTGAGGAGCGGTGTCGATTTCCAGCCGCTCTTGGCCGTCATTGCCGAGTAGCCGCCGACCAGACGGACCTGCCGCAGCGGTGCCGAACCGAACAAAAGCGACCCTTCGGCACTGATGTCTTCGAGCCGGAAATACGATCGCTGGGATTCCGGCGTGTCGTTACCGATGCCGAAATAACGTCGATTCGGTTTGAGATCGTAACTGCCAAGCAGCTTGAATCCGATCGGCTGGCGATCCGCGATGGTCTCCGTCAACTTTATCCGGCGGTGATCGGTAATCGACCATCCGGCAAACAGGCCGAATCTGGAATCCGGAATGAGAAAGTCCCGGGCTTTGATCGTCGGCCCTAGGGCGACATCATTGGCGGAGCCCGCGTAGATTCCAACCCCGACCTTTACTCCCGGAGAGGGAGGTTTGGGCGACATGAGCCCGCCCCCAAACTGCTTGAAACCGAGTTCCATCCCTCGCGCGAGAAGCCGCATCGGGAAAAAGACCACCCGAAATGGCGTGCGTAGAGCGGTCTCCCAGGTCGGATCACGATCGGGCTCGGCTACTCGGGGGCCGGGCATGGAGGGGTCATCGGACGCAGGTGGATCGGGAGCGGTCCAGGTCGTGTCACCGAAGCCGGTGGAATTGGTGGAATCCCCTACACCGGAGGCCATATTCGCACGAGCCGGGACGGCTACCCCGCCACCGAGGAATAAACTAACCATAATGAAGCCGTATAACCGGCAATACTTGGGAAACATTTCCTCGTCCTTTTGAATTTATTCAATATTCGGGAAGCACCTGGCCCACGCGGGTGCCTACCCCGCTTATATTACATACAGCGGAGATCGGTATGACGTTCCCGTGTCCGATGGTACTCTTTCCCAAGTCCAAGTGACAAAAATAGAAATCCAGGGGAAAAAGGAAAAATCTTTCAGAATTGTGCAAAATCCGGGACGTCTCTTCCAGAGTTACCTTCGCCGGATCGGCATCGAACCGGAAGAACAGGGTCTGCTTGGCCTCATGGGGGCACTGGTCGGAGTTCTCCTTTGCGCGTACACCGTGGCCAAGGTGCTGCGCGATTCTCTTTTCCTCTCAACCTTCGGCGCTCTAAACCTTCCCTACGCCTACATTGTGGTTGCATTTGCCTCCGCCGGCGCGTTGTGGTTCGAGGGGCGCCTCAGGCGGCGCTTCGCCGGTATCAGCGCCTTGCGATTCAATCAGCTCATCGCCATCGGCTTCAGCTTGATCGCCGCGCTCATCTATCCGCTCTGGAAACAGGGCATCACGGCTCTCTTCTATTTGTGGACCGGCAGTCAGGCCATTATGTTGCTCCCGCATTTCTGGGCATTGGCCATGGACGTGTGGGATTCGCGTCGGGCGCGCCGACTGTTTCCGTTACTCACCGGTTGTGGGCTTTTGGGTGGATCCTTAGGGGGCGCGATTGCCGGGTGGGGAACCGGACTCGTGCAGCGGGTGGGACTCATGTGGGCGCTTTCGATTCTCTTGGTGTTTGCGTATTTGTTGACCGGCTTGATCGAACGCAACCACTGGCGGCGCAAGAGCGTGCCCGAGGCCAAAGTGGCCGTCTCCCGATGGCACATTTTCCGCAACTCCACATATCTTAAGGTACTCGCCACCGGCATGGCCCTTTCGGTGGCCGTATCGACGCTGGTGGATTTCCAGTTCAAGTTCTTCATCACTCAGCTCTATACGGATCCGCACGACCTCACGCGATTTCTGGGGAAGTTTTATGCCGGGCTGAATGCGCTCTCTCTTCTCTTCCAGTTCACCGCCGCGGGATGGTTGTTGCACCGTTTCGGTCTGGGGCCATCTTCGGGATTGCAGCCATTGACCGCGGTGTCCTTTGGTCTTGTGACCGGATTGAGCGCGGGGTGGTTTCCCATCCTGGGGCTGCGTTGGTTGCAGGGCGTCGTGTTCCAAGGACTCGGCAAGTCCTCGAATGAAATCTACTATATGGCTCTCCGACCGTTCGAGCGCCGCATCATCAAACCCGCCATCGACACACTCGTCGAGCGATGGGGGGATGCGCTCGTGGGCGTCATGCTGGTTGTGGTTCTGCATCTCTTTCGCGTGCCGGTAGGAATCATTGCCGTGATCACCGGCGTCATGGCGATACTCTGGCTTGGCGTCATCACGATCCTGAATCGGCAGTTCGGGCGAGCATTCGAAACCGCATTGACCCTGCGCTGGACGGAACCTGATTTATCCTACGAATCGTTGCATACCCCGGCGGCCAGACGGGCTCTCCTTCGAGCCCTGAATGGAAACGACGAGCGGCGCATTCTCGCCGCCCTCGACCTCAGTCGCTATGCGGGAGATGCTGCGTTGGCAAAAGCGGTGATGAATTGCCTGGACAACCCCTCGGTCGCCATTCGGCGCGCCGCGGTGGATGCGATGCGGGTGATGCGCGTGCAAGGCCGAGAGAAACAAATCGAGGCGTTTCTCGAAAATTCGGACGATGGTCTTCGCAGGGCCGCAGTGGAGTATCTGCTCGAGTTGGGATCTCAGCCGACCCATCTAGTGCGGGACCTCTTGAATGCAGAGGATCCCGCCCGGCGTCATCTCGTTCTCGATGTCTTGTTCGAACATCCCCGCGCTGCGCCCGGAGCCCTCCCGCCCGAGTGGATTGCCGAACATCTCGCCACCGGCACGCCCGAGGATGCGGTTCTGGCTGCGCGCGCCCTGGGTATTGTGAGCGGTGCCGCCACACCACAAAAGCTACTGGCGCTCGTGACTCACGAGAATGTGGATGTGCGCCGGGCGGCCTTGGTGAGTGCGGCCCGACGCCCCCATCCGAGTTTCGTCGAGGCAATTGTGCCTCAGCTCTTGGACCCTGCGGTGAGCTTTGAGGCCGAACCGGCGTTGGCCGCCATCGGCAATGCAGCCATTCCTCGCCTCGTGCCTTTGCTTGAAGGATCCGAAGGGGCGAGAGCGCAAGTTCTCGCGGCCCGCACCCTTGCCTTGATCGGTACGTCACGCGCCATCAAGGAACTGTCGCGCATGGTTCGGAGCACCGACCGAAGGGCTCGGCATGTCGCGCTTCAGGGTCTCGTCAAAGCGCGGGAAGACCGGGGGCGACCGGTCCTACCACGTTCGCTGGCCCATCGACTGTTTCTGCGGGAGCTTGCCGAGTACCGGCGGCACACCGAACATGCGGAGCGTTTGCGGGCCGCAGTTCATCCCGAGTTGCGACTTCTCTCGGAAAGTTTTCGCGAGTTTGCGGAGATGGCGCTCGATCGGGCCCTCCGGGCTCTCGCCTGCTGGTATCCGCCCAAGCCGCTGGCCGGGGCGTTCGAACGTCTCAAGTCCCGGGAACGCGAAATGCTGGCGCCCGGTCTGGAGTACCTTGGACACGTGCTTCCAGGAGGAGTCTTTCGATCCGTGACCCGCATTTTCGAGGAGGAAGCACGCGAGGACACACCAACGATTGATTCGACGCATGATTTGGAAGCAGCAATCCGCTTTGCTTGGGAAGCCGGTGATGAGTGGCTGCGTGCCTGCGCTGTACGCGCATCGCGGTATGTTCCCGGGATGAATCCCGATCAGTTTCGGAAGGACGGACGGGAAGGGGATCCCCTCGTGGAGGCGGAGCTCGCCGCGCTTTTGGCCGGTACCGCCCACGAATTTTCGCCGTCTTTAGGGCCGGGCGGAGCGCTGTAATGTTGACCGCGGTCGAACGCGTCATGATCCTAAAGGGCGCGGATCTTCTTAAGGACGTGGGCCCTCGACATCTGTTGCGATTGGCCAATGTCGCCCAGGAGGTGGAGATCTATCAGGGAGACCTGATCTACGATCGAGGGGATCTCGCCGATGCGCTCTATATGGTGGTGGAAGGACGGGTCAGGCTCACCACGGATCAGGGGGTCATTTCTGAAGTGGGACCCCGCGAATCCTTTGGAACGTGGTCCTTGGTCGACGATTCGGAACGGAGACATCGCGCGGAGTGCATTGAAGATGGACTGGCTCTCGCCCTGCGCGGTGACGATTTCTACGACGTAGCCGCGGGCGACACGACGATGCTCCTCGAAATGATTCGAGCGTTGGCCAAACGCTTGCGGGATCTGGTCGCTCAGCGACCCGAAGAGGCGCGGGTCGAGGGCGAAGGGGTTGAGAAACCCAAGGCACTGGAAGAGGAGGAGCAACGAGCTGAAACGCAGCAGCAAGAGGCGGAAGCCACCGTGCCCTCCACTCCCGGCGAAGCATTGAAATCAGCCGTGCTCGGCCAGCCTGTGCCGCCCGGTGAAACGCCAGACCTTCCTGCCGAACCTGAATTTCCCCCCGAAGATATCCGCGTCCACGAGCAGCCTGAAGAAAAAGTGGAAGTCAAAGACGGTAAAAAGGGGTAAAAATTTGGGGCACCCGTGTTTCGGGTGCCCCCGGCGTCCACAAGAGCGGGCTTAAGACTCTTGCGACGCGCGATCCCCCCCTCAGGGATATGGTTGGTTCCCTGCTGAACCTTCGGAACGAGCCTAAAGACCTTGTTGGGAGGCATCCCGTAGGTCGAGCAGGCGCTTTTCCTTAGCCATCCAGAACGACGACGAAGGTTCGCAGGGAACCAATGCGTTGCCGCTATTGCGGCGGTTAAATCCGTCCAGCCCCTCTTCCTGAAGCCGCGTGGGTGGCCCGTCAATGGCTGCCTCATCACTGAGCGAGCCACCCTTCGCCGGGGTTGGAGTAGCGTTCGCGGCTGGTGCTGAAGCTGCTCCTCTTACGAGGTCTCGCTGCTTCGATGGCTATATAACGCAATCGACGTGCCAGTTGCCCGGTAGAGCGCATCTTTTGCTAAGTCGCTGTTTAGCAACAACTTGAATTTTAGCGCGGCTGATCTGGGGTTGGGAGTGGGACCAGAGAACTGGGTACCCCAAGGCCACGAAAAACGGGTCAATGGTACAAGTCTAATATTTATAATAAGTTAGCTGTGGATACCTCCTATCCCGTGCGTGCGCGTAGCGTCTCAAGGGGTTACCTACGAACAAATCTTTGATTCAAGATGAACCAAGTAGCAAAATGAAACAGGAATCCCGTTCTAATTTAGAACGCTATCAATTTTTCGGATTGAAACACCTAAGCGTCTTATGGCATTAAATGTCTTGCTGACAACGGTTTGTGAGTGAATAATCCACCGCTTTTCCTTCTGGCATGTTGCCTGCGATTACATGGACGCTGGCAGAAGGGCGGAAAGTAGCTCTTCTAAAGGATGTAAGAACCGCTCTGGTGGCGGTCAAAAAAGAAAGCTTTTTCAGCCAGGAGGAATCAACATGGCACTCGTACGTTGGAGACCTATGAACGAGTTGGACGACATGAGCCGTTTGTTCGACGAGATGTGGCGCCGGTCGCAGCGTTCCAGTGGTGGAAGCAACTGGTACCCGGCCATCGACGTCAAAGAAAATGAGAATGAATACAAGATCGTCGCGGAGCTTCCCGGTATGACCAAAGAGGACGTGAAGATTTCCGTGACTGACAACATCGTTAGCGTTCGTGGAGAGAAGAAAGCTCAGAGCGAGGAGAAGAACGAAAACTGGCATCAGATGGAACGCGCATACGGCGCGTTCGAGCGCTCGTTCACGTTGGGGACGAGCGTGGATCCCAGCGGCGTGAAGGCCCGCTTCGAAAGCGGTGTCCTCACTATTCTTCTCCCTAAATCCGCAGAAGCACGGCCTCGGGAAATCCGGATCGAGGATTGAGGCCGTTCTGGAGTGTTGAGGTTGGGCGGGCGACTCGATCCGGGTCGCCCGCTCCGACGTTCTCTTGCCACCTTAGCCCCCCGGGCTAGGGACAAATTGAGGAAGTAAAGTCATGGGAAAGATCATCGGCATCGATCTTGGAACCACCAACTCCTGCGTGGCGGTGATGGAGGGAGGCGAGCCGGTCGTCATCCCCAACTCCGAAGGTGGGCGCACCACGCCCTCGGTCGTCGCGTTCACCAAGAAGGGTGAGCGGCTGGTCGGCCAGGTGGCGAAGCGGCAAGCGATCACCAATCCGACCAATACGATTTTTTCGATCAAGCGCTTCATGGGCCGGGCGTATGACGAGGTGAAGCAGGAAACCGGCATGGTGCCCTATACCGTTACCGCCAAGGGCGATCAGGTGGCGGTCAAGATTGGGGACAAGGAATATACCCCGCCCGAAATCTCGGCCATGATCCTGCAGAAGATGAAGCAAACTGCGGAGGACTATCTTGGTCAGAAAGTGACCGAGGCGGTCATCACCGTTCCTGCCTATTTCAACGATCGTCAGCGTCAGGCCACCAAAGATGCGGGCCGGATCGCCGGGTTGGACGTAAAGCGCATCATCAACGAGCCCACCGCGGCGGCGCTTGCCTACGGACTCGACAAGAAGAAAGACGAGAAGATCGCCGTCTACGACCTGGGCGGCGGCACCTTCGATATTTCCATTCTCGAAATCGGTGACGGCGTGTTCGAAGTCAAGTCGACCAATGGTGACACCCACCTGGGGGGCGACGACTTCGATCAACGCATCATCGATTGGCTCGTCTCCGAGTTCAAGCGCGACGAGACCATCGATCTCAGCAAGGACCCGATGGCGCTTCAGCGGCTCAAAGAAGCGGCGGAAAAAGCCAAGATCGAGCTCTCGAGCACGATCGAGTCGAACATCAATTTGCCGTTCATCACCGCCGACCAGAACGGGCCCAAGCACCTCAACATCACGTTGAGCCGCTCCAAGTTCGAGCAGCTCGTCGAGGATTTGATTCAGCGCACGGTTGATCCGTGCCGTAAGGCGCTGGCGGATGCGAACCTGAAGCCCGAGCAGATCGACGAGGTCGTTCTGGTCGGCGGCTCCACCCGCATTCCGAAGGTCCAGGAACTGGTGAAGGAGCTGTTCAAGCGCGATCCCCACAAGGGCATCAACCCGGATGAAGTGGTAGCCATTGGCGCCGGCATTCAGGGTGGCGTGCTGGCCGGGGACGTGAAGGACATTCTCCTTCTCGACGTGACGCCCCTTTCTTTGGGCATCGAGACTCTCGGCGGTGTCATGACCAAGCTCATCGAGCGGAACACGACCATTCCGACCAAGCGTTCGGAGATCTTCTCGACCGCGTCCGACAATCAAACCGCGGTGGATATCAAGGTCTTCCAGGGCGAGCGGCCGATGGCGACGGACAACAAGCTGATCGGCTCGTTCCAGCTGGTCGGCATCCCGCCGGCACCTCGTGGCGTGCCGCAGGTCGAAGTCACGTTCGACATCGACGCCAACGGCATTCTGCACGTGGCCGCCCGTGACAAGGCGACCGGACGCGAGCAGAGCATCAAGATCCAGGCATCTTCGGGTTTGTCCGAGGATGAGATCAAGAACATGGTGAAGGATGCGGAATCCCACGCCACCGAGGACAAGAACCGGCGCGAGGAAGTCGAGGCCCGAAACCACGCCGACACGCTCGTGTACCAAGTGGAGAAGCAGCTCCAGGAAAACGGCGATAAGATCGACCCAGCCACCAAGGCGAAAGTGGAAGCCGCGGTAGGTCGTGTGCGTGAAGCGCTGAAGGGCACCAACGCGTCCGAGATCAAGTCGGCGGCGTCGGATCTGGAGCAGACCTTCCAAGCCGCAGCGCAAGAGATGTACAAGGCGTCGACCGCGGGTGGCCCAAACGAAGGCCCTACTCCGGAAGGCGAATCGAAGAGCAAAAAGGGATCAGTCGACGCGGACTTCGAAGTCGTCGAAGACTGAGTGACATAAGGGAGTATTAGCCGAGCGATGAACGCGGTTGAAACCGGGACCCTCATTCCCTACGTGACTGAGATGTTCCGGATCCAAGCCTGGATCTCGCTCGGCAAAGTCGCCCATCCCGTGACGGGGAAACTGGAGCGGGACTTGAGCGCGGCTCGGCAAATGATTGATTTGCTAGCCGAGCTGGAAACGCGCACCGAGGGGAACCGGAGTGATCAGGAAACGCGTCTCCTTCGGGGCGCGTTGACCGAGCTTCGGCTCAACTATCTGGAAGAAATGAAAAAACCCGCCGAGGAGACGCCCTCGGACAACACAGATGAGGCCGGGGAGAAAGCTACCCTGGAGGCCGAACCTACGGAGCCCACATGATGCGGCGACGCACGCACGAGATACGCATCGAAGACGAACGGGACAAGGAAACGAGAAGTGAAGACATCGCTTCTCCGGAGCCTTCGCAGGCCTCGGCAGAAGAGGGTGCCCCGGCCTCGTACCAGCAAGTCGTCGATCACCTCCAGCGTTTGCAAGCGGAGTTCAACAATTACCGCCGCCGCGTGGAGAAGGATCGTCTCGAAACGACGGTGTGGGCGCAGCGTGCGCTCATTGAAAAGCTGGTCCCGGTGCTCGATGACCTGGAGCGTGCGATGGCCACGTTAGGCGGCGATTCAGGTCCGGCGGCCCAGGGACTGTCGCTCATTCGCGAGAAATTACTGAACGTTCTCACCGAGGCCGGCCTCGAGCGCATCCTCACGCGCGACGAGCCGTTCGATCCGGAGCGCCACGAGGCCCTGGCCACCCAAGCGGTGGAACCCGAACGATCCGGAAAAGTAATTGATGAGCTCGTACCCGGGTTCACGTTCCGGGGAAAACTCGTTCGCCCGGCCCGAGTCACGGTGGGAGTGGACGAACAGGGCGACTCGTCCAACCCTGCTTGATGTAGGCTTGGTCCATGCAAGCCAAGGACTACTACAAAATTCTCGGCGTGGACGAAAACGCCACGCCGGACGTGCTCAAGAAAGCGTTTCGCAAGATTGCGCAACAATCCCACCCGGACACGCATCCCGGCGATAAAGCGGCCGAAGAACGCTTCAAGGAAGCCAGCGAGGCCTATGACGTTCTAAGCGATCCCGAGAAGCGCCAGAAATACGATGCGCTTCGCCGCTATGGATTCGGCGAAGCCGGTTTCGAAGGCGCACCAGGGTACGGACAAGCGCAAGGGTATCCGGGCGGGTATCGCGTCCGATTCGACACCGGGAACTTGCAGGATTTCGATTTTGCCGACATCTTTGCCCAGGATTCTCCGTACGCGTCCTTGTTCGAGCAGCTATTCGAGCAAATGGGCGCGGCGCCTGGCGGTCGCGCGCGCACGACGCGAACGCGGACGCGCGCCCGTCCTCGCCCCGAAACGCGCGGGAACGGAGCGACCGCCGATTCGTTCTTTCGCCCGGATGGCCTCGACGTTCACGTGACGATCTGGCTCAAGCTGGATCAGCTCGAAAAAGGCGCCAAAGTGAAGGTGCGCACTCCATTGGGCAAAAAAGCACTGGTGAAGATTCCCGCCGGGACAAAGATTGGAACCGTGCTCAGGTTGCCCGGTCTGGGACTGACCGATGATGGCCATCGCGGAGATCAGTACGTCCACGTGGAGGCAGTCGCCTGAAGTACCTTCTTAGCATCGTTCTCTGTGTTTCGGCGCTGGCCTGTGGGCGCGGAAAGATTGATTCCGCGAAGAACGACACCGTGAGTGACTCTCTGTCTCATCCGAACCCACCCTGGCCAAGCGATTCCTCGGTCTCTATTTCCGACAGTACGGATTTCGCCCCCGCGAGCGCCGGTTGGGAGGCTGGCATCGTCCGTCTGCCTGGGAGCGGCTCCGGACAGGCGGTGCTCACGTCGGTAAGATCAGCGGTGCACTCACGGTTCGACAGATTGGTGTTCGAATTCGCTCCCGGCGCGCGTCCAGTGTCCCACACCGAATACATCGATTCTCCCGTTCGCCACTGCGCATCCGGTGAGGTCGTTCCTCTGTCCGGGGACGCATGGCTCGAGGTCAAGCTCACCAACGCCGTCGCACACACGGAAAGCGGCCACCCGAGTGTTACGGAACGTTCTCTGAAGCTCGACATGCCGGTGGTGAAGGAGCTGAAGCTCACCTGTGACTTTGAGGGCGACGTGACCTGGGTGGCCGGTGTTGCATCCCCGCAAAAATATCGATTGTTCGTGCTCGATAACCCGCCCCGCGTCGTTATTGATTTCCGCCACAATCCCGCCTCTATTCTGGACGCCAATTAGTCCTATAATCCGCCTCATCGGCGGCCCCGCCGAGTCGGTTGTCACCGCTCCGCTCCCCCCGGGGGTCTTGCTCGTGCCCATGGTTCGGCTCTTGATCTGCGTGGCATTCCTTCTCGCCATGCCGTTTGAATTTGCCTTCGCAGCATCGGTGGATGTGCATCTGAATGGTTTGAAGGGCGACGTCAAGAAGAACGTCGAAGCCACTCTGTCCATTCTCAATCCAGGCAAGAATCCAAGCCCGTCGTCCATTCGTCGTTTTCACGCCCGAGCGGAAAGCGAGATCCGGATGGCGATGGAGCCCTTCGGTTATTACGCCCCGGTCATTCGCGACACGCTGATCGAGAACGGGGACGATTTCAAGGCCGAGTACGTGATCGACCCCGGGAATGCGATGCGGGTCGATTCGGTGGACGTCAAAGTGATCGGCCCCGGCGAGAACGATGCCGCGTTTCGCGACCTGGTGGAGATCTATCCGGTCAAACCGGGGGACGTCCTCAATCATGGCGTCTATGCGCAAAGCAAGCTGTCGTTTCAAGCTCGCGCCGCGGAAGACGGCTATCTGGACGCGGCCTTCGATTCGAGCGCCATCCTGGTGGATCTTGCCGCGTATAAAGCGTTCATCGTTCTCCACTTCAACACTGGGATCCGCTACCGGTTCGGCGACATTCGCCTCCATCAGAACGTTTTGAAACCCGAGATGGTGCAGGGTTATGTCGAAATCAAACCCGGCGATCTGTATGAACTGAACCGCCTGCTCGCGTTGCAGGCGCATCTCGCCCAAGGCCCGTATTTCAGCACGGTGGAGGTGCACACGCGGCGAAACGAAGCCGCGGAAGATCGCGTTCCCATCGACATTAATCTCGTGCCCTCACGCCCTCGCCGGTACGAAGTGGGGGCCGGCTATGGGACCGATACCGGAGTTCGCGGCCATCTCGGGGTGGACCTGCGCCGGCTCAATCGACGCGGCCATTATGCGGAGGCAGACCTGGAAGTGTCCCAGCGGGAAGTCACGTTCTCCAGCCGTTATGTGATCCCCTGGCCGTATCCAAGGACCGAAGAATTGAGCTTTTTCGGCGGGGTCGGAGGATTCGATCCGGGATGGAGCAAGAGCTTTCGATTCACCGGGGGGGCCAGTTTGTCACGCATGCGTGGACGTTGGCGTGAAATCCTGTCCCTGGGCTACGAGCACGACGATTGGACAATTGCCGACCGAGACGACGTGTCGGGCCTCTTGCTTTTGAGCGGATCGTGGACGCGCGCGCGCACCGATGATCGCTTCGATCCGCAAAACGGCCGCAGCCTTCGTTTCGAGGTGAAAGGCGCGCACAAAGCCGTGCTCTCTTCGGCGACCATGCTCCAGGGCAACCTGGATGCAAAAGTGTTGCGTCACCTGAGCGGCCCGTTTCGCACGTTGGTTCGGGGAAGCGTGGGTGGCACGGCAGCGCCCGAATTCGATGACTTGCCTCCAGCACAGCGCTACGTGACTGGCGGCACCACGACCGTGCGGGGATTCAGCTATCAATCGCTGGGACCTCGAAGCGACGGCGGCGATCTGGTCGGCGGCAATCTCATGGCCACCGCAAGCGCGGAGCTCGAAGCGCGATTCCTCCCGAAATTTGGCCTGGCCGGCTTTATCGATACCGGCAATGCCTTTCATGACACATTCGAACAATTCGAAGTCGGAACGGGTGTGGGATTGCGGTGGGTGTCTCCCGTGGGTCTTCTGCGTCTGGATGGAGCCTGGGGCGTGAGTTGGGGCTCCGATCCATTCCAAATTCACTTCGTGATCGGGCCGGTGTTTTGATCATGCGCATCATGACTCGGCGTATTCGCATGGTTCTGGTGAGCATCGCCTCGGCGCTGGTGCTGTTCTTGATTGCCATGATTCTTCTCTTCACCACGAACCCCGGTGCCCGGTTCATGGCTCATGTCGTTCTGCCTCGCACCACCCAGGGAGTACGTGTGGCTCAAGTGGAGGGCCGCTTGGTGGGGCCGTTGACCCTGCACGATTTTTCGCTTCAAAACAAACGCGTGCGGGTCACGATAGGCCGCTTGCGCGTGGATGCCGCGGAAACGAAGTTGCTAAGAAAGCGCATTCGCATCACCGAGCTTCGCATCGAGAACGTGAGGGTGGAACCGGTGTTTGCACAGGCGGCGGGCGAGACGGTAGCGGTTTCGTCCAAGTCACCGCGCCGTAAACCTCCGTCCGTGGCCCTGGATCTTGGAGAGCTGCACGACGCAGTGGTGTTCCTGCCGGACTCGACCAAACTCGCTCTGGCCACAGCGCGGTTGGGAGGAACACTTGACGCGTACCGGTTGGAGCTGGAGGGGAACGTAAGCGGAGCCAGAATTCCGCTCAGTACGTTCACGCTGGAAGGCAAAGGGAACCTCGAGCAATTCACGCTTGACTCCTGTCGCGTGGAAACCTTGGGCGGGCACGTTACTGCGCTCGCCAGCGTGCGCTGGTTCCCGGATGTGGTTTGGGATACCAAAGCTTCCGTGCGGGGCGTTGATCCTTCACGCGCGCATCCGAAGATGGCGCGTTTCCCTGGAGCAGTGAGCGCGGACATCGTTGCCTCGGGCAGCGTTCCGGAATCGGGGGCGACGACTCAATTCGAAATCAACCGCGTCGGCGGGGAGATTCGTGCGCTCCAACTCGGCGGATATCTTCGGGGAAGTAGCGCAGGGAAAGCCGCCCAGCTCGATTCGCTCGATCTGTCGTGGGGAACGCTGACCGTGAACGGCCACGGAAGCATGGGAGAAAGCGTAACCGGCGATTTCAAATTGCGGAGCGAGGATCTTTCCGGTCTCGATCCGGCGTATGCAGGACGCGCGGCCTTGCAAGGACATGTTGAAGGACCGCGAACGGGCATGCACGTTCTGGCAGAAGGACATGCAGAAAGTTTGAGTGGCCAGGGAAAGAAACTGGCGAAGCTTGCGTTACGCGTGGATGCGAGCACGGATCCCACAGTGCCCTTCGACGCTCGAATGCAGGCCTTAGGCTTCGCGATGGGAAAGAACCAGATCGACTCCGTGGAGGTCCACGCGGTCGGAACCCGGGATCGGCACCAAGCAACGTTCTCGGCACGCGGTCTTCAAGGCTCGGCCGATTTGTTGCTCTCCGGCACATGGAAGGATTCGACCTGGACGGGGACCCTGGACTCGTTGCAGATGGTCCACCCCAAAAGCGGCCTATGGCGGCTGGTCCAACCTTGTTCACTGACCGCGAATCGAAACGGCGGAGCTATCGATTCATTGCGCCTCGAATCGGGCCGGGCATCATTGGTCCTTGCCGGTTCGGGTAAGAACGACGGGTCATGGAAGGGGGCCCTGCGGCTGGATGAGTTCGAGCTCGCCCGCGTGCCGATGAAATTGCCGGAGCATGTCTCGACCACCGGATTCTTGCGTGCGTCCGCGACCATGAACGGCCAAGGGAAGTTGGCATTCGGCCAGACCGATCTATCGGTCCAAGCCTGCACGCTTCGCGTGGCGGGACCCAATCCCGCCCGCTTTGTCCTGAGCGATCTTCGTTTGGAGAGCACGATCGATGCGTCCGCATTGACCGCGACCATGCACATGGGGGTGGATCGCAACAATGCGCCCGTACTCCGCTTCCAGAGCACGACCCGTATTGCCGGTTTTGCCGGCGCCGATTCCGTGATGCGTCTTCCCATGAGCGGAACGCTCCACGCCGAAATGCAAGATTTATCGTTGTTCGAGGGCGCCAACCCGCGCATGCGAAATCCGCGCGGCCGGTTCGAGACGGACCTTGGGATCCACGGGACGGTGGGGGTGCCGAAGATTTCGGGAGTGGCGCAACTCGCCGACGCAGGATTCGAGATGCCCGAGTATGGAGTCAAGATCGCGACAATGAACGTGACTGCCAAAGCGGATTCCGCGGGAAATTTCGCGTTGAACGGAGATGCGCGTGCGGGTGAAGGCACGATCAAGATCTCCGGTAGCTCGCCCATGGTTCCGTCCGCGGCCAAGCCGCTCCTTCTGTCGTTGAAGACGGAGAAGGCCCGTCTGGTTGAAACGTCACAGATGTTGATGGATCTCGACTCCGATCTACAGGTCGTGGCAACGCGGGATACGGTGAAGCTTACCGGTGACATCGGCATACCCAACGCGAACATTGTTCTTCTCGAGTCTCCTCCTGCCGCCATTGCTCCATCTCCCGATGTTCGCTTCGTGGGGCCCGAAGCTAAGAAAACACCACCGACGACGATTCCGGATGTCAATGTGCGGGTCACCCTCGGCCAGGGGGTGTTCTTCCATGGCCTCAACTACGCGACGCATCTGGAAGGTGTCCTGCTCGTGCGCCAAGTGGGCTTGGAGCCCGGACAAGGAACGGGAGAAATCAAGCTCATCGACGGCTACTACCGGGCCTACGGCCAAGATTTGAAGATCGATCGCGGTCGCGCGTTTTTCTCGGGGTTGCTCACCAATCCGGGGCTGGATGTCATGGCGTTCCGGGTGGCCGGAGACGGAACGCAAGCTGGCGTCAAAGTGACCGGCACGGCGGATGAAATGGTGGTGGGTTTGTTCACCGATCCCAACCGCGAACAACGCGATGCCATTGCCTACATCATGACCGGTCAGCCGCTCTCCGCGAATTCGGGGAAGGAACAGACTAAAGTAGCGGAAGCGGCCGCGGTGATCGGAAGCAACGTCCTCACCAATCAAATGGGTTCGAAGATCGGTCTCGACGAAGCGCGAGTCGAGGGCGGCAATTCACTTCAGGAAGCATCGCTGGTGGTGGGCAAATATTTGAATCCTCGGCTGTTCGTGTCGTACGGCTTGGGCCTGTTCGACCGCGCCAGCTCATTCAAGGCGCGGTATCTCGTCACCACCAAATGGGCGCTCGAAACCGAAGCCGGCACCGCCACCGGGGCGGATATTCTCTTTCGCACCGAATCGGGCCATTAGCCCACCGATTCGATATTCATCCACAACGTCGCCCCGTCTATGCCGGATCCGCATTCCGGTTTCCGATCCCCAAGCACCTGTTTCGTTGACATAGGCGAGGGCTGGTCGCTAGGGTTTCAGGGTGACCTCCCGCCCCGATCGCGACGTTTTTCGCGAGCTACAAACGCTCACCACCGAAGCCCGAAACCCGCGCTCCACCGACTTGGATCGCATGAGCGCCGGTGATGTGCTGCGCCTCATCAATGAGGAGGATCGACGGGTCCCCGAAATCGTGGCTGGCGAGTTGCCTCATATCGAACAAGCCGTGCAACTGGTCGTAAGCGCATTTCGTTCGGGTGGGCGGCTTATCTACGTAGGCGCGGGTACGAGCGGCCGGTTGGGCGTCTTGGACGCCGCGGAATGTCCGCCCACTTTTGGTGCGGACCCGAATCAGGTTCAGGGGATCATGGCCGGTGGCGAACGCGCGCTGGTCCGGGCGGTTGAGGGCGCCGAGGATGATGCCGGAGCCGGAGTCAAAGCCATCGCCGAAACGGATGTCGGTCCCAACGATGTCGTCCTAGGCATCGCGGCAAGCCGCCGCACACCATTCGTGCTGGCTGCCGTTGCCGAAGCGCGTCGTCGCGGCGCCAAGACGGTTTACTTGACCATGAATGCGCGCTCCACCATCGACTTTCCCGTGGACGTAGCCATCTGTCCGGTGGTGGGCCCGGAAGTGCTCATGGGTTCCACACGCATGAAGTCCGGAATAGCCCAAAAAATGGTTCTCACCATGATCACCACCACGGCCTACGTTCTGGTGGGCAAGACCTATGAGAACATGATGGTGGATTTAATGGCGACGAGCGCCAAACTGCGTGAGCGCGCCAAGCGTGTGGTGATGACGGTGACCGGCGTCGATTATGAACGTGCCGAAGCCGTGCTCAAAGACGCCAAAGGCTCGGTCAAGGTCGCAGTGGTAATGATCCTGGCCGGCGCGTCTGCCGACGAAGCAATGCGACGGCTCGAACATGCGGGCGGTTTCGTCCGTAGAGCCATCGAAACCATCGAACGAGACAAGGGGAAGGCAGCGTCATGATGCTCACGGAACTGCATGGCAAGGGAACATATGCGATTCACGCCCGGCGAGGCCTCGACGTCCTTTCCGGCAAGTTGCTCGATGATGCGGTGGTCGTGGTGGAGAACGAACGTATTCAGGCATTCGGAAAAGGACTGAAAGCGCCGGGGGGTGCGAAAACCTTTGAACTGGGCGATGTAACGCTCATGCCGGGCCTGCACGACAACCATTGCCACATCATGCTCGAGCCCAGGAACTTCGATGCCCAAGTGTTCAAGCGCAATTCCGCGCGCATGACGCTCGACGCGCTGGTGAACATTCAAAAAACGCTGTGGGCAGGCTTTACCACCATTCGCGACCCAGGTGACGCCGATCGCCAGTATGGACTCGTCGACCTGCGCAACTTCGTGAACGCCGGGATGGCCGCCGGTCCGCGAATGCTCGTGGCGCCGCACTATCTTTCCATCACCGGCGGTCACGGAGATGCGAACGATTACGCCTGTGACTTCTGCATGCTCGCGTTGGGCAAGATCGTGGACGGCGTCGACGCAATGCGGAAAGCCGTGCGTGAAGAGATCAAGTACGGGGCGGACTGGGTGAAGCTCTTTGCCTCCGGCGGCGTGCTCAGTATGGGCGATGATCCTTCGGCTTCGCATTACTCGCGGGAGGAGCTGCAGGTCGCGGCCCAGGAAACGCATCGGCTCGGGAAAAAGATCACCGCGCATGCCCATGGCGCCGAAGCGGTGCGCTTTTGCGCCGAAGCGGGCTTCGATTCCATCGAGCACTGCACGATGATCGATGACGAAGGGCTCAAGCTCATGAAGGACAAAGGGGTCTATTGCGTGCCGACCCTCTATGTGATCGATTTCCTGACCCGTCCCGAAAATCCCATGGGCGTCGATGTTTCGATCGTAGAGAAAGCTAAACGCATGCTGGGATTCCAGCGGGATCGGTTCAGCAAGATCGTGAAAACGGGCGTCCTCGTGTCCTACGGCACCGACATCGGCGTGTTCCCGCACGGCGAGAACTGGCGGGACTTCCCGTGCATGATCGAATGTGGGATGGCTCCGGTGGACGCGATCCGCACCGCCACCATCAATTCCGCGAAGATGAATGGGATCGAGGCCATCACCGGGTCGTTGACCGAGGGTAAACGGGCGGACGTGATTGCGGTGGCCGGAAACCCGCTGGACGACGTGAACCTCATGAGCGACGTTCGGTTCGTGATGAAGGACGGGGCCGTCTACCGGATGACGGATCGTTAACGCACGGTATCCGGCGCAGCAGGGGGTGCGGTAGCGGGGGCATTGGCGGTGGACTGCACCATGCGCAGCACCACGAACGCGGTGATGATCACGATGATCAGGAACCCGGCCAACACCACCTTGGGCCCGCGAACGCGCTTGGTTTCCATGGCCGGAACATAACCAGCCCCGCGAGATGGGGCAAGAGACCCGAGAACCCGCCTCGGGTCGTGCAGTGAGCCGCTGGTTCGGGCCCCTAGATTGTCCCAAGCCCCGGGTTCAAGCTACGCTCCTATCATGCGGTCACGTGTTCTCCAACTGCCGGCATGAAACAAATCGAGCGCCTGCTGCACAAGCGACGCCGCCGGATCGTGGGTCTCATGTCCGGAACGTCGGCCGACGGCATCGATGCCGCGTTGATTGATGTCGAGTCTCTCGACCCCGGCCGCGAGAACGAGGCCCTCACCTGGGAGCTCTTGGACTTCGTCTCCTTTCCCTACGCCGAGCCGGTGCGCGAAGAAATCATCGACATTCAAAGAGCCGGGGCTTCCCGAGTCTTGGAGCGAGTCACGCGGCTGCATTTTCAGATGGCGGAGCTGTTTTCGGATGCAGTGAAGCGCCTGGCGGAGGATTCCGGGATATCGCTGGAAACTATCGATGTCATTGCCAGCCATGGACAGACCGTGGCGCACTTCCCCAGGTTTGAGACTCCCTTGCGCTCGGAATGGGAGTATCAGGACAACGGGGAATGGGTTGCCCCATCCACGCTGCAGATCGGAGAACCGGCGGTTCTTTCCGAGCGCTTGGGACTGCCGGTGGTGAGCGACATTCGTTCGCGGGACGTGGCGGCCGGCGGCACCGGTGCCCCAATGGTCCCTTTGGTGGACCACTTGCTCTTTGCCCATCCAGTGCAGTCGCGGCTCTGCCTCAATGTTGGAGGTATTGCCAACTTCAGTGCGATTCGAGCCGGCAGTCCGCGCGACCAGGTTCTGGCGTTCGATACCGGGCCCGGCAACATGGTCATCGATGCCATCATGGGCCTGTTGACCAAGGGTGAGCAGCACGTGGATAAGGGCGGAGCGTGGGCCAAGAAAGGAATCCCGAATCGTGAGCTCGTAGACGAGCTGTTGAACGAGCCCTTCTTTCACAAGCCGCCGCCGAAAGGCATTGGCCGCGCCGAGTTCGGCATTGAATACGCCTCGGCATTGTTCGAGCGCTGCCGCGAACGAAAACTGACCGAAGCTTCAATGCTTGCCACCGCGACCTGGCTCACCGCTCGATCGGTTCACGATGCATATCAACGCTTCGTGCTCCCGCGATTCACGATCGACGAAGTGATCGTGAGCGGAGGCGGGGCGCATAACGTCACGCTGCTCGAGTATCTGGCCCAGCTCTTCGAAGACGGTTCCGTGAAAACTTCCGATTATTATGGGCTCGATGTGGATGCGAAAGAGGCCGTGGCGTTCGCGCTTTTGGCGCACCTCAGCCTGGAGGGGAAGGCCGGAAACTTGCCGCAAGTCACCGGAGCCCGCGAACCCGTGATCCTCGGATCGATTACTCCGGGAGACCGACCATGAAGCGGCTGATCGCTCTCGGCTCACTGGTTTTTCTTGTGTCATGCGCAGGCCCCAGGCCGGGGCCTCCGACGACCTCCACCGAAAAACCGCAACTCCCCGAGCCGCCCCTCGTGCGCGTCGCTCTGCTCACCCAAGTTTCGGATGTACAAATTGGGGCGACGGAAAGTTTTGCGCTGGGAGATGGCGACGGAACCATTGCCATCGGGGCCGAATCCGACGTGATCAGCGTGCGCCGTGACGGCGACCGAATTGCGCTCTACACCGCCACCGGTGAGCTCATGGACACGGCCATGCGCTTCGTTCGCATCGAGCCGCAAAGTGAAGGCGGTCTCACCACTGTGAACGGGGCGAAATATCCGGGAGCGGTTGAAATCTTGCCGGCTTCCACCGGGGGCGGCTTGCAAGTCATCAACGTCATCGATGTGGAGACGTATTTACGGGGAGTGGTGCCGCTCGAAATGGGGATGAAAGGCACGGGGCTACTCGAGGCGGCGAAAGCCCAAGCCGTGGCGGCGCGTACCTACGTGGCCGGCCACATGGGACAGTATGCGAAGGAAAAGTTCGACTTGTATGCGGGCGTAACCGATCAGGTGTACGGCCCCGTCGACCGCCGTCACCCCGATGCCGATCTTGCGGTCGCCCAAACCCGGGGGCTCATCCTCGTCTTTCAAGGCAAGCCGATTCGCGCGAACTATGCCTCCACATGTGGGGGAAACATCGCCGGCGTTGAGGAGAGCTTCCCGTCCCCGCCGATTTCATACTTGTCCAGTCATGAAGATCGTTTCGGAAGCGAGATCGCGTGTCGCAGTTCGCGGTTTTATCGCTGGGACGAATCGTGGACGGGCGAGGAGTTGAAGCAAGCGTTGAGCCGCACGGTGCCGCGCGTGTTGGGTAAGCCGTGGAAGGGTTCGGTAATCAAGCAGGTGGAAATCCTGGGCACCGGTCCTAGCGGTCGCGCGTTGCGTTTGCGGGTGACAACGGATCAGGAAGCCTACGTTGCCGAGAAGGGTGCCATTCGCGGGCTCCTGGAAAGCCCCCGGGGCCAGCCGCTACGCAGCACGAATTTCGAAATCGAAGTGGTGCGCCGCGCCGAACGCGTGCAGACACTCACCGTGCATGGTCGTGGATGGGGGCATGGGGTGGGCATGTGTCAGTGGGGCGCCATGCAGCTTTCTCAAGGAGGCGTAAGCTTCAACCGCATTCTGGGTCACTATTATCCGGGAGCCGATCTCAAGTCGTGGTACCCTTCCGGCCCGTTCGATCGCACGGCCGAAGGAGGCAAGCCCATTCATGGTTGATGTCGTTCCGATTGGGGCGATCGAAGCATGAGCAGCTACGGCGCCGAGGCGCTTACCCAATCCATTGAAGTTCTGGTGGGACAGCTCTTCGTGGTGACCCTCGAAGAGGGAAGCCACGTAGACGCGATTCGAAGCCACCGCGAGCACAATTATGGCGGCGTGTTTCTGCGGCGCTCGCACCTGCAACATCCCGTCCAGACGCGCCGGCTCACCTCAAGATTTCGCCGGGTCGGCGGAGAGATTCCGCCCGGTATCGTTTCGTTAGACGAAGAAGGCGGGCTGGTCACCACGATCTCACATTTGACTACGCCAGCACCGTCGCCGGCCTTGCTGGGGCATCTCGACGACGAAGATGTGACGCGCGATGTCTACCTCGGCATCGGGGAGAAGCTGCGAGCGCTGGGCTTCAATACCGTGTTTGCCCCATTGCTCGACGTCAACACGGAAGCGAAGAACCCGGTCATCGGCACGCGTTCGTTTGGCTCGTCTCCAGGTTTGGTGGAACACCATGGTCTGGCCGCCATTGCCGGGTTGAAGGCCGCTGGCGTTGCCGCATGCGTCAAGCACTTCCCCGGACACGGGTCGACCACGCTTGATTCCCACCTCACCATGCCGCAGGTCACCTCCGATCGGGCCACACTCATGGATCGCGACGTTCGCCCGTTTCGTAAAGCGTTCGAATCCGATGCGCCCCCCGAGATGGTGATGACCGCTCATGTGAATTACACCGCCTTCGACAAGGGCGGCGTTCCCGCGACGCTCTCCGAGAGCGTGGTCACCAATTTGCTCCGGCGCGAGCTGGGGTTTCGGGGAATCGTGATCACCGACTCCATGGAGATGCAGGGGATTACCGAGCGTCATGGTCCGGAGAAAGCGGCGGTGGCCGCGCTCGATGCCGGCGCGGACATCATCCTCTATGGTCTCGACAGCAAAATGGCGGCAGCGTCGATGAAGGGGGTGCTGCAAGCGGTGCGGTCGGGCCGGATCACGGAAGAGCGGCTGACCCATTCCATCGATCGCATTTTCCGCTTGCGCCAGAATTTCCGAAACATACGGTGGACGTCGGACGATGAATCCCGGGAAATCCTCGAAGTTGCCCATGAACCGGTATTTTTCGAAGCCGCGTTACGCGGCGTGGT
>Ga0068861_100000476_pt1 | contig 23317 bp, 20 predicted proteins | sample KBSSwiS42_FD_66593 | JGI IMG/M metagenome (GOLD analysis project Ga0068861, IMG submission 66593) | Switchgrass rhizosphere microbial communities from Kellogg Biological Station, Michigan, USA - KBS Switchgrass S4-2 | ecosystem: Host-associated > Plants > Roots > Rhizosphere > Soil ...
CGACGATGCACTCGGAGCGGCCGATGCATCGCATGTACGAGCAATGGCATCCGCTCGGCATCGTCGGCATCATCAGCGCCTTCAATTTTCCGGTCGCAGTGTGGTCGTGGAATGCATTCCTGGCCGCAGTGTGCGGCGATGCCTGCGTGTGGAAACCGTCGCCGAAAGCGCCGCTGTGCGCGATCGCGGTCCAGAACATCGTGAATCGCGTCTGCGAGCGCGCGGGACTGCCAGGCATTTTCCAGCTGTTCATCAGTTCGGGCACCGAGCTCGCGGAGAAGTTCGTCGACGATCGTCGGGTCGATCTCGTGTCATTCACCGGCTCCACGGCTGTCGGCCGCAAGGTCGGCGAGCGCGTCGCCGCGCGCCTGGGCAAGAGCCTGCTCGAGCTCGGCGGCAACAACGCGATCATCGTCGACGAGTTCGCGAATCTGGATCTCGCCGTGCCCGCGATCGTCTTCGGCGCGGTCGGCACTGCCGGTCAACGCTGCACGAGCACGCGCCGCGTATTCGTCCACGAGTCACGCTCGAAGGAGCTGGAACAGCGGCTGACCAAGGCCTACGCGCAGGTGAAGATCGGCAATCCGCTGGAATCGAACACCTTGATGGGGCCGCTCATCGATCCGCGCGCGGTTAGCAGCTACAGCCAGGCGATCGAGAAGGCGCGCCGTGCGGGTGGCACGGTGCTCTGCGGCGACAAGGTTCGTCCGGGCTCCGGCAACTTCGTCGAGCCGACGATCGTGCGCGCGCGCAGCGAATGGGAGATCGTGCAGACCGAAACGTTCGCACCGATCCTGTACTTGATCGAGTTCAAGACGCTGGACGAAGCGATCGCTATGCATAACGCCTCGCATCACGGCCTGTCGTCGTCGATCTTCACCGACCGACTGCAGAACGCCGAGCGGTTCCTGTCCGCAGCGGGCAGCGACTGCGGGATCGCGAACGTGAACATCGGCACCTCGGGCGCGGAAATCGGCGGCGCATTCGGCGGCGAGAAGGACACCGGCGGCGGACGCGAGTCGGGATCGGACAGCTGGAAGGCGTACATGCGCCGCCAGACGAATACGATCAACTGGAGCCTGCAGCTGCCGCTCGCTCAGGGCATCGATTTCAAAGTCGGGGCCTGAGCGCGCTCGATCTGCTCCTGGATCCTCTTCTCGGATACGGGAACAGCGGTTTTCAGGTCCTGCGCGAACAGCGAGACGCGCAGCTCCTCGATCATCCACTGCAGGCGCTGGATCTCGGCATGTTGCTCGTCGCTGTGCTGTTGCGCGCTCAGCTGTTCGAGCGCGCGCATCGCCGGACGCACGCGCGCCATGATCTCGGCATCGCGCTTCTGATTGCCTGGCGCCTTGTCGAGGCGCCGGGTGAGCGCCTTGAGATAGCGCGGCAAGTGCGGCCACAGGATCGCTGGCACACCCGATGGAAAATCCGCTGGCGCCAGCGTCTGCAGCTGCGCGCGCGCGTCCTGCTGCAATAGTTGGAACGCCGGGTTGTCGAGCGCCGCCAGTTTCTGCCGGACGTTGCGCAGCTCACGCAACGTCTCGCGTGCGTGCGCCAGCACGCGATCGACGACTTCGCCGAAGCTGCTGCGGTGACGATCGAGCAGCGCCTCGAATTGCTCAGGCGTACGCGGCAGTACCGCCTTGTCGTCGGCGAGGAAACTTTCGCTGAACGCCCGCTCGGCGAGCGATTCGGCCAGCGGCTTTTTCGTATTGAGGCCCTGGCCGAGCAGCACGATCTCGCGATCATCCGCGAATCGCTTGCGGGCGTATTTGAATTGCTCCGGCAACGCGAGCATTGCCAGGCGCAGCACGGCCGGCCGTAGCGATTCCTCTGCATCCGCGGCGCTGCCCGCCTCGGTCAGCTCGACGCCGTCGCCGTGATCGCGCAGCGTCGGATAAACGGTGAAGCGCAGGCCGCGGCGCTGAACAACGTCGTGGCTGGGCACCGCGCCGAAGTCCCAGCGACGATGCACCGAGTCCGGCCGTCCGCCCGAGCGCTCGCCCTCGACGCGTCGAATGCTGCGTTTGAGCGCGAGCAGATCGCGTCCCTCGCCTCGCACTGTGCCGTTGAGATCGACCACGCGAATGTTGAAGCGCAACGCGTCCGACACCGGCAAAGCTGCTATCTCCTCCGCGGTAAGCGGAAAACCACTGAGGCTCGTGATCCAGGTCGCGAGGGCGGCGTGGAAGTCCTTGTGGCCCGGGTCGATCTCCGCCGCCGCGCGTGCAGCGTGCTCCGGCACCGGGACGAACGCCTTGCGCACCTGCTTCGGCAAAGCGCGCAGCAATTCAGTGATCGTCTCGTTGCGCCATCCGGGGACCGGCGACGTGAAGTCGGCCGGCGAGGCGTTCGCAAGCAACGGCAGCGGTAGCGTGACGGTGATGCCGTCTCGGGCGCTACCGGGCTCGAACAGGTATTCCAAAGGCAGTTCGTTGCCGGCGAGCTGCAGCTTGTCGGGATGGCTCGAGGCTGTGATCTCCGGAACGTCGCGACGCATGAGATCGCGACGGGTCATCTGCAAGGCGCCGGCCGGATGCGGCCCACGCAACCACTTTTCCAACGCCGCGATCGAATTCACTTGCGGCGGCAGACGCTGCAGATAGAAGTCCGTCATCGTCTGCTCGTCGACCAGCACGTCCTTGCGACGCAGCTTCGCCTCGAGCTGCTCCACTTCGCGTCGCAGGTGTCGATTGTGGTCGAGGAACTTCGCGCGCAGGCGCGTGTGGCCTTCGATGAGCGCTTCACGCACGAAGATCTGTTGCGCTTGCGCAGGCGCGACGCTGCCGTAGTTCACACGCCGTCGCGATGACAGGGCGAGCCCGTAGAGCGAGGTTGATTCGAACGCCGCGACGAAGCCTCGTTCCTCGACCCAGTGAGGCTCGCTGTAGCTGCGCTTGATCAGATGCTCGGCGGCCGCCTCGATCCACTGCGGCTCGACGGCGGCGACCATGCGCGCGTACAGGCGCGTAGTCTCCGTGAGGCTCGCGGCGACGACCCACTTCGGCGGCTTGGACGCGAGCGGCGTTCCCGGTGCGACCACGAAACGCGTGCCGCGCGCGCCTTCGTACTCGCGTCGCTCGTCGAGCGCGCCGATGTTGCCGAGAAAGCCGGTGAGGATCGCCTGGTGCAGGTCGTTGTAGTCGGCCGGCAGCTGATTCGGCTTCAACTGCAGCTCCGCGACTATGTCGGCGAGCTGGCGCTGCAGCTCCTGCCATTCGCGCATGCGGATGAAGGACAGGAAATTCTCGCGACACCATTTGCGCAACTGGCTGCCGGAGAGCGCCGCGCTCTGCTCGGCGAATGCCCGCCACAGGTTCAATACGCCGAGAAAATCGGAGCGCGGATCGGCGAAAGCGGCATGCTTCTGATCGGCCTGCGGCTGCGCCTCCGCTGGACGCTCGCGCGGATCCTGCGCGGCGAGAAACGCGGCGATGATGAGCATCTCTGCCACGCATCGATGATGACTCGCCGCCAGCAACATGCGCGCCAGTCGCGGATCGAGCGGCAGTGCGGAAATCTGCCGGCCGAGGCTCGTCACGACCCGATTCTCGTCGACCGCCTTCAGCTCCTGCAGCAGCTTGTAACCATCGTTGATCTGGCGCGTGTCGGGCGGATCGACGAACGGAAAGTCCTGCGGCTCGCCAAGCTCCAGCGCCGCCATCTGCAGGATCACGCTCGCCAGGTTGGTACGCAGGACTTCCGGCGGCGTGAACGGCAGTCGTGCGACGAAGTCGTCCTCCGTGTACAGCCGGATGCAGATGCCAGGGCTTTCGCGCCCGGCCCGGCCCTTGCGCTGGTCGGCGCTCGCCTGGGAGATCGGCTCGATCGGCAGGCGCTGCACTTTGCCGCGCACGCTGTAGCGGCTGATGCGCGCCAGGCCCGAGTCGACGACGTGTCGCATGCCGGGCACGGTCAGCGAGGTCTCCGCGACGTTAGTTGCGAGCACGACGCGGCGCGTGCCGTGCTTCTCGAAAATCAGCTCCTGATCGCGCGTCGAGAGGCGCGAGTACAGCGGCAGCACTTCCGTCGCATGCATTCGCGCCTTGCCCAGTGCGTCGGAGGCTTCGCGGATCTGCTTTTCGCCGGGCAGGAAGACCAGGACGTCGCCGCGATCTTCGCGGTCCAGCTCCTGCACGGCGGCGACGATTCCTTCCGGCAGCGACAGCTCCTCGTCTTCGTCGTCGCCGACCAGCGGGCGATAGCGCACGTCGACGGGATAGCTGCGGCCCGACACTTCGATGATGGGCGCACCGCCGAAAAAGTCGGCGAAGCGCTGCGGGTCGATCGTCGCGGAGGTGATGATGACGCGCAGCTCGGGACGCTGCGGCAGCATGCGCTTCAGCACGCCGAGCAGGAAATCGATGTTGAGGCTGCGCTCGTGGGCCTCGTCGATGATGAGCGTGTCGTAGTTGCGCAGCTGCCGGTCGTGCTCCAGCTCGCGCAGCAGGATGCCGTCGGTCATCACCTTGAGCCGGGTATCCGGGCCGGTGCGGTCGGTGAAGCGGATCTGGAAGCCGACCGCCGCGCCGACTGTCGTGCCGAGCTCTGCGGCGACTCTGTTGGCAATGGCGCGGGCGGCGATGCGTCGCGGCTGCGTGTGGCCGATCAAGCCCAGCGCGCCACGACCGGCTTCGATGCAGATCTTCGGCAGCTGCGTCGTCTTGCCGGAACCGGTCGCTCCGCACACGACGATCAATTGACGTTCCTGCAGCGCCTTCGCGATCTCCTCGCGATGCGCGACGATCGGCAACGCCGCGTCGTAGTCGATCTTGAGGGGCAGAGCTCTGAGTCTCTCGACGCGCGCGACCGACTCGTCGATCGCCTTCCCCAACGTGTCAGCTGCCTTCTGAGCCTGAGCATCGGGCGTCTTGCGAGCGAACAATCGATCCAGCTCGCGCGCCAGCCGCGCCCGATCCGCAAGGCGCACCATCGCCAGCCGCTCCCGCAAGGCCAGCAGCGTCGTATTGAATGAAGTCATAGGTGCCGGGAGAAAAAACGAGGGGAAACTCAGCAGTGCAGCATTCGATTGGACACCAAGCCAAGGATACCCGGTGCCGAATGCTGCAGCGCTGAGTTTCCCCTCGTTTTTTCTCCCGGCACCTATGTGGCTGGGAAGCGGATCTCGATGCGGGCGCCGCCGAGCGGCGATTCGTCGATGTGGATCGTACCGCCATTGAGCTGCGCCAGCTCGCGCACGACCGACAAGCCGATACCCTGCCCGCTGACGCGCTCGTCGAGGCGGGCGCCGCGGTCGAGCACGCGCGTGCGCTCGTCGACGGGAATTCCTGGCCCGTCGTCTTCGACGATGAGACGCAGGCCGTCGCGGCGCGCGGTGGGATCGGTAATGCGGTCCGCCGTCATCCGCACTTTGCCCCGGCTCCACTTGAACGCATTGTCCAGCAGGTTGCCGGCGATCTCGGTCAGATCTTCGCGGTCTCCCGCGAACAGGCAGAACGGCGCGACCTCGAGCACGCAGTCGATGTTGCGCTCGACGTATACCTTCAGCAGCGCTGCACGCAGCGCTTCGAGCGCACTGCGCACGTCGACCGGCGCGGTGCCGAGTCCGGTGCCGCCTGATGCAGCCGCGCGCTTCAGCTGATACTTGACGATGTCGTCCATCCGTCCCACCTGCTCGTCGAGCTGCTTCGCGAGCGCGAGCTCGCGCCCCTGCGCGCCGCCGAGCAGGTTGCGCATGACGGCAAGCGGGGTCTTGAAGCTGTGAGCGAGATTGCCCAGCGTGTTGCGATAGCGGGCCAGCCGCTCGCGCTCACTACGCAGCAGCGTGTTGAGATTGGTGGTCACGCCGATCAGCTCGCGCGGATATTCGGTGCCGAGCTCCGTCATGCGCCCGGCCTCGATCTCCTCGATCTCGTGCTCGATTCGCCGCAACGGCGTCAGCAACCGGCGCAGCAGGAACGCCAGCGCGCCGAGCAGCAGCAACATCACCAGGCCGAACCAGCCGAACATCTGTCCGCGGAAGCGGTTGAGCTGCGCGTAGTACGGCTCGAGATCCTCGGCGACGCTGTAGACGAAAGTGCGCGTCACACCGTTATCGAATTCCCACGCGATGCTGCGGCTCAAGGCGCGCACCGGCGAGCCGTCGCCGCGATGCAGCTGACGATATTGCCGCTGGCCCGACGGCAGCTGCACGGCGAAGTCCAGACCCGTGCCGGTCAGCGAGTTCGAGCGCCAGCTCGGATAGCCGTCGCTGCGCAGAATCTCGCCGTACAGACCGGAGCCGGGATTCTTCAACCGCTCTTCGGTCTTCTCCGTCGCCGGCTGCAAGCCGCCGCTGCTGTCTTCTTCCGACGCTGAGATCAGCGCGAGCATCTGCGCTTCGAGACGGTCGTGCATCGCCTGCTCGGTGACGCGGCGGAATGCGAAGTCGAGCGCCGCGATGGTGATGCCAAAGAACACGATCAGCAGGATGCTGACCGAGGCGAGCAGTCGTGTACTGAGGGAGCGTGGCCCCATTCAGCGCGTAATTTAACGCACTGGAGGCGTCATGCTGCGCTTTCGCGTTGCAGGGCGAAGCGGTAGCCGCGGCCGCGCAGGGTCTCTATCGGCTTGATCGAATCGTCGGGGTCGAGCTTGCGGCGCAGCCGGCCGATGAAGACTTCGATGGTGTTGCTGTCGCGATCGAAGTCCTGCGCGTACAGGCGCTCGGTCAGCTCGCCCTTGGAAATGACCTCGCCCGCGCGGTGAATCAGATACTCGAGGATGCGGTACTCGAAGCTGGTGAGGTCGACGCGCCGGCCGTTGACCGTCACTTCCTGAGTGCGCGGATCGAGCGCGACCGCGCCACAACGCAGCACCGGCTGCGCCCAGCCGCCGGACCGGCGCAGCAGCGCCTGCATGCGCGCCAGCAGCTCCTCGAAGTGAAACGGCTTCGCGAGGTAGTCGTCCGCGCCGGCCTGCAACCCTTCGACCTTGTCCTGCCAGCGATCGCGCGCCGTGAGGATCAGTACGGGATACGACTTGCCCTCGGCACGCAGCTTCTTGATGAGCTCCATGCCGTTGAGCTTCGGCAGGCCGAGGTCGACGATCGCGAGATCGAGCGCGTACTCGCGAGCGCAGTACAAACCCTCCTCGCCATCCGCAGCAGCGTCGACATTGAAGCCGTGCTGCTGCAGTTGCTCGACGATGGAATCGCGCAGGGGTTTTTCGTCTTCGACGATCAGCACGCGCATAGGCTCAGTGCATTGCTCCTGATTCTGCGTCCACCCGCACCGTCCAGACCTTGCCCTCGGCGCTGAGCAGACGGATCTGATGCACCCGTTTGCCGCCGCTCTCGACCGTTTCCGCCTTCACTGCCTTGGCGCGGAAACGCCGCTGAGCCATTTCCACTGCCTGGTCCAGCGACATGCCGGCCGTCTCGATCTGCCGATCGTGTTTCTGGCGGCGGTCGATCAGCTCCTGGGCCTGGCCGGCCAACGGCGCACCCGCCGCAAGCAACGACAGGAGGGCCAATACGAGATGCCGGCCAATGCGCATGAACTGTAGTGTACGTGCGGCGGGACGCTGATTCACGCCCCGCCGGGCACTTCCGATTACGTCAATCTGTCATCTGTCACTCGGCCGGAGCGACGGCGACGCGCACCTTGATCCGCTCGCCGGGGTCGTACGGCAGGCGCGTCGTGTATTCGCGGCCATTGTATTCGTAGGTCACGCGGTACCCGTCGATCCGCTCCTCAGTCGTGTGCTCGTAGCGCACGTCGCAACGCTCCACGGTTTCTTCGCGCGTCTGCGAGCCGTAGCGGCGCGACGCATTGCTGTAACCGACGCCGGCGCCGATAGCCGCGCCTGCAACCGTCGCGAAGTCTCGGCCGTTGCCGTGGCCGATCTGGTGGCCGAGCACGCCGCCGATGATGCCGCCGAGCACCGTCTGGGCGCCGACGTTCGGATTCGGCGATTCGACATAGCGCGTGTCGTCGTAACACTCGCGCCGCGGCGTCTCGATGCGCACCTGGCGCACGATCGGTTCGACATGCGTCACCGGCGCGTAGTCATACTCGCTGGACGCTCTGTTGTAGCGGGAATTCGAGTACGGCGGCGGCGTTGCAAGTGCGACGCCCGTCACACCCAGCACACCGACCAACACCAGCAAACCACGAGCCTTACGCATCTTGTTCTCCGTTGGACCTGCCCGGCTTGTAGGCCGAGCTTGGGGGACAAGGTAGGCGCGAGGGCATGAATGAACCCTGAATTGTGGTTTTTCGACCTAACCCCCGTCGGCCAGCCGCTTTTTTCCCTCGTCCCAGAGCCGGTCCATTTCCTCGAGCGTCGCCTCGCTGGCGCTGCGGCCCTGCTCGCGCAGCCGCTGCTCGACGTAGCCGAAACGGCGCTCGAATTTGCTGTTAGCGCCACGCAACGCCACCTCCGGATCTACGCCCAGGTAGCGGCAGACGTTGACGACGCAGAACAGCACATCGCCGAGCTCATCGGTGATCTCCGCCGGGCCGGCCTGTTCGCCGAGTCCCTTGCGCAGCTCGCCGAGCTCCTCGTCGAGCTTGTCGAGCGCGCCGGCTACGTTGGGCCATTCGAAGCCGACCAGCGCAGCCCGCTTGCCGAGCTTGTTGGCGCGCGTCAGCGCCGGCAGTGCAAGCGGCACGTCGGCGAGCACGCTCTTGCCGGCGCGTTCGCGCTCCTGCCGTTTTTGCTCCTCCCACGCGACTGTCTGCGCTGCCGCACTGTCGATCTGCGCGGTTCCAAAGACGTGCGGATGGCGCCGCTCCAGCTTGTCGCAGATTGCAGCGACCACGTCGTCGAACGCGAACGAGCCCTGCTCGCGCGCCATCTGCGAGTGAAACACGACCTGGAACAGCAAGTCGCCGAGCTCGTCGCGCAGCGCGGCGGAGTCGGCACGCTCGATCGCATCGGCGACTTCATACGCCTCTTCGATCGTGTACGGCGCGATCGTGGCGAAGCTCTGTTCGAGGTCCCACGGGCAACCGCGCTGCGGATCGCGCAAGCGCGCCATGATTTGCAACAGCCGGTCGATGGCAGCCATGGTCACTCGTGCAGCAGGCGGTAAAGCGAAATCAGCATCCCGGCGGTCGCGCCCCAGATGCGATGCTCGCCATAGGGAATGTCATAGACGAGCACCTTCGTCGTGCCCAGCGTGCGCTCGCGCGACTGGTGATTGGCCGCGTCGAGAATGTGCAGCAGCGGCACCTCGAACGTCGACTCGACTTCGCTGCGGTCCAGCTCGAGCGCGAAGCCGGGCTGTACGAAGCCGACGACCGGCGTCACCCAGAAGCCCGTCAGCACCAGATGCGGCTCGAGATAGCCCGCGAATGTCACGTGCTGACGCGACAGGCCGATCTCCTCCTCCGTCTCGCGCAGCGCTGCTGCCAGCGGACCTTCATCCGCGGCTTCGATGCGTCCGCCGGGAAAGCTGACCTGCCCCGCATGATTCTTGAGGTGCGAGGCCCGTTGCGTGAGCAGCACCGACAGACCTTCTTCGCGATCGACGAGCGGCACCAGCACTGCGGCTGCAACCGGCGCGGCAGGAAAGTATTGGCGAATGGCTGCGTCCATTTCGGCAGAGAATCCGGCCGGCACTGCCGAGCTCGCATCGGCCCGCGGACGCGAGTCCTTCAGCCGCTCCTCGATCAGTCGCCGCAAGTCGTGCCGATTGCCGGCCGCTATCGTCACCTTCAACCGCCGCCGCCGTCGATCTTCGCGCCGCCGCGGGTCAGCGCCCGCGGATCGAGCAGGCGTTGCAGCTCTTCGGGTGCCATCTGTGTCTGCTCGGCGACGACGTCGCGGATCGGCCGGCCCTGCTCGTAGGCCAGCTTCGCGAGCTTCGCACCCTGCTCGTAGCCCAGGACTGAGTTCAATGCGGTGATGAGGATCGGGTTGCGTTCGAGCGCGGCATCGACGCGCGACTGATTGATCGTCATGCCGGCAATCGTGGTATCCGCGAGGGCACGCGCCGCGTTCGCGGACAGGTCGATGCTCTGCAACAGGTTGTAAGCGATCACGGGCAGCATGACGTTGAGCTGGAAGTTGCCGGACTGCCCGGCTATCGCGATGGTCGCATCGTTGCCCATCACCTGGGCGCACACCATCGTGACTGCTTCCGCAATCACCGGGTTCACCTTGCCCGGCATGATGCTGCTGCCCGGCTGCAGCGCCGGCAGCTTGACCTCGCCGATGCCGGCGAGCGGCCCGCTGTTCATCCAGCGCAGGTCGTTGGAGATCTTCATCAACGCCACCGCGAGCGTACGCAGCTGACCGGACAACTCGACTGCAGTGTCCTGAGAAGAGAGTGCCTCGAAGTAGTTTCCAGCTGGCCGCAACTCGAGACCGCACTTCACCGAGAGATAGCGCGTAGCACGCGCCGCAAAGCGCGGATGTGCGTTGACGCCCGTGCCCACCGCCGTGCCGCCGAGTGCGAGACCTTGCAGGCGGCTGCGGCACTCCATGATGCGCGCGCTCGCATGATCGACCTGCGCGTGCCAGCCGCTCATCTCCTGGCCGAACGTCAGCGGCATCGCATCCATCAAGTGCGTGCGCCCGGTCTTGACGACGTCGCCAATGTCGCCGATGCGGCGACTGATCACCGCACCGAGGTATGCGAGCGCCGGCAGCAGGTGCTGCTCGATGGCGAGCAGTGCGCTCAAGTGGATCGTGGTCGGAATCACGTCGTTCGAGCTCTGGCTCATGTTGACGTGATCGTTGGGATGCACGGCGACGCCGGCGTAACGGCTGGCGAGGTGCGCGATCACCTCGTTGGCATTCATGTTGGTGCTGGTGCCGGAGCCGGTCTGGAACACGTCGAGCGGGAAGTGCGCGTCATGCCGCCCTTCCGACACTTCGAGAGCAGCTTTCTGGATCGCCGCTGCCCGCTTGGCGTCGAGGCCGTCGAGGTCGAGATTCGTGGTCGCTGCAGCCCACTTGATCAGGCCGAGCGCGCGGATGAAGTCGCGCGGCATGCGCAGGCCGCTGATCTGGAAATTTTCGACCGCACGCTGCGTCTGTGCGCCCCACAGCGCGTCGGCGGGCACCTGGAGCTCGCCAAGGCTGTCTCGTTCGATGCGGAAACCCTCGTTCGCCACGCGAACCTCGATGCAAGAAGCGATTGATTCTCCGGTACTATAGTACCTCGTCGGGCCGAAGCTCGACCCACCAGTCATGAACAACAACACGCTCAACGCCATCTCTCCCATCGACGGCCGCTATGCCGACAAGGCCGCCGAGCTGCGGCCGCTCTTCAGCGAACGGGGGCTGATCCGGCAGCGGGTCCGCGTCGAAGCGCTCTGGCTCAAGGCACTGGCTGCGGAGCCCGGTATCGTCGAGCTGCGCGGTCTGCCCGCTGCCGCGTTGACGGTGCTCGACGCGCTGGCTGCCGAGCTCACCGAGGCAGAAGCAGCCGAGGTCAAACGCATCGAGCGCGAGACCAATCACGACGTGAAAGCGGTCGAGTACTTCGTCAAGGCTCGCCTGGACTCGGTGCCCGCGTGGCGCTCGCGCCGCGAGTTCGTGCACTTCGCCTGCACGTCGGAGGACATCAACAACCTGAGCTATGCGTTGATGCTGCGCGATGCTCGCGACCAGGTGCTGCTGGCGCGCCTCGACACGCTCATCGGCCGGCTGCGTACGCTCGCGCACACCAATGCGGCTGTCCCGATGATGGCTCGTACCCACGGGCAGCCTGCAACGCCAACGACGCTCGGTAAGGAGATTGCGAATTTCGTGCATCGTCTCGCCGAGCAGCGCACGCGCTTCGCGGCAGTAGCGATCGCCGGCAAGATCAACGGCGCAGTGGGCAACTTCAATGCACACCTCGCCGCTTATCCGCAGGTGGACTGGCCGGCACTCGGCAGGCGCTTCGTCGAGTCTCTCGGGCTGACCTGGAATCCCTATACGACGCAGATCGAGCCGCACGACTGGATGGCCGAATACTTCGACGCGCTGGCGCGATTGAACACCGTGCTGATCGCCCTGTGCCGTGACATGTGGGGCTACATCTCGATCGGTTACTTCCGCCAGCGCGCCGTCGCGGGTGAAGTCGGCTCCTCGACGATGCCGCACAAGGTCAACCCCATCGATTTCGAGAATGCCGAAGGCAACCTCGGGCTCGCGAACGCCCTGCTGCGCTTCCTGTCCGACAAGCTTCCAGTCTCGCGCTGGCAACGCGATCTCACCGACTCGACCGTTCTTCGCAATGTGGGCGTCGCGGTCAGCCATGCGCTGATTGCCTGGCGCTCGATCGAGCGCGGCCTGGAGCGGGTCGAAGTCGACGCGCGCCGGCTCGCGGAGGACCTGGACGCCAACTGGGAGCTGCTCGCGGAACCGATTCAGACCGTCATGCGTCGATTCGGCGTGGAGAACGCGTACGAACAGCTGAAATCGCTCACCCGCGGCCAGCGGGTCGATGCCGACTCCCTGCGCCGTTTCATTTCCGGCCTGGCGATCCCCGAGGATGCCAAGCGCGCGCTTTTGGAGCTTTCCCCGCAGCGCTACACCGGCTGTGCGGAGGATTTAGCTCGAAAAGTCTGACCAAAAAAGTCTGACGAGTGTCACAAATCCTGCGCAATCAGCCGGTTATATTCCCTTCATGATCCTTCGTCCCGATCTCACTGTCGCAGCCATCGTCGAGCGCGACGGCCAATTCCTGCTCGTCGAGGAGCGGGTCGCCAACCGCATGGTGTTCAACCAGCCCGCCGGCCATGTCGAGAAGGGCGAACAGTTCGTCGATGCAGTGGTCCGCGAGACGCTCGAAGAGACGGCGTGGACCTTCCACCCGGAATCGCTCGTCGGCATCTATTTCTGGGAGCAGCCTGACCAGCCTCGCAGCTTTCTGCGCGTGGCTTTCAGCGGTCGGGTCAGCAGCCACGACCCGGCGCGCCGCCTCGATCGTGGCATCGAACGCGCCGTGTGGATGACGCGCGAGCAGATCGTGACGCGCTCGGCGCGCCTGCGCAGCCCGATGGTGCTCGGTTGCATCGACGACTATCTGGACGGCGCTCGCTATCCGCTCGACGTGATCAAGCACGTGCTCAAGGACGCGAACAGGCTGAGCACCGCCGATCTGCGCTCCCGCTCGTTCGACCATCCGGCGTTGAACCGCGTCATCTAGTCTTTCAGTCGAGTCTTCTGGTCGAAAGCGGCCAAGGCCCTTTCGACGCAGCCGTCAAAAGGCGTGACTTTTGCCGGCTGCAAGCGTCTACCATCCGCTTTCCATGTCCTCTACTCCCGTCATTGTCGGCATGTCCGGCGGCGTCGACTCGTCGGTCGCCGCGTGGCTGCTGCAGCAGCAGGGCTACGACGTGCAGGGGCTCTTCATGAGCAACTGGGACGAAGACGAGGACGGCTACTGCACGGCTGCCGAAGATTTCCAGGATGCGCGCAGCGTGTGCGAGCAGCTGCGCATTCCGCTGCACAAGGTGAGTTTCGCGGGCGAATACCGCGAGCGGGTCTTCGCTTATTTCCTCGAGGAGTATCGCGCCGGCCGCACGCCGAATCCGGACGTGCTGTGCAATCGCGAGATCAAGTTCGGCGTGTGTTTCGACTACGCGCGACGACTCGGTGCCGAGTGGGTCGCCACCGGCCACTATGCGCGAGTCGAGCACGGTGCGAGCCCGCGGCTGCTTCGCGGCGTGGATGCCGGCAAGGATCAAAGCTACTTCCTGCACGCGATGCCTTCGCAGGCGCTCGCTCGAACATTGTTTCCGATCGGCTCGCTGCAGAAGAGCGAAGTGCGCCGCATGGCACGCGAGCTCACGCTCCCCGTGTTCGACAAGAAGGACAGCACCGGCATCTGCTTCATCGGCGAGCGACCGTTCGCCGAGTTCCTCGCGCAATACCTGCCTGCGCAACCCGGTGCCATCGAGACTGCCGAAGGCCGCCAGGTCGGCGAGCATCGCGGCCTCATGTACTACACGCTCGGTCAGCGCCAGGGCCTGCGTATCGGCGGGCGCACCGACGCTGCGCAGGACGCCTGGTACGTGGCCGGCAAGGATCTGCGGCGCAACGTCCTGGTCGTCGTCCAGGGTCACGATCATCCCGCGCTGTTCAGCAGCGAGCTGACCGCGTCGCAACTCACCTGGGTCGCGGGCGAGGCCCCAGCGGCGCATTTCCGGGCCACGGCCAAGGTCAGGTATCGACAGCCCGATCAGGATTGCAACGTGCGCGTGCTCGCGACCGGGCGTTGTGAGGTGGAATTCGCCGAGCCGCAGCGCGCCGTCACTCCCGGGCAGTACGTGGTGTTCTACGACAACGAGGAATGCCTCGGCGGCGGCGTCATCGAGGCGTCTCACGGGCATCCCCAGCCGCTATAATCCGCTCGCTTTGGCGGGGCAGTTCCCACACCGTCATATCTCCAGAATATCGATGGTTGAGTCACCATATATTTTACCCGTACCCATGCAAACGCTATGGTGCGCGGGCAAGGGCGACCCGGTCGCCTGGCCAATTCTCCCGGAGGGTGCATGAAAGATTCGTTCAAGGCGCGCACGACGCTCGCTTGCGGCAACAGCAACTTCGAAATCTTCAGCCTCGCTGCGCTGAAAGATCGCAACGTCGCCCGCCTGCCCTACTCGCTGAAGATCCTGCTGGAAAACCTGCTGCGTTTCGAAGACGGTGTGAATGTCACGCGCGCCGACGTCGAAGCGCTGCTCAACTGGGATCCGAAAGCGGCGCCGGCCTACGAGATCTCGTTCTCGCCGAGCCGCGTCATCATGCAGGACTTCACTGGCGTGCCCGCCATCGTCGATCTCGCCGCGATGCGCGAGGCCATGATCAAGCTCGGCGGCAACCCGGACGAGATCAACCCGCTGTCGCCGGCAGAGCTCGTGATCGATCACTCCGTGCAGGTCGACGCCTACGGCACGCGCGACGCGCTCGCCAAGAACACCTCGATCGAATTCGGCCGCAACACCGAGCGCTACGCGTTCCTGCGCTGGGGCCAGACGGCGTTTCGCAACTTCAAGGTCGTGCCGCCGAACACCGGCATCGTGCACCAGGTCAATATCGAGCACCTGGCGCGCGTCGTGTTCGACATGGAGAAGGACGGCGTGCGCTGGGCGTATCCCGACACGCTGGTCGGCACCGATTCGCACACGACGATGGTCAACGGCCTCGGCGTGCTGGGCTGGGGCGTAGGCGGCATCGAAGCGGAAGCCGCGATGCTCGGTCAGCCCGTGACTATGCTCATTCCGCACGTCATCGGCTTCAAGCTCGTCGGCAGCCTGCCCGCCGGCACGACTGCGACCGATCTCGTGCTCACCGTAACCGAGATGCTGCGCAAGAAAGGCGTGGTCGACAAGTTCGTCGAGTTCTTCGGCGACGGCCTCGCGAGCCTGCCGCTCGCGGACCGCGCGACTATCGGCAACATGTCGCCGGAGTTCGGCAGCACCTGCGCGATCTTCCCGGTCGACGAGGAAACGCTGCGCTATCTCGAGCTGACCGGACGCAGCGCCGATCACATCGCGATGGTGAAGGCCTATGCGCAGCACCAGGGCATGTGGCGCCAGAACGGCCAACCGCAGGCCGATTACACCGACGTGCTGGAGCTGGACCTCGGCACCGTCGAGCCTTCGCTCGCCGGCCCGAAGCGTCCGCAAGACCGCGTGCCGTTGCGCACGGCGAAGCAGACCTACCAAGCCGCCCACAAGAAGATGGCTGAAGAGCGCGCGGCCAAGAATCCTGCAGCGCGCGGCGTCGCGATTGCCAACTGCGACGGCAAGTCGTTCGAGGTCGCAGATGGCGCGGTGCTGATCGCCGCGATCACGAGCTGCACGAATACGTCCAACCCGGCAGTGCTGATCGGCGCCGGCCTGCTCGCCCGCAATGCTCACAAGCGTGGCCTGACTGCGAAGCCCTGGGTCAAGACCAGCCTCGCACCCGGCTCGCGCGTCGTCACCGATTATCTCGACAAAGCCGGGCTCAGTGGCGACCTCGAAGCACTCGGCTTCTACACCGTCGGTTACGGCTGCACGACGTGCATCGGCAACTCCGGTCCGCTGCGGCCGGAAATCTCCGAGGCCGTGCGCGCCGGCGACATCATTGCCTGCTCGGTGCTCTCCGGTAATCGCAATTTCGAAGGTCGCGTGCATCCGGAAGTGAAGATGAACTTCCTCGCCTCGCCGCCGCTGGTCGTCGCCTATGCGCTCGCGGGCACTCTCAACCTCGACCTCATGACGGAGCCGCTCGGCACCGGCAGCGACGGCAAGCCCGTTTACCTCAAGGACATCTGGCCGTCGTCGGGCGAGATCCACGAGTTCATTGCGCGCTCGGTCGACTCCGCGATGTTCAAGAAGGGCTACGCCAGCGTGTTCACGGGCGACGAGCACTGGAATTCGATCCGGCTGCCGAGCGGCAAGATCTACTCGTGGGACGACAAGTCGACCTACGTGAAGAACCCGCCGTACTTCGTCGGCATGACGATGAAGCCCGGTGCAGTTGCCGATATCCGCAATGCGCGTGCGCTCGCCGTGCTGGGCGATTCGGTGACGACCGACCACATCTCGCCCGCCGGCGACATTTCCAAGTCGAGCCCGGCAGCGAAGTACCTGATGTCGCTCGGCGTGCAGCCGGCGGATTTCAATTCGTACGGCGCGCGCCGCGGCAATCACGAAGTGATGATGCGCGGCACCTTCGCCAACATCCGGCTGCGCAACCAGCTCGCGCCGGGCACCGAAGGCGGTGTCACCGTGCACGTGCCGAGCGGCGAGCAGATGAGCATCTACGACGCCGCGATGCGCTACAAACAGGAAGGAACGCCGCTGGTCGTGCTGGCGGGTAAAGAGTATGGCACCGGCTCATCGCGCGACTGGGCCGCAAAGGGCACGATGCTGCTGGGTGCGAAAGCAGTGATCGCCGAGAGCTTCGAGCGCATCCACCGCTCGAATCTGATCGGCATGGGCGTGCTGCCGCTACAGTTCAAGGAAGGGCAGAACGCGCAGTCGCTGGGCCTGACGGGCAAGGAGACGTTCGAGATCATCGGCCTGAACGGCGGTGCGGCGAAAGTGGTCACGGTCGTCGCGACACCCGCAACCGGCGCGCCTATCAAGTTCGAAGTGCGCGTGCGCATCGACACGCCGAAAGAGCGCGAGTACTTCCAGCACGGCGGCATCCTGCACTACGTTCTTCGCCAGCTGGCGTCTTCGAGCAAAGCAGCCTGACGGAGTGACGCGCCATGACTGAGCACGTTCGTATCGCGGTCGACAACGCAGTCATGCGCATCACGCTGGCGCGGCCGGAGAAGAAGAACGCGCTCACGCAGGCGATGTATGTCGCAGTCGGCGAAGCGCTGACGCGTGCCGAGAGCGATCCCACGGTGCGCGTCGTCTTGATCGACAGCGATGGCGACTCGTTTACGGCTGGCAACGACATCGCGGACTTTGCTGCCATCGCCACGGGCGCGAGCTCTCGCGAACAGATGCAGACGCACATCTTCCTGGAAGCGCTCGCGCGTGGCACGAAGCCATACGTTGCAGCCGTCGCCGGTCTTGCGGTCGGCGTCGGCGTCACGATGTTGATGCATTGTGATGTGTCTTACGTGGCGGAAGACGCCCGCCTCTCGACACCGTTCGTCAATCTCGCGCTGGTGCCGGAAGCGGCTTCGACGTGGCTCATTCCAGCGCGCATCGGCTACGCCCGTGCGTTCCAGTTGTTTGCGCTCGGCGAGCCTATCGATGGCAAGACCGCTGCCGCGATCGGACTCGTAACTGCCGCGCTGCCTGCGGCGGAAGTCCGCGCCAAGGCACTCGCGACCGCGAAGGCGCTCGCTGCGAAGCCCGCGGGTGCACTGCAGGCCACCAAGAAGCTGATGCGGGATTCTGCAGCGATCCTCGCCGTGATGGCGCGCGAGGGTGAGGCGTTCGGCAACCGCCTGCGCTCGCCGGAAGCAGCCGAGGCTTTCCGCGCATTCGCCGAGCGACGCGCGCCCGACTTCAGCAAGATCCAGGGCTGAGTCTCGCAGGCCTGCGATGCCCCTGCCGTTCGCAACATCGATCCAGGATACCGGCACCGAGCTGATCGGACCGCTGCGCATGCCGCGGCAGATGCTCGCGGCGCAGAAGTACGACGATCACACCTCGATCCACGACAACGCAACCGCGCAGAAATTCGGCTTCAAGGGCGGCACGATCGAAGGGCCGACGCATTTCAGCCAGTTCGCGCCGCTGTGCGTCGCGCTGTGGGGGCCGGGGTGGCTGGCACAGGGCTCACTTTCGGCGCACTACCGCAACGCCTGCTTCGAGGGCGACAAGGTCCGTGCGTTGGTGACGAAGCCCAAGGACGATGCGACTCACACCACTATCCGCATGGAGCGTGAGGATGGTACCGAGATTCTCCGTGGCACCGCCGCCATCGGCGCCAGCAATCCACCCTCGGCACTCGAACAGCGGATCAGCGAGCTGAGCCAGCCGGAAACCCTGGTCATCCTGCGCGACGTGCGCGTGGGAATGCGCACCAAGCGGATTGACGTGCGCATGGACGCAGATCAGAACATGGGTGCGCTGTATCCGTTCTCACTCGCGCAGAAGCTGCAGGCGATCACCGAGCCTTCGCCCTGGTACACCGCTGCAGGCGCGGCCAGCTCGCCGTGGAAGGCAGCGATCATTCCAGTCGAGATGGTCAGCGTGCTGCTCAACTATTCGAGCGACGCTGCGAGCTTTCCGGTGCGCAAGCCGGTCGTGGGGTTGTTCGCGGATCAGGAGATCCGCATGCACAGCGGGCCGCTGCTCGTGGGTCGGCAGTACGAGATGGATCGCGAAGTGGTGGCACTCAGCGGCAGCCGTCGGACGGAGAGCTTGTGGATCCGCACGCGAGTGTTCGCGCCGGGTGGAGAGGAAGTGCTGGCGACGATGCTGCTCAATGCGGCGTATATGAAAGATTCGTTTCCGAACTACGAAGCTGAGCAGAAGAGTCAGGCTCAAGCCTGACCCACAGCCTCAACGGCGCCACTTCTGCAATTTTTTTGGCGGCTGCTGGGACGCGCGCTGCAGGCGGATCGGCAGACGCGGCGGCTCGGGCTCGTCTTCGACGAGCCACTTCTGTTTGAAAGCCTGCAACGCTTCCTGTTGGACAGCTGCGTGCCGATTCGACAGCAGCAGCGAAGAAGGCGCGCACACTCGCGCACGAATCAAGCCCAGATCCGCCGCCGCATCGAACAGGCTCGGATACCAGCTCTGCCAACCTGGCAGCAGGCTCTCGACCTGCTCGCGCAGGTTCAGGCGCTGGGGCGATTCGGGCAGCACGCTCATCACGGCCGTCTTTTATCACGAAGCTCATGGCAACTGCAGTCCTTGCATCACACAGCATCTGTGCGAGAAACTATTGGCCTTCCGAGTCGATACCAGTCGACGCGTCGCGTGACGAGCATCACCGCGGCGAGTGCGACGAACAGCACGATCGCGCCGAGCAGCAGTGCGTAGTCCTCGGACAACACCAGCGCGTATAGCAGCGCGTACACCCCGCTCATCGCAACACCCGCTACTGCGCCGCGCAGCGAGCTGCGCAATGCTCCTGCGACGTAGACCCCGATGAGCGCAACCAGTGCGACGGCCGCCGACAGATAAGCAGCCGCGAACGAGATGTGCTCGGCGAGCGCGATCAGCAGCAGATAGAAGATGCTCAATGCCAAGCCGATCATCAGGTACTGCAGCGGGTGCAGCGGATTGCGCGTGATCTGTTCCCACGCAAAGAAAGTCAGGAACGTCAGCGCGATGAACAGCAGCGCGTATTTCACCGCGCGCTCGCTGCGCTGATACACATCGACAGCCTGGTAGACAGCGACGCCGAAGGCAGACTGTTGGAGCGCGCTTTCATCGACCTCCTCTTCGCTGAACGCTTGCCGGTACGAGCGATTCAGCTCCAGCACCTGCCAGCGTGCATCGAACCCGTCGGCCGTGATGGTGCGCTCGGCCGGCAGGAACGCACCGTGGAACGACGGGTGCGGCCAGTTGGAATGCATCGCCAGCGTCGTCGTGCTGCCGAGCGGCAGCAACGACAAGTCGCGACTGCCGGCGGTGACCGTGTGAAACTCGAACGCCGCCGACGCGGTTTTCGCAAGCTCGGTCAGATCGACGCGTGCCTCGATGCCGCGATAGACGCCGGGTTGCGCCGGCCCGAGCTTGACGGTCTGCCCGGCGAAGCTCGCCACGCTCACCTCGCGCAGACTGCGGACTTCCGATACAGGCAGGCGCAGCCGGCTCTCGTGCCACAAGTACGTGACGCCGGGCCGATCGAGCAGCGGCTGCAACGCCGCGAACTCGAACTCGCCCTTGAACTGCAGATCCGCCAGGTACACCGGCACCGCGTAGATGCCCACGTAACGGGCCTCGTCCTGCAACTGCAGATCGACCTTCATGTCGAGACGGGCCGGCAGCAGATACAGGTAGGTGCGGATGATTTTTGCGACCTCCCTCTTGTCGTCGATCTTCTCGATCACGGTTCGCTGCGTCGGCACGACCAGCATCGGTCCACCGAGCACGGCACTGCCGCCCCAGCCTTCGGCGACGCGCGCATAGGCTTGCTCGCGCAACTCGGAGCGCTCGGTCACGAGCCCGCGCAGCATCCCCAAGGGCACCAACAGCAGCAGCACGATCACGCCGATCAGGACTGCCTTGAGGGTCACCGAACCCGATTCGCCGATCTGGAACGCCGCCATGCTCGTCACTCCCGCGTCTTGGTCAGTTGCCGGGGAGCCTGCGCCGGCAAGAGGGCATTCCGCCGACGCAATTCGGGCGAACTGTGGCGCCGCGATCAGGTCAAGAATCCGTGAAGCCCTGCCGTGCGTAGGGCAACGGTGCTAACGTCTATTGCGCACTGCGCCTTCGAGATGGGACCAGGAGTCACCTCATGTTGATCCGCCAGCCCCGGCCCGGCGATTCGGCCCAGATCCGGCCGTCGGAAATCACGCCAGAGTCGGTCTTTTTGGATCGGCGCCGGCTGCTGCAAGCTGCGCTCGCCGCAGGCGTCGCAGGCCTTGGCGGCGCCTGGTCGGAGGTCGCCTCGGCCGACGTCGCGCCGCTCGAGTACAAGCGCAACGAGAAGTACAGCCTCACCGAGACGCCGAACAAGTACGAAGACATCACCGGCTACAACAACTACTACGAGTTCGGTGTCGACAAGAGCGCTCCGGCTGCGAATTCCGGCCGCTTCAAGCCCGCGCCGTGGTCGGTCGCGGTAAGTGGCGAGTGCGAGAACAAGGGCACCTTCACGCTCGAAGACGTGCTGAAGGGTCATCCGCTCGAAGAGCGCGTCTACCGCCTGCGCTGCGTGGAGGCGTGGTCGATGATCATTCCGTGGATCGGCGTGCCGCTCGCGGACATCCTGAAGCGCTACAAGCCGACGTCCAAGGCCAAGTACGTCGCATTCAAGACCGTCATGCGCCCGTCGGAAATGCCCGGCCAGCGTTACGACGTGCTCGAATGGCCGTACGTCGAGGGGCTGCGCATCGACGAAGCGATGAATCCGCTCGCGATCCTGGCTGTGGGCGTGTACGGCAAGTCGCTGCCGAATCAGAACGGCGCGCCGCTGCGGCTGATCACGCCGTGGAAGTACGGCTTCAAGGGCATCAAGTCGATCGTCGAGATCCGCTTCACCGAGCGCCAGCCGCCGACCTCCTGGAATATCTCGGCGCCGCACGAGTACGGGTTCTATGCCAACGTCAATCCCAACGTCGATCATCCGCGCTGGAGCCAGGCGCGCGAGCGGCGCATCGGCCATGGGTTGTTCGACTCACGCGTGCCGACGCTGATGTTCAATGGCTATGAGCGGGAGGTCGCGTCGCTGTACCAGGGGATGGACCTCAAGAAATTCTATTGATGCCGTCCACCAACGTCGTTCGCCGGGTCTTCAAGCCGGCGTTGTTCCTGCTGTGCCTGCTGCCGCTCGCCTCGCTCGTCTGGCGTGCGTTCGAGCTCGGCGGCACCAACCTCGGCGCAAATCCGGTCGAGAAGATCCAGGACACGCTCGGTCAGTGGGGGCTGCGCCTGCTGATCATCACGCTCGCAGTCACGCCGTTGCGGGATTGGTTCAATGCGGCCTGGCTGATCCAGCTGCGCCGCATGCTCGGCGTCTACGCCTTCTTCTACATACTGCTGCACTTCCTGACTTGGCTGATCCTGGACCAGGACCTGTACTGGGCCGGCATCCTGCCCGACATCGCGGACCGGCCGTTCATCACGATCGGTTTCCTGGCGCTGCTGCTGTTGATCCCGCTCGCGGTGACCTCGACCAACGGCATGATGCGTCGCCTGGGACGGCGCTGGAAAACCCTGCACCGGCTGATCTACCTGATCGTGCTGCTCGGCATCTGGCACTACTACTGGCAGGTCAAGGCCGACGTGCGCGAGCCGCTGATCTATCTCGCGATCACGCTGGTGCTGCTGGGATGGCGGGTGTGGAAAGTGCGGCGGCGGTTGCTGCCGTCACATCGCGGTGCGGATCGACCAGAGCTCCGGGAAGAAACGTAGCTCCAACGCCTTGGTGAGATACGACACGCCGCTGGTGCCGCCGGTGCCGCGCTTGTAGCCGATGATGCGCTCGACGGTTTTCATGTGACTGAAGCGCCAGAGCTGGAAATGGTGGTCGAGGTCGACCAGCTTCTCCGCCAGCTCGTACAGATCCCAGTTCGCATCGACGCTGTGGTAGACGGACAGCCACGCCGCAGCGACCTGCTTGCTCGCTTGATACGGCTGCGACCAGTCGCGGTCCAGGTACTCCTGCGGGATCTCGAAGCCGCGCCGGCTCAGCAAGCGCAGCGACTCGTCGTAAATGCTCGGCGTGTTCAGCGCGCGCTGCAGCGCCTCGTACGAAGCGGCATCGCGTCGATGCACCTGGATCATCTCGGCGTTCTTGTTGCCGATGACGAACTCCAGCATGCGGTACTGCACCGACTGGAAGCCGGAGGCGCGGCCGAGCTCGTTGCGGAACATGGAGTATTCCGCCGGCGTCATCGTCGCCAGCACGTCCCACGACTGCACCAGCTGGGCCTGGATGCGCGACACGCGCGCCAACATCTTGAACGAGGATCCAAGGTCGTCGCGGCGGATGTGCTCGCGCGCCGCCGTCAGCTCGTGCAAGCACAGCTTCATCCACAGCTCGGAGGCCTGATGGATGATGATGAACAGCATTTCGTCATGCTCGGCGGACACCGGCCGCTGCGCCGAGAGCAGCTGCTCCAGCTTGAGATACTGGCCGTAGCTCTGCGACTCGCCCAGGTCCCAGTGGACCTGCTCGTCGGACAGATCGACGGGTTTCGCCGGTCGATTGGGATCCTGATCGCTCACGAGAACATCCACCCCGGTACGCTTTGCCAGCCGCGCAGCAGCTCCTGGTCGAGCGCGCGATA
>Ga0068861_100000477_pt1 | contig 23302 bp, 14 predicted proteins | sample KBSSwiS42_FD_66593 | JGI IMG/M metagenome (GOLD analysis project Ga0068861, IMG submission 66593) | Switchgrass rhizosphere microbial communities from Kellogg Biological Station, Michigan, USA - KBS Switchgrass S4-2 | ecosystem: Host-associated > Plants > Roots > Rhizosphere > Soil ...
AAATAAATGACGAGCCCGGTCACGTCAACCAAGGTGGCCACGAAGGGGGCGGACGACACGGCGGGGTCGCGGCCGATGCGTTTCAGGAAAATGGGCAGCATGGATCCAGCAATCGTTCCCCAGGTCACCACACCAATAAGGGCGAGGAAAACAGTGAGAGCCACGAGCACGTAATGTTCGCCATAAATGTTCTTGCGCCCAAGGTGAATGAGGACCTGAGCCGCTATGGTGATTCGCAGAAATCCCAAGAAGCCGAGTAGCGAGCCCAGGAAGAGGCCCGCCATCACCTCCCGTCGCATGACGCGCCACCAATTCTTGAAGGTGACCTCACCCAAGGCCAAGGCACGAATGATGAGGCTCGCCGCCTGGGATCCCGAGTTCCCCCCGCTCGAAATGATGAGCGGAATGAAAAGGGCCAGCACGACGAACTTCTTGATCTCGTTTTCGAAATGCGCCATCGCGGTGGCGGTGAACATTTCTCCGATGAAGAGCACGGAGAGCCAAACCCCCCGCTTTCGCACCATGCTCAGAAAGCTGGTGTCCAGGTAGGGATCCTCGAGAGCCTCCAATCCTCCCAGTTTCTGAATGTCTTCCGTGGCTTCTTCACGCGCAACGTCCAGAAAGTCGTCCGAAGTCACGATGCCAACCAAAACCCCTTGCCCATCCACCACCGGGAGCGCCACACGGTCATAACGTTCGAACGTACGCAGTGCTTCCTCCTGATCGTCGGTGACCCGCAAGCTCACGAAGGTTCGGTCCATCAGATCGGCCACCCGAGCGTCTGCGGCGGCTAAAACGATTTCACGCAAGCGCAAGTCGTCGATCAGTCGGCCGCGTTCGTCGATGACGTAGAGCACATTGATGGTTTCCCGATCTCGGCCGACGCGACGCAGGTGATCGATGACCTGGCTGATTGTCCATTCTTCGTGGAGCGCCACGTAGTCCGGCGTCATGAGCCGGCCCACGCTGCTTTCCGGATATCCGAGCAGCGCCGTGGCTACGCGCCGCTCCTCGGGGGTGAGCAGATCAACCAGGTGCTTGGTCACCGACCCCGGGAGTTCTTCCAGGAGCGCAGTGCGGTCATCGGGCGCCATCTCATTCAAGACCGCGGCGGCCTCGGCGCGGCCCATGCTATGCAGCAGCTCTTCCTGCTCTTCCAGGGGGAGGTATTCGAAGATGTCGGTGGAGAGGGAGGCCGGCAGCACCCGGAACACTACTGCTTTGGCTTCGGGAGGGAGGTTGGACAGAATGGCGGCCGCGTCCACCGGGCCGAATTCGACCATTGCCTCGCGGAGGGTCTTGAAATCCCGGCGCTCGATCAGCTCTTCGATGTCGGGAATGAAGGCGCGGCCGGACAGCATCCCATGACCTCCACCAGGTTTCCTATAAATGGACATGGAATTCTAAAGGCAATGGGAACGGGAGGATACGCCCTTTTGTGACATTGTCCCTTCTCCGCCGGTCGTGTAGCGTTCCGGCCCATGCCACTGCAACCCGGTTCACGCCTTGGCCCCTTCGAGATCACCTCCCTCTTGGGCGCAGGTGGCATGGGCGAAGTCTTTCGTGCCCGCGATACGCGCTTGGGTCGCGATGTCGCGATCAAGGTGTTGCCCCAGCACCTGTCCGCCCAGCCCGAGGTTCGAGCCCGATTCGAACGGGAAGCGCGAACGGTCTCCGGGCTCAATCATCCCAACATCTGCACGCTTTACGATGTTGGGCGTGAAGGCGATATCGACTATCTGGTGATGGAGCTGATCGAGGGGGAAACCCTGGCCGACCGTTTGCGCCGCGGTCCACTCCCCATGGCAGACATGTTGCGTTTCGGCATTCAAATCGCCGATGCGCTGGATCGAGCGCACCGGGCCGGCGTCATCCATCGCGATCTCAAGCCCGGGAACGTGATGATCACCCGATCCGGAGCCAAGCTCATGGATTTCGGGTTGGCTCGAGCCACCGGCATGGCGGGACCTCCTGGATCTTCAGGATCGATTGCCCTCACCCAATCTCCCACCATGGCCCACCCATTGACCGCCGAAGGCACGATCGTGGGAACGTTCCAGTACATGTCCCCCGAGCAGTTGGAGGGCCATGAAGCGGATGCGCGAAGCGACATCTGGGCGTTGGGATGCGTACTTTACGAGATGGTGACCGGGCGACGCGCCTTCGAGGGACGAAGCCAGGCCAGTTTGATTGCCGCCATTCTTGAACGTGAGCCCGCGAGGATTGGCGATTCGCCCTCGAGTTCCAATACGACCATCGGCGGAGGTCCGCCCCCCGGCCTCGATCGGCTCATTCGCAATTGTTTGACCAAGGATCCCGAAGAGCGCGTTCAGACCGCGCATGACGTAAAACTTCAATTACGAGGCATCAGCGAAAACGTAGGGGTGGCGACGAGCAGCATGGTCTCCGCCCCGGTTCCGGCGCTTGCCTCGTCGTTGGCGAGAAAGCACTCCTCGCCTCTGCCCTGGGTCTTAGCCTTGGCCGGCGTTCTTTCCGCGGTCGCCATATTTGCCTGGTTATATCCGCGCACTCATATCCCGGCATCGCCCTCCTATCGTTTTCGCGTCGGTGCGATTCCCAACATGACCGATACCTACTGGCCCCGCATCTCTCCGGACGGAAAGCTCCTGCTCATGCAAGCGGCAGATTCAACCGGCACTCGGCGCGCCTATGTGTGCGCGATGAATCAAACCGATCCGCACCCTCTGCCCGGCACGGAAGGCCTGCAACGCGCCTACTGGTCGGCCGACAGTCGTGAGATCGTTTTTGTCGCAAACGGAAAGATCCAGCGAATGATAGTCGCCGGAGGATCACCGGTGACGATCTGCGCTGCTCCCAGCGGAGCGGATCTGAGCTGGGGATCCAAGGGCCTCGTCCTCATGGACGGCACCTTCACCGATTCGTTGCGCGTCGTTCCTGCTGGAGGGGGGGAGCTGAAACCTGCCTCCCGCATCTATCGTGAGAACAAGGAAGTTGGAAGCGCCTGGCCATCTTTCTTGCCGGACGGAAAACATTTTCTCTTCATTGGCAACACAGCTAATGCAGCGACCGGCGGCACCATCAGGCTGGGCGAGATCGGTTCTTTGGACTCAAAGCTTCTTGGCCGTTCGGATGGGCGCGTTGAATACGCGCCGGGAAATTGGGTGCTATTCATACATGGCTCGACGCTCCTCGCTCAGAAGCTCGACCTTGGGGGTGGCCGGCTTACCGGTGAACCGATCACGGTGGTCGAAGACGTGCGTCTTGGATCGGCCAGCGGGCATTACTCCATCTCTCAAACCGGCGTGATGGTGTTTGCGCGACAGACGGGGGGAGAGAACGTCATCCTTCGCTCGGCCAATCGAGCCGGCGTGATGTCCGGGGTTCAGCTTGCGAGCGGATCCTTGCTCAATCCGATGCCCTCGCCCAATGGGGAGAAGCTCTTGTATCTGATGGCGGGGCGATCGGGCGAGACGGGAGAGGTCCATGTCCTCGATCTGACTCGTTCGACCGACACGCGGCTCACGTTTACCGGCGACCGCGCGATAACTCCGGTTTGGTCTCCTGATGGCCAGCGATTTGCCTACGTGCTTCATGGAAACAATGGGGATGTGCTGCACATCGGAGCTGCCGACGGCTTGGGATTTCAGGATTCGATCATGGTGCCCGCCACCCTCGGCGCGAGCCTGTATCAATGGGCCGGGCCCGGGTCACGGCTATTGTTCAGCTCAACCGGTTTCGGCGGATATGCGGTGTCCTCCGATGGGTCAAACCGACATCCCCAAGCCCTTCCCGATACCACGCTTCGGTTGCTCCAGCAGCAGGCTTCTCCGGACGGTCGCTGGTTGACATACGCAACCGGCACGAACGCTACAAATGTGAACGTCTATGTGCAGAGCCTGGAAGGTCCTCCCGGACGCTGGCAAATCTCGAATCGTCCGGGGCTATGGCCCTACTGGACGAAAGAGGGACGGGAGATCGTCTACGAGGGCGTGGATGGAAAGCTGATGGCGGTGGATATCGATACCCGAAACGGATTTCACGCCAGCACGCCTCACGTGCTGTTCACGTTGCCTAAATCTTCCGCCCGCTACGACCAGAGGAGCTGGTCCTGCACCCCCGACGGCGAAACCTTTTATGTTTTGGTTCCTCCCCGGGGTCAACGTACAGGGGAAGTCGAAGTCGTGACCGCGTTCAACGAGCTGGTCAGCAGAAAGTAGATCGTGCTCGCGGCTGGCATGTTTTATTTCTTTTTCTTGCCCTTGAGCTCGGCCAGCTTCTGCTTGGCGTTGTCGTTGGACGGATCCAACTTTAGCGACTTCTCGTACGCTTCCTTGGCTGCCTTGGTGTTCCCCGCGGCTGCGTAGGCTTCTCCCAAGCTGTCGTACGCATTGCCCGACTTGGGGTGTTCCGCAACGTTGAGCTTGAACACGGCAATGGCTTCGTTCTTCTTACCGCCGCCCAGAAGCTGGTAACCAACATCGTTCAACATTTCTTCCCCGACCACGTTGTCACCGTACTGGGCTTTGAAACGCTGGTACACCGCGGCTCCCGAATCGGGGCCGGCTTGGTAGTAGGCCCCGCTGATGGCGGAGCTTGCGTAGACGCGCTTGGCAAAGTTGGACTTCGGGTTCAACTCCACATTGAGCGCGTAGAACTTGGCCGCGTCCTCAGGGTGACCGGCGGACGCAATCTGGCGTCCTAGATCGCCCAAGGACGTTTCGCCGAAGTCATAGACGGCACGGCCGTAGTAGCGATCCCGAAGTTTGTTGTAGCGCGCAATCGTGGAATCCACGCCTTCCTTGTTGTACTCGGCGGTCAACACATCGGCGAGTGTGCGCGGCTCGGTGGTGCCGTGATGACAGGTGAAACATTGAACCTGAACGGCCGGCTCCTCACGATGCGGCAGGTTGGCGAGATACTTCTGATTGATGTCCATAGTCATCCGGAGCATGGCGCGCGCGGTGGTTTTCGTGGGCTTGTCGTCCTTGGGAAAATCCTCATCACGGAACGGCTTCCCTTCCTCACCCACGTGGCAAAAAATGCAGCGCACGCCGAGTGCGCGCGTGAAGCTGTTCATGATCGCGCGCAATTGATCAGGGGGGATGTCTTTGGGTAACACCTGCAGGTTCTTGAAGGTCGAGGCGGGCGGTTTGGGCGGTTCGCTTTTCGTTTGCGCCCATACCGACGCCGCGGCACAAAGGAGTACCACGGGGACGAGAGTTCGCGACAAGGACGACTTCATAGAGCCTCCAAAGGTCTACCGGAATAGTTTGATTTAAGGGGTCGTTTCGGGGCAAAAGAACGATTCGGGACACGTCATTCTCCCCTTGTATACGCAGGAAGTAAACCCCTCGGGAGCAGGGAATCCTTGATCATCTTTGCCATCCCAGCGGGCCCGAGTCTTCGAACGGTTATTTTTCTTCGCGTGCGACGCAATGCGCGACGGCCGCAGGGAGCGATGGTGGAGTGAAACGTTAGTCGATGAATCCCATCTTCTTCAAAAATACCGGCCAGCGCGGGTCGTCGTGGATAGGCTTGAAGCTGGGTTCGCAATATACCAAGGTGAACCCGGCGTCATGGAGATCGTACCCGCGCTCCATCCACGTAAATGCGGCATCCGCCTCGCCCCGGAATGCGTGAATCGCAGAAATCTGGAACGCGGACTCTAATCCGTGATGAATCTTTAACCTCTCCAAGGCTTGATCCGATTCGGCCCTTCGTCCTCCCGAGTAGTGCACAACGGCGAGTCCGGTGAGCCGGGCCCATTCTGCTGGTTCCTGATGTCCTTCGTTCATCGCTTCATCATCCCGGCCCTCGGCGGCGAGAATCATGGCCACCATATAGTGAGCGGTGATGCGGGTTGGAGACAGTTCAAGAGACTTCCCGTAGGCAGCCCTTGCCTCCTCATAACGATCCATCGTCCGATACAGGTAACCCAACGAGCTGTACCCCCGCGAGCTCAATGGATCGTAGTCAACCGCCCGAAGCAGCAACTCCAAGCCCTCATCAAACCGCCGCAAATTGGTGTAAAGAATCCCCACCTCAATGAGCACCTCCGCGTTAGCGGGAGCCAACTCCAGCGCCCGCTTTGCGGCATTCAATGCACCTTTCCAATCCCAGTCGTAGCCGCGATGTATATGGCACAGCATGACATGCGCTTCGGCTAGATCCGGAACGAGCTCGAGAGCGCGGTTCACCGATTCCCGCGCCTTACCGTAGCCCTCCGCTACCGGCACCCATCCGTACGCTCCCTGGAATGCTTGCGCTCTTGCCAGCAGGGCCCACGCGGCCGCATGGGTCGGGTCCAGGTCAAGGGCTTGTTGCAGGTATTCAATCCCTTTCGCGACGTTTTCCTCGTTAAAGCGGTCGATGAAATATTTTCCCTGTAGATACAGGCGATGTGCCTCCGCGTTCTCCCCTCGACCCTGTACGGCAAGCGCGACTGCCGCTCGAGCTTCACCGCTCGCCCGAGAATCGTCGCTTTCTCCCAGGAGCGTCGTTCGAAGCTCTTTGACCACCGATTGTGCAATGTCATCCTGCACAGCAAAGATGTCGTCCAGAGTGCGATCGTACGTTTCGGACCATAGCGGATAGCCATCATCCACCTTTACCAGCTGGACCGAGATGCGAACGCGATTCCCGGATTTGCGAACGCTGCCTTCGAGCACGGCGGCAACATTGAGGGCGCGACCCACTTCCGCAATCGTGACCGCCTTTCCCTTGAACGTCGCTGAGGATGTTCGGGCTGCGACTCGTAGCCCGCGGACTTTGACCAGGACACTCAAGAGCTCATCGGCAAGTCCGTCGGAGAAATACTCGTCTTCCTCGTCGCGACTGCGGTTGGCGAAAGGCAGTACGGCAATCGAAGGAACATCAGGTGCAGCGGGTTTGGCCGCGGACAAGTTAACGGAGGAAATAGGACTCGGCGTCAGCTCACGCCGAATGATTTCCAGTTCATTACGAACGTCCTTGGCGGTTTGGAACCGTCGTTCGCGGTCCTTTTCGAGACAGCGGCTCACGATACGCTCGAGATCCTTCGGCAGGTCGGTGCGAAGGCTTCGCAGCGTCACCGGCATGTCACGCAAGATCGAAGAGCTGATGTCCGCGGAGGATGTTCCCGCGAAAGGACGCTTTCCGCTCGCCAGCTCGTACATCAGGACGCCGAGTGAAAAGAGATCGGAGCGCGCGTCCACCGGTTCGCCGCGAATCTGCTCGGGAGCCATATAGGGCACGGTACCCACCACTTGACCCAGCTTCGAGATCGGCGCGTCCAAGGTCTTCACCTGAGTCGCTTTATCATCCACCTCCTCTTGCACCAGCTTGGCCAGTCCAAAATCCAGAACTTTTACGCGCCCATCGCGCGTCACCATAACGTTGCCGGGTTTCAAATCCCGGTGCACGATGCCCCGTTCATGCGCGGCAACCAGGGCGTCCGCGAGCGGAATGGCAAGGTCAAGCACAGCAGGCAGAGAGAGGCCGCCCACCGCCACGACGTGATCCAAGCTCTGTCCTTCCACCAGCTCCATGGTCAGAAACCGCATTCCACCTTCGGCTTCGATGGAATGAATCATTACGATGTTGGGGTGATTGAGGGCGGCCACCGTTCGCGCTTCGCGCTCGAACCGGGCCAGCCGGTCGGGGTGCATGGCCACTTCGGAGGGCAGCAACTTGAGAGCGATATCCCGCCCCAGACGCGTATCGCGGGCGCGATACACTTCGCCCATGCCGCCCGATCCCAAGGAGCCAATGATCTCGTAACTACCTAAACGCGTTCCGGCGGCTAATGACATCGGATGATTGTACTATGCCAAATACTGAGCAAGATGCGCGGCCAGATCGCGCGCATCATCGGCCGCCCCGTCGATCAGCGTGGATTTGCGTTTGCGCAGGAACGGAAGACCTAAAAGATACATTCCCGGCGCCGCCACAACGCCGGCGTCGTGACGGATCCGGCCTTTGCGGTCCAGAACGGGAACTTCGAGCCAGGAATAGTCGGGCCGAAATCCGGCCGCCCAGAGCACCGTCTTCAACCCTGACTTCTCCAGACTGAGCTCCAGGGGCGGCGACGCCTCGACTTGCGTGGGCTCGAACCGATGCGGCGGATCCACTTCCCTATCCATTCCGTTCGCGGTGGCCCACTCGTCGATGCGTTCCAACAGGCGATTCATCTTGAGATCGGACATTTCACACAGGTTGCGAAGCGATCCCGAGAATTGCAACTTTCCACTTGCCACGCCGGCTAACCGGCCCACCATGCGGACACCAAGGCTGGTGAGTCGATTGAGGTCGATGGTGCGGCGATCGTCGGAACCGGCCAGCTGCAGGGAGGGCACGTTCCGTGCCCGCGCGATGTCATCGATCTCATCGTAGCGGTCGTTCAGCACGCCGGCCGCATCCATCCACCACTTGATGTCCCGGCCGCGATAGGTGCGGGGCGCTCTAATGTGTTCGCCCACCGCAATGGTGACTTGGCGCCCGGCACGCTGCAGTTCTTCGGCGATTTGCGTACCGCTGGCCGAGGCTCCCACCACGAGTACGCCTCCGGGTTCGATCTGACCGGGATTGCGGTAATCCTTGGAGCTCAGCGTGCGAATGCTGGCCGGCAACGCCGCCGCGAGGGCAGGCACCGCAGGCACGTTGCAGTACCCGGTAGCCATGACCACCGTGCGAGCATCCCAGGTGCCGCGATCTGTCGCCACCCGGTAGCCACCGTTTTGGCTTTGCACCGAGGTCACGTTGGTGTGCGGATGCACCGGCGCCGAGAACGAAGCTGCGTAGTCTTCGATGAACCGAATCGTTTGCGGCATGTTGCGAAAGCCGTCCGGATCGTTTCCTTGGTACCCAAAACCAGGGAGACGGCTTTGCCAGTTTGGCGTCAATAAACGCAACGAATCCCATCGTTCGGTTTTCCACGAGTTGGCCACCTCACCCCGCTCGAGGATCACGTGATCGATCGAGCGGGCGGTGAGGCAGTGACTCATAGCCAGGCCGGCATGACCGGCCCCGATGACGACGGTCGTGGTGCGCACGAAGCGGGATTAGGCCTTCTTGACGTCGACGGTCACATTGGTCGGATTCGTGACGATGTCGTACACGGCCGAGCGCTTCTGCGACTGCGCAACCAAGGCGCGCAACTCTTCCGGCGTGGCATCGGCGTCAATGGTGTAGTTCACCTTGATCCCATCGAATCCGTTACGCACGTCGCTGTCGATCCCCAGAATGCCCTGAAGATCCATGCCGCCTTCCAGGGTTCCCTTGACCGAGCGGAGCTGAATGCCTCGGTTCTGAGCTACCGTGGCAATACCGGCGGTCAGGCAGCTCGCGAGGCCGGCCAGCACGATCTCGACCGGCGTGGCGCCGTGGTCTTCGGACGCGAAGATCTCGGGGTGATCGGCGTCGAAGGTGAAGTTCGTGCGGTGCTTTTGCTCTTCGCCGAGGCCGAAGAACCCTTCCACGGACGTGCGGCTGTGCGTTCCTTTCACCCAGTCACAGGTCGCGCGCCATTTGAATTGCGCGGCTTGCGGCGCCTCGGTGAGCGCTTGCCGGGCAGACAAAAGGGCTTCCACGTTGACGCCGTTATCAACAGGCTTGTTCTGAGTCATGCTCATCGTTCTCTCCTCCGTATATTCCGCCTCGACAAACTACGAGGGGGTTTCTGTGGGTTCGGTGCTGCGGAATGAAAACTCACCGTTCAGCTGAAGCATGGCTTCCACTTCACGGTTCATGGCCTTGCTCAAATCCAAGTGCAGCTGCTTGAGCTCTTCGACGCTCCAGTCATAGCTGGCGATGCGATCGGTGATCTCAGAGAGATCATGGCATAGCGCGTCGCGCCGTGACTGATATTCAACCAGCGCCTCGTCCGAGCCGCGGCTCACGGCTCGCGCCAAGAGCTCCGCATCGCATAAGGCGTCGGTGATGCCGTGAGCGGTGATGGGATCCTTGAAGTATCCCGCATCACCCACCAGTGCCCATCCCGGACCGTGACTCTGGCGCAAAATGCCGGGATGCCCCGGAAACGCACGATACTTCTCGGCGGGCTGACCCGCTTTCATCTCCTCGAAGAGTAGCGTGGAGCATTCCTCCATGACCCGATGAAAACCGGCCGCCGTGTCGGCTTGGATCTCATCGTGAAAGCGCGATCCACGCATGCCCGCAAAGAGACACGTCGTGCCATCGTGGGTTGGGATGGCTCCCACGGCCACTCCCGGCCGGTAGTACCAGCGATTCCCGCGATGTTCGATACCGGACCACATCGCGTAGACGACGCCGGCGGCATGTTGCCCCTGATGGTAAACCGGTGCATCGACGAGACGGGCTAAGGTGGATTTCAATCCATCCGCGCCAATCACGATCCCGGCCTCGATGCGACGCACTGTTCCATCCCGGTCTTCGACCACCGCTCCGGTGACCCGTCCATTTGGAGCCCGCATCACGTCGACGAGGCGGGGGCCGTGAAAGACGTCCGCCCCCGACTCCTCCGCGGCTTCGGCCAGAAGCACGTCGAAGACCGTGCGACGCGGGGCGTACAAGGCATCGACGCCGTCCCGGGGTTTGATGGGGAGCGTGATGTTCTCTTCGCCGTAAACAAAGGAGGTGGTTTTTATGGGCGGCGTTCCCGTCGCCTTCAGCCGCTCCAGTAACCCCCAGCGATGCAGTTGCAGCACCCCCGCCCGCATGAGGGCCAGGGTCGACAGGGTGTCCGCACCCTTCTTGTCACGGTCTACCAAGAGTACGGACATGCCTTGCCGGGCGAGCAGCATGGCTGTGGCCGCGCCCGAGACGCGCGCCCCCACGACGACCGCGTCATAGGTGCTTTGCATGCCTTCCGCCATGTCCATGAGTACGCGACCTGGAAAAACGTGTGACGTGGCAAGGCGCCACATTTCAAGCAGCTAGCTGGTTCAGGGGTCTGTAAAGAGTACCCGGCCGATTGGGTGCATGCCAGCGAAAAGCCGTATGATCCTACGGGGTTAATTAGCGAAACCGGGGCCCGGAAGTTGGCTGGAAACGAGGAGGTTTTTTATGGCCGAAGGGGCAAAGGCGTGGGCCTCGGGCCCTCCGCAGGTGGGGCAAACGGCGAACCGATCACGCGAGGTGTCGGCAAAGGATATCGAGCTTTTCACCACGATTTCAGGAGATCGCAATCCTCTCCACTACGACGAAGCCGCGGCCAAGGCAACCCCGTTTGGAGGGATCATCGTCCAGGGCGGCATTACCACTGCCATTTTGAATGCCGTAGTGGCGGAGGATCTGCCCGGCCCAGGGTCGGTGTTCCTTCAGGTGAACTGGAGCTTCAAGGCGCCGGTGCGTCCGGGAGATACGATTACCGGTGCGGTCGAGGTCACGAAGGTTCGCACCGACAAACCCATCACCGAATTGAAAACGACGGTCACCCGGCAGGACGGCGTGGTGGCTTTGGAAGGCACTGCCGTCTGCTACACGATGCCGCTCTAATCGGCGTCCTCTACCAGCCGATTTTCCGACCCTTGTTTTGCTGCTCCAGCCAGCTCATGAGCGGTTTGTAGTAATCGACCATGGCGCGGGTCGAGAGATCTTCTCCAGTTGCGTTCTTCAGAATCACGCGCCAGTCCTCAGTCGCGCCTAGCTTCTCCATGGATTCGAGAAAAGCGCCGACTTCGGGATGGCCCACATAGTTGCAGCTCCGGGGATCCTGGTTGAGCACCTTGCGCGCAATGTAATCGTGGATTTGATAGCTGAACACGTACGCGATCGCGTAGGAATAATAATAAGCCGGCGTGTCGTCGATGTGAGTCTTGGTGGCCGCATCGCAAAACTCCTCGCCACGTTTGGAAGGTGGAACGACGCCCTGGTACTTGTCGACATAGGACCACCAGTCTGCGTTCCACTGATTGGGAGGCAGTTCATGGGCGTACAGGTCAGCTTCCCAATGCGCCATCGTGCCCGAGGCGAAAAAGATGAAGGGCACCGTCGAGAGCGCGTCGTGAAGAAGCGTGTTCATGTCGGCGGTCGTGCCTTCCGGCACCAGACCGAGCGAGATGAGGTACGGCGTTTGTCGCGAAGCGACTTCGGCCACACCGGCAAAACCTTCGTGAAACGCGGGACTCGCGCTGGTGCGAAGCAACGGCGGCACTTCCGGGCGAGTGTAGGCGATGTCGTAATACGCGTGCCCCAGCTCGTGATGCACGGTATCGAACCAATATTCGTCCGGCTCGACGCTCATCAATGCGCGAATATCCTGCTCGAGATCGATATGCCAGCACGCCGCGTGGGTGTTCTTCTTCCGAGTGTCGGTTACCTTGACTGGGTAGAGATCGGAGTTTTTCCAGAACGATTCGGGTAACGGAGGCCGCCCCATTCCGGTGTAGAACGCCTCCCCGGTCTTCACCACCCACTCCGCCGATTTGCTTTTCATGGCGTCATCAAGGCCGGGAACGGGAACGAGCGCTTCCCATTCCTGTCCCCAGCGATTCGGCAGCCAGTGAGCCGGGATTTTCTTCGGCACCGGTTGGCCGTATTTCTTGGCGAGTTCGTACTTGGCCCAGGTGTAGAGCTGAAGATACAAGGGCCGAAGCTCCCGCATGAACTCGTCCTGAAGCTTCAGCATTTCCGGCGTGGTCATGCTGTGGCCGGCAACCTGGAGGGAGAAGTAATCGGGGTACCCCAGCTCGCGGGCCACGCCGTTTCGCAATCCTTGAAGCTTCACGAGTCCCGGCTTGAGCGCCGGACCCGACTCCTTCGAAGCTTGCCAAACTGCGAGACGTTCTTTGACATGGGTCGACGACGTGAGCTTGTCATCGATGTCGTTTGTAGAAATCGGTTGTCCGTTCAGCTTGAACACGAAACTGTTGAGCGTGGAATTTATTTGCGTCTCGGCTTCGATGCGGGCGGCCACTAAGGTGGGATTGGTCATCGGGCCTTCTGCCGCGTTGAGCAGAATCTGACGCAGCTCGCGGACCGTAACCGGGTTGAGCTCTTTTTCGTGAGTTAGAAGATCGCGCGTCTGGCGGATGAGCGCTGGATTGCCGTTGAATGCCGCTCGAGCTTTGCTCGCCACTGCCGCGGCTGCGTCGTGCTCGGGGGTGACATCGGTCGACGCATCCCAGAGTGCGCGCTGCTCCACCGTGTAAACCGCTTCGTAGGCGGAATTGACGAGATCGAGAAAACGATCCGCCTGTTCCTGCACTGGAGATTTCGAGGGGTCAGCGCCGGTTACAGGGCGCGACACGATTAATAGAGGAGACGTGAGAACGAGTAGCAATGCGGCTCGATGGCCAGCCATGAATGCCTCCAACCGGCTGAATTACGGGGCAGGTCGTGCAACCCTCTACAGGCGCACGAGCTTGACTGGAACGCTCTCGCTCGAAGACTTCAGATGTGCCCAGTAGACCCCAGCCGGAGCTCTGATCCCTCGGGTCGTTCGGCCGTCCCAGACCAGGATCGAGCTTCCTCCGCTCGCGTTAAGGAGTGCAACTCTAGCCCCGGTAATGTCGACAACTTCGACCTCGGCCGGGCCAGAACCGGGCGGGAGAAGGGCGGCGAGTTGAACGGATCCCGTGAATGGATTCTGCGACGCCAAAAGCGTGGGCGTGGTGACCGTTCTCGGTTCTACTACCACGTCCTGGGCATTCGGGGTGGATTTCGATACCTCACCCATTTCATCCAAAAGCCTCACGCTCCAGTTGTAGTTTCCCGCAGCAAGGTTGGCATCGAACTTAGCCTCGTCGGTAGTCGCGACGATGGGAAGCGTAACGCCCTCCGTCCCCGCGATGGTGATTTCGTAATGCCCTTGCCCCGTGGGTCTCTTGTCTTCCCATTGGAAGTGAACCGTGGCGTCTCCGGTAAACGGATTTAACGGCTTCACCTGTGGGGTGTGGAGCGCAAACGCGACCGGAAGCAGCGGATCAATCTCGCGAACCACCGGAACGTTCGTTGCCGTCCGAGTGACGCCGCTTCGCCAGACCACCGTCACTTGGTCAATCGTGGTCGCATTGCCAACGCCAAACCACGCTTCTTGAGGAGCCATGGAGGAATACCCGGACCCGGTAGTGATTTGCCCAATTCGATGGATATCGCCGATTTGCAGGAAGACTCGCGCTCCCGTGGCATCTTTATTTCCGGACTCCCCTTGCGGGCGAAACGTAATCGCTGACTGCGTGGGGCCCATGTTCTGGTAGAGGATCGATCGGGCTGCAGTGGCGTGAACCATGCTTCCGGACGGAAGCAGAAAGTCCAAATCTCCGTCTTTATCGAAGTCGCACGCCGTGGGGCCGTGGCCGGCGGTGCGGTTCGTCATGCCAACCTGAGAGCCGACCAGCTCGAACGTGCCGTCCCCTTTGTTGTGATACATAAGATCGGTCTCGACGCGATTCGGCTCGGCGCCGCCTTTGGAAACGTACAAATCGAGATAGCCGTCGTTGTCCATGTCCCAGAAACGAGCGCCCATGCTTCCCCCCACGTTCGCCACTCCCGCCGCCACCGCAACTTCCGCAAAGTGCCCATTACCGTCATTGCGATAGAGCGCGTCATGGGCTCCAGGAACGAACGTTCCGAGAATCAAGTTGTTGTAGGCGCCCATGAAGATGTCCATGTCACCATCGCGATCGTAATCGCCAATTTCGTTTACGAAGCCGGCGAACCCTGCGCTGATCCCTGCTTGCTGGGAAATGTTTACGAAGTGCAGATCGCCATCATTTCGCCAAAGCTCATTCGGTGGCCGAGGCGGCTCTTCCAAGGAAACACGCCCATCCCGATTGGCTATCGAGAGATCCGGATCACCGTCGTTGTCGTAATCGAGCCAAACCGCTTGATGCGAGTCCACGGTGGTCGAGAGAAGACCGGCGGCTTGGGTGACGTCCTCGAAGGTGGCATTGCCTTTGTTGATGAAGAGGCGACGATCGGGGGTGTTGCCGTCGGGATCCAGCCGGCAAATAAACACATCCAGAAGGCCGTCCCCGTTCACATCGTCCCACGCCGAAGTGAAGTTGAAACCTAGTAATCCCAGCCCGCCCGCATCGGGAACTTCGGTGAAATTACCGTGGCCGTCGTTCAGGAAGAGGCGGTTTTTCTCGGGAAACGGGGCGGTGACCTGATATCCGCCGCAATTGACGAAGACATCCGAGTCACCATCGTTGTCGACATCGGGCAAGGTGACGCCGTAAACCGTGTCATCGATCACGACACCGTTTAGGTCCCGATGTTCCTCGAACTTGTCATTCCCCAGATTCCGGTAATACCAGAATCCTCCCGGATGAAGCAGGCCATCCGCCATCAACCCGACCGCGAAATCGATGAGCCCGTCCCCGTCCAGGTCAGCCCATGCGGTGCCACGGCCATGGCCCACCAGGTTAAAACCGGCCGATTGACCGATGTCTACGAGCTGGGGCAAGGCGTCTTGGGAGAGACCGGATCCGGTCCAAACGCCTGAGACCAGGACCAGGACGGAGAGGAGGATTTTGCGGGGGGAACGCACTGTCAACCGCCTTTGCTGTAACTCATTGGAGCGCTTCATGGGTCACGGAAAACAGTAAAGGATATCAAAAGGGATAGGCCCCAAGTCGGGAGATTTCTGGGAACGGAATGGGGTGGATTCGGGGGTTTTAGGACCCCCGCCGGCTCCCGGTAATCGCGACCAGGCATTCGGGGAGACGCTCTCGCCAGTCTGCGGGATTGTGGTGGCCTCCCGGAACCTCGGTGTAGCGGACCGTGTACCCCTTGCGCACCAACGTTTTTTGCAGCCGGCGATTGGCGTCCAGAATGGAGGGAGCGGAGCCTGACAAGGCGCCTCTGCTTTCCATTGCGCCTACATCGAGGACGAAGTGAATGTCCTTCTTCGGCAACCTGGCATATTGCTCGGTTAACCATTCGAAGGGAGGCGCATTCGAGCCCGCGCTCCCCCGCCAGAACGCGCCACTCTGCGAGAGCACGTTGCCGAACAGATCGGGCCGTTCCAACGCGACGTAAGCGGAAGCCAATCCGCCCCCGCTCGAGCCGGTCAGGTAGCTGTGCTTTGGATCGTGCGAGACGCGCCAGCGTTCGCGGATCCAGGGTAGGAGTTCATCGCTGAGGAAGGTTACGAAGCGTGGTTGATTAGCGAGGTCGCCCAAACGCTGCGCTCCGGAGTAATCATCGACCAGCACCGCAATCATCGGCGGAATACGCGCGACGGCGATCAAGGAATCCAAAATGGCAGGAAAGGGGATCTCTTCCAGCGATTGAGCGCCATCAAACACCAAGAGCAGGTCGTAGGTGGTGGTGTCCTTGTCTGAATAATGAGGCGGGGTGTAGATCCATACGTTGCGAGTGCTGTCATAGATTTCACTCTTCAGACTGTCGGGGAGGACATTGGCGCACGCAGGAAGCGGCAACCAGCTACAAACGAGGACCACGATGAGCGCCATGGCTGACCGTTGCATTAGTTCAGCTTTCCACCCCAGGCATGTTGGTAGGCGATTTGGAAGGTATCAAAGTCGCTGCCCAACCGCGTTCGAAAGCCATTGATGTAGACGAGTTTTAAACCGTGCCCGCGCGCGAGATCACGTGTGACTGAATATCAAGGAGTGGATCTTGGGTCAGCGTTTGATTTCGATAAAGCTCGTTGTTGGCGGTATAGAACGTTGCTCCTAAATAGCCTTCGAACATCCAGCGGCCCACGGATTGGGATGCGCCAACTCTGGGCGCTATCGTCCACCGATTGGAACCCAAGTTTACGAGTCGATCCTGGTCATATTGTCCAAACGGAAAACCCACTTGCAGCGAGACCCCGACCACGGTGGACTGCTTATAGCTCATGAATTCGGGGAAGGTAAGCGCAGGCGAGCCGACGAAATTCAGCGACACCTTTACCGTGGGATCTCCGAATCCGGTGCGGTCGGTGCTTGAATCCCTTCCGGCGATCGTTCCCTCCCACGTACCGGTTGCAAATGGAACGGCTAAACCCACCTTGCCCGCCAACCCCGCCACGCCAATCGATCTCTGATAGCCGAGGACGAAACTCCCCAGGTGAGCGCGGGCATCCTTTATTGGCAAGGACGGATCGAGGAGAAGGTTACCGTGCGCATAACCGGCGGCGACGATCAGGAAGTTCATGTCAACCGGCGTGTTGACCAGCGCACGCGCTTCGAGTTCCTGGGCGTCCACCGGTTGGGCGGCAACCAAGAGGAGAAGGCTAACAATCGAAAGGAGACGGGTGTTCATCCGCGGAAAACATATGGCATGGAAGCGCGCTTGAAAAGCGGATCTGGTTTCCTGGTTTGCTTACTTTTCCGCGACGACGCCGAAGGCTTCGGGGCACGACCGCACGCGTGAAAACCCCGCGCTCTGAAGCCTATCGCTCACGCCGCGCGTGACGTTCATCATCGATCGGGTGTCCGGGTTACCGATGTAATGGAAGAGTCGTCCCTTCGCGCTCAGGATCCGGTGCAGTTTGCGATAGAAGTTGGCACCGTATAGTTGACCGGCCAGGCTGATCACGGGCGGGTCGTGAATGATACGGTCGAACATTTTCTCCGGGAAGATTTCAACCACGTCATCGGCGTCACCTAGATGCTGGGTGATCTGTGGATGATCAAAAAGGGCCTGCGACCAGGGGTTTTGCCGCGCGATCTCCTGCGCAGCCGGATCCAGCTCGATGGTGTGGACGTGCATTGCCGCCCGCGCGGCCTCGATGGCCGTGTACCCCAGCCCCGTTGCGGTATCAAGCACCAAACCTCGAATGGGCGCAATTGCTTGAACCTTCGCCAAGCTGTCCTGGTAGGGATCGCAGTTTTTGATCCGGTGCATGGTAAACCCGGCTACCAGCATGGTCGGAGCGCCCGCAGTGGGCATCAAGCTGCAAAGCCGGTTCGTGGTCGCGGAAAACGCCTGAATTTTCTGGAGCTGCCCACCATGAATGGCGAAACAACCGTTTTCTGAGCCGGTGATCTCGTCGATCGCGCTCCAGTCCAGGTGCTCCCCGCTCGGGAAGAAGAGACCTTCGGGACCGAGCATCGCCTCGATATCCGTGAGCCCCAGGTCGGGGGATACGGTAATGGCCGCCGGCGATTCCCGGTTTCGGGGAAAACGTCGCGTTTGGTAGTGGGAAAGGATGACAGGCAACATGTGCCGCTCAAGTGTACGGGCTTCCGTGCTAGGGCGTGCCCACACGGGGTTTGACTGGAACCGAGTTGTCCCGGGTTGTACAGTGTCCGCCGATCCCAACCGGGTTTGCTACGCTCTCGGGAGATTCGCCCCTTGCCCCACCCCGAGGCACCCAACCTCGACCGTTACCTTAGGAGATTCTCCCTTGACCTCTCCGCGCTGGATCCCGATATCCGCCATCTTCCTTTTCATGTGTGCGCTGGCCCCCGCTTCGAGTTCGGCGGCCGAGCGAGCGCTCTGGCTCCGCTATCCCGCCATTTCGCCGGACGGGAAGACCATTGCCTTCGAATATCGCGGCAATCTCTGGAGAGTGCCGTCCACGGGTGGCGACGCAATCCCGCTCACGGTCGGGGAGTCTTATAACTCCTATCCAGTCTGGTCGCCGGACGGAAGCCGGATCGCGTTCGCCTCGGATCGGAACGGCAACATGGACGTCTACGTGATGCCCGCCGAAGGAGGACCGGCGAAGCGGCTGACCGTGCACTCGGCGGACGAAGTGCCGACGAGCTTCACTCCGGACGGCAAGTCGGTGCTGTTCTCGGCGTCCATCCTGGACACGCCAACCAACATCCTCTTTCCGACCGGTGCGCAGCCGGAACTGTATCGCGTGGACCTCGAAGGCCACCTGCCGGTGCAAGTGCTAACCACTCCGGCTCCCTACGCAGTGTACGACCGCGCGGGCAAGCGGCTCCTCTACTCGGATCAGCGCGGTTACGAAATGGACTGGCGCCAACACGACCACTCCGCGTTCGCTCGGGATATCTGGATCCAGGATGTCGCCGCGAACAAATTCACTCGTCTCACCGCGTTCGGGTACGACGATCGTCAGCCGGTGTGGGGTCCGGACGAGCAGTCTATCTTCTATCTGTCTGAGCAAAGCGGCACGTTCAACGTGTGGACGATGAAACTGTCGGACCACGAGCATCCGGCGCAAGTGACGCAACACACCAAGACCCCGGTGCGCTTCCTCTCCGCCTCCCGGTCTGGAGACCTCTGCTACGCCTACGATGGCGAGCTGTGGGTCCGCTCTGCCGGAGCGAGTGAGAGTCAACGGCTCGCCATTACGGTGAGCGCGGATTACGTCGGTCGCGCGGTGAAGCCGACCGATGTGTCGTCGCAGATCACCGATTTCGACGTCTCCCCCGACGGCAGCGAGATCGCCTTCGTCGCCCGCGGCGAGGTGTTCGTGGCCTCGGCCGAGCACGGCGACACGCGACGGATCACCAACACGCCCGAGCAGGAACGCTCGGTGAGTTTCTCCCCCGATGGGCGCACGCTCCTTTACGCCTCGGAGCGGGGGGACAGCTGGAAGATCTACCGCACCGACCTCACCGACAAGGACGAACCGAATTTCTTCAACGCGACCGGACTCAAGGAAAGGCCGGTTGTGGAGAGTAACGCGGAGTCGTTCCAGCCTCGCTTTTCGCCGGACGGGGCGGAGATCGCGTATCTCGAAGAGCGGACTACGCTCAAGGTGCTGAACCTCAAGACCGGGAGGACGCGCACCGTGCTGCCGGGCGACATGAACTACTCCTACGAAGACGGCGATCAGCATTACGAATGGTCTCCGGACGGCCGCTGGTTCGCGGTGCAGTTCCTGAGCTCAGGGCGTTGGTCGAGCGAGGTCGGTGTCGTTCCATCCTCCGGGGAAGGCAAGCTCGTCAACATCAGCCAGAGCGGCTATGAAGATGAACAGCCCTGTTGGGGCCGAAAGGGAGAAGTGCTGTTCTGGCGCACCGATCGTCAGGGACTCCGCTCCCAGGCCGGGCAGCCTTCCGAGACCGATGTCTACGCGGCGTTTCTTACCCGGTCGGCATGGGATCGCTATCAGCTCGACGAGGCCTCCTACGACCAACTGGTCGAGAAAGAAAAGAAGCCTGAGGACAAGGGAAAAGGCGGCGACGATAAGGACAAGAAGGACTCCAAGAAGAAGGGCGATGAGGACTCGGAGAAGGGTCCCAAGCTCGCGAAACCCGTCGCGATGGACTTCGATCACATCGAGGATCGCATCAGCCGCTTGTCTTTCAACTCGGCCGACATGGCGGGAGATTTGCTGTCACCCGACGGCGAGACACTCTATTTTCTGGCCAAGTACGACAAAGGGTACGACCTCTGGAAGTACACGCAGCGCAAGAAAGAGATAAAGCTCGTCTCCAAATTTGGCGCTCGCGAAGCCGGGCTCAAACTCGATCCCAAAGGCAAGAAGGCGTTCGTGCTCCACGATGGGAAGCTGTCCATGGTGGATCTCGACTCTGATGAGGCAAGTTCGGTCGACGCGTCGGCGAAGATGGATCTCGATGAGTCCGCCGAGCGCGCGTACATGTTCGAGCACATCTGGCGACAAACGCAGAAGAAATTCCTGGACGTGAACATGCACGACGTCGACTGGAACGCGGCAAAGCAGTACTACGCGCACTTCCTTCCATCGATCGGTAACGACCGGGATTTCGCGGAGCTGGCGAGCGAAATGCAGGGCGAGCTGAACGCCTCACACTCCGGCTGCCGTTATCGCCCTACCCGCACCGACGCTGACGAAACCGCCTCCCTCGGTTTCTTCCCCGATCCCAAGCACACCGGCCCCGGGGTGGGCATCCTCGAGGTGTTGGAGGGCGGTCCCCTTCAACACGCCGGCACGCGCATCAAGAACGGCGTGGTCATCACCGCCATTGACGGCACCGCAATCCGAGCCGGCGACAACTGGTATGCGCTCCTCAACCGGAAAGCAGATACGCCGGTGCGTCTCGCGCTGTTGGATCCAAGCATGAAAGCAAACTGGGAGGAGACGGTGCGTCCAATCTCCCCCGCCGAACAAGCCCACCTTCTCTACTTGCGCTGGACTCGCGTGCGGCGCGACGCGGTGGCGCGGCTCTCCGGCGGCCGGATCGGGTACGCGCATATCCGCGGCATGAACGACGGGGCCTATCGAGAAATCTTTCAGGACATCTTCGGCCGGGATCCCGGCAAGGAAGCGATCGTGCTCGATACGCGCTTTAACGGAGGCGGGAACCTGGTCGAAGCGCTGACCGAGTTCTTGACCGGACGCGTGTTCATGACCGATGTGCCCCGCGGCCAGAACCTGGGCGATGAGCCGCTCTTTCGCTGGAACAAGCCGTCCATCGTGGTCATGAACGAAGGAAATTACTCTGACGCCCATTGTTTCCCGATGGCGTACACCCAGCTCGGCATTGGTGAGACGGTCGGCATGCCGGTTCCTGGAACGTGCAGCTCGGTGTGGTGGGAGCGGTTGCAAAATCGCAACCTCGTCTTCGGCATCCCCCAGGTTGCGATCAAAGACACCCAAGGCGACATCATGGAGAACAAAGAACTTGATCCAACCTACATGGTCGAGCCGGATCCTGCTCAGGTAGCCGCGGGTAAGGATCAGCAGCTCGAGAAAGCGGTCCAGGTGTTGCTCGCTAAGCTGCCGAAGAAATGAGGGATCAAAGGCGTCGCCTCCTTCATCTATCGCACGCAGAGGTGAGGCTACCGAGCTTGATCGAAGATTTCTTTCGCCGATCGTCGAGAGAACAAAAACCGCAAAATGTTCACCCGTGCCTGAAGCATGGTCCTTGCCCTTCTGTTCGTCGGCTTCCGTAGCCGCATGACTCCCCAATAGGCCATGGACGCGAGCGCCGTCGCGAGGACCGTCCCTTGAATGAACGTCATCTCCCCCGACCGGCCGTGGTACTGGAAGTAGCGAATGATTCCCAGGTTGTTGGAGGCAAGCGCTTTGGAAAAGACGGCGGATAGGGTCCGGCTACCGAGGTGAATGACCTGGATGCTGGGAAGATAAACCAGGGTGTGACCACTCTTGATCAATCGTGTGGAAAGATCGACGTCATCGGGACCGAGAAAATAGCGTTCGTCCATGTATCCGACGTGCTCGAGCACCTCGCGCCGAATGAAGAAGAAGGCGCCCGTCCCCACCTCAACCGTGACCGCTTCTTGGGCGTCGTGGATCGGCGTGTGATTTCGCAAAACCGGGAGCCCACCCGTCACGCGTTCCAGCCGCGTCAGGTATAGAAACACCGCCAGCGATGTAAAGTGCCGGATCGCTATCTGAACCGAGCCGTCAGGGTTGAGGAGCGTCGGCACGAGCGCCGCGGCATCGGAGTGTGACTCGGCGTAGTCGAAACAGCGTTGGAGGGCGTCGTTAATGAATAGCACATCGTCGTTGAGGATCAATGCGTATCGGCCGCGCGCCTTGCGAAGCCCCAGGTTCTGGTTTTCCGAGTACCCCCGAAGCTCCTGAGAAAGGATTACCTCGATCTGCGGGAACTCGCGGTGGATTTCTTGGACGACCATACTGGGTGTTCGGTAGAACACCACCACCACCTGCAGTCGTAAGCTTGCGTTGTGCTGATAGAGCGTGCTCAAGCAATTTCTGAGGTCTCCAGGATTGTTCATGGAGACAATCGAAACGCTCACATCGATGCCGCGGTCTTCGTTACTCATATTCATCATGCTCGTTCGCTAAGCTTGCGCGGTCGCGGAGTCGCGTCGCACGATCAACCGGAGCAGGGACCGATCCTCGGGGTCGAGGGCTCGTGTCCAGACAATGGCTAGGAACAAAGGTATCGCGAGACCTAGGAAGAGGATTTTCCAAGGCAGAGCGGTGAGCAGCGTTCCAACCACCATGGCCGCGCAAGCGGTGCCGACAATTGCAAAGAGCCGCAAGCGGCCTGGCGCCGCCGGAAGAAGGTGTTCGGCCACGCAGAAAATCACCACCGCTTCCAGGCTGGCTCGCCCCGTCCAAGCCATGGCGGCACCGATATTCCCTTCGGCCCGGGTGAGAAACCAGATCGCAGGTACGTAGAACACGAACTCGATGACGTGGAGGCGCGTGGTCAGATCCGGACGCCCGGAGGCCTGCACGAGCGCCGCAGGGATATAGGCCAAGCAATTCAAGAGAACCCCGACCGCAAGCAACCGCACCACCGGCGCACTCTCGCGGGCGAACTCGGGACTTAGCCACAAACGCAGGAGTTCCGGCGCGAAGACTGTGGCCACCAAGAGCGGGGGGAAGAGGATCAGGACGAGAAATTTCAACGAACGCGTGTACTCCTTGCGGTTTCGTTCGGGCGACGAACGGTAGCTGGCTGCGAAAACCGGGAACAATGCGCTGGACACGCCACTTGGCACCAGAGTCGCGCGGGAGAGAATTTCGAACGGGGTGGTGTAGAAGGCGACCTTTTGTACTCCC
>Ga0068861_100000478_pt1 | contig 23296 bp, 22 predicted proteins | sample KBSSwiS42_FD_66593 | JGI IMG/M metagenome (GOLD analysis project Ga0068861, IMG submission 66593) | Switchgrass rhizosphere microbial communities from Kellogg Biological Station, Michigan, USA - KBS Switchgrass S4-2 | ecosystem: Host-associated > Plants > Roots > Rhizosphere > Soil ...
TGCTGGTCACCGGGCCCACCGGCAGCGGCAAGACCACCACGCTCTACGCCGCGATCAGCGAGATCAACTCCGGCCAGGACAAGATCGTCACCATCGAGGACCCGGTCGAGTACCAGCTCGCCGGCGTGCTGCAGATCCCGGTGAACGAGAAGAAGGGCCTCACCTTCGCCAAGGGGCTGCGCTCGATCCTGCGCCACGACCCGGACAAGATCATGGTGGGCGAGATCCGCGACCCCGAGACCGCCAACATCGCGGTGCAGTCGGCGCTCACCGGCCACCTGGTGTTCACCACGGTGCACGCGAACAACGTGTTCGACGTCATCGGGCGCTTCATGCACATGAACGTCGACCTGCACAGCTTCGTCTCGGCGCTGAACGCGATCGTCGCGCAGCGCCTGGTGCGGCTGACTTGCACGCATTGCGCCGAGCCGTACGCGCCCGACCAGGAATTGCTGCAGGAGTCGGGCATCACCGACTCGCGCGGGTACAACTTCCTGAAAGGCAAAGGCTGCCGCGAGTGCCGCGGCCTGGGCTACCGCGGGCGCAAGGCGATCGCGGAGCTGCTGGTGCTGAACGACGAGCTGCGCGAGCTGATCGCAAGCCGCGCCCCCGCGCGCAGCCTGAAAACCCTGGCTGCATCCAACGGCACGCGCTTCCTGCGCCAGGCCGCGCTCGACTCGGTCAAGGCCGGCCAAACCACCCTCGAGGAGATCAACCGTGTCACTTTTGTGGCGTGAGCGGCGCGAGCTGCGGCTCGCGCCCGATGGCCTGGAGGTTTTTGAAAAAGCTGTCCCGAAAGGGAGGCTGGACGTGACGGTGGTGCTGTCCAACCACTTCGCGCGCTACACCATCGTGGCGGAGCAGGAAGATGCCACGGCGGAAGAGGAGCTCGCGCTTGCCCGCTTCCAGTTCGCGAAGATCCACGGCGAGCGCGCGCGCGGCTGGGAGGTGCGCATCTCGCGCGCCGGCGGCGGCCCGCGGCTCGCCTGCGCGATCGACGCCAGCCTGCTCGAGCGGCTGAAGGCCTGCTTCCAGAAGAGCGGCAAGGCGCGCCTCGCGTCGGTGCAGCCGGCGCTGATGGCGGCCTACAACGCCGCGCGCAAGCGCATCCCGCGCGAGGGCGCGTGGCTGCTGCTGACCGAGCCGGGGCGCTCGTGTCTCGCGCGTCTCGGCCCGAAGGGCTGGGGCTCGGTGCAAAACGGCCCCGAATCCGACTGGGAGCGCCAGATCGAGCGCGAGCGCAACCGCGCAGGCGGCGAGCCGCTGCCAACCCTTGTCTTGAAGCACACCTTCGCCGCATGAGACGCGCGCCGCTCGAGCTCGATTTCGTCGTCGCACCGCGCCGCCCGCGGCTGGCGGGCATGGTGGTTCTAGCAATCGCGCTCGGCAGCGCAGGACTCCTCGCCTCCAGATACCAGACCGCGCAGCAGCGGCTGCAGCAGCTCGAAGCGGCTGACAGCATGCTGCGCACGTCGCCCGCGCCGCGCATTGCACCGCGCGAGCGCCTTGATGAGCAGGTAAAGAGCGCGCAGGCGGTCGTGCGCCAGCTCGCGCTGCCATGGGCCGAGCTGATCGATTCGCTGGAGCGCTCGGCAATGCGCGAAGTCTCGGTGCTCCATGTGCAGCCCGACGCGCAGCAGCGCCTGATGCGCGTAACCGCGGAGGCGCGCGGCGAGGCGCAGATGCTCGAATACCTGCGCCGCGTCGGCGCCGCGCGCAGCTTTTCCGAGGTCCACTTGCTGAGCCACCAGGTGCGCGAGGATGATCCGCTGCACCCGATCCAGTTCTCGCTGCAGGCCTCGTTCCGGAGCGCGCCGTGAGACGCCTGCGCCGGCTGCTCGATGCGCTTGGCCCGCTGGGCGTGACGGGAGTCGGGATCCTGGTTTTCTGCCTGCCGTTCTACTTCAGCAGCCTCGCCCCCGCCGAGCGCGAGGTCGCGCGTCGCAACGCGCTCGCCACGCAGCGCGTGCAGCAGCCGGCGCAGTCGGTGTCGGCGCCCGAGGGTGTGGCCGAGCTCGAGCGCTTCTACCGCCGCTTCCCGACCTTCGACGGCCTGCAGGGCGAGCTCGAATCGGTGTACGCGCATGCGCGCGCTTCGAAGCTGCAGCTTGCGCAGGGCGAATACCGCCTGGAGAAAGGCGTCGGGCTCGCGGCTTATCGCGTGACGCTGCCGGTGCGAGGCAGCTACGTGCAGTTGCGGCAGTTCGTAGGCCGCGTGCTCAAGGACATGCCGACGGCATCGCTCGACGCGGTGCGCTTCGAACGCAGGAAGCCGGGCGACACGCAGGTGGAGGCGCAGGTGCGCCTCACCATTTATCTGCGCCCGGTCGAAGGAAAGGGGATCTGAAATGCGTACGCTTTTCTTGATTGTCCTGCTCGTCCTGCTGGCCGGTTGCGCCACCGCGCTCGATCCGACGCTCCAGGAGTCGCGCGATCACGTCGCCGCCGGGCGCAGCGAGCAGGCGCTCATCCTGCTCGAGCGCGCGAGCCGCGAGAATCCGGAGCGGCTCGACTACCGCGCCGAGTACGTGCGCGTGCGCGACCTGGTGGCCGCGCAATGGCTGGCGCAGGCCGAAACGCTGCGCCAAAGCGGGCAGCCGGAGGCCGCCGCGGTGCTCTACCGCCGCGTGCAGAAGTACGACGCCGACAACGTGCGCGCGCGCACCGGGTTGCAGCAGCTCGAGGCCGACGCGCGCCACCGCGCGGTCGTCGCCGTCGCGGAGAAGCTGGTCAAGGACGAGCGTTACCTCGAAGCGCAGGACGAGCTGCGCCCGGTGCTGGTGGAGAACCCGCAGCAGCGCGATGCCCGCCGCCTGCAGCGCCTGATCGACGAGCGCACCGCCAAGCCGGCGATCATCACGCCGCGCCTGAAGCTCGCCGGCGCGCCGATCTCGCTCGAGCTGCGCGACGTGCCGCTGCGCGCGGTGTTCGACACCATCTCGCGCAGCACCGGCGTGAGTTTCGTGCTCGACCGCGACGTGCGCGCCGACACGCGCACCACCGTCGTGCTGCGCAATGCGCAGCCCGAGGAGCTGATCCGCCTGGTGCTCGCCACCAACCAGCTCGAGCAGAAGGTGGTCAACGACAGCACGCTGCTGGTCTATCCGAACACGCCGGCCAAGCAGCGCGAATACCAGGAGCTGGTGGTGAAGAGCTTCTATATTGCGAACGCGGACGTGCGCCAGACCGCCAACATGGTGCGCGCGCTGGTGAAGACGCGCGACTTGTTCGTCGACGAGAAGCTGAACCTGCTGGTGGTGAAGGACACCCCCGCCGCGGTGCGCCTCGCCGAGCGGCTGATCGCCGCGCACGACCTGGCCGAGCCCGAGGTGATGCTGGAGGTGGAAGTGCTCGAGGTCGGCTCGAGCCGGCTGCTCGAGCTCGGTATCCGCTTCCCCGATTCGCTCGCGCTCAGCCTGGTCGGCGCCGCCGGCACGGCAGGCACAATTACGCTGACCGAATGGCTCAACCGCAGCTCCGACCTGGTGCAGCTCTCGTTCACCAATCCGCTGTTCCTGTTCCAGCTGCGCCAGCAGGACGGCGCCACCAGCGTGCTCGCCAACCCGCGCATCCGGGTGAAGAACAAGGAAAAGGCGCGCATCCACATCGGCGACCGCGTGCCGGTGATCACCACGACCGCGGCGGCCACCGGCGGCTTCGTTTCGGAGTCGGTGAACTACCTCGACGTCGGCCTCAAGCTCGAGGTCGAGCCGCTGGTGTACCTGGAAGACGAGGTCGGAATCAAGGTGGCGCTCGAAGTGAGCAACATCGCGCGCGAGATCCGCACCGTGGGCAGTAACACGCTCACCTACCAGATCGGCACGCGCAACGCCGCCACCATGCTGCGGCTGCGCGACGGCGAGACCCAGATCCTCGCCGGGCTGATCAGCGACGAGGATCGCAAGACCGCCGACAAAGTGCCCGGGGTGGGCGACCTGCCGTATCTCGGGCGCCTGTTCTCGTCCACGCGCGACAACAAGGTCAAGACCGAGATCGTGCTGCTGATCACGCCGCGCCTGGTGCGCACGCTGGTGCGCCCGGAAGCGCGCGCCACCGAGTTCGCCGCCGGCACCGAGGTCTCGACCGGCACGCCGGGCGGGGCGTTGCCGCCGATCCCGTTCCCGCAGCCGCAAGCGCCCGCGTCGACGCCAGCAGCGCCCCAGGTTCAGCCCAGGATCCCGAGCGGCAACGAGCAGGTACCGTTCGGCGGCGTCAGGCAACCCGAATGAAGGTGAAGGGCTTCACGCTCATCGAGCTGGTCATCGCGGTGGCGATCGTCGCGATCCTGGCCTCGGCCGCGCTGCCGCTGAACGAGCTCGTGGTGCAGCGCGCGAAGGAGCAGGACCTGCGCCGCGCGCTGCGCGAGATCCGCGCGGGGCTCGACGCCTACAAGCAGGCGTCCGACGACGGCCGCATCGTGCGGCGCGTGGGCGAGTCGGGCTATCCGAAGCGCCTCGAAGAGCTGGCCGAGGGCGTCGAGGACGCGAGAAGCCCGAAGCGCGAGAAGATCTATTTCCTGCGCCGCATCCCGCCCGACCCGTTCGGCGAGCCGTGGGGCAAGCGCAGCTACGCCAGCCCGCCGGAAGCGCCGGCGGAAGGCGCCGACGTGTTCGACGTCTACACCATGGCGCCCGGCAAAGGCATCAACGGGCGGCCGTACCGGGACTGGTAGATGAATCGCAGGGGATTCACGCTCATCGAGCTGCTGGTGGTCCTCGCGATCATCGCTACCCTGCTCACGCTGGCGGTTCCGCGCTACTTCTCGAGCGTCGACAAGTCGAAGGAAGCGGTGCTGAAGGAAAACCTCTACCAGATGCGCGACGCGATCGGGAAATACTACGCCGACCGCGGCAAGTACCCGGAGTCGCTGCAGTCGCTCGCCACCGACAAGTACCTGCGCACGGTGCCGCTCGACCCCGTGACCGACAGCGCGACCACCTGGATCGTGGTCGCACCCGAGGACCCGCAGAAGGGCGGCGTCCAGGACGTGAAGAGCGGAGCGCAGGGCAAGGCGCTCGACGGCAGCGAATTTTCCACGTGGTGACCAAGGAGAGGCCATGAGCGATCGACGCGATTTCTTCAAGACGGCCGCAGCCGCAGGTCTTGCACTCGCCGCAACAGGGAAAGGCGCAGGAGCGCTGGCGCAGGGCGAGGACAACGACGGTTTCATCCGCAGCGTGCAGCGCGCTCGCATATTCGACCTGTCGCACACCTGGGACGAGAACTCGCCGATCGCCAGCGTCAACCCGCCGTACACCATGACCTTGAACGCCACGCACGCCAGCACGCGCGGCGCGTTCGGCGACGGCGGCAAGCTGTCCTTCACTTCGGAAATCCAGCAATGGAGCGGCCAGCACGGCGCGCCGAGCATCGACGCCATCGGCCACATCGGCCGCGACGGCAAGCTATTCGGCGGCGTCGACGCGGCCGCGGCTACGGCCGACACGCGCGGCATCGGACGCAGCGGCGTCGGCGCGCACCTCGACGTCGCGCACTATCCCACGGAGCTGCTGGTGAACCGCGGCGTGCTGCTCGACGTGGCGCGCCATGTCAACCACAACGGCGACCCGCTGCCGGCCGGCTTCGCGATCACCGACGATCATCTTGCCGACACCGCGCGCCACCAGGGCGTGCGCATCCGGCGCGGCGACACCGTATTGATCCGCACCGGCTGGGGCAGCCTGTTCGCCAGCGATCCGAACACCTACAAGGGCGACAGCGCGGCCGGCGTCGGCGTATCGGGCGCGAAGTATCTCGTCAAGCAGAAGCCGGTGGTGGTCGGCAACGACACGCTGACCTTCGAGGTGCGGCCGCCCATCTCCGGTACTCCGGGGACGCCGGCGTTCGAGGTGTTTCCGGTGCACATGATCCTGATCCCGGACAACGGCATCAACATCATCGAGAACTACTTCCTCGAGGAGATCGCCGAGGCGAGAGAGTACGAGTTCCTGCTGGTGGTGCCGCCGATCAAGATCCGCGGCGGCACCGGCTCGGCGCTGCGCTCGTTCGCGTTGGTGCCGCGCAGCTGAGAGGGAAAGGAATGAAAGTGCGGGCGCAGCGCGGCATCACTTACCTGGCGGTGTTGTTCGCGCTCGCCATCATGGCCGGCGGGCTGGCGCTCGCCGGCGAAGTCTGGGAAACGAGCGCGAAGCGCGAGAAGGAAGCCGAGCTGCTGCACGTCGGCAACGAATACCGCAAGGCGATCGAGCGCTACTACCTGTCCGGCACGCGCCAGTACCCGCGCAACCTGTCCGACCTGGTCAAGGATCCGCGCCAGCCCGGCACCGTGCGCCACCTGCGCCGGCTGTACCCGGACCCGATCACCGGCAAGGAGGAGTGGGGGTTTGTGAAGTCGGCCGACGGCGGCTTCGCCGGCGTCTACAGCCTGTCGGAAGCGGCGCCGCTCAAATCCGCCGGCTTCGCGGTGCGCGACGCCGCCTTCGAGGGCAAGACCAAATACTCCGACTGGCAGTTCGTGTTCGGCCCCGGCCAGCCGGCAACGGCAAAGCCGCCTACTCCGGGATCGTCAGCACTCCCGGCTCAAAAGTGATGCGGTTCGCGGTGGTCGGCGAATTCGACGGCGCCGGCAGCAGCAACGGCACGTTCGCCGCGGTATAGGGCAAGGCGCCGCGCGGCACAGGACGCACCACCTGCGACGGCGGCAGCGCTGCGCCGGTGGTGAGATGCGCGTACATCCTGTCCATGGCGAGCACGAAGTAGTAGTGCAGCGGCGCGAATTGCGCGCTGCCCGTCGCGCTGACGAAGAGCGACGAGATGAACGCGTCGAAGTGCTGGCCGGTCGTGACCTCGATGTAGCTCAGGCGGCTGTTCTTTCCCTCGCGTTCCTGGTTGAGCCCGTAGTAGGCGCGCGAGTGCAGGTTCGGGAACACCAGCGCGTCGCGCCGGCCGTGGATCACGATCGCCGGCTTGCCGCGCAGCTTGCCGCTGGTCTGGATCTGCTGCGTGCCGACCTTGACCTGGATGAAGTCGACCCAGTCCTGGCCGCTCGCCAGGCCCTCGCCGGTCTGCAGCGCGCGGAAGCAGAGCGCGCTGTCGATGTTGAGGTCCGCGCGGCCGGTCGAGCGCGAGATGGCGGCGTTCTCGAGGATCGGACTGTTCTGTGCGCGGTCGGCGATCAGGTTGACGCCGCCGGTGGCCGGGATGCCCGAGCTGTCGGCGAACAGCTTGCGCGCGTTCGCCTGCGTCATCGGCGCCGGCCTGCCGAGAGCGTCGGTGGCGGCGAAGCTCACGCCGCAGACGTTGCCCTCGATCTCGAAGCGCCCGTACGCGTTTGCATACGTTGGCGCCAGCGAGCGCCACAGATTGAGCGTGTCGTGCGAGGCGATCCCCCAGTCCTGCGCCTTGGCGTAGCCGTGCGCACGAATCTGCGCCAGCGCGGACGCGGCCTGCTCAGCGGGGGTCGCACCCGAGACCAGACCCTTTTCCTTGAGAGAGGCGCAGCGCAGGAGTCCCGCTGCCTGGGGAGCGGTGAGACCGGGAATCTGAAAGGTGTCCGCAGCGCCGGGGGCATGTGCAGCGCACGCGGCGTACACGCTCATGAGCGTGATCGAGTCATAGAGGCTGCGCCCCGCCGGATCGAACGGCGGGTCGTCGGCGAAGCGGATCACGAAGCGGCCGTCCTCCGGACCGATGTTCGGCTCGGTGACCACCAGGCCGTCGATCAGGCTGTTGCCGTCCTCTTCCAGCGCGCGCAGCGCCATGCCGCCGCCGTTCGACGCTCCTGCCGCGATCACCAGCGTGTTCTTGCGGTCGAAGCGTTTGCCGCCCTTCTTCTCGAAATGGTCGTTCAGCGCCCAGAACGCGAACTCGATGCCGTCGAGCGCGAAGCGGCCCCACAGGCCCTCGGGGTTGGCCTGCGAGTGCGCGTGCTTGGTGGCCACGCGATACGGGTTGGCGGCGACGTAGGCGTCGAGCGCGGGCGAAGGCTTGAGCGCGAACTGCGCGCCATCGCCGGTCGCGGCCGCCGAGCCATACACGCCGTCGATGTTGTCCACCGCCCAGTCGATGGCCTGTGGCCCGAGCAGCTGGAAGCCGGTGTCGGTGCCCTTGCCGGGAAGCGCGACCGCGCAGCCCTTGAACAGCGCCCACTCGGCGATGGCGATGCCGCCATAGAGGCTGCGCGAGCCCGAAGGCACCGCGGCGACGATGCACGGCTTCTCGGGATTGAAATGCGCCGGGATCTGCACCGCGGCCGGGACGTTGTTGACGTGGCCATGCGCGCCGGGCACACGCAGATAGGCTTTGTATTCGACGCCGGGAATGAGGCCGGGCGTGGCGCCCGTGATGCTCGGCGCATTCGGCGACTGCGGACCCCAGAGCAGGCCCATCCCGCCAGCGGGCACCGTGTCGACGATGGCGCGGTAGTTGTTGTAGATCGCCCGGCGGCGCAGCTCGGCCGGCGTCGGATTGTTCGGGTCGGCGAATCCGGGAGCCACCGCGCTCACCAGGCCGGCTTGGTTCAAACCGGCGGAGAGCAGGTCATCGGACACGCCGTCGTAGGTGATGACCCTGACGCTTCCCGGCACGAAGGAGCCGGAGTCGGCGTGGATCAGCGTCGAGCTGCAGAGAACGGCGACGGCAACGGCCTGCGTCAGCGGACGGAGCGCTAGCATCCTGTCCTCCCGGGTTGTCAGCCACTCTAGCGCAGCGCCAGAGCGATGGACAGCCCCGCGCGGTGTGGCGCGCTGTTTAGTGCGCGTGCGGCTGCTTCTTGCCCGCGGCGGTGACCGCGTGCGATTCCAGGAAGCTCACCAGGTCTTCGACGTCGCTCGACCCCAGCCGCAGGTTGGGCATGCCGATCTTCTTGTATTTGTTGTACAGGGCGCTCGCGATGGGGTCGCCGCCGGCCAGCACTTCGTCGGGCTGCTGGATGTAGCGCGCGATCCACGGGCGCTCGCGCCGTGCAGCCACGCCGGCCAGGTCCGGCCCGAGCTTGTCGCCTTTGCCGATGGTGTGGCACGCACTGCACTTGCTCGCGAACAGGCGCTGGCCGTTCGGCACCGTGATCGGCTTCGCCTCCGCGTAGCTTGTGCCGCGCTCGGTGTGCCAGCCGAGGAAGGTGCCCATCCTCGCGGCGAGGAAGCGCGGGTTGTCCACGGCCGAGAAGCGCGTCCATTGCCCGTCTGCCGCGCTGCCGACGATCAGGTACGCCGCGTGATGGCTCTCGCGGCTGGTCGGATCGTCGCCGTCGCGGATCAGCGCGAGCTTGTGGGTGATGGCCTTGATGTCCTCGGGCCGTCCGGTGAGGAAGGTCCAGTCGGCGCCGAACTTCTCGGCGTAGGCTTTCAGCGCTTCAGGCGTATCGCGCTTCGGATCGACCGTGATCGAGTACAGGTGGACGTCGCGGCCGGCGCGCTCGCCCAGCACCTTCTGCAGCTGCACCATGTTGGCGGTTTCGAGCGGGCACACGTCCTTGCAGGTGGTGAAGATGGCGTTGATCGCCACCTGCCTGCCCTTGAGCACATCGTCGTAGAAGCGGACCTTCTTCCCCTCGTGCGTGGTGAGCTCGACGTTGGGGAAGTAGTCCGCACCACGCTTCCCGGCGAGCGCGGCGGTGGCGCACATCAGCAGCACGACCGCCGCCGCGCAGGCGCTTTTCATCGCGGGAAGTTCGGCGACGAAACGTTGCCCCTCGCCTTGGTCACCGCGCCGGTGTCGGGGTCGAAGTCGAGCACGAACGAGGCGACTCCGGTGCGCGGCGTGGCGAGCGATGCGCCGCCCCTGAACGGGAAGGTGATCTCGATCGTGTGCGACAGGGCCACGTCGCGGTTCAGCAGCTCGGGCCCCGAGATCACGTACTTCGCGCCGGTGCTCGCGCCGATGCCGGCCACCCCCGAAAGGTCGATCGACAGCACCAGGCGCGGCTTGAAGAAGTCCGGGTCCGGCGCGAGTCGGCTGCTGACCTTCGCTTGCCCCGAGAAGCTCACGCTCTCCGGGGAGCCGCTCACCACGCCCTTGATTCCCACCAGAGACGCTGGCGGACTGGTGACCGGGTCGAACAGCGACGCTTCCCCGGCCATCACCGCGCTCGGCGCCGCTTCCAGGCTGAGGGCGCTGTCGACGGACATGGCTTCCACGCTCATCGTCTCCATCTGTGCCGACGCTGGCGCGGCGGCGACCCCGATCACGACTGCTAGCAAGGCTCGATGCAGGTTCATAGTGGCCTCTCAGTCATTCGGCAGGATTTCATCGGGCGCGCGGAACTCGTAGCCCTGCGGCTTCGAGATCGGCGTGGGCAGCGGGCGCAGGAACGGCGGGCCGCCATCGTTGATCTCCCAGCGCATCAGCATGGCGTGGTCCTCGTGCACCGTGTTGTGGCAGTGCTGCATGAACATCCCCTGCCAGTCGCGGAACTGCATCGTGATCTGGATCTCGCCGCCGGGGTGCAGGCGATAGACGTCCTTGCGACCCCTCTCCCATGCCGGCACGTTGGCGAGGCTGCCATCGCGCTTCAGGATCTGCCCTTCCTCGAAGTGGATATGGACCGGGTGATCCCAGCCGCCGCCGCCGTTCTTCAGGTTCCACACTTCGCGCGTCGCGCCGCGGCCGAAGCTGGGCTGCGCCGAGATCCGGCTGTAAGCGGCGGCGAGCATGTCGCCGCTCGAGCTGTTGGTGCGCACCCGGACGCCCCATTCGCCCTCGCTCGCGGTTTGCGGGTCGTTGATCGTCTGGTCGGCGCCGCGCCCGAATTCGAAGTTGCGCACGCGCACGTTGTTGACGTTGGTCAGATCCGGGTTCGGGATCAGCACCTGCGGCACCTGGCTGTTGTCCGGGTAGGACGGCGCCCGCAGGATCCTGAACTCGAGGATCTTGCCGACGCCCGGATCGGGCGAGTTGCCCGACAGCGCGTCGCTCAGCGACAGGTCCTTCGCCACCAGCCGCCCGGATTCGTGTTCGGCGAGGTTGACCAGCCACACCGACGTCTTCAGCGGCCATTGCGGCTGGGCGAAGTCGATCACGATGTCGTAGCGCTCCGCCACCCCGAGCTGGTCGGTCTGGGTGAGCGGCACCCGGTTCGGCAGCAGGTTGCCGTCGTTGCCGATCTGCCAGAACGATGTGCCGTCCGACAGCGCGAGCTTGTAGAAACGCGCCGGCCCGGCGTTCAGGATGCGGAAGCGATACTTGCGCCGCTCGACGATGAAGTACGGCTTCCACGCCAGGTTGACCGTGATGCGGTCGCCGAGGAAGCCGTCGCGGTCGGCGAGGTCGAAGTCGAGCTGACCCTGCGCGTCCCAGGCCTTGTCGGCGAGCATCAGGTTCACGTCGTAGTCGAGGTTGCCCCAGTCCTTCGCGCGTCCGCTCGGCAGGCGCAGATTGACGCCGTCGTTGATCACCTCGTTGCCGCGGTCCAGGCCCGAGTAGAGGTTCGACATCGCGACGTTGCCCTTGTACGTGTTCTCCGCGGTGTGCTCGAACATGTGGTCGTGGAACCAGTGCGAGCTCATGGTCTCGTGCCAGTCGCCCGGGATCTTGGTGAGCCCGCCCGAGCCGTTGGGCGTGCTCGCCTTGATGTCGGTCGCGGCCGTGTTGAAGCTGAAGTGCCCCGCCAGCACCCACGGCCAGTGGTAGTCGTAGAACTGGCCTGGCCACTGGTACGCCCCGGTGAAGCCGTCGTTCTCGGCGCCGTGGTGGCCGTTGTGCTCATGGGTGGAGATGGTGTGGCGCCCGAACGCGTTCGGCCCGTTCTGCTTGATGTCGAACGGAAGCTTGTTGTGGTGGCGCAGGAGCACCGGCTCGCCGTAGCGCATGAGCGCGAGCTTGGGCGGCACCGTGCCGTTGAAGGTCCACACCGAGTCCTGCTGCTGGATCGGGAATTTCGGGTGGAACTGCACGTCGAACTGCTGCCCCGCCGGAATGTCGGAGTTCAGGTTCGCCGGCACGCCGGGGTCGTACGTCGTGTTGCGTTTCCCGCTTTCCTGCGTGACGTTGAAGCCGATCTGCGGCAGGAACTCGTTCCAGCGCTGGTGCGCCCAGATCTCGCCCGGCGGCCGGCCTTCCGCCGGACCGGACTCACCCTTGATCACGCCGGGCAGGCGCGGATCGAGCAGGTGCGGTGTCTGGTTCGAGAGCCGCATCGGCGTGGGATTGAACACCGGCGAGGTGAGCGGGCTCGGGATGCGCGTCAGCAGATCGAAGCGCGGCATCGCCTGCGTGAACGGCAGCTGGCCGAACAGCGGGCTGAGCGGCAGGCCGGTCGGAATGCTGGCGTAGGCGCTGCGCACCAGCGGATTGAAGCCGTGCTTCCACATCAGCGTGCCGCCAACGGTAAGCAGGCCCCACTTCATCAGCTCGCGGCGCGTGATCTGGCCCTGCGAGCGCGCCTTGATGACCTCTTTGCGGTTGCGGCGCGCGTTCTGCGCCTCGCGGATGCGGGCGGCGGATGCGTTCTTAGGAAGCCAGATGGACATGACGGCAGGTCTCCTCGCGTGGGTTGCGAATACGAAGCTCAAATGGGGAACCGGGGAGGAAACGGAAACGGCAACGACAGGCCATCGACGGCGCACGCCTGGTCAGCACGAGATCCTCTCCTCAGAACTGCGATCTCTACTTCTCTTTACTTCCGATTTTTTGGCTGCGAGCTGCGAAGGCGAAAATACACACAGCGCGAAAATTTTTCTTGCATATTCCTGTCGCGCTTCTTGATCAATTTGTCCCGCTGCAACATTGCGGCAGCGCGCAAATCGTGCGGATGCAGCGTGTTAGCGCAGGACGCGCTTATCTCAACGTCGATTGTGAACCTTGCGAAACGGTCGGCTACTGGATCGGCGCGCGGAAGGCGGCGACTTGCTCGTGGGTAACCGCGCGCCCGGCGAGGCCCTGCAAGCTGAGCGCGCTCATGCTGATCTCCGCGGTGCCGGCCTTGAGCGATTTGAACGTCACGATCAGCAGCTCCGCGTCCGTGCCGGGCGCGACCGAAGGCGTGGTGGCGCCGACGAAGATCGAGCCGTCCGGGCTGACGCGATAGCTGAAGCTGCCATTGCCGATGAACTTGCCCGGGCGCACGTCGACCGGCTCGAGCACGCCAGGGGAGTAGCGCAGCTGCATCGGCGCCGCGCGCAGCGGCTGCTGCGTGCTCACGCGCAACGCCACGGTGAAGTTGCCGCCGGCGCTCACCTGCTTCGGGCCATCCCAGCGCAGCTGCGCGGGCTTTGCATCCGATACCGCCGCAACCTGTTGTAGTGCCGCCGCCGCAACGGCCGGGCGCGCCACATCCACATCCAGCACCGAGCTGACCATGATGCGCTCGGTGGTGCCGAGCGGAAGGTAGAGGAGCTCGATGCCGTCCGGCTTCACCGCGACCACTTTGTAGGTGCCGTCGATCGTGTCGCCTTCCTTGACCGGGAACACCAGGTCGCCCTTCGTCAGCAGGAATTCGTCCTCGCCCCCTTTGCGCACGCGGCCGGCGAAGCGATAGGGCATCGGCGGCGCAACCTGTACGACCGGAGCGTTCGCGCTGGCGGTCGCGACCGGTTGCGGCGGCGGGGGAGGCGCACCGAACAGCTCGCCGCGCGCCTTGTCCAGTCCGCGGCGCTCCGGCAGCTGGAAGGATTCAGTGCTGCTGGCGCGCGCCGGCGGCGTGGTCGCCGACGATTCGCGCGGCGCGCTCGTCGCCACGTCCTTGCGCCCGGGCTCGAACGCAATGATCGCAACGACCCCTGCAACCGCAGCGATCAGCAGTCCTTTGCGCAGGCGAGAGTTCATCTCTCCAGATTCTACGCCCCGGCTGCGAAATAGCCCGCCCGACGCATCAAAGTAGAACCAGGTTATCCCGATGAATCAACTCGGGTTCGTCCACATAGCCGAGGATCGCCTCGATCTCGCCTGACGGCTTGCGGATGATCTGGCGCGCCTCGGCGGCCGAGTAGTTCGCGAGTCCGCGCGCGATCTCGCGGCCGTTGGGGTCGAGGCAGCCCACGACCTCGCCGCGCTGGAATTCTCCAGTCACTTCGGTCACGCCGATCGGCAGCAGGCTCTTGCCGTCGCGCGTTAGTGCTTTCACCGCGCCGGCGTCGAGGCGCACGCGGCCGGCGACGTTGAGGTGATCGGCGAGCCATTGCTTGCGCGCGGCGAGCGGCACGGTTTGCGCGGTGAGGAGGGTGCCGATGCGCTCGCCCTTGGCGAGGCGCACCACGACGTCGGGCTCGGCGCCGGAAGCGATGACGGTGTGGGCGCCGCTGCGCGCGGCGCGACGGGCGGCAAGGACCTTGGTGAGCATGCCGCCCTTGGCGAGCGCGCTGCCGGTGCCGCCGGCCAGTTTTTCGAGCGAAGGGTCGCTCGCGTCGGCCTGGGCGATGATTTTCGCGGCGCTGTTCTTGCGCGGGTCGGCGTCGAACAGGCCGGCCTGGTCGGTGAGGATGATGAGCGCGTCGGCTTCGACCAGGTTGGTAACCATCGCGCCCAGGGTGTCGTTGTCGCCGAGCTTGATCTCGTCGGTGACCACGGTGTCGTTCTCGTTGATCACCGGCACCACGCCGAGCGCGAGGAGGGTGCGCAGTGTGGAGCGTGCGTTGAGGTAGCGCTGGCGGTCGGCCATGTCGGCGTGGGTGAGCAGCACCTGCGCCGTCTTCAGGCCGTGGCCGCGGAACGCGGTCTCGTAGGCTTGCGCGAGGCCCATCTGGCCGACGGCGGCCGCGGCTTGCAGCTCGTGCATGGCGTGCGGGCGCCTGGTCCAGCCGAGGCGCAGCATGCCTTCGGCGATCGCGCCGCTGGAGACCAGGATGACTTGCTTGCCCATCTTGCCGAGCGTTGCGACCTGCGCGGCGAGGCGCGCGATCGCGGCCGGGTCGACGCCGCGCCCCTCGTTGGTGACGAGCGACGAGCCGACCTTGACGACGAGCGTGGTCGCCTTTTCGATCATTTCTTCTTCAGTTCCTTCGCCACGGCCTTCATGACCGTGTCGCAGCCTTGCCCATTGATGGCGGACACTTTGAACCACGGCTTGGTCCAGCGCAACGCGCGCAGGGCCTTGGCGATGCGCTGGTCTGCGTCGTTGACGGTATCCATCTTGTTGAAGATCAGCCAGCGCCGCTTTTTCTCGAGGCCGCCGCCGTGCTTCCTGACCTCGGCGGCGATCACGCGGATGTCCTGGACGAGGTTGCTTTCCGACAAGTCGATGACGTGCAGAAGAAGGCTGGTGCGGGCGAGATGGCGCAGGAACTGATGTCCCAAGCCGGCGCCTTCGGACGCACCCTCGATCAGCCCCGGGATGTCGGCGATCACGAAGCTCATTTCGCCGACGCGCACCACGCCGAGCGAGGGGTTGAGCGTGGTGAAGGGGTAGTCGGCGACCTTCGGCCGCGCGCTGGAAACCGCGCGGATCAGGCTCGACTTGCCGGCGTTGGGCAGGCCGAGCAGGCCGACGTCCGCCAGCACGCGCAGCTCGAGCGCGAGGTGGCGGCTTTCGCCCTCCTCGCCCTTGGTGAACTGCCGCGGCGCGCGGTTGATGCTCGACTTGAAGTGGACGTTGCCGAGGCCGCCTTTGCCGCCTCGCGCAAGCAGGGCACGCTCGCCGTCGGTGGCGAGGTCCGCGACCAGCGCGGCGGACTCCTCGTCGCGGATCACGGTGCCGACCGGCACGCACAGCTCGAGGTCTTCGCCGCCGCGTCCGTTGCAGTCCTGGCTGCCGCCGCGCACGCCGTTCTCGGCGCGGTGGATGCGCGCGAAGCGATAGTCGACCAGCGTGTTGACGTTGCGGTCGGCGCGCGCCCAGATGCTGCCGCCGCGGCCGCCGTCGCCGCCGTTCGGCCCGCCGTAGCGGATGTACTTCTCGCGGCGAAAGGTCGCAGCGCCGTCCCCGCCCTTGCCGGCGTGCACCTCGATTTTCGCTTCGTCGATGAATTTCATGGGCTAGAAATGAAAAAGCCCTACCGGACTGCGATAGGGCTTTCGGTCGAGTGGCGACCGGCTATGCCGGAGTCTTCTCCGCGGTGACGCTCACGGTGTTCTTGTTGTCCGCGCCGCGCACCGCGTACTTCACCTGGCCGTCGACGCGCGCATACAGCGTGTGGTCGCGGCCGATGCCTACGTTGGTGCCGGGATGCACGCGCGTGCCGCGCTGGCGCACCAGGATCTGACCGGCGTTCACCGTCTCGCCGCCGTACACCTTCACACCGAGGCGCTTCGCCTGCGAGTCGCGGCCGTTGCGTGAGCTGCCGCCTGCTTTTTTGTGTGCCATGGGTTAGCTCGTGATTTCGTCGATGCGGACTTCGGTGTAGTTCTGCCGATGTCCCTGGTGTTTCTGGAAGTGCTTGCGCCGGCGCATCTTGAAGATCGTCACCTTGTCGCCGCGTCCGTGCGACACGACGGTCGCCTTGACCTTCGCGCCCGAGACCAGCGGGGCGCCGACCTTCACCTGGTCGCCGTTGCCGACGAGCAGGACTTCTTCGAACGCGACCGCGGCGCCGACGTCGGCCACCAGCGATTCAACGCGTACTTGCGCGCCGGATTCGACGCGATACTGCTTGCCGCCTGACTTGATCACTGCGTACATTTGGGTTCTCTTCTGAACGGGCTTGCTTAAGCAAAGACCCGGAATTATAAGGTAATCATGAGTTTGCTGTCCACGCTGGCCCCTGTGGCCGGCGATCTGCAGCGCGTGGACGCGCTGATCCGCACCCGTCTCGACTCCGACGTCGCGCTGGTCCGGCAGGTGGCCGAGTACCTGGTGTCCGCGGGCGGCAAGCGCCTGCGGCCGGCGCTGCTCCTGCTCGCCAGCGGCGCGCTCGGCTACCGCGGCGAGCGCCGCTACGAGCTCGCCGCGGTCATCGAGTTCATCCACACCGCCACCCTGCTGCACGACGACGTGGTGGATGCTTCCGACCTGCGCCGCGGACGTCAGACCGCGAACGCGGCCTTCGGCAACGCGGCGGCGGTCCTGGTGGGTGATTTCCTCTACTCGCGTGCCTTCCAGATGATGGTCGGCATCGGCGACATGCGCGTGATGGAGGTGCTCGCCGAAGCCACCAACACCATCGCCGGCGGCGAGGTGCTGCAGCTCATGGGCACCCATGATCCGGACGTCGACGAGGCGCGCTACCTCGAAGTCATCCGCCGCAAGACGGCCAAGCTGTTCGAGGCGGCGGCGCGGCTCGGCGCGGTGCTGGCCGGCCGGCCCGGGCTCGAGGAGCCGTTCGCCGAGTACGGACGCCACGTCGGCACCGCGTTCCAGGTGATCGACGACGTCCTCGACTACAGCGGCGACCTGGGCAAGAACCTCGGCGACGACCTGGCCGAGGGCAAGTCCACCCTGCCGCTGATCTACACCATGCGCTGCGGCTCGCGGGAGCAGGCCGCCCTGGTGCGCAAGGCCGTGGCCGAGGGGGGGCGCGGCGATTTCACTCAGGTATTGGAGGCGATCCGCGCCTGCGGCGCGCTCGACTACGCGCGGGCCGCCGCGCACAAGGAAGTGGAGATTGCGGAGCGCGCCATCCAGTCCCTGGAGGCGTCGGACTACAAACAATCCTTGCTAGAATTGGCGTCCTTCGCGGTCACCCGCGAAGTCGCAGCTCGGTCTCCCGCCGTCGGGGCGTAGCTCAGCCTGGTAGAGTACTGCGTTCGGGACGCAGGTGTCGCTGGTTCAAATCCAGTCGCCCCGACCACTTTCCCGCCTCATTTTCCCTTCGGTAGATAATCGTCGGATGGGCAAGCTCCTCGTGCTGATCCTGCTTGTCGTGCTCGCCGTCTGGCTGGTGCGCAGGGCCTTGCGCGCGTCGCGATCGGGCGAGGTTTCGGAACAGCAGCCCCTTCAACAAGACCTCGTGCGCTGCGCGCGCTGTGGCGTGCACCTGCCGCGCTCGGAGGCGCGCCAGGCCGATGGGCTGCTGTACTGCGGCGAGGAGCACGCGCGCCTGGGCGCGGGGAAGGGCTGATGGAGGCCTCGGTGCGCGCGCCGCTGCCATACCCCGAGTTCGCGCTCCCGCCCGAGGAGCGCATCCCGCAGTCGTTCTGGACCTCGCTGCGCTACTTCAACCTGTACCGCATGGTGCTGGCGGGGATCTTCCTCGGCACCACGCTGCTCTACGGCGACTCCTTCGCCCTCGGCTTGCACAGCCTGGCGGCGTTCCGCTATTTCGCCGCGGGCTATCTCTTCTGCGGCATCGCGCTGCACGTCGTGCTGCGCGACCTGCCCGACAAGTTCGAGCTGCAGCTCTCGGCGCAGGCGTTCCTCGACATCATCGCCATCACGCTGCTCATGTGGGCGAGCGGCGGCATGCGCAGCGGCCTGGGCGTGATGCTGCTGATCTCGCTCACCGCGGCGTCGATCGTTGCGCCGCGCCGCCTCGCCTTCCTGTATGCCGCGCTCGCCACGATCGCGATGCTGCTCGAGCAGGTCTACTGGGTGCTGGAGCACGACAATCCCACGGCGAGCTTCATCCAGCCGGGCCTGCTCGCGATCGCTTTCTTCGCCACCGCCGGGGTGACCAGCTGGCTCGCCACGCGGGTGGCGGCGAACGAGCGCCTCGCGCGCCAGCGCGGCCGGCAGCTCGCCACCCAGACGCGCGTCAACCAGCTGGTGATCGAGGACATGCACGACGGCGTGCTGGTGGTCGACCGCGCCGGCCGGGTGGTGCAGCACAATCCGCAGGCGCAGCAGCTCCTCGGCGGCGGGCAGGTGCTCGGCGCGAAGCTGTCGCATCTGGTCCCGGGCCATGCCGGCTCGCCCGACGTCACCGGCGACATCCAGGTGGGCGGCCGCGACCTTCGCCTGCGCCCGCTCGACAGCCGGGTGGGCGCGGAGCTGTCGGTACTGCTGGTCGAGGACACGACGCGCGCGCGCGAGCAGGCGCAGCAGCTCAAGCTCGCGGCCCTCGGCCGCCTCACCGCCAACATCGCGCACGAGATCCGCAACCCGCTCGCCGCCATCAGCCATGCCGCCGAGCTGCTGAACGAGGAGAAGCGCGCCGAGGACCGCGATCGCCTGACGCGCATCATTCACGACAACTCGAAGCGCCTCGACCGGCTGGTGTCGGACGTGCTGCAGCTCAACCGGCGTGACCGGGTGAGCGCCGCGCCGCTGCGCCTGCAGCCGTGGCTCGCGGGCTTCCTGGATGAGTTCGTCGCCAACGAGAACGTGCCGGCCGAGCGCTTCGAGCTCGAGACGCGGCGCGAATCGTGGATCGAGTTCGACCGCGAGCACCTGCACCAGGTGATGTGGAACCTGCTGCGCAACGCGGTGCGCTACGCGCGGCCCGAGCCGAAGAGCGTGCGCATCGTGCTCGACGGCTACGCCGACCGCGTCGAGCTCTCGGTCATCGACAACGGCCCGGGGGTGCCGGCCGCGATCCAGGGCCAGCTGTTCGAGCCGTTCTTCACGACCGAGGCCAAGGGCACCGGCCTCGGCCTGTACCTCGCACGCGAGCTGGCGGCGGCCAACCGCGCCACGCTCGACTACGTGAACGACCTGCCGGGGGCGCATTTCCGCATCCGCTGCCGCCAGGCGCCCGCCGCATGAAGAAAACCGAACGGCGCATGCCCGCGCGCGGCGCGCAGGTCCTGGTGGTGGACGACGAGCCGGATATCCGCGAGCTGCTCGAGCTCACCCTCGCCAAGATGGGTCTCGGCGTCGACAGCGTGGGCTCGATCGCCGAGGCGAAGGAGCGGCTGAAGAGCGAGCGCTACGACTTGTGCCTCACCGACATGCGGCTGCCCGACGGCGAAGGCCTCGAGCTGGTGCGCCACATTTCCGGCATGGGCGCCGACCTGCCGGTGGCGGTGATCACCGCCTTCGGCAGCGCCGAGAACGCGGTGGCCGCGCTCAAGGCCGGCGCCTTCGACTACGTGTCGAAGCCGGTCGGCCTGGAGCAGCTGCGCGCGCTGGTCAAGTCGGCGCTGTCGCTGCCCGACCGCGCCGAACCTGCGGACGGCGCAGGACGCCAGCTGCTGGGCGCCAGCGCGCCTTTGGCGCAGGTGCGCGCGCTGATCGCCAAGCTCGCCCGCACCCAGGCGCCGGTGCAGATCAACGGCGAGTCGGGCAGCGGCAAGGAGACCGCCGCGCGCCTGATCCACGAGAACGGCGCGCGCCGCGGCCAGCCGTTCGTGCCGGTGAACTGCGGCGCGATCCCGGAGACGCTGGTGGAGAGCGAGCTGTTCGGCTACCGCAAGGGCGCGTTCACTGGCGCGAACGAGGACCGCGACGGCTTTTTCCAGGCCGCGCACGGCGGCACGCTGTTCCTCGACGAGGTCGCCGATCTGCCGCTGCACACCCAGGTGCTGCTGCTGCGCGCGATCCAGGAGCGCCGCGTGCGCAAGGTGGGCTCCACCCAGGAAGAGCCGGCCGATGCGCGCATCATCTGCGCGACCAACCAGAGCCTGGCCGGCATGGTCGAGGCCGGGCGCTTCCGGCGCGACCTCTACTACCGCCTGAACGTGGTCGAGCTCACCATGCCGCCGCTGCGCGAATGCCGCGAGGACATCCCGCTCATCGCAACGCATATCCTGCAGCGCCTGGCGGCGCAGAACGGCGTTCCGGCGCCGCGCCTGTCAGAGGCTGCGCTCGCCCAGCTCATGGCCTACGACTTCCCCGGCAACGTGCGCGAGCTGGAGAACATCATGGAGCGGGCGCTGGCGCTGTCGGGCCAGGGGCAGGAGCTCGGGCCGGAGGAGCTCGCCCTGCACCGCATCTCCCCCGAGGAGGACACCGAGGAGACCGAGCCGGGAGCCCCCGCGCCGCCGCCGGCGAGCGGCGAGGCGCTGCCCACTTACCTCGACCGCCTCGAGCGCGAGGCCATCCTGCAGGCGCTCGGCAAGACCGGCTTCAATCGCACCGCCGCCGCCCGGCTGTTGGGGATTACCTTCCGCCAATTGCGCTACCGGATGCAGCGTCTCAGCATCAAAGATGAAAATCGTTGATTCGCCGAACCAGGATGAGCGCCCGCCCGGCACCGAGATCTCCCTAGTCGTCCTGCACTCGATCAGCCTGCCGCCGGGCGAATACGGCGGCGAGGCGATCGAGCGCCTGTTCACCAACTGCCTCGACCCGCAAGCGCATCCCTATTTCCAGGAAATCTGCGGATTGAAAGTGTCGGCTCACTTTCTGGTCCGGCGCGACGGCTCGGTGATCCAGTTCGTTCCGCCCGAGCGCCGCGCGTGGCATGCCGGCGTGAGCTCCTGGCGCGGCCGCGAGCGCTGCAACGACTTCTCGGTCGGCATCGAGCTCGAAGGAACGGATGAAGCGCCGTTCGAGCCCGCGCAGTACGCTTCCTTGATTTCCCTGATCCGCCGCCTGCAGCACACCCTGCCGATCCGCGACATCGCCGCGCACAGCGAAGTGGCACCGGGACGCAAGACCGATCCCGGCGCGCAGTTCGATTGGGCGCGCCTGCTCGCCGGCCTGGCTCAGCAGTAATTAATTCACACTAGATGTAGTTGTGGCGCGGAAGCTACGCCCACATGTTGTTGTGCGCCGCGATAACCTTCCCATATCTAGGCTTTCCAGTCGTGCTTTCCACTACATTTAGTAGCTCGAGGTTGCAAAGATTTTTTTTCGCGCGTATGGTGCACCACAGGTTGTGTAAAACGCAGTAAGCAGAACTAGATTTAGTAACGGTCGTCCAGAACCGCACCAACAACGCGGCAGACGGTCCCGGAACCACGCAACACACGGGAGAGACAGATATGCAGACCACTCAGGAAAACGCCGTCGCCGTCTCCACGCTGGGCGCCGCCCTTCCTGAGTCGGGTACGCCGGCGCGCAGCCCGTACGCCGACTACAAGATCATCCGCCGCAACGGCGCGGTGGTCGGATTCGAGCCCGGCAAGATTTCCGTGGCGATGACCAAGGCGTTCCTGGCCGTCAGCGGCTCGCAGGGCGCCGCCTCGGCCCGGATCCGCACCGTGGTCGCCGACCTGACCGACACCGTGGTCAACGCGCTGCTGCGCCGCCAGCCGCAGGGCGGGACCTTTCATATAGAAGATATCCAGGACCAGGTCGAGCTGGCGCTGATGCGCTCGGGCGAGCACGACGTCGCCCGCTCGTACGTGCTGTACCGCGAAGAGCGCGCCAAGGCCCGCGCCGCCGAGCGGGCGGCGAAAAAGACCGAGACCGGCATCCAGGTGACGGAAAACGGCGAGCGCAAGCCGCTCGACCGCAACCGCCTGGAGCGCCTGGTCGAGTCGGCGTGCGAAGGCCTGGCCGACGCCAAGCCCGACGCGATCCTCGAGGCCACGCTGCGCGACCTGTACGACGGCGTGCCGATGGCGGAAGTCCGCAAGTCCTCGGTGCTCGCCGCGCGCGCGCTGATCGAGAAGGACCCGGCCTACAGCTTCGTCACCGCCCGCCTGCTGCTCGACACCATCCGCCTGGAAGTGCTGGGCGAGGAGGCGAGCCAGGCCGAGATGGAGACGCGCTACGCCGCGTACTTCCCCCAGTTCATCGAGCAGGGTATCGCCGCCGAGCTGCTCGATCCGGAGCTGGGCAAGTTTGATTTGAATCGTCTGGGGAAAGCCCTGAAGGCCCGGCGCGACCTGCAGTTCGGCTACCTCGGCCTGCAGACGCTGTACGACCGCTACTTCCTGCACAGCGCCGGCAAGCGCATCGAGCTGCCGCAGGCGTTCTTCATGCGCGTGGCCATGGGCCTGGCGCTGCAGGAGAAGAACCGGGAAGCGCGCGCCATCGAGTTCTACGACGCCTTGTCGAGCTTCGATTTCATGAGCTCGACGCCGACGCTGTTCAACTCCGGCACGCTGCGCTCGCAGCTCTCGAGCTGCTACCTGACCACGGTGTCGGACGACCTCACCGGCATCTACGACGCGATCAAGGAAAACGCGCTGCTCGCCAAGTACGCCGGCGGCCTGGGCAACGACTGGACCCCGGTGCGCGCGCTCGGCTCGCACATCAAGGGCACCAACGGCAAGTCGCAAGGGGTCGTACCGTTCCTCAAGGTGGTGAACGACACCGCGGTCGCGGTGAACCAGGGCGGCAAGCGCAAGGGCGCGGTGTGCTCCTACCTCGAGGTCTGGCACCTCGACATCGAGGAGTTCCTCGAGCTGCGCAAGAACACCGGCGACGACCGGCGGCGCACGCACGACATGAACACCGCCAACTGGATTCCCGACCTGTTCATGAAGCGGGTGATGCAGGGCGGGGAGTGGACGCTGTTCAGCCCCTCCGACGTGCGCGACCTGCACGACAAGTTCGGCAAGAGCTTCGAGGAAGCCTACCAGCGCTACGAGGACAAGGCGGCGCGCGGCGAGCTCAAGCTGCACAAGAAGGTGCCGGCGCTGCAGCTGTGGCGAAAGATGCTGTCGATGCTGTTCGAGACCGGGCATCCCTGGATCA
>Ga0068861_100000480_pt1 | contig 23233 bp, 18 predicted proteins | sample KBSSwiS42_FD_66593 | JGI IMG/M metagenome (GOLD analysis project Ga0068861, IMG submission 66593) | Switchgrass rhizosphere microbial communities from Kellogg Biological Station, Michigan, USA - KBS Switchgrass S4-2 | ecosystem: Host-associated > Plants > Roots > Rhizosphere > Soil ...
CGCGCCGCGCAGCGCGACCAGGATATGGATCGCCAGTCGCGCGACGGCTTGGCGGTCGCCGCCCGGCGGCGTCCAGCGCGAGACATGCCGCATCACGTCGTGGTTCGACAGCGCCCAGCACACCCATCCGTGCTTCGCAGCCTTCTCGAACCGGCGGACGACCGTTTCGAACAGCCCAGGCGTGAAATCCTTGCCGAACAGGTCGAAGGTGTAACAGAGGTGCAACCTGCGATCGCCTTCGGTGTAGCGGCCCACGGTGACGGGCGAGCGCACGCCATCGCCGACTTCCCCCATCGCTACGCGATCAGGATATTCGTCGAGCAGCGCACGCAGCCGTTCGAGGAACGCGATATTCTCCGGCTGGGTCTTGTCGTAGCGGTGCTCCTGGAAGCCATAGGGGTTGGTCTCCTGCACATCGGGCGCGATCGCGCCGACCACGGGCGGATTGTCGCGCAACTTGGCATCGTGGAAATAATGATTGCAGGCATCGAGCCGGAACCCGTCGACGACGCGATCGAGCCAGAAGCGCGCGGTATCGAGCAGCGCCTGCTGCACCTCGGGATTGTGGAAATTGAGGTCGGGCTGGCTCGCGAGGAAGCTGTGCATGTAATATTGCATGCGCACGCCATCCCATTCCCATGCCGGCCCGCCGAACACCGACAGCCAGTTGTTGGGCGCGGTGCCGTCGGGCTTGGCCGGTGCCCAGACATACCAGTCGGCGCGTGGATTGGTGCGGTCGGCGCGGCTTTCGACGAACCAGGCGTGTCGGTCCGACGTGTGCGAGAACACTTGGTCGATGATCACCTTGAGGCCCAGCGCATGCGCGCGGGCAATCAATGCGTCGAAATCGGCGAGCGTCCCGAACAGCGGATCGACGTCGCGATAGTCGGACACGTCATACCCCATATCGGCCATCGGCGACTTGAAGAACGGCGCGATCCACACCGCATCGACACCGAGCGAAGCGATATGGTCGAGCCGGCGCGTGATGCCCTTGAGGTCGCCGACGCCGTCGCCGTCGCTGTCCTGGAACGAGCGCGGATAGACCTGGTAGATCACGGCACCGCGCCACCATTCGCTGCTCATACTGTATCCTCGACGAACGCAACCGAACGTGGCGCCAGTTCATGGGGCGGATCGGTGAAGTGCACGGGTTCGGATGAGCGATTGATCAGCACTGTGACGCCGGCCAGCCGCATCGCGATCGCTGCGGCGTGCGGGTCCTGCCAGTCCGTCAATGCGAACCGCCGGCCTTCGGGCGTCAGCCAGGCAACGTCAGCGTCGCCGAGCAAGTGCGGATCGGCGAGCTGCCGCAGCCGCGTGCGCATCGTCGCGAGCTCGGCGACGAAATCCTCGAGCTCGGCGTCGCGGTTCGCCCAATCGAGCCAGGTGACGTCGTTGTCCTGGCAATAGGCGTTGTTGTTGCCGCGCTGCGACCGGCCGAATTCGTCGCCGGCGGTGAGCTGAATCGTGCCCCGTGACGCGAACAGCGTGGCGAGCAGCGCTTTGGCGTCGCGGCGGCGCGCGGCGTTAACACCAGCATCATCGCTCGATCCCTCGACTCCGTTGTTCCATGAGAAATTGGCATCGCCGCCGTCGCGATTGCATTCGCCGTTCGCGAAATTGTGCTTCGCTGCATAGGCCGTGCAATCGGCGAGAGTGAAGCCGTCGTGCGCGGCGACGAAGTTCACGCTGCGGCTGCGCGATCCCGGGAATATGTCGGACGATCCTGCCAGTCGCGTCGCCAGCTCCCCGATCGCATGCGGGTCGCCGCGCCAGAACCGCCGCACATCGTCGCGGTAGCGGTCGTTCCATTCGAGAAAGTTCGGCGGGAAATTGCCGAGCTGGTACCCGCCGGGGCCGACGTCCCATGGTTCGGCGATCATCACTCGGTCGGCCAACAGCGGATCCGCGGCGATCTCCGTGAACAGCGGAGCATTGCGGTCGAAACCCGTATCTCTGCGCCCGAGCACCGGCGCGAGATCGAAGCGGAACCCGTCGACGCCGGCGTTGCGCACGAAATGGCGCAGTGTGTCGAGGATCAGTCGCCGCACCGGCAGCCGGTCGGTGGCGAGCGTGTTGCCGCACCCGGTGTCGTTGACCAATTGGCCGTCGTGCATGCGGAAATAGCTCGCGCCGTCGAACCCGCGCAGTGAAAGCGTCGGACCGAGCGCGTCGCTCTCGCCATTATGATTGAACACCAGGTCGAGAATCACGCCGATCCCAGCCGCATGCAGCGCGGCGACGGTCCAGGCGAGGTCCGTGATGCCGTTCGGCGCAATGCGGGGGTCGAGCGCCATGAAACCAACAGGGTTATATCCCCAGGCATTGGATAACCCAAGTGGCGGCAGGTGGCGCTCATCGATCCATGCCACGATCGGCATCAGCTCGACCGCTGCGACGCCGAGTTTTTGCAAATGTGCGATTACGGCCGGATGCGCCAGCGCCGCCAAGGTACCGCGCTGCTCAGGAGGGATGTCCGGGTGGCGCATAGTGAACGCGCGCACCGCCAGCTCGTAGATCAGCCCGCCGGGTGTAAACCGCGGCGGCTCCGGGAACGCGGGCTCGGGGAGCGCCGTGACCAGCGCCTTCGGCACCAGCGGCGCGGTATCGACATGGCGTTGCGCGAGCCGCGCGTCATAGGCATAGGGCCGGTCGATCGCGATGGCCCAGGGATCGACCAGCAGCTTTGCCGCATCGAACCAATGCCCCGCGGCGGGCTCATAGGGTCCGTTGACGCGAAAGCCGTAACGCGCCCCTTCACCAATCGCTTCGACGAAGACGTGATGCCAGCCGCCCTGCTGCGCGCGCAATCGCTCACGTCCGATTTCCGTGTCGTTCGCGTCGAACAGCACTACGTCGATCGTATCCGCGTGCGCCGACCAGGCGGTGAAATGCGTGCCGTCCTCGGCGAGCTGCGCGCCCGGCGCGAACTCGGGCTCGATCATGCCGCGCGCCCAACCAGCGAGCGATAGAGCGCGGCATAGCGGCGTGCGCTGCGGCCCCAGGAGAAATCGGCGCTCATCCCCGCGCGTTGCATTGCCGTCCACGTCGGGCGATCGCGGAACAGCGCGGTCGCGCGACGGATCGCGGCGCGCAGCGCATCGCCATCGTCGGGCGCGTGCGCGATGCCGGTGGCGACGCCGGCGGCCAGCGCGGCCTCATTGGCGTCGATCACCGTATCGGCGAGTCCGCCGGTGCGCGCGACCACGGGCACGCAGCCATAGCGCAGCCCATAGAGCTGCGTGAGCCCGCACGGCTCGAACCGCGACGGGATCAGGATCGCGTCCGCGCCGCCCTGGAGCAGGTGCGACAATTCCTCGTCCCAGCCGGTGAGCACGCCGACGCGGCCGCCGTGATCGGCAGCGGCTTTGAGCAGCGCATTTTCGATCGCGCGTTCGCCCGATCCGAGCAACGCAATCCGGCCTCCGGCGGCAACCAGCGCCGGAACCGCGTCGAGCAATATGTCCATGCCCTTCTGCCACGTGAGCCGGCTGACGACCGTGAACAGCGGGCCCTCGTCGCGCGCCAGACCGAAGCGGCGCTCGATCGCGCGGCGATTGCGATGGCGCCCGGCGAGGGCGCGGCGATGGAAGGGCGCCGCCAGCATGGCATCGGTTGCGGGATTCCATTCGGCAGTATCGATGCCGTTGAGAATGCCGTGCAGCCGGTCGCTTCGCGCCGCCAACAGGCCTTCGAGCCCCATGCCGTTCTGCGGCGAGAGGATTTCGCCGGCATAGCTCGGGCTGACCGTCGTGATCGCACTGGCATATTGCAGCCCGGCCTTGAGATAGCCGACGCCGCCATAATATTCGACGCCCTCGACCGAGAAACTCGCGTCGGGCAATCCCAGCGCAGGAAAGATCGTCGCGTCGAACCGGCCCTGGAACGCGATATTATGGATCGTCATCACGCCCGGAACCGCGGGTGCGCGGCCCTGACGCAGATAGGCGAGCGTCAGCGCTGCCTGCCAGTCGTGCGCATGCACCAGCTCCGGCCGATAGTTGGCGACCGCGCCACCCGCGACATCCGCGCCGGCCCAGGACAATGCAGCGAAGCGGCGCCAATTGTCGCTCCAGTCGTGCCCGGCGAGATCGGTATAGGCGCCGCCGCTGCGTGCGAAGAGATGCGGCGCGTCGAGCAGCAGCACCGCGACGTCGCCGGAGCAGGCACGGATCAGCCGCGCCGGACCGCCGAACAAATCGTCGTAGCGCGCCACTACGCGGCCCTTTCCCGCGCCCCGCAGCACGTCGGGATAGGCCGGGAGCAGCGTCGTGACGCGGATGCCAAGCGGCGCTAGCGCGCCGGGCAGCGCGCCGACCACGTCGGCGAGCCCGCCCGTCTTGATCAGCGGGTACATTTCGGACGCGACGGCAAGGACTTCCATGTCAGCTTTGCAGCCGGTCGATCATCGCCTTGGTCACGAGCGTGACGCCCTTTTCGGTGCGGCGAAAGCGGCGCGCATCTTCTTCGGGGAACTCGCCGATGATCAGGCCCGGCGGGATCTGGACGCCGGCGTCGACGACGACGCGGTGCAGGCGCGCGCCGCGGCCGATCTCGCATCGCGGCAGGATCACGGCTTCGGTGATCGCCGAATAGCTGTGCGCGCGCACGCCGGTGAAGATCAGGCTGCGGTGGAGCGACGAGCCCGAGATGATGCATCCGCCCGAGACCAGCGAGGATGTCGCGGCACCGCGGCGTCCTTCGAAATCATGGACGAATTTCGCCGGAGGCGTCACTTCGGCATAGGACCAGATCGGCCATTCATGGTCGTAAAGGTCGAGATGCGGCGTGACGTCGGTCAGGTCGATGTTCGCTTCCCAATAGGCGTCGATCGTCCCGACATCGCGCCAATAGGATTCCGGCTCGTGCTCCGAGCGCACGCAACTGTCGGCAAAACGATGCGCCACTGCCTTGCCGTGCTTCACGACATAGGGGATCAGGTCGCCGCCGAAGTCATGCTTCGAGTTGGGATCGCTCGCGTCACGCCGCAGCAGGTCGGCGAGGAACGCGGTATTGAAGACATAGATTCCCATCGAAGCGAGTGCGCGATCGGGGTGACCCGGCATCGCGGGCGGATCGGCAGGCTTTTCGACGAAGCCGATGATACGCCCGGTCTCGTCGATCTGCATCACGCCGAAGCCGCTGGCGTCCGCGCGCGCGACTTCGAGGCAGCCCACGGTCACGTCGGCGCGTGCGTCGACGTGCTGCCGAAGCATCAACTCATAGTCCATCTTGTAGATGTGATCGCCCGCGAGAATGATGACATATTCGGGCTCGTAGGACTCGATGATATCGAGGTTCTGGAACACCGCGTCGGCAGTGCCGAGATACCATTGCGATTCGGACACGCGCTGGCTGGCGGGCAAGACGTCGAAGCTCTCGTTGCGCTCGGGCCGGAAGAAGTTCCATCCGCGCTGCAAATGCCGGATCAGCGAATGCGCCTTATATTGTGTCGCGACGCCGATGCGGCGGATGCCCGAGTTGAGCGCGTTCGACAGCGCGAAATCGATGATGCGCGATTTTCCGCCGAAATAGACTGCGGGCTTGGCGCGTACATCGGTCAATTCCCATAATCGGCTGCCGCGTCCGCCGGCGAGCACATAAGCGATCGCGTTTCTGGCTAAAGGTGCGCTCTCGCGTTCTGGCATTGGCCGGCGCTTCCCTTCTTCAGGATTGATATTCCAGCATTAAAGTCGCGAGTGGTGGCAGCGTAACGATCATATTACCGTCCGGCTCCGTACTGACCAGCCCCGCGTTGCCGATTCCGCTGCCGCCATAGTCGGCAGCGTCGGAGTTGAGGATTTCGCGCCAGCGTGCCGCCCCGGGGCGTGCGGTCGGCACGCGATAATCGCGCAGCACAGTGGGCGTGAAATTCGCGATGATCATGATCGGCTGCTGATCCGGCGCGCGGCGCTCCCAGGCGAACACCGAATTGGCGCTGTCGTCGACCACGCGCCATTCGAATCCGTCGCCTTCGCAATCGCGCGCATGCAGTGCCGGCCGCGTGCGATAGAGCCGGTTGAGATCGCGCACCAGCCGCCGCATGCCCTCGTGCAACGGCGCGCCGAGCAGATCCCAGTCGAGGCCGCGCGCTTCGCTCCATTCGCGCCGCTGCGCGAATTCCTGGCCCATGAACAGCAACTTCTTGCCGGGATAGCCCCACATGAACGCGTAATAGGCGCGCAGCGTGGCGAACTTCTGCCAGTCGTCGCCCGCCATCTTGGTCAGCAGGCTGCCCTTGCCGTGGACCACTTCGTCATGGCTCAGCGGCAGCACGAAATTCTCGGCGAAGGCATAGGTGATGCCGAAGGTAATCTCGCCGTGATGATAGCGGCGGTGCACGGGATCGCGCGCGAGATAGCTCAGCGTGTCGTGCATGAAGCCCATGTTCCACTTGAAGCCGAACCCAAGCCCGCCTTCATGCACCGGGCTCGTTACGCCCGGCCACGCCGTCGATTCCTCGGCAATCATCAGCGCGCCGGGGTGCGCGCCATAGACGGCGGCGTTGGTGCGCTCGAGGAAGCGGACCGCCTCCCAATTCTCGCGCCCGCCCGCTTCGTTGGGCGTCCATTCACCGGCCTTGCGCGAATAATCGAGGTACAGCATCGATGCGACCGCATCGACGCGCAGCCCGTCGAGATGGAAGACTTCCATCCAATAGAGCGCGCTGTTGACCAGGAAACTCGACACTTCGCGGCGCCCGAAATTGTAGATCGCCGTGTTCCAATCGGGGTGGAAGCCCTTGCGCGGATCTTCATGCTCGTAGAGCGCGGTCCCGTCGAAACGCGCGAGCCCGAAGCTGTCGGTCGGGAAATGCGCCGGGACCCAATCGAGGATCACGCCCAGCCCGGCACGGTGCGCGCCATCGACGAACCGCGCGAACCCGTCGCGGTCGCCGAACCGCGCGGTCGGCGCGAACAGCCCGGTGGTCTGATAGCCCCAGCTCGGATCATAGGGATGCTCGCTGATCGGCAGCAGCTCGATATGGGTGAATCCCATCTCGACCACATAGGGGATGAGCTGCGCGCCGAGTTCGTCCCAGTTGAGGAAGCCGCCGTCGCTATTGCGCCGCCACGATCCGGCATGGACCTCATAGATCGCGACCGGCTGGCGCCGCGCGTCGGCACCGCTCCAGAACGCGCGATGCGCCGCGTCGCCCCATATATGCGCCAGCGGCGGCGCAACGACCGAGGCATTCGCCGGGCGCAGCTCGGCGTGGAACGCGAAAGGATCCGCCTTCAGCGGCAGGCGCGCGCCGTCGGCGCCGACGATTTCGAACTTGTACGGTTCGCCCGGTTCGACGCCGGGCACGAAGATCTCCCACACGCCGGGCTCGCGGCGATGGCGCATCACATGGCGCCGGCCGTCCCAGGCGTTGAACCGTCCGACCACCGACACGCGGCGGGCGTTGGGTGCCCACACCGCGAAATGCGTGCCCCGCGCGCCCTCGTGCTCGATCGGATGCGCGCCCAGCTTGTCGAACAGTCGCAGGTGCGACCCTTCCGCGCTGTAATAATCGTCGATCGGTCCGAGCACGGGCCCATAGGCATAGGCGTCGTCGACCCACCAGCTGCCGCCGGCGTTGCGCGCGCGGTACCGGACCGGGCGCGGCGTGCGGATGACGAGCCGACCCTCGAACACGCCGCCGCGATGTACGCGTGCGAGCCGGCCCGCAGGCTGGCCGTCGAGCGTGAATGCCTCGACTTCTTCCGCATCCGGGATGAAGCAGCGAGCGAAGAGATCGTCGCCCTCGCGATGCACGCCCAAGATCGCAAAGGGATCGCCGTGCGTCCCCGCAACAATTGCTTCGGCATCGCCATGATTCAGCTGCGGCACGCTTCAACCATGGCGCAGACTATGTCGATTGGACACCCCAGATGTCGCGTGCATATTGTCGGATGGTCCGATCCGACGAAAACCAGCCGACTCGCGCGGTGTTGCGCACGGTCTTCGCGTACCAGGCGGCCTGATCGGTCCACAGCGCATCGATCTGCCGCTGTGCCGCGTGATAGGAATCGAAATCGGCCGCGACCATGAACCAGTCATGGTCGTAGATACCGCCGATCAGCCCGGCATAACGGTCGCGGTCGTCGGGCGAGAACACACCCGAGGCGATCGCCGTCAGCGCCTGGCCGAGTTCGGGCGAGCGCTCGATTGCCTCGCGCGGCGAATAGCCGCCGGCGCGGCGCTCGGCGACTTGCTCCGCGGTCAGTCCGAAAATGACGATATTGTCGTCGCCGACATGGTCCTTGATCTCGATATTGGCACCGTCGAGCGTCCCGATCGTTAGCGCGCCGTTGAGCGCGAATTTCATGTTGCCGGTGCCCGAGGCCTCCATGCCCGCGGTCGAGATCTGCTCGGACAGGTCGGCTGCCGGCATCATCACTTCCGCGAGGCTGACGTTGTAATTGGGCACGAACACGATCTTGAGCAGGCCGTGCACCGCGGGGTCGTGATTGACCACCCGCGCGACGTCGTTCGCCAGTTTGATGATAAGCTTGGCGTTGTGATAGCTCGGCGCCGCCTTGCCGCCGAACAGCTTGACGCGCGGCTGCCAGTCGCGCTCGGGGTGCGAGCGGATCTGGTCATAGAGCGCGACCGCCTCGATGATGTTGAGCAGCTGGCGCTTATATTCGTGGATCCGCTTGATCTGGATATCGAACAGCGCGTTCGGATCGAGCCGCACGCCCATCCGTTCGCGCAACAGGTTGGAAAGCGCCGTTTTCTTCGCGAGTTTGACCGCCTTGAACCGGTCGCGAAATGCCGCATCTTCGGCAAAGGGGACGAGTTCGACCAGCGCCTCGGCATCGTCTAGGAACGCATCGCCGATCGTTTCGCGCAGCAGCCCGGTCAGCTCCGGATTGCATTGGTGCAGCCAGCGGCGCGGCGTCACGCCGTTCGTCTTGTTGTTGATCCGCTCGGGGAACATCTTGTGCAGATCGGCGAACACCGTCTGCTTCATCAATTCGGTGTGGAGCGCGGCGACGCCGTTGACGCTGTGCGAGCCGACGAACGCCAGGTTCGCCATGCGCACCCGGCGCTCGCCGCTTTCGTCGATCAGCGATACCGCCGAAATGGCGCGATCGTCGAGCTTCAGGTTGCGCCTCGCGTGGAGCAGCAGCTTGGCGTTGACCGCATAGATGATCTGCATGTGGCGCGGCAGCAGCCGCTCGAACAGCGGCACCGGCCAGGTCTCGAGCGCCTCGGGCAGCAGCGTGTGGTTGGTATAGCCGAACGTGCGCTGCGTCACTGCCCACGCCTCGTCGAACAGCAGGTCGTGTTCGTCGAGCAGCAGCCGCATCAGCTCGGCGACCGCGACCGCGGGATGCGTGTCGTTGAGATGGATCGCCGCCTTGTCCGGCAATGTGCGGATATCGCCGAAATATTGGATGTGGCGGCGGACGATGTCCTGCAGCGAGGCCGAGGAAAAGAAATATTCCTGGCGCAGCCGCAGTTCCTGGCCGGCGAGGTTCGAGTCCGCAGGATAGAGCACGCGCGCGAGGCTGTCGGCCTTGTTGCTCTCGCGCAGCGCGCCGATGTGGTCGCCGGCGTTGAACGCGTCGAGCAGGATCGGGTCGATCGGCACCGCGGTCCACAGCCGCAGCGTGTTGACGCGCTCGGCGCGCCATCCCACCACTGGCGTGTCATAGGCAGTGGCGATCATGCGCTCGCCGGGCTTCCACCACCGCGCATCGCCTTCGTCGAGCCCCGCGACGGGCTCGACCGTCCCGCCGAACCCGATTTCATAGCTGGCTTCGCGCCGCTCGAATTCCCAGGGATTGCCGTGCGCGAGCCAGGTTTCGGGCAGCTCGACTTGCCAGCCCTCGTGAATCTCTTGGCGGAACATGCCGTTCACATAGCGGATGCCATAGCCATAGGCTGCGACGTCGACCGTGGCCATCGACTCCATAAAGCAGGCGGCAAGACGGCCGAGGCCGCCGTTGCCGAGGGCCGCATCGGGTTCGAGCTCGCGGATCAGGTCGAGCTCGACGCCGAGCGACGCGAGCGCCTGGCGCATCGACTCCATGAGGCCCAGGTTCGAGACCGCATCGCGCATCAGCCGGCCGATCAGAAATTCGAGGCTGAGATAATAGACGCGCTTGCCGCCCTCGAGATACGTCTTCTGCGTGGCAGTGATCCACCGATCGATCACGCGATCGCGGATCACGTTGATCACCGCGGCCAACCAATCGTGCGGCTTGGCGGCGGCGGCGTTCTTGCCGATGCGATAGGTCAGCCGCTCCACGATTTCGGCGGCGAGCACGTCTGGTTCGGTCGCGCGCGGCGCCGGCTTCGGCAGTGACGACGTGCTTTTGATCATTCAGTCCCCCGGAGCCCTCTGCCAAGGTGCTACGTTAACTCTCGCGCAGCGTCGAGACCCATGATGCGCCGCAGCAGGTCGCGCCGCCTGGTCCGCCGCGATTTGCATCGCGCCGCTCCGGAATCGGATTTCTCCGCAGCGCCTCGAATAGGTGCATTGCGCAAAAATTGTCTCGCTTCGGGTAGGCCGGTGCAAAACTGTCTCGCCCTTTGCGCTTTACAATGCTTTATGACGGCCGGTGCTATGGTCATGCCCGCGAGTGCTGATGCGGGCACGGATGCGATGGGGACAGCCGCGATGCTTTGTTTCGAACCTACCGATCACCCTCGAACCGGACGGGTACGCAACGCCGTTGCGCTCGCCGCGATCGCGGCCTGCCTGACGGCAATGCCGGCCTATGCCTATACCGGGCCGGGGCTCGGCCTGGGTGCGATCACCTCCGCAGCAGGCATATTGTTCGGCATCCTGCTCGCGCTGGTCGGGCTCATCTGGTACCCGGTCAAGCGCGCGATCCGCATGCTGCGCGGCGGTTCGGCGCGCAAAGCGGCGCCGAAACCCGCCGTGGATGCGAAGCGGGGAACTGACGAACAGGCATGATCGGCGCGCTCGCGCTGATCGCCGCCTGGATCACGGCGATCACTCTGATCCGGACTACCGGCGTTTTTGACGCCGTGGCGCAGATGGGTCGCGCGACGCAGCGTTCGTTGCGCATCATCCGTCGCAGCCGCGTGTCCGAATGGGCGAAGGAACGCGCGATCCAGCTGGTGTCGCTCCGCATCATCGGCACGTCGCTGGGTGTGCTGATGCGCGTGCTGCTGATCGCTTCTCCGTTTGTACTGGTGTTCGCGCTCGACGCATGGCGCCCGTTCGGGGTTCGCGCAGCGTTCGTCGATTGGCGGTTGCGGCTGGTGCTCCTCGGAGCCGCCGTCGTCATCATCCTGGTCATGCGCCGCCGGCGTTCGGCGAGCGGCTCGGCCGACACGATGATGATGCGCGTCGGCCTGTCGAAACCTGCACTCGAAATAGCATTCGACATCGAACGGCAGATGTTCGCGGCCAAGGCCGGCGAACCGACCGAGCGGCCGGTGTTCGTCGCCGGGCTCGCACGTGCCGGCACCACGATCATCACGCGCACGCTGCTCGGCCTCGGCGACTATGCGACCAACCGCTACCGCGACTTGCCGTTTCCGCTCGCGCCCAACCTCTGGGCGCAGCTGTCGAAGGGCATGAACCGCAAGGTGGTCGCAACCGAGCGCGGCCATGGCGACGGGCTGATGCACGACCTCGACAGCCCCGAAGCGATCGAAGAAGTGTTCTGGCTGCTCAAGGAAGGCGCGCGCTATCGCCGGGCCGATGGGCTGCACGCGGTCCAGCCCGAGCCCGAGACGCTGCGCGACTTCCGCACCTATGTCGCCTGCACCATGCTGCGCGACCGCAAGTCCGGATATCTGTCGAAGAACAACAACAATATCCTGCGGCTCGAAGGCCTGGTCGAGGCATTCCCGCAAGCGGTGCTGGTGCATCCGTTCCGCGAACCGGTGCAGCAGGCGGCATCGCTGCGCAACCAGCACCTCCGCGCCTGCGCACTGGCTGCCGATGATCCCGGCCGAGGCAAATTCATGTCGTCGCTCGGTCACCACGAATTCGGCGCCGACCATCGTCCGTTCGTCCTTGGCGACGACGGCGTGGCCGGCGACCCGGCGACGCTCGACTATTGGGTGCGGCGCTGGATCGCGACCTATCGCTTCCTGCTCGACCAGTCGGCGCCCGTCGCCGCGCGTCAGATCTTCGTCGACTATGACGATCTCGCCGCCGGGCGGCTCGACGCAATCTACCGAATCGCCGGCGCCGACGTCTCGAGCGCGCCGCCCGAAGCGATGCGGCCGCCGCGCGCGCACGGCGTCGATGCAGTCGATCCGCATCTCGCGCGCGAGGCGGCCGACCTGCATGCGCGGCTGGTCGCCCGTGCGGCCGCCTGATTCGGAGCCTTATGCCGGTCACCCTGTCTAGGAGTGCCGGACGGCCCTGTGCTACGCTTGCGCGCAGCGACAAGGGCGGACCGGGCATCGTTGGCTAGGAAGCAGATCGATCCGGACCGGCGTCTGGAAATCGGACGCGCGCGCCGGATGCGGACCCGGGCAAGTATCGTCGCGGCTGCGTTCGACGTCTTCGGCGAACCCGAGGGCTTGTACGCGCGGATCGAGGACGTCGCGGACCGCGCGGGCGTGACGCGCGCGACCTTCTACAACCACTTCGCGGGAATGGCGGAGTTGCGCGAAGCCCTGACCGTCGAAGTCACGCACGAGTTCCTGCTGGCCGTGACGGAAACGATTTCGCAAATGCCCGACGCGCGCGACCGGTCGGCCTGCGCGGTCCGCTTTTACCTGCGCCGCGCGCGCGCCGATCGGCGTTGGGCCTGGTCGATGATCAACCTCAGCGCGGGCGGACTAATCTTTGGTGCAGAGACGTTCCGCCAGGCCGAGCAGACGGTTCGCGAAGGCGTGCAGGATCACGTCTTCCCATTGCAATCGGTCGAACTTGGTCGCGACCTATTGCTCGGGACGACACTCGCCGCGATGGGCGCGATCGTGCGCGGTGACGTCGCGGCGGATTATCCGGAGGCTGTGGCCGTCGCGATCTTGTTCGCGTTGGGCGTGCCGCCGACGGAAGCGCAAATGCGCGCGCGAAAGCCGCTACCGTCGCTTGCTGCGGCATTCAATAATTGACAGTTTGTAAAAATTAGAAATAAGTTCCCGCATTCATAAAAGCCGTCCGGATGCGAATGGGCGGAGTGAGTCGGGGAGGTACCATGAACGCGACGGGCATCGGCGATTTCGACACGGCGATCGGCGCCATGCAGTCCGCGATCGGCGCGGAAAACGTCCTGACTCGCGACCTGGCCGACTATGGTGATCCCTTCGGCCCGCCGGGCGACTGGTACCGTCCGGGTGCCGTGCTGCTTCCCGGCAGCGTCGAGGATGTCCAGGCAATCCTGCGGATCGCCAACGCGCACGGCACGCCGGTGTGGACCAGCAGTCAGGGCCGCAACAAGGGCTATGGCGGTGGCGCGCCGCGCGTCTCGGGCAGCTTTGCGCTCAGCCTGCGACGGATGAATCGCGTGCTCGAGGTCGACGAAGAGAATTGCATGGCGCTGGTCGAACCCGGCGTCCGCTTCTTCGACCTCTACGATCACCTCCGCAGGACGGGATCGAAGCTGTGGATGTCGGTACCCGATCTCGGCGGCGGCAGCGTGATCGGCAACGCGCTCGAACATGGCGTCGGCTACACGCCGATCGGCGACCATTTCGCGCAGCATATCGGCATGGAAGTCGTGCTCGCCGATGGCGAGATCCTGCGCACCGGGATGGGCGGCATGTCCAATCCGCACAATTGGCTGATCTATCCGCACAGTTGCGGGCCATCCTGGGATGGCATGTTCAGCCAGTCGAATTTCGGCATCGTCACCAAGATGGGCGTCAGCCTGTTTCCTGCCCCCGAAGTCTATGCCCCCGGCTGGTTCACGCTCGACAATGAAGCGCATTTCGGAACGTTCCTGGACGTGCTGCGCCCACTCATGATCGACGGTACCATCTCGAATCAGCCCATGATCATCAATGCCGTCTGCGCGGCGAGCGCATTCTGGGAGCGCGAGCACTGGTACCAGGGTGCGGATCCGATCCCCGAGCAAGTGATCGACCGGATCGCCGCGACCCCCGGGTTCGGACGCTGGGTCATGCGCTTCGCACTCTATGGTGACGCGCCGGTGGTGGCGCACAACCGCGCCAAGATCGAAAAGGCTTTCTCGGCCATTCCCGGCGGCGCGGTGACGTTCGAGACGTTCGACGGCCGCAACCTGCCCGAACTCGACAATCCGCACCACCGCGTCCAGGCGGGAATTCCGTCGATGGCGCTCGACCAGATGACGCGCTGGTACGGTGGCGAGGAGGGCGGCCACATCGGCTTTTCCTGCGCCATGCCGATCGCCGGCAAGGACGGCACCGCGATCCGCGACTTGACGCGCGGCGTGCTCAACGAACGCGGACTCGACTATTCGGCGGCGATCATCGTCGGCAAGCGCAGCATGATCCACGTCGCGCTGGTGGTGTTCGACACCAAGAACGAAGCCCAGACGCGCGAGGCCTATGCCGCGACCAAGGCGATGCTCGAACCCGCGGCGCGGCTCGGCTATGGCGAATATCGCAGCCACCTCGACTTCATGGACGAAGTCGCCGCACTCTATGATTTCAACGACAACGCCCAGCGTCGGTTTGCGGAACGGATCAAGGATTGCCTCGACCCGAACGGCATTTTGTCGCCGGGCAAGCAAGGCATCTGGCCTGCGGGGTTCAGAACTGGCGCATAAAACCACCAAGTCGCGCCCACAGCGATCCAAGTAGATTAGCGCGATGAGATCAAACTAACCCGTCATCCCCGCGAAAGAGTATCGGGTCGGATCATCCGCAGGATGCTCCTTGAGCATGCCGGGCATGCTCAACCCGATGCTTCCAGGGCCACACGCGACGTCCTTTGCTACCCCTGGGTTCCTTAAGTTCACGAAAGAAGTGCAATGCCTGCTAAGGTATTGCTGCGATGGAACATCTTTACAGCCAGCTCCAGCTTGAGGAGCGCGTTGAGCTATTCCGCCCGCATGCAGGCGGTATAGCTCAACAACAAATTGCCAAGATGCTGGGGCGCTCACCCTCGACGATCAGTCGCGAACTGAAACGGAACTCGAAGCCGACCAAGGCCTGGCCCGGTGGCTATGAGCCCGTGCGTGCGCACAAGCTCGCCGAACGACGCTCCAACCAAGCAGCGATCCAGTTCGCTACGGTTGTATTTCTCATAAATATATGAAACTGCCATAGAAAAGATGCTTGACGGATAATTGTTGGTCAATTAATCTAGCGAACCAAATCTATAAAAACTGTACAAACTTAGGAGAGCTGACATGTTGCTGTCCAGGCAAATGTGGCTTCTGGCTTTGTTTACGTTGCCGATCGGGGGTTTTGTAACAAACGTCTCGGCGCAACCATATAATCCAGTAAGCGCCACCGCAACTGCATTTGATACGTCGGGAAATTTGCTGCATACAACGATTACCGTTGTTAATCGGTCTACCGCGACCATCGCAACGTCAACTACCATGGAGGTGGTGATAGCGGATTCAAGCGGCACGCCGATTGTCAGTCTTCCCGTCACGACCGATGCTGCAGGAAATGTAACCATTCCGCCGCCACCAATTCCGGCGAGCGTAGGGGGAAAAGGCCAGCTCTTCTTTCATGATCCCACCGCGGGGGTATCCGGACTGTCGGTGGTATGGGGAACGTGGACGTGGTATTGGATGGACCCAGTTCTCGATCTGGACCCCATTGGGATGCCCGGCGCCAGTGACCAGAACTGGTTCATCAAGAATCCCAGCAGCGTTAGTGTAATGGGAATATCGGGAAAGGCGACATTTGTTGACAGCTCATCGTTCAAACTTTCCTATACGCCAACGACGATCGGCGCGTTCGATGTAATAGTTTCAGGTGATGATAGTTTCATAAAACTTGCGGACGGAACGTACATCGCGTTCGCGGACGGTTTGAAGTTCGGAGCGCTCGATTCTCACTCCGCGCACCGAAATTTCAATTTTAGCGCCATCGGATTATCCGGAGACTGGTCCTATGACTCTGGCTCAGATTATACCGGTGCAGTAGTTACTTCATCTCGCCCGTTTTCCGCGCCGGCCATTGCGCTCACATCGGTACCGGAATCGAGGATTTGGATCATGTTCATCGTCGGATTTGGCATAATTGGGATGAAGATGCGCGCGAAACCCAATCGGACCGTTCACGCATTCCAGTGAAGTCAGCGGGGAAGCGCGGGGACACTAGCGTCGGACTCGATCAGGTTGGAACGCATTGCCTTCTTAAGCGCCGCCCTCGTGCGCCTTGGCAGGGGCCCCCACCAGAAAGCCCCGTTCAGGCTTGGCGGTTCGTGCGGGAAGCTGGCCACCCGTCCCTATCGACAGGTGGGATGCCGGCCCAAGCCCGCGGCATGACGCCCTGACAGCCGGAACCGCACGCATTCCAAACAGGCTCTAAAGCCTCAACGACAATTGGCTAAGCGCCGTTGCAACCGGCAGGTATAAAGTGCGCGGCCGGGTGACCAACGGAACGAACCCGAAGGCCGCGTAGAAGGACACCGCTTTGCCGTCGATTGCATCGGCGAAGATCGCATGCGCTCCAACGGGTGCGGTCGCCACGGTCTTGATAGCGTCGAACAACAAGGCTTCGCCAAGGCCAATCCCGGCATAGTCGCTGTGACGGCCGAGCCAGCCGATCAGCACCGCCGGGACGCTTGGATAGCGCGGCAGCTTCTTCGCGAGCGGTTCCGGCACTTCGTTCAACGGCACATTGCTGGATGACAAGGTATAGAAGCCCGCTACCCGGGCGGTCGTCGCTTCGCGCGCGACGAAGCAAGTGGCATATTTTCGCCTGAAGTCTTGCGAAACGGTCTCGCGAAAATAATGGTCGATCCGATCGTTTCCGCACGTGAAATCCGAACGTTTGTGAGTCTTCGTCAGCGGCTCGATGACGAAGCGGGCGTTCACCTGGGCTCGATCAGCTCGGCATGGCGCTTCGCTGCGCGCGCCAGACGCGCGTTCGGCTTCGGCGGATCGATCAATGCCTGGGCGAAGCGAATTTGATCCTCGCGCGCGAGGCGCATGACGTCGGCGTCCTCGACGGTACGCCGGGCATCCTCGCCCGCGGTCGCGATCAGATAGCCGGTCAGCGTCATGCCGCGCAGGCGGGCGGCGCGCTGCATCTGGTCGTAGACCTGCACCGGAATGCGGGCTTCCAGTCGGGCGGTCTCGGCTTCTGCAGGTGACTTCGACATGGCGTACTCCTGCAGAAAATATACGGCAAATTGCCGTATATCTCAACTACGAATGCGCGATTGGCCAAACCGAGCGGGCAGCCTGCTGCGCTAGGCCGCCGCCTTCTCCGCCCGCGCACAAACGATGATCTCGTAGTTCGGGTCGTTGTAATCCAGTGCCTCGCGCGAGATCTCGCTCCAGCCGAGCCCGTGGAGGTTGGCGCAGGCGCTCATCACATTGCCGTAGGTCGACACCTGCACCTGCGGCTTGCCGAAGACGTCTGCGAACAGCCGGCGCGTCGATTGCGACGTGAAGTGCCAATATTCGCCCCAGTCGTCGACGCCCTCGCGCCGAGCGACGCGCGACATGCCGTGCGAGGTTGCGAGCACCACGCCGCCGGGCTTGAGGATGCGGTGCATCGTGCGGATCGCTGCGGGCACGTCCCAGATCATCTGCAGCGTCTGAGTGATGATGATGCAGTCGAAATGGTCGTCGGGAATGTGCGGCGCGTCGGTCAGATCGGCGACGATCGTCGCCTTGGGATTGCCCGGCACATAGTTGAGCACTTGCGGGTCGGTGACGCGCTCGCCGCCGAACTTGAGCGAATAATAGGGGTCGCCCATCTCCAGCGTGCGCCCGCGCACGTCGGCCGCGTTCGCGCCCAGGAACGCCTCGATATAATAGCGTTCGATCGTCAGCAGGTCGCGATCCTTGCCGAAGATCGGGCTGATCGGAGTCAGCCGGTCGAGACTGCCGAACGTCACGCTGCCGACCGGCACACCCTGGAGCTTGAAGCGCCGTTGCTGCGCGCGGATCTGCTCGCGCAGCGCCAGCGGTAGCAGCACGGTCGCCGCGCCGCGGACCGCATCCCTGATCTTGGCCACGACGGGCATCAGCGTCTCCCCGGAAAATGCAAATCCTGATGGGGCAAATCTATCGACGTGAGCATCATGCGGAAAATCTGACCCATTTTTCGTCACCCCGGCCTAAGTGCCGGGGTCTGCTCATCCGCACCGGAATCCCTCGAGCCTCATGCTTTTCCCTTGCCCCGCGGCGGACCCCGGCATTTCGGCCGGGGTGACAGCTCGAGTTAGGCGCATCCCGTGCTCGACCGAAGCGCCGTCACGCCAACCCCAGCCGCGCTTTTTGCTCGACCATCACGTCATCGATGATCTCGTCGAGCGAGCGGCGCGGGCGGAAGCCGATGTAGCGCTCGAGCTTCGACACGTCGGGGACGCGCCGCGCCATGTCTTCGAACCCCACGCCATAGGCTTCGCTATAGGGGATCAGCTTGATCGGCGAATCGCTTCCGGTCTTTTCCTTGATCCGTTCGGCCAGCCCCTGGATCGTGACTTCCTGGTCGTTGCCGACGTTGAAGATCTGGCCGATCGCCTTGGGCTCGCCCAGCAGGCGGAACAACGCTTCGACGGCATCATAGACATGCCCGAAACAGCGCGACTGTTCGCCGGTGCCATAGACGGTGAGCGGTTTTCCCTGCAGCGCCTGGTTGACGAACGACGGCAGCACCATGCCGTAATAGCCGGTCTGGCGCGGCCCCGTGGTGTTGAACAGCCGGACGATGATCACGTCGATCTTGTCCTCGTGCGCGTAGGACAGGCTCAGGCACTCGTCCAATGCCTTGGCGATCGCATACGACCAGCGCAGGTTCGCGGTCGAGCCGAGCAGCAAGTCGTCGTCCTCGGAGAAGGGCGTCTTGGTGGTCTTGCCATAGACTTCGGAAGTCGAGGCGATCACCACCAGCTTGTCGCGCAGCGATGCTGCGTGGAGCACATTTTCGGTGCCGTTGACGTTGGTGTGGATCGACAGGCTCGGCTGCTCGAGGATCAGCTTCACGCCCACCGCCGCGGCGAGATGGAAGATCGCGTCGCATTCCTCGACCAGTTCGTGGACCAGCGAGGCATCGCGCACCGATCCGATCACCAGCCGGAAGCGTGGATCGTCCTTCAGATGCTCGATGTTCGACATGGCGCCGGTGGACAGATTGTCGAGCGCGACGACCGAATGGCCTTCGAGCAGCAGGCGATCGGCGAGGTGCGATCCGATAAATCCTGCACCGCCGGTGATCAATATCTTCACTGAAGCCCCCTCAGCTTGGTCAACACACGCTCGTCGCCCCGTGCCTCGGCGGCATCGCGGACGACATCGAGATATTGCGCAATTACGACATCTTCACGCCAGTATTTCTCGAAAGATTGCCGCGCGTCCAGCCGCAACCGTTCGCGCAACTCGCGATCCTCGTCCAGCCGCGACACGAGTGACACGAGTTCCTCGCTATCCTTGAACAGCAATCCGCCGCCTTTGCCAGCGATTTCGGGGAAGGGGCCGATGTTGCGCGCGAGCACCGGCGTGCCCAGGCGAAACGCTTCGATCAGGATGATGCCGAAGGTTTCATAGCAGACCGATGGCACGATCAGTGCTTCCGCGCCGCGATAATAGGCCGAAACCCGATCGCTCGGCACCGCGCCGACGAATTTCACGCGCGGCATGCCCGCGGCGAGCGCGCGCAGTGCGCCCTCGTACGTGCCGGAGCCGACGATCACTAGGTCGGGCCCTTCGCTGCCGGCGAACGCAGGGATCACGTCCTGCAGGCCTTTGATCTTCTCGAGCCGGCCGACGAACAGCAGATAGGGCTTCTCGGGCTGATAGGGTGGGGAGTCGTCCTGCGCGAGGTCGGGCAGGAAATAGGGCACCACCGTCATGTCGGGCGCGAAGCCGAACGCGGCGTGCTTCGCCTTGCTGAACGCGCTCTTGGCGATGAACCGGTCGACATGGTGCAGATTGCGCTCGAGCAGCCCGGTATGCCGCCAGATCTGCGGCGGGCGGCTGTACGTGAGCTGGCAGCGCACGCAGCGGCGTTCGTCGCAGAGCTCGTGGTTGTCGCGCCACAACACATGCGTCGGGCACACCAGCCAATGCTCATGCGCCTCATAGATTTTGACTGCATCGCCCATCGCCAGCAGGAGCGGACCGCCGATCAACGACACATTATGGTACCACAGCACGTCGAACGCGCCGTCGCGCATCACCGCCTCGAGCTCGGACTTCTTGAGCGCCGGCCGCCCGAGTTGCTGCGTGAGCAGCGGCGAGATGAGGCCCTGGCGCCGTAGCGCAACGGTCTTCACGCGCGGGTCGGCCGGGCTGGGTGCCGGCTCCTTGCCGGCGAGCGAGACATAGGCGTCGCGGTCGTGCACCACGGTCACGTCGCAGCCGACCCGCGCCAATGCCGTCGCGAGCCGGTTCACGCCGATCCCGTCACCGCCGAAATTATACGGCGGATAGAAGGTCGTGAACATGCCGATCCGGAGCGGGTCCTGCATCACTCCCTCACGCCGCTTTCGGAGGATCGAGCCAGCTGCCGAGCTTGACGCCGATCAGCTCCTGCAACAGCAGCACGTCGTCGCGCAGCGCATCGGTCAGTCTCGCCCGCGCGGCGCGCGACATCTCGGGCTTGACTGTGTTGCTGCTCGAGATGCGGTCGCGCACGCGCCGGCGGAGCTGCTTGGGAATCAGCAACGCGGCGGTGCGCGTGAGCAGATTTTCCTGCATCACCAGCCGCTGCAGCGCGGCGTTGCGCGGGACGCCGCCGGGGTTGGCGCGGCCCAGCTTTGGCACGAACGCGCTGTCGGCGCCGATGAAGCCCTGGAACTCCTGCATCAGCTGCTCGGGGCGCTCCTCCAGATCCTCGAACAGCGCGATCTTGATCTGCTCGCGCGGGAAATGGCGCAGGAAGCGCGCGATCTGCTCACCATAGCGCGGGAAGCTGCTGTACTGGAACAGCGGCTGCCAGCCGAGCGCGGCGCGTTCGGGCTCGGCGTCGAGCGCGGTGTCGAAGCTTTCGAGCGGCTCGATCATGTTCGCCCGCGCATAGAGATAGTGCGAAAAGGCTTGCTCGATCGGATTGCGCAGCACGGCAAGCAGGCGCGCATCGGGCAGCCGCGCCGCGATTCCGGCGGGCGCCTTCTCGACATAGAGATAGAGCGGCGAAGCCTCGCCAATGATCGAACCCTCCGGTGCCGCTGCGAACAGTGCCTCGTAATCGTCGAATTTGGTGATCGAATTATTGACGAACTCGGCACCCGGGCCCTGCACGTCCAGCTTTTCGTCCTCGAACGCGAAAAAATTGGTCTCCTTGATCGCGCTCATGAAGACCTGCGGATGCTGCTTGAACCCGCGGTACAGCGTGGTCGTACCGGAACGTGCCGCACCGATCACGATAAAATGCGGCAATCGACCCATTGCGCGGTTACCCCCCAGGGATGCGATAGCGCCCCTTGCCGTTGAATGTCAGCACGTTCATCGCGCAAAAGTGTAAATTGCAAGAGTTCGGGGCAACAGTTCATGGGGGACATCGTCGTCGGATCGGGACCGAGCGGAGTCGCGGCGGCAATCGCGCTGCTCGAACGCGGCCGCTCCGTGACGATGATCGACGTCGGCCTCGCGCTCGAGCCCGATCGCGAAGCGCTCCGCGCGCGCCTCGGCGCCTCGCCGCCGTTGGACTGGAGCGACGCCGATCGCACAGCGCTCGCCGGCAACCGGCTTGCCCATGCCAGCGACACGATGCTCGCGTTCGGCTCGGACTTCATCATGCGGCGGCCGCAGGGCCAGACCGACTGGGATGGACCGGCGTCGGTCCACGACCTCGCGCCGTCGTTCGCGCGTGGCGGGCTGAGCAACGGCTGGGGCGCGGCGACCTTGCCGTATCGCCAGGAGGATATCGCCGACTGGCCGATTGGCATCGCCGAGCTCGCGCCGCATTACCGCGCCGCCGCGCGGCTGGCACAGACGACCGGCGGCGCCGACGACCTCACGCCGCTGTTCCCCGCGCTCCCGCCCGAGGAGGAGCGCTTCCTGCCGATGAGCCGCCAGGCCGAAAAGCTGCTCGCGCGGTTCGGGCGCAACCGCGCCGCGCTCGAACGCGCCGGCGTGCGCGTCGGGCGCGCGCGCCAGGCGGTCGCGCCCGATTGCCGCCGCTGCGGGCAATGCCTCCACGGCTGCCCTTATCGGCTGATCTTCACGGCCGGGGAGGCGCTGGCGTCGCTCCAGGCCAGCGAGCGCTTCACGTATCTTCCGGGCCATTATGTCCGAAGCTTCGCCGAGGCCGGCGGCAAGGCCGCGGTCGAGACCGACCAGGGCCGGATCGAGGGCGACCGCCTGTTCCTCGGCGCCGGCGTGCTTCCGACCGCGCTGATCACACTGCGCGCGCTCGGCACCGCGGCCGGCACGGTCACGATCAAGGACAGCGCACACCAGTATCTGCCGATGCTGCACCCCTGGTCGGCCGGCCGCCCCGATCGCGAGGCCAGGCACACGCTCGCGCAACTGTTCGTCGAGATCACCGATCCTTCCGTGTCGCCGCACACCGTCCACGCCCAGATCTACACCCACAACGACACCTATGCGCCCGACATGCGGCGTCGCTTCGGCGCGCTCGCAGTGCTCGCCGAGCCACTGATCCAGTTGATGAGCAGGCATCTGGTGGTGGCCCAGACCTTCCTGCACTCGGACGATTCCTCCAGCATCGCCGTCCGGCTCGAGGCCTCCGGGCGTCTCGGCTTCGAGGCGATCGCCAATCCCGCGCAACCCGCCGCCCAGGCCCGCGCGGCCTCGGCAGTCGCGCGCGCCGCGCGCCGCATCGGGCTGCTCCCGCTGATGCCGCTGCTGCGCTCGGGACGGCTGGGCAGCAGCTTCCACTGCGGCGGATCCTTTCCGATGCGCGCCGCCCCGGGGCCGATGGAAACCGACGCGCTTGGGCGCCTCCACGGCTTCGAGCGCGTCTATCTGATCGACGCCTCGACCTTTCCGAGTATTCCCGCGACCACGATCACCTTGTCGGTGATGGCCAATGCGCATCGGATTGCGGCGACTGCGCCCTAGCCGAGGCGAAGTACCGCGCAATCTGCGCATGACTGCGATCGCAGCCTATGGGAGCGACATCGCCTGCATATGGATCACTCCGAAGCGAGTTCCTGCGCCAGCATGCGCTCGATGATGCGCCGCGCGCGGGTCCCGCCCTGGTCGATCCCCAG
>Ga0068861_100000483_pt1 | contig 23160 bp, 31 predicted proteins | sample KBSSwiS42_FD_66593 | JGI IMG/M metagenome (GOLD analysis project Ga0068861, IMG submission 66593) | Switchgrass rhizosphere microbial communities from Kellogg Biological Station, Michigan, USA - KBS Switchgrass S4-2 | ecosystem: Host-associated > Plants > Roots > Rhizosphere > Soil ...
AGCAGCGCCCAGAGCGGCGAGCCGAGCGCCGTGGTCGCGATGGCGCCGAGGATGATGCCCACGTGCAGCACCACCACGCGGCCGTAGGGCTTGCTCATCAGCTCCGTGAGCTTTGCGCGGCGGAACTGGCCGCGCCACAGATAGTTCCACAGGAACGAGAAGCCGTGGCTCGCGAGCAATGCCGCGAGCGGCAGCCACAGGCCGAGGTCGCCCGCCGCGCGCAGCGCGGGCTCGAGCACCTGCAGGCCATGGGAATCGTAGGCCTTGCCGCCGAACAGCCCAAACACGAATACGCCATGAATCGTGGTGAACATGCCGTAGTGGAAGCAGAAGAAGGGCACCAGGAAGACCTTGCCCGCCCACAGCGCGGGGTCGCGCGGGTCCGCGCACAGCATGCGCAGCACGAAGAACACGCCGACGATCACGTTCTCCATCCAGAACAGCACGATCAGCGCGAACACGCTCCAGCCGCCCAGCAGCACGCCGGCGACCGGCACCAGGTTGGCGGCGATCAGCACCCACGCCGAGACCGGCTTTTCGGTGTCGGTTTCGACCGGCTGGCCCTTTTCGGGCAATCGTGCGCGCACTGCGTCGAGCAACCGCTGCTCGTCCTCGGTCGGCGGGTTGTGAAGGTCGGCGCGCATCATGGCGACGAGCTCCTCGGGGCCGAGGCCGGGATGCTTCGTGGCCAGCTCGCGCGCCACCTGACGCGAGATCAAAGGAGTGAGAAAGCGGGTCAGCCAGGGCGGCGCCTGGATGACTTTCCGGTCTTTAGCGGGCGAGCCTGACGTTGGCGAGGGCAAGCCGGTCGGTCACGTTGCGCACCAGCGCGCGCGTGAGCTGGAGCTGCGCGCCGAGGCTCATCTGCTCGAGCGCCGCCGGCTCGAATTCGGCCAGCAGCAGGTCGCTCATCGCTTCGACCGAGGCGTGGCGCGGCTGCTCGCCGCCGCCGATATAGGCCATCTCGCCGAAGTATTCGCCGCTGTTCAGCATGTTGAGCAGCTTCTTCTTTTTCGTCACCTTGGCCTCGCCCTTGGCGAGGAAGAAGAAGCTCTTGCCCTTCGCGTCCTCCTGCACCACCAGGTTGCCCTTGGCGATGCGCCGCCAGTTGCCGGCGCGCGCGAGCTCCCACAGCTCGGAATCGGCCAGGGTCGAGAGCATCTGCACCTTCTTCAGCGTCACGTACTTCTCGCTGTCGGGAATCGCGCCCGGCGGCAGCACCAGCTCGCCGGCCCTGGACAGCTCGAGCGCGAACTCGGGCCAGGTCTGATAGCGCTGCACCGCGTCCTTCTTCATCGCGCGCAGCACCACCGCGTCGATCGATTTCGGCAGCTCCTTGCGCAGCGCGCTCGGCGGCTGGGGCTCGGTCTTGAGGATGTTGCCCATCAGCTGTTCCAGGCTGGCGCCCGAGAACGGGCGCTGGCCGGTGAGCAGCTCGTACAGCACCACGCCAAGCGAGTACATGTCGCTGTGGAAGGTCAGGCTCTTGCCCTGGATCTGCTCGGGCGACATGTAGTACGGGGAGCCGAGCGCGGCGGTCTGCACCACCTGGCTCTTCTTCAGCACCGCGGCGCCGAAGTCGGCGATCTTCACCTCGGTGCCGCCGGCGATCATGATGTTCGCCGGCTTGATGTCGCGGTGGACGATTCCTTCCTTCGCCGCGTACTCGAGCGCGCCGCAGCACTTGAAGCCGACCTGGATCACGTCGGCCACCGGCAGCAGCTTGCCGGAGGTGACGTGCTTGGAAAGGTCGCCGCCCGTCACCAGCTCCATCGCGATGTGGCCCGAGTCCTCGCCCACCACCGCGTCGAGGATGTTGACGATGTGGGGATGGCGCAGCTTGCCGGCGAGCGACGCCTCGTTCAGGAATTGCGAGCGGTACACCGTGCCGAACTCGGGGTCGCGGAACACTTCGGGCTCGATGGTCTTGAGCGCCACTTCCTTGCCGGTGAACGTGTCCTTCGCCAGGTACACCGTGCCGGTCGCGCCCTTGCCGAGCATCTTCTGCACGTCGTACTTGCCGACCTTGAGGTCGAGGTCGAGCTTGAATGCCGGCGCCTCAGGGGCTGACATAGCTCGTCTTGACGCTGGTGTAGAACTCGGCCGCGTAGCGCCCCTGCTCGCGCGGGCCGTAGCTCGAGCCTTTGCGGCCGCCGAACGGCACGTGGTAATCAACCCCGGCCGTGGGGAGGTTCACCATCACCATCCCCGCGGCCGAATTGCGCTTGAAGTGCTCGGAATATTTCAGCGACGTGGTCGCGATTCCCGAAGACAAGCCGAAGGCGGTGTCGTTGGCGACCGCGAGCGCCTCGTCGTAGTCCTTGACGCGGATCACCGAGGCCACCGGCCCGAAGATCTCGTCGCGGTTGATGGTCATCTGCGGCGTGCTGTCGACGAACAGCGCCGGCTCGAGATAGAAGCCCTGCTTTTCCCGCGAAAGACGCGTCCCGCCCTGGATAAGGCGCGCCCCCTCTTTCTTGCCGAGCTCGATGTACTTCAGATCCTGCTCGAGCTGGCGCTCGTCGACCACCGGGCCGATGTCGGTGCCGGCCTTGAGGGCGTCGTCGACTTTGAGGTTTTTCATTTTCTCCGTGAGCGCCTTGACGAAGCGGTCATGGATGCCCTGGGTGACGATCAGACGGCTGGATGCGGTGCAGCGCTGGCCGGTGGAGAAGAACGCGCTTTGCAGCGAGACGTTCACCGCGACGTCGAGGTCCGCGTCGTCCAGCACCACCTGGGGATTCTTGCCGCCCATCTCGAGCTGCACCTTGGCGAGGCGCGCGGCGCAGTTCTGCGCCACCTTCTTGCCCACCGCGACCGAGCCGGTGAAGCTCACCGCGTCGATCTCCGGCGCGTTGGAGATGATCTCGCCCAGCACCGAGCCGCGCCCCATCACCAGGTTGAACACGCCAGCCGGCACGCCGGCCTTGCTGATGATTTCCGTCAGCGCCCACGCGCAGCCCGGTACCAGATCCGCGGGCTTGAACACCACGCAATTGCCGTAAGCGAGCGCGGGCGCGATCTTCCACGCCGGGATCGCGATCGGAAAATTCCACGGCGTGATGATGCCGACCACGCCCACCGGCTCGCGCGTGATCTCGACCTTGATGCCGGGGCGCACCGACGCCAGCACCTCGCCCGCCTGGCGCACCACTTCGCCGGCGAAGAACTTGAAGAGGTAGCCGGCGCGCGTCGCCTCGCCCACCGCCTCGGGCTTGGTCTTGCCCTCCTCGCGCGCGAGCAAGGTGCCGAGCTCCTCCTTGCGCGCGAGGATCTCGTTGCCGATCTTGTCGAGCAGGTCGGCGCGCGCCTGGATCGGCCCGCGCGCCCACGCCGGCGCCGCGGCCTTCGCCGCCGCGAGCGCGGCGCGCGCCTGGGCCTCGTCGGCACGCGCGAACTCGCCGACCACGTCGGCGGTATTGGAGGGGTTAATATTTGGCGCTTGCTCGCGCGCTTGCGCCCAGTCCCCGTTGATGAAATTCTGGTGCACGCCCATAGGAGGCAGATGATATGCGATCCCTGCCCGTGAAAAAGATCCTTCTACTCTGGCTGCTGGCCGCGCCTGCGCTCGCGCAGGTCACGGTGCAGGAATACGCCGTGCCGAGCGGCCACAATGTGCACGACGTCTGGGCCGACGCGGCGCCCGGCGGCCCGGTGTGGATCTCGGCACAGGGCAGCGGCCACCTCGGCATCCTCGAGCCGAACAGCGGCAAGCTCGAGTTCGTGCCGCTCGGGCGCGGCTCCTCGCCGCACGGCGTGATCGCGGCGCGCGACGGCGCGCCCTGGCTCACCGACGGCGGCCAGAACGCGATCGTGCGCGTGGACCCGAAGACGCGCGCGCTGAAAGTTTTTCCGCTGCCGGAAGGCAGCGCCTACGCCAATCTCAACACCGCGACCTTCGATGGGAAAGGCGTGCACTGGTTCACCGGCCAGAGCGGCATCTACGGCCGGCTCGACCCGGCGAGCGGCAAGATGGAAGTATTCGACGCGCCGAAAGGCCGCGGCCCGTACGGTATCCACTCGACGCCCGATGGCAGCGTGTATTACGCGTCGCTCGCGGGATCCTTCGTCGGAAGAATCAACGCGGACGGCAGCACCACGGTGATCCAGCCGCCAACGCCGCGCCAGGGCGCGCGCCGCGTCTGGTCGGACTCGAAGGGCGACGTCTGGGTCGCGGAGTGGAACTCGGGCAATCTGAGCCGCTACTCGCCGAAGAGCGGTGCCTGGAAAGCGTGGAAGGCGCCGGGCAACGAGCCGCGCGTCTACGCGGTGTACGTCGACGAGACCGACAAGGTGTGGGCTTCGGAGTGGACTGCGCAGGTGATGCTGCGCTTCGACCCGGCGACGGAAAAATTCGAGAGCTTCAAGTCCTCGAGCCGCGGGCCCAACGTGCGCCAGATCCACGGCCGCAAGGGCGAAGTGTGGACGCCCGAATCGGGCGCCGACAAGATCGTCGTCTACCGCTATCGCTGAGTGGCGGCGGGCTGGCCTTCGAGCCAGCGCAGGGCTTCGGCCTGGGTGTCGAAGCGGCGCAGCGCGCAGCCGCGCGCGCGCGCATCGATCTCGGCGAACACGTAGAGGCGTTCGTTCAGGACGTTGTCCAGCACCGCGATGCGCTTCGGCCCGTCCTGCTCGGCGAGCAGGTCACGGATCTTGCCGATGCGGTCCTGCAGGCGGCGCACGTCGACCAGCACGTTGCGCGTCGCGTTCTCGCGCGCCTCGCGGCCGATGTCGCGCGCGATGGCGCCGGGCGTCGGACAGCTGCCCGAGATCGTCACCATCAGCACGCCGCCGCTTACGCTGTAGTCCAGGCGATAACCCATACGGAGACCAAATTACCGTCCCGCGGCTGCCCTGGGGGTAAGGCTTTGTTAGGCCAATTTCAAGGTAAAACGGCGTAAAAATGCCCGGCGCCGCGCGCCACAGCCTCCCGGCTGTGACGCGCGCGCCATGGCTCCCCCTGCGGCCCCTTTACTTCCGGAAAATGCTTATGAGGTTCAGTGCAGCGCGCGGGCGAAGGTGCGTCCGCGCAGGTAATCGTAGGCGTGCGGCTGGTCGTGCACGAGATCGGAAATGGCGTGCGTGATCTCGTCGTGGATTTCGTCGTATTGCGAGTCGATTTTCGGATAGATGCCGATGTCGGTGACGAACAGGTCGGCGTCCGGGATGCGGTTCGGATCGACGTCCTTCGGCAGCATCGCGCGGTCCTGGACGGCGAAGCCGTGCAGGGCCGGGCAGCGGACAAAAAGCGAACGGATACGGGCCTCGACGTCGGCTTCCAGCCGGCCGAGAAGGCTGTCGAACTGCACGGGCGTTTTCATGGCCCCCAGAGTACCTCCCCGTAGCAAAACCGCCTATCGGGGGGTCCCTTAAACCACTACAGGCGAACCCCTAGTGGAGGGTTCTGGCGAAGGTGCGGTCGCGCAGCCACTCGCCGGCCCGGGGCTCCTGCTCCAGCAGCTCACCCAGGGTTTCGGCGATGTCCTGGTAGATCTCGCCGTATTGCTCGGCCGACAACCGTGGCGAAATGCCGATATCGCTGACGAACAGCTCTTCGGCTTCCGCCCGGACGGCAAAACCGCACAAGTCGGGGCAGCGCGCGAACAGCGATTGGAGTTGCTCTTCCAGTTGGCGCTCGGTTTTCATGACTTCTACGCTAGTCCCCTCTCTTTGCATCCCGGTACCGGACCCCGGTGCCAGCCGGCTTACGGGTTTCCACTACAAAGGTATCCCCGTGTGCGAAAGGCCGGGGTCAGGAACTGTGAGTTTTGCCCAATCCTTGGCATGATCCGGGGTAGGAGGTTGTCCAATGGCTAAGTTCGTGATTTCTCCCCATTTTCGGCTGCACGAGTGGGTCGCCGAGGAGAAGGGCTATTTCCGCGCCGAAGGGCTCGAGTACGAGTTCCGCGAGGTATTCGAGACCCACGCCACCCCTAACAAGGTGGGGGCGTATACCAGCTTCGAAAAGGGCCGCGAGACCAACGTCAGCTGCGCCTGCCACTGGACGGTCAATGTGGCTGCGTCGCAAGGCCTGGGGAAGATGGTCACCGACTCTTACTCAGTCTCGCCGAGCGGCGTGTTCGTGCCGCCGGAATCGCCGATCAAGCACCCGTCCGAGCTGAAGGGCGTGCCGATCTCGGTCGGGCACCAATCGGGCAGCCACTATTCGACCATGCAGGCGCTCGAGCAGTACATGCCGCGCGAGGACATCAAGCTCTCGTTCGCCGACGGCATCCTGTTCGGCCGCATGGAGAAGCTGATCGACCGCCAGGTACCCGCCGCCGCGGTGTTCAGCGGCCCGTACTACTTCCTCGAGCAGCTCGGCTTCCGCAAGGTGATCGACACCACCTTCATGATCGCCTCGATGCTCACCGGCGATCCCGATCCGGAAGACGTGCGCAAATATTTCCGTGCGCTGCGCCGCGCGCAGCGCGACATCGACCTGCGCCCGGAGCTGTACACGCACTACTACCGCAAGGAGTTTCCGGCGCGCTTCCACGGCGAGATCGACACCCGCCGCTGGGGGCCGGGCGAGCGCATCGTGTTCGAGCCCTACACGCGCGAGGTGTTCGAGCAGTCGTTCAAGTGGATCGCCGAGCGCGAAATCTTCGATCCCGCGAAGATGGGCGCCGGGCGCTACGAAGAGGCTTGTGTTTCCCTGACCTGACTCAGTGCAGGGTGCGGACGAAGGTCCGCCCGCGCAGCACGTCTTTTGCTGCCGGACGCTCGAACATGAAATCCAGCAGCGCGACCGCGATCTCGTTGTAGATCTGCTCGCACTGGTCGGCGTTCAGGTAGGGATACACGCCGATATCGCTCACCACCAGCTCGCGCTCGAGCGCGATCGCGCGCAACTCCTCGGGCAGCGAGGAGGAATCCTGCACCGTGAAGCCGAAAAGCTGCGGGCAGCGCTCGAAGATCGTGCCGATGCGCGTCGCGAGGTCCTCTTCGATCGGGCCGAGGTCGGCGTTCAGGGTTCCGAGCTGAGCGGGTTTCATGTTTCCGAGTACCGCAAGGAACGGACCCGCCGTTATGCTGTCGGGGGTGAACGACAGTAATCCGCCGCGCTCCCCGAATCGATAGATGCGGCGCATCTTCTACGGCTGGTACATGGTCGGCGCGGCGGTCGGCCTGCAGTTCCTGCAGGCCGGGCTGATGAGCCAGGCGTTCGGCGCCTACCTCGCGGTGCTCACCGAAGAGCAGAACTGGAGCAAGACCGCGCTCTCGGGCGCAGCGGCGCTGCAGCAGATGGAAGTCGCGATCCTCGGCCCGGTGCTGGGCTGGCTGCTCGACCGCTTCGGGCCGAAGATCTTCGTGCGCATGGGCGTGGTGGTGTTCGGCACGGGACTCTGTCTTCTTTCCCAAACCCAAACCCTGCCGCAGTTCTACGGCGCGTTCATCGTCATCGCGCTCGGCACCAGCCTGTCCGGCTTTTTCCCGCTCAACGTGGCGCTGATCCACTGGTTCGAGCGCAAGCGCGCGCGGGCGCTGTCGGCGATGTCGATCGGCCTCGCCTTCGGCGGCATCATGGTGCCGCTGGTCGCGCAGTCGCTCACCAGCTTCGGCTGGCGCACCACCGCCCTCGCGAGCGGCATCCTCGCCATCTGCGTCGGGCTGCCGCTCGCCATGATGATCCGCAACCGCCCGGCCGAGCATGGAGAAGTGCCCGACGGTATCGCCGACGCACCCTCCCCCAAGGATGACGCGCGCTCAAAAGCAGAATCGACTCGGGACTTCACTGCCCGCGAGGCGCTGCGCACCCCCGCCTTCTGGCTGATCTCGCTCGGCCACGGCTTCGCGCTGCTCGTGGTGCACGCGGTTGCGGTGCACGCGATCACCCATCTCAAGGAAGACCTCGGCTACTCGATCGGGCAGGCATCGCTGGTGATCAGCCTGGTGACGATCTCGCAGATGGCCGGGGTGGGCCTCGGCTGGCTGATCGGCGATCGCTGGGAGAAGCGCTACATCGCGGCGGCTTGCATGCTGGCGCACGCACTCGGGCTGCTACTCCTCACGTATGCAGTGTCGTTACCGATGGTGATCGCATTCGCCGTGCTGCACGGTTCGGCATGGGGCTTGCGCGGGCCGTTCATGCAGGCGATCCGCGCCGACTACTTCGGGCGTAGCGCGATCGGCATGATCCTCGGGCTGTCGTTCATGATCATCGTCATCGGCCAGGTGGGCGGGCCGATCGTGCCGGGGATCTTCGCCGACATCACCGGCAACTATCGCCTGGGATTCACCATCCTCGCGGTACTGGCGGGACTCGGCTCGATGTTCTTCGTGCTGGCGAAGAAACCGAAGCTGCCCGTTTAGAAAAAAACCAGCGCGCGCGCTTCGATGCTCTGGCGCGGCGGCGCGCCGGGCGGGGTGGCCGGATCGTCGAACGAGGTATGCGGCGTGAAGCGCGCGCGGCCGTCCTTCTCCGAATCGAACACCTTGAACACCAGCGCCTCGTCGCGCCGCATGCGCGGGAAGTAGACCCAGCGGTGGCGCGGGTTGTACTTGAGGCGGTAGGTCTGCCCCACGCGGTTCGGATAGCGCCGCTCGGCGACCAGCAGGTCCCCGGGCTCGACGCTCTTCGCGTCCGCGATCGCGAGCGGGTTGGACTCGATCGGCTGGTTGATCGCGCGCCAGACCTGGACGATCGCGAAGCGGCTTTTCAACAGGGTCTCGGCTTCCTCGCCCATCAGCTCGCGCACGCGATTCGGTCCCGACCATTCCGTGTAGTCGTTGTGCGCCGAGAGCACCGGCTCGCGCAGCAGCCTGGCCTCGCGCTCGGCTTCGTCTCCCGAGCGCAACGTGTGGTCGAAGACATGGGCCCGCTTCGCGCCGGAAACGGTTCTCATCAAGAGGGAAACTTCGGGGTAGTAAACGCGCTTCAACTCTTCCGGGTCGAGAAAATCCTTGACCGCGGTCTTGTGCTCCACGAACGTGAAGCCGTTTTCATCCAGGGAGAATTTCCCCGACCGGCCGTCGCGCACCTCCATGGGGTGCAATTCCTGCGTGCCGGAGCTCTTGCGGCGGATGTTGTTCGGGCCGAAGGTCTCGTTGACCAGCTTCTCGCCCGTGTCCACGGTGTAGGGGATGCTTGCTTGCACCCCCGGGAGTTTAGTGGAGCGCGCGGCTGAAAGTGCGCCCCGGCAGCAGGCGCTTTGTGTCGGGACGCGCCGCCACCGCTGCGGTAATGGCACGCACGATGTCGTCATAGACCTCGTCGTATTGCCGCTTGCCCAGGCGCGGCGACAGGCCGATCTCGAAAATGAAGAATTCGCCGATCAGCGTGGTCGGATCGAGGTTGTCCGGCAGCCCGGACCGGTCGCGTACCGTGAAGCGCCACAACTCGGGGCGCTGGCCGAAGAGGCGCGCGACGCGCCCTTCGAGCTCCGCTTCGGCGGAGTCCATTTCTTGTATCCCTCCCGCCGCAAATATACTTCGCTGGTGGAGCACGGCAATGACTTTCTTTTCGTGGCCAGCCTCTATTTCGCAGCCGCGGTGCTGGCGGTCATGGTCTCGCACCGCCTTGGCCTGGGCTCGGTGGCGGGCTACCTGCTGGCGGGCATCGCCATCGGCCCATGGGGCTTCCAGCTGGTCGAGACCGGGGACCAGATCCGCGCCTTTGCCGAGCTGGGCGTGGTGTTCCTGCTGTTCGTGATCGGCCTCGAGCTCGAGCCGAAGCGGCTGTGGAACATGCGCACGCAGCTCCTCGGCCTCGGCCTGGCGCAGGTGCTCGGCTCGATCGCCGCCATCACGCTCGCGGGCTGGGCGCTCGGCTTCGACCTGCGCATCGCGCTGATCGCGGGCATGGCGCTGTCGCTCTCCTCCACCGCGCTCGCGCTCGCCCCGCTGACCGAGCGCGGGGCGCTCGCGACCAAGGGCGGCCAGGGCACCTTCGCGGTGCTGCTGTTCCAGGACATCGCGGTGATCCCGATGCTCGCGGTGCTGCCGCTGCTGGGCTCGGGCCAGGGCGGCGCCGAACTCTCCTGGCAGAAGGTGGCGTTCGCGCTCGCGGTGATCATCGTCACCCTCGGCGGCGGCCGGCTGCTGGCGCGGCCGGTGTTCCGGCACATCGCGCGCACGCGGCTGCGCGAGATCTTCACCGCGTTCGCGCTGCTGCTGGTGCTGATCACCGCGCTCGCCTTCGAGCACGCCGGCATGTCGATGGCGCTCGGCGCGTTCCTCGGCGGCGTGCTGCTCGCCGAGTCGGAATACCGCCACGAGATCGAGGCCGCGGTCGAGCCGTTCAAGGGGCTGCTGCTCGGCCTGTTCTTCATCGCCGTGGGCCTGAGCGCCGATTTCTCGCTGCTGATCGCGCGGCCGTGGACGGTGTTCGGCCTGATCGGCGGGCTGTTCCTGATCAAGGGCGTCGTGCTCTGGCTGATCGCGCGCCGCGCCGGCTTCGCGCGCGCCGAGCGGCCGCTCTTCATCCTGCTGCTGGCGCAGGGCGGGGAGTTCGCCTTCGTGCTGCTCGGCCTCGCCGCGGGCCAGGGCGGCATCAGCGCCGACGTGGCGCAGGCGATCACCCTCGCAGTCGCGATCTCGATGCTGCTCACGCCCTTCCTGCTGGCGCTGCACGACCACCTCGCGCCGCGCTTTTTCCCCGCGGCCCGCGAGGAACGCGCGGCCGACGTGCCGCAAGCCAACAAGGTGATCGTCGCCGGCCTCGGCCGCGTCGGACAGGTGGTGGCGCGCATGCTGCACGCGAGCGGCCACGAGCCCACGGTGCTCGACGACGACCCCGACCACGTCGAACAGTCGCGCAAGTTCGGCTTCCGCGTGTTCTACGGCGATGCCACGCGCCTGGACCTGCTGCACGCCGCGGGGGCGGACACGGCGGACTTCCTCATCATCACGCTCGATGACGCGGAGGCGATCAAGCGCCTCGCGCAGATCGCGCGCGCGCACTTCCCGCAGCTGCGCGTCATCGCGCGCGCGCGTGACATGCGTCACATGTTCGCGTTGCGCGACCTCGGGGTGGAGTTCATCGAGCGCGAAACCTGGCTCTCCGCCCTCAAGCTGGGCGAGATCGCGGTGGCGCAGGTCGGCGCCGACCCCGAGAAGGCGCGGCGCACCGCGGAAACATTCGCCGAGCACGACGTCGACGTGGTGGCCAAGCTCTACCAAGTACACAAGGAAAGCCCCGACGCGCACGTCATCGTTTCGAACGAACTGCGCGACCAGCTCGCTCGCACGCTGAGCGAGGATGAGCGTAGGATGGCGGTTATCAAACCGGAAAGATCATGAGCGCACCCGCCCCCAGCAACGCGCCGGCGAAGCCGTCGGCAGGACACGATCCCCAGAAGGCCTACATCGATCTCGCCGAGCGCATCTTCGTGCTGCTCTCGAGCCGGGTTTACGGCACGCTCGCGGGCTCGGACCAGAAGAAGCCCGATCCCAAGGCGCTCGCCGCCTTCAGCTTCAAGCTCGCCGACGCGTTCGAGCAGGCGACCAGGGAAACCGACCGCATGAAGGCGTCGATCGAGGCCGCCAACAAGGCCGCGGTCAAGCTCGACGAAGTCGACCTGTCGAGCGTGTTCCAGTCCACCAAGAAATAATCACCCGCCAACCAGAGGCCCGCGGCATGGCACTGCCCTCGCTGGAACGCAAGCAGTACAAGCTCGGCAAGTACGACATCGTGGCGCAGCCCCTGCTCGGCTCGGCGCACATGCTGCGCTATACGGTGATGCTGAACGGCAAGCGCATCGGCGCGCTGATGAGCGTGCCGAACGAGTCCGACTGCCGTTTCATGGAAGCGCCGCCGCCGGTGCCGCCGCTGCGCATCTTCGCGCTCACCAACCGGCCCGGCCGCCCGAAGAAGGGCACCACGCCACCGTCGCGCGTCGAGGAGCTGTAGGCCTGTTCCGCCGTAGAGACTTTCTGAAAGCGGCGGCGCTGGCGTGGCCCGCGAGCGCGTTGCCGCAAGTTCCCGGCAAGAAGGACAAGCCGCCGCCCGGCATCCTGGTCAACGACGTCCACTCGCAGCTCAACTCGGCGCGCGTGTGGCGCATAGTGCAGCCCGATTCGCTCGACGGCATCCGCAACGCGATCAAGGCGGCGCAGAAGGAAGAGCACGCGATCGCGATCTGCGGCGCGCGCCACGCCATGGGCGGGCAGCAGTTCCTCGGCGACGGGATGCTGATCGACATGCGGCGCATGGCGAAGGTCATCTCGCTCGACGCGGAGAAGGGCCACCTCGAGGTCGAGGCCGGCGTGCAGTGGCCGCAGATCCTGCAATACCTCGTCAACACGCAAAAAGGCCGCGAGCGCCAGTGGACCTTCGCGCAGAAGCAGACCGGCGCCGACAAGCTCACCATCGGCGGCTGCCTCGCCGCCAACGTGCACGGCCGCGGCCTGAAGATGCCGCCGTTCATCGGCGACGTCGAGTCGTTCCGGCTGCTCACCGCCAAGGGCGACCTGATCGAGTGCAGCCGCAACGACAACGCCGAGCTGTTCCGCCTGGTGATCGGCGGCTACGGCCTGTTCGGCGTGGTCACCACGGTGACGCTGCGCCTGGTCGAGCGGCGCAAGGTCGAGCGCGTGGTCGAAGTGCGCTCGGTCGACGGCCTGCCGAAGGCATTCGCCGAGCGCATCCGCGACGGCTACCTGTACGGCGACTTCCAGTACGCGATCGACGAGACCTCGGGCGACTTCCTGAGCCGCGGCGTGTTCTCCTGCTACCGCCCGGTCGACGCCGCAACGCCGGTGCCGCCGAACCAGCGCGAGCTGCGCGAGGCCGACTGGACCGAGCTGCTGCACTACGCGCACAACGCGAAGGGCGAGGCGTTCCGGCGCTACGCCAGCTTCTACCTGCAGACCAACGGCCAGATCTACTGGGCGGACGATGCCCAGATGAGCATCTATCCCGAGGGCTACCACAAGGCGCTCGACCAGCGCCTCGGCTCGCAGGTCAAGGCGACCGAGGCGATCACCGAGATCTACTGCGAGCGCGACGCGCTCGAGCGCTTCATGGCGGACGTGCGCGACTACGCGCGGCGCGACAAGGTCGAGATCATCTACGGCACCGTGCGCCTGATCGAGCAGGACCGCGAGAGCTTCATGCCGTGGGCGCGCAAGTCCTACGCCTGCGTGATCTTCAACGTGCACATCGAGCACACCACCAGCGGCCTGATCAAGGCGGGCGACGTGTTCCGCCGCCTGATCGACATCGGCCTCAAGCACGGCGGCAGCTACTACCCCACGTACAACCGCTACGGCCTGCGCCGCCAGGTCGACGCCTGCTTCCCGCAGATGCCGGAGTTCCTCAAGCTCAAGCTCAAGTACGACCCGCAGAAGCTGTTCCAGAGCGAGTGGTACCGCCACTACGAGCGCATGTACGAAAAGAAGTAGCCTGCTGCTGTGGGCCCTCCTGGGCCTGTTCGTGCTCAGGGTCTTGGGCCAGATGCTGGTCGCTTTCCTCGATGTGGACTTCTTGCCGCCGATGGAAGCCTGGTACTCGGGGTTGATGCCATATGAGTATCTGCTCCCTTCCCAGATTCTCCTCATCGTGGTCATGACCAAGATCTGCCTCGACTTCACGCGGCAGCAAGGCTTCTTCTATCGACCGCGGCGTGTTTTCGCCCACGAGTGGCTCTGGTTCGGTTACGTCTACCTCGCGGCGATGATCGCGCGCGCCATCTTCCTCTGGGACCACCCGATCCCGATCGTCTTCCACTGGGTGCTCGCGGCGTTCGTCATCACGGTCGGGCTCTCGCATCGCCGCAGACGCGCCAAATGAACGAGCCGACCACAGTCATCACGGACTACCTGCTGGGCGCGGTGGCCGCGTGGGCTTCGGTACAGCTTTTCAGGCACCAGCAAAGATCCAGGCGCTACTGGGCCCTCGCCTTCGCCGCGCTCGCCGCGGGCGCATTTCTCGGCGGCACCTGGCACGGCTTCGTGCGCAGCGAACTGCTGTGGAAGGCCACGGTGCTCAGCGTCGGCGTCGCGAGCTTCGGCATGGTCGCCGGATCCGCGCTCGCGGTTACGCAGGGAAGACTGTTGCTCATCCTCGCGACGCTCAAGCTTGCGGCTTACACCGCCTGGATTCTGTTGCACGACGAGTTCATCTACGTGGTGCTCGATACCGGCGTCGCGCTGGCCGTGGTTGCGGCGCTGCATCTCTGGAAATGGAGCGGTCCGATCCTCGCAGGCGTGGCGCTGTCGGTGGTCGCCGGGCTGGTGCAGGCGAGCGGCTTCACGCTGCACGAGCATTTCAACCACAACGACCTGTATCACCTGATCCAGATCGCGGGCGTCGTCTTGCTATATCACGGCGCGAAACGGCTCCAGAGCTCGTAGGCAAGGACGGCCGGCATCGACAGCGCGGCGACCAGCGCGACCCAGAACACGACCTTCGGCTCGGGCGCACGGCCCTGCAGGTGCAGCACCACGTGGCCGACCGCTGCGCCCCAGACCGCGACCGGAATCGCGGCCACCGCCGCGACCAGCGGAACGAAAACGAAGCCAAAGGCGGCGGTGGAGCTCGAGTCTGCCAAAATCATCACGGTTGCGACCACGAACATGGTCAGCGCGGCCGAAATACCGCTCCACAGGGCCCAACGCGCTTCGGGACGTTCCAGCCAGCGTTGCATAATTCGGTTTTAGCAGAAGGGAGAATCCAATGCGTCTTGCCGTGATGTTCCTCGCGCTCGTGCTGGCGGCGTGCGCCAAGCCGGTCACCAAGGAAGAGGTCGCCGGGCTCGACTACGGCCCGAAGCCGACGCGCTACCAGGAGGAGGTGAAGAGCTACCTCGCGGTGCGCCTCACCGATCCGAAGAACGCGATCATCGACATCCGCACCGAGCCGGCGCAGATGTACCAGCGCAAGGTGGCGTTCCGCGACATGCACTATGGCTGGGCGGTGTGCGTGTGGGTGAACGACAAGAACAGCTCGGGCAACTTCGCCGGCTTCTACCCGATGACGTTCTTCTTCCGCAACGAGAAGATCGTGCACGTCAACAGCGGTCCCGACGATTTCGGCGTCGGCGCGCAGTACGCGCGCAGCCAGTGCGAGCAGCTCGGCGCGCCGTTCAAGCAATGATCTACGACCCGGCGGTCGCGCTCGACTTCTTCAAGTCCGCGGGCAAGCCCACGGACGTGAAGAAGACCCAGGTCATCTTCGCCGAGAAGGAGACCAACCGCCTGTTCCAGCGCAGCAAGATCTATTTCGTGCTCGACGGCGAGGTCAGCCTGGTGGCGGGCAAGGAGCTGCTGGGCAGCGTGAAGAAGGGCGAGATCTTCGGCGAGATGGCGGCGCTCACGCATGCGCCGCGCAGCGCCACCGCGGTGGCGCAGACCGACAGCACGCTGATCGCGCTCGACGACGAGGAGCTCGACCGCGCGCTCGAGAACACGCCCGGCTTCGCGCTCATGATGATGAGCATGCTGGTCGCCCGGCTGCGCGACACCATCGCGAAGCTTATCGCCGCGGGCAAGCTCAGCCAGGAGGCCAAAGTGAAGGAATCCGCCGTCTTCAGCCGCAAGCAGGTTGAGGACCTGGTACGCGGCCTGGCGAACGACCCGCCGATCTATTACCAGCAGGGCCGGCAAATCATCAGCGTGGGCTCGAAGGCGGTGCTGATGTACGCCGTGGTGAAGGGCCGCGTGGCGGTGTCGATCGACGGGCGCGTGGTCGAGCGTCTCGGCCCGGGCGGCGCGTTCGGCGAGGCCGCGCTGGTGGATCCGTCGCCGCGCCTCGCCACCGCGGTGGCCGAGACCGACTGCGAGCTGCAGCCGATCCCGCGCGCGGCGTTCCTTACGCTGGTGAAGGTGAGCCCGCAGTTCGCGAGACAGGTGCTGGCGTCGCTCGCTCAGCGACTCGGGGTTTTGACCGAACGCCTGAAATAGCTACGGTGTGCCGATAAAGTCGCGCTTGCCCAGCTCAACCCCGTTGGCGCGCAGGATGTTGTAGGCCGTGGTGCAGTGGAAGTAGAAGTTCGGGTAGGCATGCCCCATCAGGTACTGCAACCCGCTGAACTTCATGTCGCCCGCGCGCATCTTCAGCACGACTTCGCGCTCCTCCGAGCCGTCGATCTTCGCCGCCGGCACCGAGTCGATGAAATCGAGCGTGCGGGCGATGCGCGCCTTCAGCTCCGGGATGGTCTTTTCGGTGTCTTCGTGTTTCGGGATTTCGACGCCCGCGAGACGCGCGACCGCGCCCTTCGCCGTGTCGCAGGCAATCTGCACCTGGCGCGCGAGCGGAAACATGTCGGCGATCAGGCGCAGGCCGCCGGGCACCGACGCATCGATCTTCTTCGCCTCGGACCAGGCCTGCGTCTTGTCCAGGATGGCCGACAGGTTGCGAAGCGCGTTCGCGAAGCGCGGCGCGCTCGCCTGATACATCGAGATTTTCATTCGCCTTCCCTGCAATGAGTGGGAAGGCGAATTTTACGATTACTCGATGAAGCTGCGCCTCGAGGTCGCCGCCAGGGTCACCAGGGCGCCCACCAGGATGCCGACGCCGAACCCTACGCCGATCGAGCTCCAGGGATTGGCCCGCACCACCTGATCGGTGTATTCGCACGCTTCGCCCGCGCGCTGCTTGACGGTGGCGAAGGTTTCATTCAAGCGCTCGCGCGCGTTCTGGAAGGCTTCTTCCTGCTGCCCCGGCATTTCCTGCACGTTGCTCGGGATTTGTTCGGTGTGCATCGGCTCCATGGTTGCCCCTTTCGGCTGTGGTTCGACTGCGAAATGAGCCGAAAGGAGCAAGCCGCGTGCCGGGCTAGTGGAACACCCTCGCCAGCGTGCGGCCGCGCAGCACCTCGGCGGCTTCGGGCCGCTCTTCCAAGAGCTCGCATAGCGCTTCCGAGATTTCGTCGAGCAGCTCGGTCGCTTCCATGCCGTGCAGCGCCGGGTGGCAGGAGACGTTGGAGAACGACAGGTCTTCGCGCACCGAGAAGCCGCACAGCGCCGGATGGCGCCGGAACAGCCCTTCCACAACATTGCTGACTTCAACGTAGAGAGCACTCATTTTTTGCACCCCCGTCTGCGTGTTGTTAGCCGACCACGTAAAGATGCACCGGTGTGTTGACCGCGGGGAGGGAGGAATACCTGCCCTGACAGGGCATTACGACCGCTGCCGGCACACATCACGGTGCTGCAGTGCGAAAGGTCACGACATAGCGTATAACCGAAGCATCTCCATGCAGCGCCCCAAGCAGGTCTTCCGCGGAAGCCAGAGCTATGAATGGACGCGCGAGCGCGTCGAGCGTTTGCGCAAGCCCGAGATCGAGCAGCTGCGCGACAACGCCGGCAAGCTCGGCGCGAGCGACGTGGTGGGGCTGTGCGACGAAGCGCTGCGCACGCTCCCCAAGGGCGGCGCGCGCGGCGCCAAGGGCACGCGCCAGCCGAAGCGGCCGCGGCGCCTGATCTCGCGCCTGCGCGCGTTCGAAGCGCGCGGCGTGTTCCTGCAGGACGGACGCTCGAGCTGGGGCGGCGTGCGCAAGTCCGACGGCGCGGTGGTGCTCGCCCTCTGGGCCGACGCCATCGAGTCGGGCGACGGCAGCTGCAGCTACCTGCTGTGGGCGCCCAATGTCGGCGGCTCGCGCCCGTGGTCGGACAAGGCCGGGGGCCAGGAGCGCCTCGAGCACTGCAAGCTCGCGCTGAGCGCGAGCGTGGTCGAAGCGCTGCTGGTCTACGGCGAGCGCCTCGAAGGCCACATTCCCGAGGAGCGCACGCGCAGCGTGCACGGCGTCGATCCCGAAACCGTAGTCACGCTCAAGGTCGAGCGCCGCGGCGAGGAGTACTGGGCCGTGTGGGGCAGAAGGCGCGCCTGAAGCAATTCAAGGTCGGGAAGTACGACATCCGGGCGCAGCCCGCCGCGGGCTCGGCGCACATGCTGCGCTACACCGTGATGCTCGACGGCAAGCGCCTCGGCGCGCTGCTCAGCATGCCGACCGAATCCGACTGCCGGTTCCTCGAATCCCCGCCCAAGGTGCCGCCGCTCAAGATCTTCCAGGTCACCTTCCGCCCGGGCCGGCCGAAGAAGGGCACGCGCCGGCCGGATGAGAACGGCGAGGAAGGCCCGCGCATTCCCTGGACGATCAAGAACCAGCGGTACTGACCGTCCTATACTGGGGAGATGAAAGCCTCCCCGGTTGACCCGGAAGGCACCCGCCTTCCGATCAAGCTCGACAGCACTTCCAACGGCGAATACGTGCCGGTGCCACTCGCGCCGGCCAACGTGGCGGCCAACAGGCTGGCACACGAGGCCGCTTCGGTGAACGCGAAGAAGCTCGGCCTCAGCCGTAGAAAATTCCTGGTCTCGTCCTGCGGCGCCGCGAGCACCCTGCTTGCTTTCAATCATGCGCACGGAACCGCTGGCGGGTTCTATGACCTGCAGCGCGAGGCGGCATTCGACGAGCAACTGGCGCGCGTGCAGACCGGGCCGGCGAAGGGCGAGCTGGTGTTCGACGTGCAAGGACATTTCGTGGATACGCCCAAGGGAAACGCGAAGGGCCCCGACGTGTTCATCAAGGATGTGTTCATGGACAGCGACACCGACCTGATGGTGCTGTCCTTCGTGCCTTCCACTCGCGACTCCGAGCCGGTGACGATCCAGGCGGCCGACGCGGTGCGGCGCATCGTCGACAAGCTCGAGGGAACGCACCGCCTGCTGCTGCACGGGCGCGTCAATCCCAACCAGGGCGGCGACCTCGAGGGCATGGACGAGCTCGCGCAGAAGTGGGGCGTGAGCGCGTGGAAGACGTATACCCAGTACGGCCCCGGCGGCAAGGGCTACTTCCTGTCCGACGAGGTCGGATTGCGCTTCATCGAGAAGGCGCGTGCCCTCGGCGTGAAGGTGATCTGCGTGCACAAGGGGCTGCCGTTCGGCCGGCAGTCGTACCAGCACAGCCAGTGCAGCGACATCGGCGTGGTGGCGAAGCGCTTCCCGGACGTGAAATTCCTGATCTACCACTCGGGCTACGTCACCAGCGTGAAAGAGGGACCGTACGGCAAGGACGACGGCATCGACACGCTGATTTCTTCGCTGCAGAAGAACCAGGTCAAGCCGAACAGCAACGTCTACGCCGAGCTCGGCTCGACCTGGCGCCACCTGATGCGCGATCCCGAGCAGGCGGCGCATGCGCTCGGCAAGCTGCTGCTGCACGTCGGCGAGGACAACGTGCTCTGGGGCACCGATTCCATCTGGTACGGCTCGCCGCAGGACCAGATCGTCGCGTTCCGCGCTTTCCAGATCTCGAAAGAATTCCGAGAGCGCTTCGGCTACCCGGAGATCACGCCCGCGCTGCGCGCGAAGGTGTTCGGCCTGAACGGCGCGCTGGTCTACGGCATCAGCGCGGCCGAGATCAAGAAGGTCGTGGCGCGCGACACGGTCTCGCGGCAGAAGCTCGAGTACGCGGCGAATCCGGAGCCGCACTTCCTGACCTACGGGCCGAAGACGCGGCGCGAGTTCCTCAGCCTGCCGAAGCTCTAGCCGTCGCGCCCGCCCCAGGGCACGATGAAGCCGCTATAGACGGCGCTCGGCAGGTAGAAGATCGTCCACCATACGACGAGCCCGGCTACCGGGTGCAACGCGCCGCCGAAGCTGGCAAACGACCAGACCGGCACGCCGACGAGCAGGCACAGCGCGGCGAGCAGGCCCGCCGCGGGCACATAAAGCATGGTCGTCACGATGGTCGCCATCCCCAGGACTTCCAGGAGATAGGCGCGCAGGGCTTTGCGGATGACCGATGCTATCGCATCGGCCGCGCGCGTAGTGAACCGCCTGTCGTACCCTCTCTACAGGGGTGCTGCGCTACTCTCCGCAAAATGTCGAAGCGTGATTCACGCGCCGAAAGCGACCTGCGCGCGAGCGAGATTCTCGAGAGCATGACCGAGGGCTTCTTCGCGGTGGATCGGGAATGGCGCTTCACTTACGTCAACCGCGCCGCGCACGAGATCCTCGAGCGCGAGCCACGGGATCTGCTCGGCAAGAACGTGTGGGCGGAATATCCCGGTTTGCTCGGCACCGAGTTCGAGCGCGCCTACCGCCAGGCAATGGCGGAGCGCAAGCAGGTCCGCGTCGCGGCGTACTACCCCGAGGACGAGCGCTGGTACGAAGTGAAGGTCTACCCGCAGCCCGACGGCATCGCGATCTATTTCCGCAACGTCACCGAAGAGAAGCGTGCCGAGCAGGAGCGCAGCCGGCTGATCGTCGAGTCCGAGCGGCAGCGCCGCATGTACGAGGCCGCGCTCTCGAACACGCCCGATTTCGTCTACATCTTCGACCCGCAGCACCGCTTCACCTATGTCAACGAGGCGCTGCTGCGCATGTGGGGCAAGACGCGCGCAGAGGCGATCGGCCGCACCTGCCTCGAGCTCGGCTACGAGCCCTGGCACGCCGAGATGCACAACCGCGAGATCGACCAGGTGGTCGCCACGCGCCGGCCGATCCGCGGCGAGGTGCCGTTCACCGGCACCGACGGGCGGCGCATCTACGACTACATCTTCGTGCCGGTGTTCGGCCCCGGCGACGAGGTGGTGGCGGTCGCCGGCACCACGCGCGACGTCACCGAGCGCAAGCAGAACGAGCAGTCGATCCGCGAGCAGGCCGAGAAGCTGCGCGACGCCGACCGCGCCAAGGACGAGTTCATCGCCACCCTGTCGCACGAGCTGCGCAACCCGCTCGCGCCGCTGCTCAACTCGCTGCAGCTGCTGCGCCTCACCGGCGTCGAAGACCCGACGGTGACGCGCGTGCAGGAGATGATGGAGCGCCAGGTGCACCACCTGATGCGCCTGGTCGACGACCTGCTGGAGATGGCGCGCATCAGCCGCGGCACCCTCAACCTGCGCCGCGAGCGCGTCGAGCTCGCCTCGGTGGTGCGCAACGCGGTGGAAACCTGCCAGCCGCTGATCCAGGCCGCCGACCATCGGCTCGCGCTCGCGCTGCCGCCGGAGCCGATCTGGCTCGAAGGCGATGCGGTGCGCCTGGCGCAGATCCTCGCCAACCTGCTCAACAACGCCGCCAAGTACACGCCCGACGGCGGGTGCATCTGGCTGAGCGCGCTGCGCGTGGACGAGCGCGAGGTGGCGATCTCGGTGCGCGACGACGGCGCCGGCATCCCGCCCGAGCAGCTGCCGCGCATGTTCGAGATGTTCAGCCGCGGCGAGCGTCCGGGCGCGCGCGGCCAGGGCGGGCTCGGCATCGGGCTGGCGCTCGCGCGGCGCCTTGCCGAGATGCACGGCGGCACCCTCATCGGCCGCAGCGAAGGCCTCGGCCGGGGCGCCGAGTTCATCCTGCGCGTGCCGCTCGCGGCCGACCAGACGAACAAGCCGGCGGCCGGCATGCGCACGCCGGAGCGCGTGGGCCCGACGCGCATCCTGGTGGTCGACGACAATGCCGACGCGGCCGAGAGCCTCGGCCTGCTGCTGCGCTTTCTCGGCGCCGACGTGCTGGTCGCACACGACGGGAACGAAGCGCTCGAGGAGTTCGGCGACTACGACCCGGCGGTCGTGCTGCTCGACATCGGCATGCCCGGCATGGACGGCTACGAGGTCGCGCGCCACATCCGCACGCGCTTTCCCGAGCGCAAGCCGGCGCTGGTCGCGCTCACCGGCTGGGGCCAGGAGAACGACCGCCAGAGGGCGCGCGAGGCGGGCTTCGACCAGCACATGATCAAGCCGGCCGAGCTCACCGCACTGCAGAAGCTGCTCGCTACCCTCCAGAGCTCGGCTGCATCATCTTCGCCGCGCGCTTCCTGAGCTCGGCCATCGGCACGTCCTCGGTGTGCGTGGCGAGGTGCCAGACGTGGCCGAACGGGTCCTCCACCGTGCCCATGCGATCGCCGTAGAACTGGTCCTCCACTTTGCGCAGTAGCTTGGCGCCCGCCTTGACCGCGCGCGCGGTGAGCGCGTCGCAATCCTTGACGTAAAGGTGGATGGTCACCGTGGTGCCGCCGCGCGACACCGGGCTGAGGAAATTCATCGCCGCGTACTCGCCGGTCAGCATGATGCGCGAGTCGCCGATTTCGACCTCGGCATGCCCCACTTTGCCGTCCGGGCCGGGCATGCGCACCTTCTCCTTCGCGCCGAACGCCTTCTTGTAGAACTCGATCGCCGCCGCGCCGTCGCCGCACGCGAGGTAGGGCGTTACGGTGTGGTAGCCGGCGGGTATCGGCTTGACGGCCTTTTTCCTGCTCCTGGCTTTCTTCATGCCATCTCCTTTCGTCGCGGTATGCTAGCCCGATGCCTGTGACAAAACTTCGCGCCGTCGGGTGCGTGCTGCTCGCGCTGGTGGCGAGCTGCACGAAATACTGGGACCCGGCGCAGGCGGAAGCGAATATCGTCTCCGCAGGCAATTTCAAAGCCGGCTCCGGCGAGGTCACCCAGGTGGGCGTGCTGCCCGGCAAGGGTTGCCGCCTTTATCTGCGCATGGACGTCACCGGCACCCAGTCGGTCGACATCGACAAGTGCAACTTCATGCAGGGCGAGTTCGTCGACCTCACCAACGACGGCCGGGTGGTGCGCCTGAGCGGAACCAGCCTGAACGAAGCGTTGGGCAACGCCAAGCCCTAGCGCATGGCGTAGTAGGTCGGCGAGTAGCCGCTTTTTCCTATGCTGGGGCGGAATGCCCGTCGAGCGTTTTCCTCATGGCAGCGGCGCCCTGCTCCATCATCGCGCCGATCGGCTGCGCCATCGCGTCGGGCAGCAGGTCCGCGACCCACACGACGAGCGAGCCCGTGCCCCGCGCGCTCACCGTGAACGACGCGTTGTGGTGCTGCAGCTGCTCGCTGCGTGCCGAGTAAACGATGCGTCGCGCGCGATCATCCAGGTCGACGATCACCTCGCGCGCGACCAGGCCGTTGACGAAGGTGACGATGCGGTCCTTGCCGTCCATGCGGCAATCGGTGACGAAGCCCCTGGCGAGCCGCGTATGCACCGCACCGATGTCCTTGAACGCCGCCCATACCGTATCCGGGGAAGCGGCGAGGTCGAATTCCTTGCGGATGGAAGCCATGCGCGCAGCTTAGCCGGGCGCTGCGCAAACCACTTGGACAATCTTGCTGCGGGTGGCCCAGGACAAGGGCGCGCACGGGGAGTTTGTGTTGCGGAAGCTTGTGCGCCCCTTGGCCCGGAGACTGCAAGGTAGCCGCCGGGAATGGCAGCCGCGGGGCGAAGTTATGACTTTGCGCTGAAGCTCAGCGCGCGCGCCGGTTGCAC
>Ga0068861_100000502_pt1 | contig 22776 bp, 22 predicted proteins | sample KBSSwiS42_FD_66593 | JGI IMG/M metagenome (GOLD analysis project Ga0068861, IMG submission 66593) | Switchgrass rhizosphere microbial communities from Kellogg Biological Station, Michigan, USA - KBS Switchgrass S4-2 | ecosystem: Host-associated > Plants > Roots > Rhizosphere > Soil ...
GTCCTGGCCCGAGGAAATGCCGCCGAGAATCCCGCCCGCGTTGTTGGAGAGAAAACCGCCCGGCGTCAGTTCGTCGCGATGTTCGCTGCCGCGTTGCGCAGCCGAGGCGACACCGGCGCCGATCTCGACTGCCTTGACCGCGTTGATTCCCATCATCGCGTGCGCAAGATCGGCATCCAGCCGGTCGAAGACCGGTTCACCGAGACCCGGCGGCACACCTTTCGCGATCACGGTGACTTTCGCGCCGAGCGAATCGCCGTCGCCGCGCAGCTTCCACAGCAGTTCCTCGAGTTCCTTGATACGCGCGGGATCGGGACAGAAGAACGGATTCTCGTATGCGAACTCGGGCTGCACCGCGTCGATGGCGTGTGCACCGATCTGCGCGAGGTAACCGCTGATTCGCACGCCCAGTTTTTCGAGCAGGTACTTGCGCGCGATGGCGCCGGCGGCCACGCGCATCACGGTTTCGCGCGCCGACGAGCGGCCGCCACCGCGGTAGTCGCGGAAGCCGTATTTCTGCTGGTAGGTGTAGTCGGCGTGCCCCGGCCGGAACCGGTCCTTGATCTTCTCGTAGTCGCGCGAGCGCGCGTCGGTGTTCTCGATGAGGATGCCGATGGCGGTTCCCGTGGTGTGCCCCTCGAAGACGCCGGACAGGATCTTCACCACGTCGCCTTCCTTGCGCTGGCTGACGAACTGCGAAGTGCCGGTGCGGCGGCGGTCGACCTCGGGCTGGATGTCCGCTTCGCTGAGCGCGAGACCCGGTGGACAGCCATCGACGATGCAGCCGAGCGCCGGCCCATGGCTCTCGCCAAACGTCGTGACCGTGAACAATCTGCCGATCGAATTACCCGACATCTTCTTTCGCCTTGGCCAGCTGCTCGCGCGTGATCAGGAACACGCCGCCACCGCCGCGCTCGAAATCGAGCCAGGTGAATGGCGTGCGTGGATACGCACGCCTGAGCGCACGTTCCGTATTGCCGACCTCGACCACCAGCAGGCCGCCAGGCCGCAGGTGCCGTGCCGCGCGCCGCAGGATGACCGAAACCGAATCGAGTCCTTCGCGTCCGGACGCGAGCGCGAGCGTCGGCTCGTGCCGGTATTCGCGCGGCAGACCGCGCATCTCGCGTTGCCCGACGTAGGGCGGATTGCTCGCGATGATATCGTACGACTCACCCGAAAGCGCCGCGAAATGGTCGGACTCGATGAGCCGCACGCGGCGTGTCAGGCGCAACCGGCGCCGGTTGATTTGCGCGACCTCGAGCGCGCCGCTGTCGATGTCGACGGCATCGACACGCGCACGCGGAAAGGCCCTGGCCATGGCCAGCCCGATGCAGCCGCAACCCGTGCCGATATCCAGCAACCGGGTCACGCGGCGCGCATCGATCCACGGTGCAAACTGCCGCTCGATCAGCTCGGCGAACGGCGAACGCGGGATCAATACGCGTTCGTCCACGTAGAAGCGCAGGCCGGCGAACCACGCCTCCCGCGTGAGATACGCGAGTGGCACGCGCTCCGCGATGCGCCGCTCCAGCAATGCGTCGATGCGCGCGAGTTGTTCGGCCGTCGCGCGCCGCTGCAGCACCTCGGCAGGCGATTGATGCGAGAGCCCCATGACATGGAAGACCAGCGCGGCGGCTTCGTCGTGCGCGTTATCCGTGCCATGTCCGAAGAACACGCGGCCGCGGCGCAGGCGGCGTCCGACGCTGTTGATCAGCTCGCCAGCGCTCCGCCCGCCCCTGGTATGAAATAATCGCGCCATGTCGAATCGTTACTGGATGTCCGTCGGCGCGATCGCGCTGGTCGCCGCGCTCGCAGGCCTGTACGTGCACCGCGTGTTGAGCCAGCCGGCCGTGCCCGCGCTCGAATCGGGCACGGCGTACCCGGCAGCCCGGGCCTTGCCGGAGTTCAATCTCCTGGACACGAACGGGGCGCCGGTCACGCCGGCGGGCATGCGCGGCCACCCGACGCTGGTGTTCTTCGGTTTCACCCACTGTCCGGATGTCTGCCCCACCACGCTGGCACTGCTGGCGAGCGTGCAGAAGCAGGTTGGCATACCCGGCCTCAAGGTTGCGCTGATCACGGTGGATCCGGAGCGCGACACGCCCGAGCAACTCGGTAAATACATTGCCTCATTCGGCGGCGATTTTATCGGCCTCACCGGCAGCCCGCCCGAGATTGTGAAGGCCGCGCAGGGATTCGGCGTGGCCTTTGAGCGCGTCGAGCTCGCGGGCGGCAACTACACCATGGATCACTCCGCGACCATCGTCGCGCTCGATTCCCAGGCACGCATCGTGGCGGTTTTCACGCCGCCATTTTCGGCCGCACCCCTGGCACGCGACGTGGCGCGGCTCGGCCCCGTGCTGAACAAGGCGTCATGAGCGAAGCTCCGGGCGCCGCCGGCCGCGCATTCGTCGCGCTCCAGCACCTGCTGCCGCAGCATGGTATTTCCCGCCTGGTCCTGCGGGCGACGCGCTCGCGAAACCCGGCTTTCAAGAACGCGCTCATCCGCCTGTTCGTGCGCGGCTTCAAACCCGACATGACGGACGCGGTGGATCGCGATCCGACCGCCTATCCGAGCTTCAACGAATTCTTCACGCGCGCCCTGCGCCCCGGCACGCGGCCGGTCGACGCCGACCGCCACGCCATCGTTGCGCCGGTCGACGGGACCGTCAGTGAAGCCGGCACCCTGAGCGCCGACCGGCTGCTGCAGGCCAAGGGCCACGAGTACTCGCTGCGCGCCCTGCTCGCCGGGAATCCCGCCTGGGAACGCACCTTCGCGGGCGGCAGCTTCGCGACTATCTACCTGGCACCGTACAACTACCACCGCATCCACATGCCGCTCGCCGGCGAGCTGCGCGAGAGCTTCTATGTCAAGGGCCGGCTGTTCAGCGTGAATCGCACCACCGCGCAGCTCGTGCCCGGTCTGTTCTCACGCAACGAGCGCGTGTTCTGCGGTTTCGACAGCGGCGGCATGCCATTCGGCGTGATCCTCGTCGGCGCGCTCAACGTGGGCAGCATGGCGACGGTCTGGCACGGGGATCTCACGCCGAACCCGCAGAGCAAAATCGTGCCGCTGCCCGTCACCGACGTGCTTGCGCCGACCACGCTCGCCAAGGGCGACGAAATGGCGCGCTTCAACATGGGTTCGACGGTCATCCTGCTGTTACCGCCCGACGCGGGCCACTGGCAGGAGTCGCTGGTCGCCGGGCGGGTCTTGCGCATGGGCGAACGCATCGGGACCCTGAGCGACTGGCCCGCCCGACGCGGACACTTCAAGTGAACGACGCACCGCCGTGGCGCCCCACCGCCAGTATCGCGGTGTTGCGCCGGCGGGCCGAGGCGCTCGCCGTCGTCCGCGATTTTTTCTGCGCCCGCAACGTGCTCGAGGTGGAGACACCCGCGATCGTCAACTCACCGGTGTCGGACGTGAATCTCGGCAGCGTGCGCGTGGAGATGAGCGGCCGCGCCGGCGGCACGCTGTTCCTGCACACCTCGCCCGAATACGCGATGAAGCGCCTGCTGGCCGCCGGCAGTGGCGACATCTACCAGCTCTGCCACGTGTTTCGCGGCGCCGAACGCGGACGGCAGCACAATCCCGAATTCACCCTGCTCGAGTGGTACCGGCTCGGCTTTTCGCTCGAACAACTCATGGACGAAGTCGCCATGCTGGTGCAGTCGTTGCTCGGCACGAAGCTGCCCGTGGACACGCTGAGTTATCGCGAGGCATTGCGCCGGCACGCGGGCTTCGATCCGCTCGACGCCGGCGACGAGGTGCTGCGCGAGTCGGCGCAGGCATTGGGTCTCGACGGGCCGCGCGCCGCCGCATCCGGCCGTGACGAGCTGCTGGATCTGATCGTCGGCGCGCAGGTTGGCCCCGCGCTGGGCGCCGGACGCCTGACGTTCCTGCATCGATATCCCGCATCGCAGGCTGCCCTCGCCCGCCTCGATCCGGACGATCCGCGCGTCGCACTGCGTTTCGAGCTTTATCATCAGGGCGTGGAACTGGCCAACGGCTACCACGAGCTCAGCAGCGCCGCCGAACAGCGCATGCGCTTCAACACCGACCAGCAACTCCGCCAGGCGCGCGGACTGCCCTCGTTCTCGCTCGACCAGCACCTGCTGGCAGCACTCGACGCGGGACTGCCGGACTGTGCCGGCGTGGCGCTGGGATTCGACCGCGTATTGATGCTGGCGGTCGGTGCCGCGAACATCGAGGAAGTTCTCGCCTTCCCGACGGAGCGCGCCTGATGAGCCACGCCTCGCAGAGTTACGATTTCGGCACTCCCGAGACCGCGTATGCGGATCTCGCCCGCGACCTGCGCGCGCTGCTCGCCGGCGAACGGGACCTCGTCGCCAATGCCGCCAACACCGCGGCCCTGCTCTGGGAAGCCCTGCCGGGCCTCAACTGGGCCGGTTTCTATCTATATAAGAGTGGCGAACTGGTGCTGGGGCCCTTCCAGGGCAAGCCGGCCTGCGTGCGCATCGCCATCGGCAAGGGAGTATGCGGCACCGCCGCGGCGCGGCGCAGCACCGTCGTGGTCGAGGACGTGCACGCCTTCCCCGGCCACATCGCCTGCGACTCCGCCTCGAACTCGGAAATCGTGGTGCCGCTGCTGCGCGGCGCGGAGCTGCTCGGCGTGCTGGACCTCGACAGCCCGCAGCACGCGCGCTTCAAGCCGCCGGACGCGCGTGGTCTCGAGACCATCGCGCGCATTTTCATCGAGTCCCTGGACTAGCTACTCGGTTTTACCGCGGGAGATGTACTCGCCGGTGCGCGTGTCGATGCGCAGCATTTCACCTTCGTTGATGAACAGCGGCACACGCACCATGGCGCCGGTTTCCATCTTCGCCGGCTTGCTGCCGCCGGTCGCCGTGTCACCGCGCACGCCCGGATCCGTCTCGACGACTTTCAGTTCGATGTGCGGCGGCGGCGTGACCACCAGCGGCACGCCGTTCCACAGCGTGATGATGCACACCGTGCCGTCCTTGAGCCACTGCGCGGCTTCACCCACGGCGGACTCGCCGGCCTGCAGTTGCTCGTAGTTCTCTGGATTCATGAAGGTCCAGAAGTCGCCGTCCTTGTAGAGATACTGCATCTCCGTGTCCATGACGTCGGCGGCCTCGATGGACTCGCCCGAGCGATAACTCTTCTCGACCGTGCGGCCGGTGCGCAGGTTGCGGACCTTGATGCGGTTGAACGCCTGTCCCTTGCCGGGCTTCACGTATTCGTTCTCGATCACGGAGTACGGGTCCCCATCGATCAGGAGCTTCATTCCGCCGCGAATTTCGTTGGTCGTGTAACTGGACATGGGGTACCCGGTCAGCCCTGCAAAAAAGACCGCGAATCATACCCACCCGGGGAAACCCCCGCCATACGAAAAGAGCCGCCACCAATTGTGAGCGGGCTCTCAGCCGATGGCCCGGGGGTCGGGTGCTAAACTCGCGGCGCTTGTTTGCGGGGAGCGCGTCCGGCGCCGCCCCTGGTGCTGCCCCTCCTGGGAGTCGACTTGACGGACAATTCCGCCGTTCCGCTGATCGTGTTTTCGCCGCAGCGCGAGCCGTCCGAATTCATCAACGGCCTGATGCGCAAAGCCGGTGAACCGGTGCACTGCACCTGGATTCCCGCGGTCCGCGACCTGGGCGAGGCACTCGAGCAACTGAACCCCGAGCTCCTGATCTGCGCCTACGTGCCGGACGCCGACATCAAGCAGGCCGCCACGGTGCGCGACCAGCTCGCGCCGCAGGTTCCCATGCTGGTGGTACGGCCGCAGATCTCGGAAACCGACATCGCAAACGGCATGCGCCTCGGTGCACGCGACGTGGTGTCGCTCTCGGCCACCGAACGCGTGCAGTCCGTGGTGTCGCGCGAGCTGCGCACCTTCCGCCTGGAACGCGCACTCAATGCGACCCTGCAGTCGGCGAGCGACTACCGTCGCCAGTTGCAGTCGGTCCTGCAGCGCTCCAACGATGCCATCCTGCAGGTGCAGGAAGGCATCGTGGTCGACGCCAACCAGACGTGGCTGGAATTGTTCGGATTTGCCGACCCCGGCGTGGTCGTCGGCCAGCCGCTGATGGACCAGTTCGACGATCGTTCCCATGCCGCGCTCAAGGGCGCGCTGGTCGCCTGCGCACAGGGCAAGTGGAGCGATCACCCGCTGAAGGTCACGGCATTGCTCGGCGACGGCACCCAGCTGCAGGTCGACCTGGTGCTCACGCCCGGAGAATTCGACAACGAGCCCTGCGTGCGCATCATGGTGCCCGCGAAAAAACGCGACGAGCGCCAGCTGACCAGTGATCTGAGCGACGCCGTCAAGCGCGATGCGACCACCGGCCTGCTGCTGCGGCGGCCGATGCTCGACGCCATCGGCACGCGTATCTCCGCGCCGCCGGCGGGCGGCGTGCGTTTCATGGCACTCGTGCGGCCGGACAAGTTTGCCGAGCTCGAGAAGGACGTGGGCGTGCGCGCCAGCGAGCAGCTGGTGGGTGAATACGCCGCGACGCTCAAGTCGCATCTCGGTCCCAATGACATCGCCGGACGACTGCACGGCGTGTCCTTTCTCGCACTGATCGAGCGCGGCAATCCGCACGACGTGGAGGCCTGGGCTGAATCGGTGCTGGCGCGCTTCAGCGAGAATACCTCCACCATCGGACAGAGATCGGTGCACTCCACCTGCACCATCGGACTCACCGCGGTGCCAACCAGCGGCTCGAACATCGACGCGGTGGTGGCCGACGTCATCGATGCGGTGCGGCGTGGACGCAGCCAGGGCGGCAACCAGATCTATCACCTCGACAAGGCCGACACCGACACGCGCGTCCAGGCCTACGACATGATCTGGGTGAAACACATCAAGACGGCGCTGATGGAGAACCGCTTCCGCCTGGTGCAGCAGCCGGTCGCGAGCCTGCAGGGCGAAGATCCGAACATGTTCGACGTGCTGGTGCGCATGCTCGACAACCAGGGCAAGGAAGTCCTGCCCGCGGATTTCATGGCGGCGGCCGAGCGCAACGACCTGCTGAAGAACATCGATCGCTGGGTGGTTGGCGCGTCGCTGTCGTTCGCGGCCAAGGCGAAGCCCGGGTGTCTGTTCGTGCGACTGTCGCGCGACAGCGTGGTGGACACCGGCTTCATCGACTGGCTCAAGACTCAGCTCGCCAGCGGCAAACATGAGCCGCAGCGCGTCTGCTTCCAGGTCACCGAGAGCATCGCCGAGCAATACATGAACGCCGCCGTCGCGCAGCTCGGCGCGCTGAAGAAACTCGGCTTCCGCATCGCCATCGAGCGGTTCGGCGCCGGGCGCGATCCCTACAAGCTGTTCACCGCGGTGCCGCTGGATTTCATCAAGATCGACGGCGCGCTGGTGCAGGACCTGGCGGCCAACGCCGAAACCCAGACCATCGTGAAGAAGCTGGTCGAGCTGGCCGTCAAGATGAAGATCGAAACGATCGCCGAACGCGTCGAAGACGCGAACACCATGGCCGTGTTGTGGCAACTCGGCGTGCAGTTCATCCAGGGTTACTTCGTGAACGCGCCCGAAGAAGTCGTCATGGCCGAAGGCCAGCGGCGCTGAACGCGCAGCGCGTGCGCCGACTCCTCGCCTGCCTGCTGGCATTCACGTCGCTGTGCGCCGCCGCGGCCGACAAACCCGCGGCCGTGCGCGTCGAGCGCAACGTGATCTACGGGATGTACTCCGGCGCGGCACTGCTGCTGGACGTCTACCAGCCGGCGAAGCCCAATGGATTCGGCGTGGTTTTCATCGCCGGCAGCGGCTTCCAGGCCGACCCGTCCTATGGCGCGCGGCCGATCAAGGAAACGCAGATCGAGCTGTGGGGACCACCGCTGACCTCGGCGGGCTACACCGTGTTCTCGGTGAATCATCGCGGCGCGCCGCGGTTCCACTATCCGGCCGCGCTCGAGGACGTGCAGCGCGCCATACGCTTCGTGCGTGCGCACGCGAAGGCCTACGGCATCGATCCCGCGCGCCTCGGCGGACTCGGCGGTTCCTCGGGCGGCAATCTCATCGGCCTGGCCGCCATGCGTGCCGCTCCGGGCCGCGCCGACGACACCGATGCCGTCGATCGGGAGCCCGCCACCCTGCAGGCCATCGTGCTGCGTGCGGCGGTGAGCGATCTGCGCAACCTGCCGACGGCCGAGGGCGCGAACTTCGTCGTATCGTACATGGAGTCCCCGCCCGGCAACGCCGCGAAGGCCTTGTACGAATCGGCCTCGACGGTGACGCAGGTTGGCCCGAATTCGCCACCCACCCTGCTCATCCACGGCGATGCGGACGCACTCGTCCCGTACGCACAGTCCGTCGCGATGGAGACCGCGCTGCGCGCCGCGGGGGTCGCCACGAAGCTGGTCACGGTGCCCGGGGGCGTACATGGCGCGGATTTCGGCGCCGCCGGCAAGCCTCACCCGGAATGGCCGAACTACTACGCCGAGACCGTCGGCTGGTTCGACAAACACCTGCGCGGAAAATAGACCCGCCGTACCTGTTCAGGTCGCGGCTTTCATGCTGTGATCGCAGCACGCCCCCTTCGGAACCCATGTCATGTCGATCTACGGCCTGCTCACGTTTTGCGCGGTGTATGTGCTGGCGGTTGCCACTCCCGGTCCCGGCATCGCCGCGGTGATCGCGCGTTCGCTGGCGCATGGCTTCAGGGGCGCGCCCGCGTTCGTCGCGGGTTTCATCGTCGGTGATCTGACCTGGTTCGCGATCGCCGCCACCGGCCTCGCGGCATTGGCGCGCACCGCCGAGGCCGTGTTCGTCGTCATCAAGTGGGCGGGTGTCGTCTATCTTCTGTACCTGGCCTGGAAGCTCTGGACCGCGCCGGCCGAACGGGTGGCTGTGGCAGCGGAAGACGACCGCCAGCATGGCTGGCGCGCATTCGTCGCCAGCCTGATGCTGACGCTGGCCAATCCCAAGGCGATCCTGTTCTTTCTCGCGCTGCTGCCCACGGTCGTCGACCTGGGATCGATGAACGCGCTGCGCTTCGTCGAGATCTCGCTGGCGATGGCGATCCTCATGCCCGCCGTGCTGTTCACCTACGTGTTCCTGGCCGCGCGGGCGCGCCAGCTGTTCACCACGCCGAAAGCGGTGCGCCGCCTGAATCGCAGCTCCGGGGTCGCGATGGCAGGAGCAGCCCTGGTGGTGGCGACGCGATCCTAGCGGTGCTGCTACTCGGTCTCGAGTGAATCGACGCTGCGCCAGCCGCGCGGCAGCACCGAGCCACGCTGCGCGCGCTCGCCGCGATAGTCCTTGAGGTCTTTCCACTCGATCGTCATCTTGCGCTCGCCGGAACGCACGATCAGCGACTTGTCCTTGCCGACCACCGTCATTCCCGTCAGGAAGTCCTCGCGGCTGGCGAATCTCTTGGACGGAATGTCGAACAGCTTGTTGCCCTTGCCGCGCGGCAGCTCGGGTACGTCCTTCACCGGGAACACCAGTAGTTTGCCGCCTTCGGAAGTGACCGCGACCAGTGCGTCGTCACCGGGCACCGGGGCCGGCGCCAGCACCAGCGCGCCCTCCGGCAGGTTCAGCAGCGTCTTGCCGGCCTTCTTCTGCGCCCAGGTCTCCTTGAGGCGCACGGTGAAGCCGTAGCCCGCGTCGCTCGCGACCAGCCACAGGTCATCCGGCTCGCCGATCATCACGCCGCGCCACTTGGCGCCATCCGGCGGATCGAGCCGCGACGACAGCGGCTCGCCCAGTCCGCGCGCCGACGGCAGCGAATGCGCCACCAGGCTGTACGCGCGGCCGGTGGAATCCAGGAATACCGCCTGCTGCACGCTGCGGCCCTTGGCGGAATGCTGGTACTCGTCGCCCGACTTGTACTGCAGCGTGCGTGCATCGATCTCGTGGCCCTTGGCGGAGCGCACGAAACCACCCTTCGACAGGACAATGGTCGCCGGTTCGTTGGCGATGAGCTCCGATTCGTCGATGGCCTGCGCAGCTTCGCGCTCCACGATCTTCGTGCGGCGGTCGTCGCCGTATTTCGCGGCGTCGGCCTCGATCTCGCTGGCGATCAGCTTCTTGAGCTTCGCCTTCGACTTCAGCGTCGACTCGAGCTCTGCCTTTTCCTCGGCGAGTTTCTTCTGCTCGTCGCGGATCTTCATTTCCTCGAGCTTGGCGAGATGCCGCAGCTTGGTTTCGAGGATCGCCTCGGCCTGGATGTCGGATAACTTGAAGCGTTTCATGAGGACGGGCTTGGGCTCGTCCTCGCGGCGGATGATGCGGATCACCTCGTCGAGATTGAGGTACGCGGCCAGCAGGCCGTCGAGGATGTGCAGGCGTTTATCAACTTTATCGAGCCGGAACCTGAGCCGGCGCGTGACGGTGTCGGTGCGGAACTTCAGCCACTCGTTCAGCAGGTCGCGCAGGCCCATCACCCGGGGCTTGCCCTCGAGCGTGATCACGTTGAGGTTCACGCGATAGTTGCGCTCGAGATCGGTGGTCGCGAACAGGTGCGCCATGAGCTGTTGCACGTCGGCGCGTTTCTTCGGCTCGATGACGATGCGGATGCGTTCCTCGTGGTCGGACTCGTCGCGGATGTCCTCGACCATGGGCAGCTTCTTCTCGCGCATCTGCGCGGCGATCTGCTCGATGATCTTGTTGCCCGAGACCTGGTACGGCAGCTCGGAGATGACGATCACGTCGTCTTCTTCCTTGTAGACGGCGCGCGCCTTGAAGCTGCCGTTGCCGGTGTTGTAGATGTCCAGCAGATCCGAACGCGGCGAGACGATTTCGCCACCGGTGGGCAGATCCGGGCCCTTCACGTATTTCATCAACGTGCGCGTCATCGCCTCCGGTTCATCCAGCAGGTGGATGCAGGCCTGCGCGACTTCGCGCAGGTTGTGAGGCGGGATGTCGGTGGACATGCCGACGGCGATACCCTGCGTGCCGTTGAGCAGCACGTTGGGAAGGCGTGCCGGCAGGAACGCGGGTTCCTCGAGCGTGCCGTCGAAGTTCGGTTGCCAGTCGACCGTGCCGTCCGAGAGCTCGGAGAGCAGCACTTCCGCGTATCGCGTCAGCTTGCTCTCGGTGTATCGCATGGCCGCGAAGGACTTCGGATCGTCGATGCTGCCCCAGTTGCCCTGCCCGTCCACGATCGGATAACGATACGAGAAGTCCTGCGCCATCAGCACCATGGCTTCGTAGCAGGCCGAGTCGCCGTGCGGATGGAATTTGCCGATCACGTCGCCGACGGTGCGCGCGGATTTCTTGTGCTTCTGCCCGGCGGACAGGCCGAGCTCGCTCATCGCGTAGGTGATGCGCCGCTGCACCGGCTTGAGTCCGTCGCTGAGCGACGGCAACGCGCGATCCAGGATCACGTACATCGAATAGTCGAGGTACGCCTTCTCCGTGAAGGTGCGGAGCGGTTGTTTCTCCACGCCTTCGAAATTCAGTTCATCTTGCACGGTAGTTTGGTCCCGGTGTCAGGGAATGACTTCGGCCAGGTTGCCCTTCTCTTCCAGCCAGTCCTTGCGGTCGGAAGCGCGTTTCTTCGCCAGCAACATGTCCATCAATTGATCGCTGTCGTCCTTGGCGGCGATGGTGAGCTGCACCAGCCGGCGCGTGCGCGGATCCATGGTGGTCTCGCGCAGCTGCGAAGGATTCATCTCGCCCAGACCCTTGAAGCGCGTGACCACGGGCTTGGCCCTGGTTTCCTTGCCGGTCTCGATCTTTTTCAACAACTGGTCGCGTTCGGCTTCATCGAGCGCGTAGTACACGTTCTTGCCCGCGTCGACGCGGAACAGCGGCGGCATGGCCACGTACACGTGGCCGTTGCTCACCAATGGCCGGAAGTGGCGCAGGAACAGCGCGCACAGCAGCGTGGCGATGTGCTGACCGTCCGAGTCCGCGTCCGCGAGGATGCAGATCTTGTGGTAGCGCAGGTTGGAAAGATCGGTCGCGCCCGGGTCGAGCCCGATGGCCACGGAGATGTCATGCACCTCCTGCGACGAATTGATTTCGCCCACCGACACTTCCCAGGTGTTCAGGATCTTGCCGCGCAACGGCATGATGGCCTGGGTCTCGCGATCGCGCGCCTGCTTGGCCGATCCGCCGGCCGAGTCACCCTCGACCAGGAACAGCTCCGAATGTTTCGGATCGTTGTTGGTGCAGTCGGCGAGTTTCCCGGGCAGCGCCGGACCCGCGGTCACACGCTTGCGTTTGACCTGCGATGCAGCCTTGGCGCGCTCCTGCGCGTTTTCGATGGCGAACTGTGCGATGCGCTCGCCGGCATCGGGATGCTGGTTGAGCCACAACGACAGCGAATCGTGCACGAAGCTCTCGGTGAGCGAAGCCGCGTCGCGCGTCGCGAGGCGCTCTTTCATCTGCCCGGCGAACTGCGGTTCCTGGATCTTGATCGACAGGACGAAGGACACCTTGAGGAACACGTCTTCGGCCGTGAGCTTCAGGCCGCGCGGCACGAGATTGCGGAACTCGCAGAACTCGCGCACCGCGCCCGCGACGCCGGAGCGCAGGCCATTCACGTGCGTGCCGCCGTCGGAGGTCGGGATCAGATTCACGTAGCTCTCGCCGATCGCACGCTCCGCATTGGGCGTCCAGGCCAGCGCGTACTCGACCGCGTTGACGCGTTCATTGTCGTTCTTGGCGAAGATGGGTTCGGCCGGCAGCGCGTCTTCCTTGCCGATCTCTTCCTTCAGGTACGCGGCAAGGTCACCCGTGAAGAACCACTCGTCCTTCTCCTTGGTGGCCTCGTTCTCCCAGGTGATCTTGAGCCCGGGACACAACACGGCCTTCGCCTTCAGGACGTGTTTGAGCTGCGGCACCGAGAACTTGTCGGTGTCGAAGAACTTCGGGTCCGGCCAGAAGCGCACCGTCGTACCGGTGTTGCGCTGGCCGACGTTGCCGACCACTTCCAGCTTCGAGGAGACTTTGCCGTCCTTGAAGCTGATGTTGTATTCCTTGCCGTTGCGCTTGATCCAGGTTTCGAGCTGCTTCGACAGCGCGTTGACCACCGAGACGCCCACGCCGTGCAGGCCGCCGGAGACTTCGTAGTTCTTGTCGTTGAATTTTCCGCCGGCGTGCAGCCGCGTGAGAATCAGTTCGACGCCGCTCACCTTCTCCTTGGGATGGATGTCCACCGGCATGCCGCGGCCGTCGTCCGCCACGGACAGGGAGTTGTCCTTGTGCAGGATGACGTTGATTTCTTTCGCGTGACCGGCCAGCGCTTCGTCGACGGAGTTGTCGATGACCTCGTGCGCGAGGTGGTTGGGCCGGGAGGTGTCGGTATACATGCCCGGGCGGCGGCGCACGGGCTCGAGACCGGAGAGGACTTCAATGTCTGATGCGTTGTAGGACATCTCGCTGCAGGCTGTCGCGACGGAATACGCGACCTGTCAGTGCCGCGCGGCGCGGAGTGTAACAGCGTTAAACCTGCTTGAGACCGACAATTCCCGGCCAAAGCCGGCGCAAATCAGAGGAACATTCCGCGCACGCGCCGGCCCATCGGCGTCAGCATGAGACCGAAGATGAGTGCAGTCGCGGCGATGCCATAACCCACGAACTGCTGTGTCGCCTGGCTCAGCTCCACGGAAAGATGCGGCACAGACACCTCGACATCGACGCCGCTCAACATGCGCAATCCGAAATACGCCACGAGGAGTCCCGCGACGATCATGCCGGCGGTGTTGCTGGCGCGCAGCCACGAAGCGGCGGCGCTGGTGCGCGGCGCGCTCTGCGCGGCGGCATGCCGTTCGGCTTCGATTCGCGCCCAGACACCGGCGTCGAAACGGCCATCGAGCCGGGGGGCACGGACCTGGCTGGTCAGCGACCGGTGCAGTCGTGCTTCGATTTCGGCGGATTTCGTTTCGGGTGTGCGATTCATGATTCGGTCTCCGGAAGCTCGCCGGCCAGTGCGGCGAGTTTCTTGCGGCCCCGGTGCAAGAGGGCCTTTACTGTACCCGTCGGCATGGACAACAGCTCGCCAACTTCCTCACAACTCCGGTCCTCGAGATAGAAGAGGACCACCACGCGACGATACGGTTCCGGCAGCTGGGACAGCAGCCTGGTTACGTCATATTCCGCGGCCGTCTGGCCGCTCGCTTCGGACCCCGGTTGCGGCACGCCGAACAGCGCAGGTTCGCCGTCATCGTCCGCGACGTCGACGAAATCCTCGAGCGGTACGATCCGGCGCTCCTTCGCCACCGCGGTCAGGCAGGTGTTGCGCGCAATCGTATAGAGCCAGGTGGAAAGCGCCGCCCGGCCGTCGAATTTGGGCAGCGCCTGCCAGACTTTCACGAACGTCGTCTGTGCCAGGTCCTCCGCGAGTGCCGGGTCGCGAACGATGGACACGGCCAGGTGCATGACCTTCTGGCGATACCGGTCCATCAGCCCCTCGAGCACGGCATGACGATTGCCCGCCCGGAGGGCCGCGACCAGGTCCGCGTCCCGCTCCATGGCGGCAGTCGGAACTGGCGCCTGGGCGCTCGAATTCATGCGTATGGCTGCCTGCACCTGCTTGATACTGCGCAGGCGTATAGCGGGTTGCGCTCATGGGCCGCAATGGGGACCTGCAACCGGATTGGCCCCCGGGGGGTATCAAGGGCGTCCTTCAACCGCTTTCGGAGTAACTGATCATGGATCCTGGAGTCATCGCCGTATTCATTCCCATCACGGCCATCATCATGGGCATCGGCATCGGAATGCAGGCCCTCTGGAACGAGCACAAGCGCAAGGCCCAGATTCTCGAACAGAACCATCGGGAACGGATGCACGCCATCGAAAAGGGCATCGAACTGCCGCCCCTGCCGGCGCACCTCGTGGGGTCGGGTACGGCCGCCACCCCGCCCTCGGCCGCCAAGTCGCTGCGCAACGGCATCATGCTGACGCTGATCGGCGTGCTGCTGTTCATTGGCATCGTGGCGGCCGGCGGCGACAAGGGCGCGTTGTTCGGACTGCTGCCGGCCTGCGTCGGCATCGCGAACCTGGTGTACGCCGCGGTCCAGTGGAAACAGGAAAAGGAAGCCCGCGGCGCCAAGTGAGGCCCGCCGCGCCTACTCCAGGTCGGTGAGCAGCGCGCGCCGCACGTTCTCCGGCAACGCCGCGAGCCCGTGTCGGTAGTTAGGATGATCGATGCCGGCGGCCAGCGCGCCGCCGGCCCGCAGGGCGGCGACCATCGGCTCGCTGAGCTCGAAGCGCAGGAAATGCACCGCCGAGGTCTTGACCTCGTTCTCGCGCTCCAGGTCTTCGTCCGCGATCGCAAACAGCCGGTCGAAGCCCGCCACCTGGACCCAGCAACGGTCCTCGACGCCCCGCAGCCGTTCGAGCTGGACGCGGCGAATTTCCGAATCCGAGAATTCGATGAGGAACGTCACCTTCCAGTTGCGGCCATCCGGGATCAGCGGGTTGTAGGCCGCGAGCTCCTCGGCGATGCCTTCGGCTTCGAAGATGCGCTCGGTGCGCAGCATCTCCTGGACCTGGTACTGCACCGTCAGGCGATCCTCGAACAGCCACATGGTGTTGGGACCGATACTCAGCTGGCGGTTTTTCTTGTGTGCCATGACGCGCGCGCGAAATTCCGGGCGCTCGCGTGAATAACGCTCCAGGGACAACAGATCCGATTCGACCAGTTTTTGCATTACCGCACTCATATTCCATAGGCCTTGCGCACCAGCGTCATCGGGTGCTCGGGTTCGCGAACCTCGCCCGTCGCTCCATCCCCCGCGCCGGCGGGCGATAGTCCACTTTGAATCTGGTGGCCGGCCATCGGGCAATCGCTGGAATAGTGGTCGGCGCCGGACTGCTGCACCTTGTTCATCACGGGCCGCCCGATTTTCACCGACGCGGCACGGAACTCCTTCTTCACCGCGTAGGTGCCGTTGTGGCCCGAGCAACGCTCGATGACCTCGACCGTGGTGCCCGGCACCAGCCTGAGCACGTCACGAGTCTTGAGCCCGATGTTCTGCACGCGCTGGTGGCAGGGCACGTGGTAGCTGATCCTGCCCAGCGTCTGCTTGAAATCGGTCCGCAGGAGGCCAGCCTTGTGCCGCAGCATCAGGTACTCGAAGGGATCGAAGATATGCTGCCGGACAGCCTGCACGCCGGCGTCCTCGGGAAACATCAGCGGCAACTCCTGTTTGAACATCAGCACGCAGGAAGGAATCGGCGCGACGATGTCGTACCCGTCGTCGACGAGTTGCCGGAGCTGTGGGACGTTGAAGTTCTTGTACTTCTCGACCGTCTCGAGATCCCCCAGCTCGAGCTTCGGCATCCCGCAGCACTTCTCCCTGCCGACCACCTTCACTTCGATGCCGTTGTGCATGAACACGGCGGCGAGATCCTCGGGCATGTGCGGCTCATTGCGATCGCCATAACAGGTCACGAACAGCGCGACCTTGCCGCGGGTCTCCTCGGTGGCCCTGACCTCGGCGACCGGACCCGCGACCGCGCGCGCCCGCTTCGAGCCGCTCGTGGAATGGAATTTCGGGATGGGAGCGGTGGCGTCGACACCCAGCGTCGCCTCGAGGAGCTTGCGGCCGGCCCGGGTGCCATTGACCGCATTCACGATCTCGGCCACCACCGGGATGCCGGCGAAGCTGCCGAGGCCGCGCGTATTGGACAGTAGTTTGTCGCGGAAACTGTGCTCACCCTTTTTGTGCTGCACGTGTTTGCCGCGCAACATCAGGTGCGGGAAGTCGATGTTCCAGGGATGCGGCGGCACGTAGGGACACTTGGTCATGAAACACATGTCACAGAGGTAACAGTGATCGACCACGTCCCAGTAGACCTTCTTGTCGACGCCATCGAGTTCCAGCGTTTCGCCGGCGTCGATCGCGTCGAACAAGGTCGGGAACGAATTGCACAGGCTGAAGCAGCGCCGGCAGCCGTGACAGATGTCGAAGACGCGCTCGAGTTCTTTCTCGAGCGCGGCCTCGTCGGTGAACTCCGGCTTGCGCCAGTCGAGGGGATGCCGCGAGGGCGCCTGCAGGCTGCCCTCGCGGATGCCGGTATCCGATGAACTCACGGGGCGATCAGATCGCGTCGAGGGCCTTCTGGAAGCGATTGGCGTGCGAGCGCTCTGCCTTGGCCAGCGTCTCGAACCAGTCGGCGATTTCCGAGAATCCTTCCTCGCGCGCCTGCTTGGCCATGCCCGGATACATGTCGCTGTATTCGTGCGTTTCCCCGGCGATGGCCGCCTTGAGATTCGCCCTGGTCTCGCCGATGGGCAGGCCGGTGGCCGGATCGCCGACGGCTTCGAGGTACTCGAGGTGGCCATGGGCGTGGCCGGTCTCACCCTCGGCAGTCGAACGGAACACCGTGGAAACGTCGTTGTAACCCTCGACGTCGGCCTTGGCTGCGAAATACAGGTAACGACGATTCGCCTGCGACTCGCCGGCGAACGCATCCTTCAGATTCTTCTCGGTCTTGCTGCCTTTGAGGTTCACGGCTCGACTCCTTCTTCAATAAGAATGGCTCTCAATTAGACTTGGTCTAAGTGTGGCGCGCACTCTACGGCCGCCCCCTCGCAGGCGTCAATCGCCGGCATCTATCGTTTAAAGTCGCGCGCGTGAAATCCAAACCCCAGAAATCAGAGCAGTCGGACAAACCGCCCGATTTCGAGCGAGCGCTGAGCGAGCTCGAAGAGCTCGTGGCGAAACTCGAACAGGGTGACGTGCCCCTCGAAGACGCGCTCAAGACATTCGAACGCGGTGTCACGCTCACGCGCCAGTGCCAGAGCGCATTACGCGCCGCGCAACAGAAAGTCGAGATTCTCCTGGCGCGCAACGGCGAAGAATCCATCGAGTCCTTTTCCGACGACGATGAAGACATCGATGACGACGACGAGCGCTGAGGCCCTGCGGTCCGCGCTGCCGGGTTTCCTCACTTCGCGAGTTCCCCTTTACCAGCGGCGCATCGAGGACGTGCTCGCGCGCGCCCTCGTTGTCGACGGCGGCGCCACGGCTCGCCTGCTCGAGGCCATGCGTTACAGCACGCTCGCGGGTGGCAAACGCGTCCGCCCCGTGCTCGTGTACACCACCGGCGAAGCGCTCGGTGCGCCACTCGAGCTGCTCGATGCTGCCGCCTGCGCGGTGGAGCTGATCCACGTGTACAGCCTGGTGCACGACGACCTGCCGGCCATGGACGACGACGACCTGCGGCGCGGACGCCCGACCTGTCATCGCGCCTTCGATGAAGCCACGGCTATCCTCACCGGCGACGCATTGCAGGCACGCGCCTTCGAGGTGCTCGCGCAGGCGCCGGCCGGAATCCCCGCGAGTGCGCGCATCGAGATGTTGCGCGTGCTGGCCAATGCCATCGGCACACGCGGCATGGCGGGCGGCCAGGCCATCGATCTCGAAGCCGTAAAACAAACCCTGAACGAAGCGCAGCTGGAACGTATGCATCGGCAGAAAACCGGCGCGCTCATCCAGGCCAGCGTCATGCTGGGCGCTATTTCGGCGGGCGCCGCGGATGCTGCGCAACACGCCGCGCTCGAAAGTTTTGGTGCGGAGATCGGCCTGGCGTTCCAGATCCAGGACGACATTCTCGACGTGGAAGGAAATACCGATTTGCTCGGCAAGCGGGCGGGAGCCGACGCGGATCTCGTCAAGCCGACATATCCTTCCGTGCTCGGGCTGGAAACGGCGCGCGCCCGAGCGCACGCCTGTCGCGACCGCGCCATTGCCGCCCTGGCCCCCTGGAATGAACGTTTCGCGCACCTGCGCGAGTTCGCGGATTTCCTGGTTGCGCGCGCCAGCTGACCGGCCGGCGCAGCCCGTGCGCGTGTAAACTCTGCCCCGCAATGCCCATCGGCCTCGACGACTTTCCGCTGCTTCGTTCGATCAACCTGCCCGCCGACCTGCGCGCGCAGCCAGAGAATCGACTGGGCGAAATCTGCGCAGAGTTGCGCGAATTCCTGATTCGCAGCGTCGCCACGCGCGGCGGCCATTTCGCGGCCGGCCTCGGGACGGTCGAGCTCACCGTGGCGCTGCACTACGTATTCAACACCCCGGATGACCGGCTCGTCTGGGACGTCGGCCACCAGGCCTATCCGCACAAGGTGCTCACCGGCCGCCGCGACCGGCTCGACACCATCAAGCAGGGCGGCGGCCTGGCGCCCTTCCCCGCACGGTCCGAGAGCGAATTCGACACTTTCGGCGTGGGTCACTCGAGCACGTCGATCAGCGCGGCGCTCGGCATGGCGGTGGGTGCGGAGCTGAATCACGAGGCGCGCAAGGTGGTCGCGGTCATCGGCGACGGCGCGATCACCGCGGGCATGGCCTGGGAGGCGCTGCTCAACGCCGGCGCCCGCAAGACCAACCTGCTCGTGGTCCTGAACGACAACGACATGTCGATCTCCGAGAACGTCGGCGCCCTGTCGAACTACTTCGCCAAGGTGCTCTCGGGCCGGATGTATTCGACGCTGCGTTCCGGCGGCAAGAAAATCCTGCGGCAGATGCCGACGATGTGGGAGCTGGCCCGCCGCTCCGAGGAAATGATGAAGGGCATGGTGTTGCCCGGCACGATCTTCGAAGAGCTCGGTTTCAACTACATCGGGCCCATGGACGGCCACGACATCAAGGAGCTGGTGGTCACGCTGCGCAACATGCGCAATCTCGGCGGCCCGCAGCTGCTGCACGTGGTCACGCGCAAGGGCAAGGGTTACGACCCGGCGGAGAAGGATCCGATCAAGTGGCACGGCCCGGGTCCGTTCGATCCGAAGAGCGGCACCATCTTCAAGGAAAAGGCCACCGGCCCCAGCTATTCGCAGGTCTTCGGCCAGTGGTTGTGCGACATGGCGGCGCGCGACCCGCGGATCGTGGGCATCACCCCGGCCATGCGCGAGGGCTCGGGGCTGGTCGAATATTCGAAGAAATTCCCGCAGCGTTACTTCGACGTGGCGATTGCCGAACAGCATGCCGTGACGTTCGCGGCCGGCCTGGCCTGCGAGGGCCTGAAGCCCGTGGTGGCTATCTACTCGACCTTCCTGCAGCGCGCCTACGACCAGCTGATCCACGACGTGGCGCTGCAGAATCTGCCGGTGGTTTTCGCGCTCGATCGCGCGGGCCTGGTCGGCGGCGACGGCGCCACCCACCAGGGGTCGTACGATCATTCCTTCCTGCGTTGCATCCCGAATCTCACCGTGATGGCGCCGGCCGACGAGAACGAATGCCGGCAGATGCTGTACACCGCGACCACCCTCGAAGGTCCGAGTGCGGTGCGCTATCCGCGCGGCCAGGGACCGGGCGTCGCGCCGGTCGAAGAGATGAGCCCCATTCCGGTCGGCAAGGGACAGATTCGCCGCATGGGCACCAGCGGCCTGCTGATCCTCGCGTTCGGCGCGCTGGTGAAATCCGCGGAGGTCATCGGCGAGCGGCTGGACGCCACCGTGGTCAACATGCGCTTCGTCAAACCCCTCGACGAGGAGCTGGTGATCCGGCTCACCGCGACGCACACGGCGCTGGTGACCATCGAGGAGAACGCCGTCGCCGGCGGCGCCGGCTCGGCGGTGATCGAACTGCTCGCCAATTGCGCGCACACCCTGCCGACGCTGACGCTCGGCATCCCGGATCGCTTCGTCGAGCATGGCTCGCGCGAGGATTGTCTCAAGGCCGCGGAACTCGATCCGGCCAGTCTCGAATCCGCGATCCGTCGCTTCCGGGAGCATGTTCCTGCGCTCAAAGCTGTCGCCAGCGGGACATAAAACGCGCAATTCAGCGTAATCCCCCGCCGATTCGCGCACTTAGCCCCAATGAGGGGTTGAACCGCGCGCGAAAGCCCGCAAACTGTGCGGGCATCCGTCAACCAGGCAACCCAATGAAATCGTCCGCCGCACCCCAGGCGCGTGTCGTCAACGTCGAAGACGTGCAGAGCCGCGCCGATACCCGCCAGATCCCGATCAACCAGGTCGGCATCCGCGACATCAATCACCCGGTGCGCGTGAAGGATCGCTCGGAAGGCGAGCAGCACACGGTCGCGAACTTCAACATGTACGTGAACCTGCCCCACAACTTCAAGGGCACACACATGTCGCGCTTCGTGGAGATCCTGCATCGCGAACGCGAGATCTCGGTGGAATCCTTCGGCAGCCTGCTGGCGGAAATGACCGAGCGGCTCGAGGCCGACACCGGCCACATCGAGATGTCGTTCCCGTATTTCGTCATGAAGAAGGCGCCGGTCTCGGGCGTCGAGAGTTACATGGACTACCGGGCCACGCTCACGGGCGAGCGTCGCGACGGCGAGACCTGCATGTGGGTCAAGGTGGTCGTGCCGGTCACGAGCCTGTGCCCCTGCTCGAAGAAGATCTCCGAGCGCGGCGCGCACAACCAGCGCTCGCACGTCACCATCTCGGCGAAGCTGCGCGAGCACATGTGGATCGAAGAGCTCATCGAGATCGCCGAGAGTGAAGCCTCGTGCGAGCTGTACGGCATCCTCAAGCGGCCCGACGAGAAATACGTCACCGAGCGCGCCTACGACAATCCGAAGTTCGTCGAAGACATGGTGCGCGACGTCGCGGTCCGGCTCAACGTTGAGCCGCGCGTCGCGGCCTACGTGGTCGAGTCCGAGAACTTCGAGTCGATCCACAACCACTCGGCCTACGCGCTCATCGAGCGTGACAAGGACGCGGACGGCAACGCGGCCTAGTTAGCTTCGCGCCGCACCATTCGCGGTGCGACGCGCGTCACATTTTCCACCTCGTACGCGGTCCGGACGCGACGGCCCGAGAAGTGCGTCCGGCCGCCGCCGGGCGTATCCGTTCGAATGTCTGCCGCTTGGCGGAATGTATCGGTTGGCGCCGGGTTTCAGGGAGCGAAGTGGCGCGCACGGCTGAAAAATCGCGGATCTTTTCGCTGCGGGCGGCCCTGGCCACCTCGTGTGTCGTGCTGTCCGCACTGCTGGCAACTCCCGCGCCGGCCGCATCGCTGGTGGTCACCGTACTCAAGCGCGACGGGCAACCGCTGCCGGGCGCCATCGTCACGGCCGAACCCGAGAACGCCGCTGCGGAACCGGCCGCGCCGGTCAGGGCCATCATGGACCAGGTGAATCTCGCCTTCGTCCCCGACGTGCTCGTGATCCCGGTGCATTCCACCGTGCAGTTCCCCAACAGCGATGCCGTCAGCCACCAGGTGTATTCGTTCTCGAGCGCACGCCGCTTCCAGCTGCCGCTATATCGCGGCAAGCCCTATCCACCGGTGCAGTTCGATCAGCCGGGTGTCATCACGCTCGGCTGCAACATCCACGACAACATGCTGGCCTACATCGTGGTCACCGCGGCGCCGCGCTTCGGACGCAGCGACCAGGCCGGCTCCTGGACCGCCACCGAGTTATCCACCGGCCGCTATCGCGTGCGCATCTGGCATCCATTGCTCAACGAACCGGCCGAAGTGCAGCAGGTCGTCGACGCCAGCGCGGAACGCAACAGCGTGGAACTGCGCCTGACGAAGTCGCTGCGCCCCGCCCCCCTCGGCAGTCGGCCACACTCATGGGATTACTGAGCCACACGGAATCTTGGTTCACGCGGCTGTGCCGCATCGCGTCGCTGTGCCTGCTGGGCGTCGCCGGCCGCGCCCAGGGGGCCGACTGGGAGCTGGCGCTCGATCTGCGCGGGATCAGCTCCGATGGCCGCACCTCTTTCCTGGACAACGGCCAGGGCAAGTTGCGCTTCGACGCGGATGATGAAGGCATCCAGCTCGGACGCCTGCGCGCCGCATGGACTCAGCCCCTCGGCGAGGTCGTGTCGGCGCACGTCGAGGCGACGACCTGGGACGACGACGACAAGAATCCCATCGACCTCACCGAGGCCTAT
>Ga0068861_100000505_pt1 | contig 22745 bp, 18 predicted proteins | sample KBSSwiS42_FD_66593 | JGI IMG/M metagenome (GOLD analysis project Ga0068861, IMG submission 66593) | Switchgrass rhizosphere microbial communities from Kellogg Biological Station, Michigan, USA - KBS Switchgrass S4-2 | ecosystem: Host-associated > Plants > Roots > Rhizosphere > Soil ...
CCCGACAATCTGCTTGAAAATGACTTTCACACGTTCACCCACAACCGAGCCTCGAGATGGATATAGCAAAGAGTTCGCAAACCACCCTCGGGCTATAATTTTACCGTCGGCTTCACACCGCTCCGCCAAATGCACGCTGAACGAGCCAAATCCGAATACTGCTCGAACTGAAACACTGCTCGAACTGAAAACGGAGCATCAGATGTCGCAAACGGGCACCCCGCTCCGAGCTCCGTTTCCGGTCTGTTCTCGGGTCTGCAGGCAGAGCTGTCGTTTCACGATGCAACATTTGGAGCTGTCAATTTTGAGACGCAAAATCGCTTCGGGGCGTCCCTTGTCTCGGCGCTCTGGCGCCCCGAGCACATGCGACGCTCCCACCGACGGCGAAAAACGGTAGCAGAGACCTTGCGCCGCGTCTATCGCCAGACTAGGTGCGCTTCAGCTTTGTCTTTGTCTCGCGCTGCAGGTGACGGCACAGCGCGGCAATCTTCGGCGAAAGGCAAAAGCACAGATCGATTTTCCCGGCTGCCGTCATGCAGTTTGCGAGGTGCCGCAGGGCAACATGCAGGGGGCGCTGGTCGCGGGCTGGTTCTGCCAGTTTAACGCAGCTGCGTGGAGCAACCAAACTGCAGGTTCAAGCTGCCCTGTGAGCTCCGCACCCTCTCACAAGTGCTCCCACACAATACGATTTGTGAACCGTTCTCGGAGTACTGCCAGCCCTCGCTGCAAGAACCCTTGGGACTTTGCCCCACCAACTCCACCGGGCCGTCAGGCGGCGTGAACAGCAGATTTACCTTGGCGGGGTCGAGCACGGAGCCCAGTGGCGGAGCAGGAATGTCGTAGCTGCAGCTCAACGCCAGTCCCGAGATGGCCTCCAGCGCCGCGTCGAGCCCGCTGGCGAGATCGGTCTCGCGGGTCATGTCGAAGTGGCAAAAATCGGGTCCGGTATGCGAGCAGGGCGCGTGCGCGGTTCCGCCTGCTTCGGCCATGCGAGACAAGCTCTCGCGAGCCCCTTCGCTGCCCGGTGACCCGATCACGAAGGTACGAACACCGCTCGCGACGGCCTTGGCGGCTTCGCCGACGAGCGGCGTCGCGTCGACCGCTTGGTCGTCGCCTTGCCGACCCGAAATATCGCAACCCAGACTGTAGGTTGGAATTCCGTCGGTGATGAGCACGAGGAAGCGCGGCCCGATGGCAGTGCTGCGGTCCAGCTCGGCTACTGCATAGGCGTAGGCGTCGTGGGTCGGCGTTCCACCGTCTGGGTTCTGATTGGCGAACGCCTGTCGGATGTGCTGACGCTGCTGGCCCGCGTCGAGCTGCGCGAGCGGCACGGCCGTTCGCCGATCGAAGCAGGGCATCGCGGTGTTGCCGGGCACGTTCGGGTAGAACACCACGCCCACGGAGGTATCGCCCGGCATGCCATCGACCGCGCTCAGCAGCGCGCGACGTGTCTGCACCCACTTCGAGCCACGCCCTGGAGCGTCCTGATTCATGGAGCCACTGGTGTCGACCAACAGCTGCAGCACCGAGGGTGCGGCTTCGGTTCCGGCGGTCTGACCCACACAGGCCTGGCCGTCGAAGCCCACGATCCTGGCAGTGCCCTCCGGCCCATCCTCGAAGACGGGGCCGTTGGCGCCCAACGGGGCCCCCTCGACCTGGACGTCGGCCTTGCTCGCAGAAGAGCAGCCTCCGAGAACGTTCACGCACAGCGCGAGCAGGAGCGGACGCGACACCACCAAAATGGCCTTGCTGTTCATCAGGCTCCTTCCGCATCGATCGCTCGAGGCGCGCGCCGATAGCGCCGATGCTGATGCCTCCGCACGAGGCAACGAGGCACTTGACGGCACCGCCGAGAGCGCCGCGGACTCTAGCGACTGTAAAAACGCGAAGTCAACTCGCGAAGAGACCACTGCCCGGTCCTGAACGTGCACGAACTGTTGCGGAAGTAGTGTGCCGCGAAAGAGGTGCTCCTGCTGCGCCGCATGGTCAGAGCTGAATTCAAGCTGAACGCGGTTCGCCAGGCGTCGCGCAGTTGCGAGCCTGCAGAAACGCCTCAACCAGCATCCAGTGCAGTGCGTGGCCAAGTGGCGTCCGCAGATGACCGGCACGGGCAGGTCGGAAACTCGTCGCGCACGTGTCGATTGAGTGAACCTCTGCCTCTGCCTCTGCGAGCTCTGCTGCGGCAAAAGGACGCGCGCTGTTCCCCAGTGCGCGGATAATTTCCGCAGCCGCCGCTGTCGTCGGCAGATGGTCGCCGACCAGCCAGATTGCAGTGGCTGCGCTCGCTTGCTGTGTCGTTGCCAATTCTCCTTGCTCCCTACGGCATCTCTGGTGCTCGTCGACCCAACGTGCGCCTGGCGCGTGCTGTGTGCTCCGCCCCGGCATGACGATTGCTGAAGGCGCCGTGGAGGACCTCATGACAAGACAATTAGACAAGAATATTGCAAAAATCTCGCCCATCGGCTTCTGGAGCTTCGGTGTCAGCGCGTGCCTGGCTCTCGCTTGCGGAAATTCTGATGACGGAAAGTCGGACTCGACCGGCACGAACATCACGCCCACACCGACCGATGTGAGCCCGCCGCCGCAAGAGACGTGCGCGGACAACCCGTTGCTCGCGGGGTGTCCCACCGCGGTCAGCACACCGGCGCCGGGCACGGCTGGGACAAAGCCGACGCCGGCCACCCCCAACGCGAACGACCCCGCCGCGCTCGCCAAGGCCGCTGCGGAGAACGTGCTCGCATCCAACTGCGGCCAGTGCCACGGCCCGGCGCTCACGGAGCAACAAGCACAGGCGGGCATGAACTACATCAACGACATCGACAAGCTGGTCTCGACCGGCAAGATCGTTCCGCTCGACAGCGCCGGCTCGCGCATCATTCAGCGCATGGTCAAGGGCGAGATGCCACCGATCAACTCGGGCTTGCCGCGGGTGACCGAAGCGGACATCAGCACGGTGGCTCAGTACATCGACAACCCGCGCTTCTGGCCGGACCAGACGCCGGTGAGCGACTGCCAGGACAAGGGCCAGCTGACTGACTTCGATCAGCTGTTCCAGACGGTGAACCTCGATCTGCGCAGGGCGGACAGCAAGGACCGACCTTTCTATCGCTACATCTCGCTCAGCAATCGCTTCACGGCCGGCGTGTGCGCCGATGCGCTCGACAAGGATCGCGACGGCCTGACCAAGATGATGAACATGCTCTCCGTCAGGGCGGCCGTGGGCGACGTCCAGCCGATCGATCAGGATCAGACCATCTACCGCATCGATCTGCGCGACTTCGACTGGGACCGCGCCGTCACGGTGGAGAACCAAAACTTCGCCGACGTCTGGGAGGCGATCGCGGCCAACAACCCGTACGCGGTCGAATTTGTCGGTGACGACGCCGACGACGCCAAGGCGGACGCACTGACGGCGTTCCCGGTCATGTTTGCTGATTCAATGCTGGACGTGGCGACCATCGGCAACCTGTACTACGGCATCCTCGGCATCGATATCAACCAACCGCTCGGCGACTTCATCTCCAACACGCTCGGCATCGACGTGCAGCAAGACATCATCGATGAGGAGGCGATCCGCGCCGGCACGACCAAGTCGCGCATCTCGCGCCAGGACCGCCTGGTCGAGCGCCACGACATTCAGGTGCGCAACGGCGCTTTCTGGCAGAGCTTTGACTTCGAGGCGAACAACGCCAACCAGAGCATCTTCCAGGATCCGTTCGGCTTCGTGGCAGGCGGCTCGGAGGCGATCTTCACGCTGCCGAACGGCATGCTCGGCTTCATCATCGCGGACGGCAACGACCAGATCGTCGAGGACTCGGACATCCTGCTGGACACCAACCAGAACAACTTCCGAGCCGTCACCTCGGTCTCGTGCTCCAACTGCCACGCGAGCGGCTTCATTCCAGTGGTGGACGAGGTGGCACCGGTGGCCCTGGCCAACGCCCGCGACATCGGCCTCAACAGCGATGAGGTCGAGCAACTGAAGGCCATCTACGTCTCGCCGGACGCGTTCGCACGCCAGACGCAGGAAGACTCGCAGGGCTTTTATCAGCAGGCGCTGCAGCGCGCGAACCTGCCGATACAGGGTGCGGATCCCGTGTCGAGCGTGTTCTTGCGCTTCGATCAGGACATGCAACTGGCAGACGCGGCGGGAGACCTGGGCCTGACACCGGATGACCTGCTCGAAAACCTCGATCTGCTCGATCCCGTGCTCTCCGTCCTGAAGAAGGGCACGCTGGACCGCGACGACTTCACGCAGCTGTACGTCGCGAGCCTGTGCACGCTGTCGGGGCCACTGGAGAACCAGCCCGCCGCGGCAGTGTGCGACGCGGCCCTGGCGGCCATCGGCCAGTGAGCATCGGACAGTAGCAGAACAACTGCTGTCGATTGACAGCGCAACACGTGCGCCAGGTCCTAAATCGGCGCAGGCCCGGAGAGAACCACAGAGCTCTCCGGGCCGATTTAATTTTGTCGCTTTCGCGACGGGGCTCGACCGAGCGCGAGGGTCGGGCGAGGGGCTTTGCGACGCACTGCGTGGCCCAGAGCCCGCTCTTCAACCCCCGGCGTACCGACGCTCTTCGCCGCGCTCAGCGGAAGTGATGGTAGAGCGGCAAGTCCGCGGCCGAAGGGAAGAATGCCATGCGGTTGGCGTTGCCCATGCCCGGGCTCGTGATGATGGTCGCGGGCACCGTGGGTGAGCCGATGCTGGAGTTGATCGCGAGCTGCTCCGGCGACAGACGACCGAAGCGATTTTCGTTGAGCGCCAGCCACAGGCCGCCGCTCTCGTCGAAGGCGGGCCGCTCGAGCAGGGCCGTGACACCGAGCGCGACGGTCCTGTCGGATACGACCGTGCGCAGACCGCTCTGCGCCTGATCGGCGTTGGCCACGCGCGCCAGCAGGTTGGACCCGAAGTCGATGGCCCACAGCCCACCAGTCACGTCGAAGGCGAGATTGCTCGCCTGCAAATCGAGCGTGTCCGCGTGATCGCGCAGCAGGATCGCCAGATCGGGCGGCTGATCGCTGCCCGCTGCGAGGCGTTCCACATCGAAGCGGAAGATCTTGCCATCATTGGTGAGCCACAGATTGCCGCTGTAGTCGAAGGCCACGTCACCGTTGTCGCTCAGGTTGGTGATGGCCACCGCCGGCGTCACCGTGCCGGATGCGGACAGATCGTCCGGGCTCAGCTTGGCGACGCGGCCCCCGCACGTGCTCACCCAGAGCGAGCCCTGCAGGTCGAAGGCAAAGGCGCGCAACGCCGGCAGGCACGGGATGTCGGCGAGATCGATGCGGCGGTCGGCCTCTTTCTCACCCGACGCCCCCAGCGTACCGCTCGGAAAGCGCATCAGGTGCGGGTCGGCGACGGTGGCGCCCATGGACCACAGGTTGCCACGAGCATCGAAGGTGACGTCCTTGCCCGCTCCGGCCGTCACCGTCACCGACGGATCGGCGCTGCTCGAAGTGCTCAGATTCGCTGCTGCAAAGCCCAGCAACGCACCCGTGCCGTTGGAGTTGTTGGTCCAGAGCCGGTGGCTCGTGGGAACGGCCTGGTAATTGACCTCGATCACGTGGGTGCTGCCGGGCGCCAGGCAAAAGTCTTTCGTGTCGAGCTGGTAGTCGTACAGCGTGCGCACGATGGGGTCGAACGCTGCCACGCGCTCCGCCTGGACTCGGTACGGCCCCGCCACCACCTCGCCGAGCGACAGCGAGGAGGGAATACCCCAGGCCTGAATCGGGCCTCCGACGATCACGTCCGCGTCGACGCCCGCGGGCAAGCCGTTGATCTGGATCTCGACCCGGCCGGAGCCCGAGACCGGGCAGGCGCCGGGGTCCGCCACGCCGCTCGTACCCGCCGCGCCGCTCGTACCCGCCGCGCCGCTCGTACCCGCCGCGCCGCTCGTGCCCGCCGCGCCGCCGGAGTCGCGCTCACGGCTGCCGTCGCCCGCGCAGGCTACGAGACAATAGAATGGCACCAAAGCGACGGCTAACACACGGCACTGCATGAACGTTCTCCTGTAAAGAGAGAGCTCTGTCCCGATCGCGGACGAGCTGCTCCTGCCTCTTTCAGAACGGTCGGGACGCGGCACCCCGAATCACGCGCGCGACAAAAGTGTCTGCGCACCTCGGCCGCCGAGGTCGGTCGCGCTGCTCCAGCACGGCTCCGGGGTGTTCACGGCTGCCCAGATCTGGCAGGGATCTGGCAAGCCTAGCGGGATAGGCTCCGAGGTTTCCCGCTGCCACGCGGCAGCCAGCGCGCCAGCCGCTCGATCTCGCGCGCCGACTCTTCGGCGCTGCGCAGCGCGAAACCGAGCCGCACGTGGGGCTCGGGCTGTGCGTCAAAGGAGAAGCTGCGCGCCGTCCAGATCACCTGGCCCTGCTCGGCGGCGCGCGCTGCCCAGCGATCGACGTCGACGCCGTGGGCGCGCGCCCAGAGCGCCATGCCGCCGGGAGGCGGGGACGCGACCAGCACGCCGGGCAGGTAGCGCTCGAGCGAGGCCACGAGCGCGTCCCGCCGGCTCTGGTAGATGCGGCGCATGCGCCGCACGTGGCGCTGCAGCTCGCCCTCCTCGATCAACTCGGCCACGGCGCACTCGGCGACCAGGTCCCCCTGGCGATCGATGCGCTGCCGCTGCTCGACGCAGCGCTCGAGCAGCGCCGCCGGCGCGACGAGGTAGCCGAGGCGCAGCCCCGGAGCGAGAATCTTGGACAGTGTGCCCACGTAGGCGACGACGCCCGCCTCGTCCGCGCTGGCGAGCGGCAGCACCGGGCGGCCCTGGTAGTGGAACTCGTGGTCGTAGTCGTCCTCGATGATGGCAAAGCGCTGGCGGCGCGCCAGCTCGAGCAGGGCCAGGCGCCGTGACGCGCTGAGCGTGGCCGTGGTCGGATACTGATGGTGTGGAGTGACGTAGACGGCGCGCAGCCGGCGGCGCTGCGCGAGCTCTGCCAGGCGATCGACGCACAGGCCTTCGGCGTCGAGCGGCACGGACACGAGCTCGGCACCGCCGGCGGCGAGCGCGCGCCACGCCGGGCGGTAGCCGAGCGCCTCCACCGCCACCACGTCGTTCGGACCGCACAGCACGCGGCTCACGAGCTCGAGGGCCATCTGGCTGCCGCGCGTGACCAGCACGTCGTCCTCGCTCGTGCGCAGAGCGCGCGTGTCGCTCAGCATGCGCGCGAGCGCACGCCGCAGCCGCACGTGTCCGCGAGCGTCGCCGTAGCCGAGCAGATGTACGTCGCGCCCGCGCAGCACGTGCCGGTAGGCGCGCGCCAGCGCCACGCGCGGCGCGAGGCGCAGGTCCGGTGTGCCGTCGCTGAGCAGCTCTCCGGGCCTCTGCTCGCGCTCGTCGGGAACGCTGCGCCGGGCGAGCGGAAATCCCGGTTCGGCCGAGATCCGGCGCGCGCGACTGGCGGGCGCCAGCGCCACCTCCGGCAGCGTCTCGCAGACGCAGGTCTGGCGCGCTCGGTCCGCCTGGATCCAGCCCTCCGCCTGTAGCTCCGCGTAGGCCGTGAGCACCGTGTTGCGGTGTACGCCCAGGCGCTCGGCGAGCGTGCGCGAGCCGGGCAAGCGCTGCCCCGGAACCAGCCGACCACGCCGGATGTCGTGCACCACCGCCTGCACGATTTGCACGTACAAGAGCGCCGACGCACTGCCCCCGCGGCGCGCCGCTGCCGGCGCGCCCAACGTGACCTCCCAGCCGCGCTCGGCGCGCGCTGCCGCCATTTTTACTGGTCTGTCAGAAATCTTCATTCTGGTACTTTATAACGTACCGGAGGGGACCGATGCTAGGCTCATGTCCGCCGCGCAAACTCTGCCCCCACTCCGCGAGACCGATCGTACGCGCCTGCATCGCCGCGCCCAGCGCGGCTCCTTCGATCGGCAACTGGCCTACACGATCCTGGATGAGGGCCTGGTCTGCCACGTCAGCTTCGTGCACGAAGCACAGCCCGTGGTGCTGCCGATGGCTCACGTGCGCGTCGACGACCAGCTGTACCTGCACGGCTCGACCAAGAACCGCATGCTCGGTGTGCTCGCCGACGGGGCGCCCGTCTGTGTCGCGGTCACGCTGATCGACGGGCTGGTGCTGGCCCGATCGCAGTTCCACCACTCGCTGAACTACCGCAGCGTCGTCATCTTCGGAGCAGCGCTGGGCGTCACGGACCTGGAGCACAAGCAGCGTGTGCTCGGCGCCTTGTGCGATCACCTGGCGCCGGGGCGCAGCCTGGAGACGCGCCGCGCGACGCAGCAGGAGCTCGCTGGCACGCTGCTCGTGGCGCTGCCGATCGCCGAGGCGTCGGTCAAGTGCCGCACCGGGGCGCCGATCGACGCCACGGACGATCTGGAGCTACCCCACTGGTCCGGCGTCGTGCCCGTGGAGCTGCGCGTCGGTGTTCCGCAGGCCGACCCCACGCTGCGCGCGGACGTGACGCCGTCTGCCGCCGTGGAGCGGCTGCGCAGCGCCGGTGGTTGGGGGGCGCGCGGGGGCCGCTAGCGCACGGCTGCTCTGAAGTACGGCTACTCTGAAGTACGGTTGCTTCGAGGACCCACCGCTCCTCCGGTACTGCTGCTCCAGAAGCAGTGGATCAGCATGGCTGCTGCACTCACAACGAGCTCGCGCGCTCGAACCTGGGAAACGCGGCGCACAGGCCGCGCCGGCACGCGCCTCGCTCCTGGCATGCCCTTCGCAACAAGGGGTGCGTACGACCAGCGCGCGCTCGTGAACGCGAAGGGCGTCCGTGCGCCAAGGAGCAGTTCAATGAGTGCAGAAACGACAGAACCCGGCCAGAGCCCCGTCAAATTCGCGTATTGGGTCCCCAACGTGAGCGGGGGCCTGGTGATCAGCAAGATCGAACAGCGGACGGACTGGAGCCTCGACTACAACGTCAAGCTGGCGAAGCTCGCCGAGAACAACGGCTTCGAATACGCGCTCAGCCAGGTGCGCTACATGGCCAGCTACGGCGCCGAGTTTCAGCACGAATCGACCACGTTCAGCTTCGCGCTGCTGCTCGCCACGCAGCGGCTCAAGGTGATCGCGGCCATCCATCCCGGCCTCTGGCACCCGGGTGTCCTGGCCAAGCTGGTCGCCACGCAGGATCAGCTGTCCGGTGGTCGCTCGGCCGTGAACGTGGTGAGCGGCTGGTTCAAGGGCGAGTTCACGGCGCTCGGTGAGCCATGGCTGGAGCACGACGAGCGCTACCGCCGCTCGGAGGAGTTCATCCGCGTGCTGCGCGGCAGCTGGACCGAGGACCACTACTCGTTCGCGGGCGATTTCTACCGCATTCACGGCTACAACCTGAAGCCGAAGCCGATCGCCCAGCCGCACCCGGAGATCTTCCAGGGCGGCACGTCCCGTGGCGCACGTGACATGGCGGCGCGCGTGTCCGACTGGTATTTCTGCAACGGCAATACGCTGGAAGCCATCAAGAGTCAGGTGGACGACATCCGGCAGAAAGCCGCTGCCGCAGGCAGGCCGCCGGGTACGCCGCGCATCGGCATGAACGCCTTCATCGTCGCGCGCGACACCGAGGAAGAAGCCAAGAAGGTGCTCGCCGACATCGTCAAATACGCCGACGCAGAGGCCGTGAATGCCTTCGGGGACGCCGTCAAGCAAGCCGGCAAGGCTTCGCCCGAAGGTCAAGGCAACTGGGCCAACTCGAGCTTCGAGGACCTGGTGCAGTACAACGACGGCTTCCGCCCGAACCTGGTGGGAACGCCGGAACAGATCGCGCGGCGCATTCTCGACTACAAGGCGGTCGGCGTCGACCTCGTGCTCGGCGGCTTCCTGCACTACCTCGAAGAAGTGGAGTACTTCGGCCAGCGCGTGCTGCCGCTGGTGCGTGAGCTGGAAGCGGGCAGAGCCCGGGCGGCCTGAGCAACCAGCACCTGGGCGCGCGCAAGGCTGGAGCAGCGGAGCGCGCGCCGAATACCATTGCTGGCGCCCGTGGGCGCGTGCCGTCGGCAACGCACGGGCGCACTCGCCGCGGACCCGAAGGAGCAGGACGGAGGAAGCCTCGCGGAAGGCTCGGAGCCGCGCAGAACCGCGCGGCGCCAGAAAATCCCGCTGTTCGCCCGAGCGTCGAACGCGACTGCGATGTCCGCTCTCAGAAGTACCCGTTCAGCGGTGGCGCCTTGGCGTTGACGAAGAAGTCGCCGATCGCGGTGGCCTTGCCGAACGTGGGGTTGTGCGTGGAAGCGGTGCGAACGTTGCGCCAGTGACGGTCGAGATTGTAGACGGCCTGGGTCGCCGAGGCGCCGCCGACATCGAACAAGCGGCTCGCGGTCGCGTACGCGAACCGGTCGATGGCCACCTTGGCGAGAGCCGATGTAATCTGCGCACGTTCGGCCAGCCCTCTGTCGGGCAAGCCATCTTTGACGGACAGAGCGGCCTGCTCGATCACATCCGCTGCAGCAAGCACGATGGCATCGGCGGCGAACGAGTCGGCCGCGATCTCGCCCACGACTTGCAACACTTGCGGATCGCCCGTAGGCTCCTTGGCTTGTGCGTGGCTGAAGTTGCGCTTGCGCCGGCGCACGAGCGCGACGCTGTCATTCCGGACCGCGCGCAGAATGCCCGCGGCGACGGCCTGCAAGAAGAGCTGCAGGAAGGCATACTGGTAGGTTGGAGGCTGCGGGCCATCCGGATCACCGAACTCCTCGACCTCGTCCTCTGCCACGTAGACGTTGTCGAGGATGGTCGAGCCCGTCCCCGTGAGCCGCTGGCCGAAGCCATCCCAATCGTCTTCGAGCCTCAGGCCCTCGCGGTCGACAGGGATGGTGGCCGCGGCGACGGTGCCTCGCGGGGTCGACGCGAAGATCAACGTGTAGGTCGAATACAGACTCCCCGTGGAGTAATATTTCTTGCCATTGAGCCGGTAGCCTTTACCCGAGGCGTCCGGGGTGAGCGTGGTCTCGAAGTACAAACCCACGGCGCGCTGACTCTGCTCGCTGAAGCCGTTGCCGAAGATATTGCCCTGGTTGACGAGCGCGATATTGCGCGCGCGCAGCGGATCTGTCGGGGGCCGCTGGAGCTGAGCCTCGACAAACCAATAGTGGACGCGCAAGATGTGGGCGACGTTCGAGTCCGCTTCGGCCAGTTGGATCAAGAACTCGAACAATTGGCGAAGCGAGACGCCCGCGCCGCCTTCGGCAACGGGAATTCGCAGCCGGCCGAGCCCAGCGTCAGCGATCTGCCGGATCTGTTCGTGCGGCGCGATCCGCTTGGCTTCGCGCTCCGAGGCCCCCGCGGCGATCTCCTCGAGCAGCGCCTTCAGCGCGGGCGAGCTCGGCTGCAGGATGGCGCCGGCGCCCGTGGCATTGCCATTGCTGGTGCCGATGCGGGGTTTTCCGGCTGGTTTGTCAGGGGTGTAGATGCTCGCGGTCGAGGTAGTCATCATTACCAATTCTGGAGGGTTGCGGTCACTGGGGGGCTTCACTGCAGCGGCCATGCCAGGGGCGTTTTCCGCTTCCCTCCGGCTGAGCCTAGACTGCACGTCTGGATGCTCGCGGTCGATTGCTGCGCCACCCGCAGCAGGTCAGCAGCGCTGCGCGCAGATCAACAACCGCGGTGACCGGCGTCTATTCGTCGACGTATTCGGTACGCAAGCAACGGGCGACGGCGATGGCGCTCAGCAGGGCCAGCAGTGGGCCGAGGTATAGTAGGGCGGGGCCCAGGCCAAAAGCGCTGATCGCTCCGGCCGAGCCGACCACCGCGATCACGGCGCCGATGAGGCTGTGCTCCTAGCGATCCTGCCCGGCGTCGACCTCAGCGCGGGTGAGGACCGCACGCGCCAGCGCCCCCCACATGTAACGCACATAGACGGCGCCGATGGCGAGGCCGATCCGGCGTTGCCGGCGAGCGGCTGGGATTCAGGCGACTGCGCGCCCAGCAGCAGCGCTGTTGCGTCGGTGGCCAGGAAACACCGAGCCGCCGCGCAGCGCGCGCCAGCGCAGGCCCGGCCCCACTCAGCCGGTGCGGCGCGCGCAGCCGGTCTCTGCTCGCTCGCGCGCCTCGAGCTGGGGCTCGCGCAGCGTGTCGAGCCAGGGCCTGATGAGCGCCGCGGCTGCCGCGCCGCACGCGACGTGCTGGATGTATTCGACCTGCACTCCGGCGCGCAGCAGAGCTGCTGCGCCGCCGCCGGCCACGCGCGGATTCGGATCCGCGCAGCCGATGACCACGCGCTGGATGCCGGCGCCGAGCACCGCACCGACGCACGGGGGCGTGCGACCGTGATGGTTGCAGGGCTCGAGCGTCACGTACAGCGTGGCGCCCTGCGCGCGCTCGCCCGCGACGGCGAGCGCCACCACCTCCGCGTGCGGACCGCCCGCGCGCTCGTGGTGCCCTTGCCCCACGACGCGCCCATGCTGCACCACGACGGCGCCGACATGCGGGTTCGGAGCCGGGCTACCCTGCCGCGCCAGGCGTAGCGCGCGGCGCATGAACCCCACGTCTGCGTGCATGGCTACTTTCCCGCGCGCGCTTCCAGGTTCACGCCGTCTGCCGCGCGACTCGACTGCGCCAAGGCGTGCAGCAATGCCGTCGCTGCCTTGTCGAGGGCCGCTTCCGCGTTGCCGTCGAAGATCACGCGCGGGGGCTCGAGGCGCGCCTGCTCGTCGAGCAGCAGCACGCTCGGGATCGCGAGCCCCACGTCGAAGAAGCGGTACAGCTCTTCAAACGCGCGCTGCACGCCCGTGAAGTGGCGCCCGACCCGCGCCGTGGCGATCGCGAGCACGGTGCGTCCGCGCAAGGCCTCCGGCGGAATCAGGTCGAGCAAGAGCTTCAGCCCACCCGAGTAGGTGGCCTTGTACACCGGCGTGGAGAACAAGACAGCAGAAGCCGTCTGGATATCGGCCAGGTACTCTTGCACCGCGGGCGCACTGCTGCGCGCGAACACCAGGTCCGAGGCGTCGAAATCGCCCAGGCCATAGGTCTTGGAACCGATGCCGGCGCTGACCAGGCGCTGATTCAAGGACTCGAGCACGCGGCTGGAGCGCGACTCGGGCTGGGGACTGCCGGCGATCAGAACGACTTGCTTTGACATGCTGAACCTCCCTGACAACTTGCTGAAAGTGAGCGCGATCGGCTCTCAAAAGTGGCCGTTGACGGTCACGTTGAGGCTCTTGTCCACGTCGCTGTCGCCCGCGTCGGAGTGCCGGGTCCAATCGACGTACTCGACGAGCAGGCCGAGGTGCTGCTGCAACTGTACGCCGATGGCGGGCACGTGCATGAGCTCGGTGGTGTCCACGTCGTCGTAGTTGGCGTAACTGAGGTTGTAGCGCAGCGTCACGGGGCCGATGCCGTACTCCGCGCCCGCCAACAAGTACTTGTTGTCTCCCGACGAGAGGCCGGGGGTCGGCGGCGTGCTGCTGGGATCGCCCGGGTACGGGAAATCTGTCACGTGCCGGCCTTTTTGCAGCAGCCCCTCCGCCCACACGCCGAGCCGCTGGTAGCTGAGCTTCACGTCGGCGGCAGCACGCGTGACGCCGTTCTTGCCGCCCGGCAGATCCGCCTCGAAGTGCTCGGCGGAGAGCCCGACCTGCAACTTGCCAGCGCCGAACTCAAAAGACGGCGCGACGCGGCCCACGATGGCGTTGCGACGCCGCGCACCGGGAATGTACAGCGTGTCACGATTGGCGAGTGATACGTTGCTGCCGCCGTCGACGAGGAAGTATTGTGCCGCAAAGTCGACACCGAACGCGCCTGCGACATGCCCTTCGAGCGAGACGCCGTAGTTGGGGTCGAGCTTCAGGCCATCGTACACCTGAATGTTGCCGTAGAACGAGTTGTCCCAGAACAAGCCGAGCAGGTTGTACTCCTTGCCCACCTTGATCGTGACGGGGCCGAGGGTGCCGGAGCCGTAGGCCTCTTGCAGCCAGGCAGGGCCGTCGAAGAAGCTGCGCAGCTTGCTGTCGCGGAAGCGCGGCTCCACGTGCAGGGCAAACTGGTCCCACTTACCGTCGAGCAGCAGGTTCGCGAAGAACACCGAGACGTTGTTCTTCCCGGGGCCCTTCGTGGGCTGGTAGTAGTAGAGGATCAGGCCGCCGCCGATCGTGAAGTTGTCGAGCCAGGGCAGCAAGGTACGCGGCGCTTCGCTCGGAGCAGAATTGCCGGGCGGAGCAGCGCCGTCGGCAGGCGCGATCGGAGCCGCCGCTTCGGCAGTCTCGGGCACCGGCGTCACTTCGGGAGCGGCCACCGCAGCCGCGGGGACGGTAGCCGCCGGGTCCGGAGCCTCGGCGGCAGTCTGAGCGACGGCCACGCCGGAGAGCGTCGCGACAGCCAAGGTCGAGGTCAGAAGCAAGCGAAAGTAAGTCAAACGGTACACGGGTTCCTTCCGAGCAGAGCTCGATCAAGCAGCGCGGGCTGAGCCCGAGCAACACGGTGAGCAAGCTAATCTGATGCGGGTCAGCGACCCGCGAGAGTCACAATGCAGCGGGTCGACGACCCGCGAGAGCACATTGCTGTGGGTCAGCGACCCGCGAGAGTCACTCGAGCTGCCGCGCTGAGCCCGCGCGCTCGCAGCTTGCGCGTGCGCAGCTGGCCCTGGTCCGCCGCGGACTGGCCGAGATAGAAGTTCTGCACGTCCTCTTGCGCCAACAGCTCGCGCGCGCTGCCCGATGCCGCCACGCGACCGTTCTCGAGCACGTAGGCATACTGCGCGTAGCGCAGCGCCAGGCGCGCGTTCTGCTCGGCGATCAGGATGCTCACGCCCTCCGTGCGGTTGAGCTCCGCTACGATTTCGAAGATCTCGTGCACGACCTGCGGCGCGAGGCCGATCGATGGCTCGTCGAGCAGCAGCAGGCACGGCTTCAGCATCAGCGCGCGGCCGATGGCGAGCATTTGCTGCTCACCGCCGGATAGGTACCCGGCGGCACTGCGCACGCGCTCGCGCAGGCGCGGGAAGCGAGCATACACGCGTGCCAGGTCATCGCGCACGCCCTGCCTCCGGCCGCGCCGGCCGAGCGCGCCGGAGAGCAGGTTCTCCTCCACGTTCAGGTGCGGGAAGCAGCGCCGGCCTTCGAGCACCTGCACCAGCCCGGCGCGGGCGAGCTCGGGGGCACCGATGGCGCGCTGATCCTGTCCGCGAAACGTCACGCGGCCTTGCGTCAGCTCGCCGCGCTCGGCGGGCAAGAGACCCGACGCCGCGCGCAGCGTGGTGCTCTTGCCCGCTCCATTGCTGCCGAGCAGCGCCACGATCTGCCCGGGTCGCACCGCCAGCGAAACGCCGCGCAGCGCAGAGATCGAGCCGGAGTACACGACGTGGGCGTCCTCGATGGAGAGGATCGTGGCGGGGCTGGTGCTCATGGGGCTGGGCTCCGTAGCAGGAGGGCGAAACCAGCGAATCAGGAGGGGCTCGCCTCGCGGGCACAATCGCGCGGCGTGATGCCCTTCTCCTTGGCGTACTTGGCCGCGGATTGTTCGATGATCGGCCGGAGCAGCGCGCGATCGGCCGAGATCCAGTCGCTGACCAGCTGCCATTTTTCGCCGTCCCATTGCTGGAGCCGGATCCTCCCGCCACCCTCGTGGTCCTGGCAGGAGAGCTTGATCTGCTGCAGCAGCCCGAGCGCTCCTACCTCTTTCAGGCGCGCGTCGTCGATGTTCAGGTTCTCGAAGCCCCAGCGCACCTGCTCGCCGGTGAGCGGCTTCTGCCCGAACTTGCCCTGCGCCGTGCGCACCGCTTCCACGTTCAGGATGCCGTTGATGACCCCCAGGTTGTAGTACACGCTGCCCACCCGCTTCGCGTCCTGCATGTTGCCCTTGCCCTGCGCGAGCACATGCTTGTCGATCTCCTTCAGCACCGGGAAGTCGCGGCCTGCCGGGTGCGTGGTAATGGAGAGGAAACCCTTGCCCGCGGCGCCCGCCGGGGTCACGTCCTCCTCCGAGTTGCTCCAGATGTTGCCGATGATGTGATCGACAGGGAAGCCGGTCCTCTGCGCCGTCTTCAGCGCCACCGGGTTCATCACACCCCAGCCGCGCAGGATCACCCAGTTCGGCTGGTAGCGCCGGATCTCGAGCCACTGCGACTGCTGCTCGGTGCCGGGGTGCGGAACCTCGATGTGCTTGACCTCGAAGCCGTACTTCTTGGCCAGGATGTCCAGGATCGGGATCGTCTCCTTGCCGTAGGGCGAGCCGTGGTAGAGCGCGACGATCTTCTTGCCCGCCAGCTTCTCCGGCCCGCCTTCACGCGCGGCGATGAAATTGGTGATGGCGGAGACTTCGCTGTAGGGGTTCAGCTGCAGCGGGAAGATGTACGGAAAGACGCTGCCGTCGGTCGAGTCGGTGCGGCCGTGGTTGATGGTGATGATCGGGTTCCTGTCCGCTGTGGCGCGGTCGATCAGAGCGTACGCGATGCCCACGCTGAGCGGGTTGAAGGCGGCCGGCGGCGCGCCGTTGAGCCCCGACTTGAGCCGCTCGTAGCACTCGACCCCGCGCTCGACGACGTACTCCGTCTCGCACTCCGACCAGGTGAGCTTGACGCCGCCCACGCCGCCATCGCGCGTGTTCACCAGCTGCAGGTAGTCGATGAAGCCGCCAAAGAAACCCGTACCGCCGGCGGCGTAGGGCCCCACGCGGTAGCTCTGCAGCGGGAAATATTGCTCGCCGCTGCCGGCGGCCGCGGGTGCCGCGGTCGCTGCACCGAGCTGATTGGGCGCCGCAGCAGCCGTGGCGGCGCTGGCCGACGCGGGCGCGCTCGTGGCTGCGCCGTCCGGGCGAGCCTTGCAGGCCAGCAACGCCGCGACGGTGGCGCCCAGCAATAGTCCTTGTTTCATTCGCGCGAGTTTCACGATTGCCTCCATGCTTTACCAAGTCTCTAGCGAGCCGCAGACGAGCGGGGCCACGCGGCAGCGAGCCGTTGCCGCGTGCTGCCGACCAGGCGCGCCAAGCCCTCCGGCTCCTTGATCAGAAAGAACAGGATCAACGATCCGAACAAGACCTTCTGCGCGTTCTCCATGTTTCCAGGGTCGAGGCTGCCGGAGAACAAGCCGCGCGCCGCCTGATCCAGAAACACAGGCAGAAGCACCAGGAACGCCGCACCCAGGAAGGAGCCGCTCACGCTGCCGAGCCCGCCAATGATGATGATGAACAATACCTGAAAGGAGCGCGTCAGATCGAGCCCGTGCGGCTCCACCGTGCCCAGGTAGCAGAACGCCCACAAGACTCCGGCCACGCCGCAGTAAAAGGAGCTGATCGCGAACGCCAGCAGCTTGGTGCGCAGGATCGGGATGCCCGTCACGCGCGCGGCCGTGTCCATGTCGCGAACCGCCATGAAGCGCCGCCCCGTCTGGCTGCCGAGGAGATTGCGCGCCAGGACCGTCAGCACCAGCACCGTGCCGAGCGTCAGCCAATAGCGCCCGCCGGGCGTGCTGAAGTCGTGGCCCACGATGCGCAGCGGCGGCGCCGTGATCACGCCGGAGGGGTTGTCGTTCGAGAACCAGGGAAACTTGGTGAGCGCCCACTGCACGAAGAACTGCGCGGCGAGCGTCGACACGATCAGGTAGAATCCCTTGATGCGCAGGCTGGGCAGGCCGAACACGACGCCCAAGAGCGCCGCCGTGAGCCCGCCGAGCACGAAGCTCGCGAGCAGCGGCAAGCCGGGCACGCGCAGCTGAAAGTTGTAGGCGGCGAACGCGCCCACCGCCATGAACGCCGCCGACCCGAGCGAGAGCTGGCCGGCGTAACCCGTCAGGATGTTCAAGCCCAGGCCCGCCAGAGCCAGCGTCAGGAACGGGATCAGGATGGCGCTGAACAGGTAGTCGCTGCCGCCGAGCGGCACGACCGCGACCGCCACCAGCAGCAACAGTAGCCACGGTAGCCAGCGCGCCCACTCGCGCGGAGCATCTGCCCGCGGGGCGTCCGCCAGCAGCACGGCATCTTGCGGCAAGGCGCCTTGCGGCAAGGCGTCTTGCGACAAGGCGTCTTGCGACACAACCTCTCCCGGCACGGCTCAGGCTCTCTCCACGGCGGCTTCGCCGAACAAGCCTGTCGGGCGTATCAACAGGAACACCAGTGCCAGCACATAGGGAAACCAGCCCTCGATGCCGCCGTTCAAGAGCGAGCCAATGTACACTTCCGCCAGCTTCTCCGTCGCCCCGACGAGCAGACCGGCCACGATCGTGCCTGGCACCGAGGTGAAGCCGCCGATGATCAGCACCGGCAGGGCCTTCAGCACCACGAGCGAGAGCGAGAACTGCACACCGACCCGCGCGCCCCAGAGCAGGCCCGCGACCAGCGCCACCACCCCGGACACCGCCCACACCAGGCTCCAGACGCGCGGCAGGCGGATGCCGAGCGACAGCGCCGCCACCGGATCGTCGGCCACTGCGCGCAGCGCGATACCGAGCCGCGTGCGCGTGAAGAGCAGGCTGAGCCCGGCGACCATGACTGCCGCGGTGGCGGCGGCAAACAGATCGAACTTGCTGACCAGGACGCCAGCGAGCTCGAGCGGCTCATCGGAGATGCCGAGCTCGAGGCCGTGCACCTGGGCGCCCCAAAGCATCTGCGAGGCCCCTTCGATGATGAAGCTGAGTCCGAGCGTGCCCATGAACAGCGTCATGGGCGAGCGATTCACCAGCAGCCGCAGCACGAAGCGCTCGATCCCCACGCCCAGCGCCAGCATCGCCGCGAGCGTGATCAGCAGCGATAGCCAGGGCCAGACGCCGCGCTCGACCAGGCTCACGTAGGTGAGCGCGGCGAACAGCACCAACGAACCCTGGGCGAAGTTGAACACGCCCGAGGCCTTGAAGATCAGCACAAAGCCGATCGCCACCATCGAGTACATCACGCCGGCGAGCAGGCCGCCGATCAACACTTCCGCGAAGAACTGCATGCTCAGCTCGCCTTCGCTGCGGCTGGTGAGTAGCCGGCCTGTGACCGGGCAATCTCTGGCTTCTCAGCCCCGTGGTCCACGCCCAGGTAGGCGTCGATCACCACCGGGTCGACGCGCACGTCTTCGGGGCGGCCGTCGGCGATCTTGCAGCCGTAGTCGAGCACCACCACATGGTCGGCCAGGTCGAGCACGATGCCGATGTCGTGCTCGATCAGCACCACGGTGGTGCCGACCCGGATATTGACCTCCAGCACCAGCTCCGCCATCTGCTGCCTCTCGCTGGCGCTCATGCCGGCGAAGGGCTCGTCCAGCAAGAGCAGGCGCGGCCGCGCCGCGAGCGCGCGCCCGAGCTCCACCCGCTTCTGCAAGCCGTAGGGCAGCTTGCCCACGACCGCATGCGCGTGCCGAGCGACGCCGATCAGCTCCAGTACTTCTTCTGCTTCGCGCCGTTGCCGCCGGGCATCGCGGCGGGCGCGCGGCAAGCCGAACGCCTGCTCCAGGAACGTGGCGCGCGTCGCCAGCGTTCTGCCGGTGAGCACGTTGTCGAGCACGCTCATGCCCTTGAAGAGCGCGATGTTCTGAAAGGTACGCGCCATGCCCTGGCGCGCGGCCCAGGCTGGATCCACGTGCGGCTGCCGACGCCCGCCGAAGCTGATCACGCCCGTCTGCGGCCGATACACACCGCTCATCACGTTCAAGAGCGAGCTCTTGCCCGCGCCGTTGGGGCCGATCAGGCCACAGATCTCGCCCGGCACCACCGCCAGCCCCACGTCGCTGAGCGCGCGCACTCCCTTGAACGAGAGCGAGATACCCGAGAGCTCGAGCACCGGCTCCAGGCCGAACACGCCCGTGCTGGCAAGCGCGGAGACTCGGCTGTACTCGGGTTTGGCCATGTTCTCTCGGGTCGCGCGCTCAGAGCGAGGCGGCGCGCGTCGCGCTCAGAGCAGCTCGCGAGCTGGAGAGGCCGGGGGAGCCCAGCGACCCGCCCATGTTGCTGCGCGCGGGGCGGGCGAGCTGCGCCGCTTGCCGCGCCGCCTGGGCCACCCGGGTAAGTACGATCTCGGAGCTGACCAACCCCTCGTGAAAGTCGCTGTGCGTGGCGTAGATGCCGACCGGCACGGCGAACGCCTGCAAGAAGGCGAACAGCGGGCGCAGCTGATGCTCGATCACGAGGCAGTGCTTTTCCCCGCCGCCCGTCGCCGCCAGGATCACGGGCACGTCCAGCAGTGCGTCCTGATCGATCAGGTCGAACAGGTGCTTGAAGTGCCCGCTGTAAGAGCCACGGTACACGGGCGTGGCCGCGATCAAGATCTGCGCGCTCTCCACCACACGCAGCGCCCGCTCGGCGCTCTCCGCTAGCTGGTCGCGGGTGAGCGCGCGGCCGAGCTCCGAGCCCACATCGGCCACGTCGACCACGTGCAGATCGAGCTGCGCATGATTCGAGAGGGCCGCCGCGATCTGCTCGGCCAGCTGCAGCGTACGCGAGGGCCGGCTGGCGCTGCCGGACACGATCACCGTCTTCACCAAGGCCATATCGAGCTCCGTGGGCACTGGTGTTGCAGCGAGTGTGCCAACCACTGCGCCCAGGTTTTCCGCCTTCGGCGCGCTCACGCCTGCACGCGCGGCAACAGGAAGTGCTCGAGCAGTGCGTCTCCAGCAGCAGCGCAGGCAGTCTGCGGCTCGCTAGCGCGGCGATAGCCGACCAGATCGGCGATGGTCAGGAAGGGCAGATCATGCGCCTGCGCGAAGCGCTCGAGATCGGCTCCGCGCAACATCGAGCCGTCTTCGGCCATCAGCTCGCACAGCGCGCCCGCGGGCTCGAAGCCGCTGAGGCGCGCCAGATCGACGGCCGCCTCGGTGTGGCCGCGCCGCTCCAGCACGCCTTGCGGCCGCGCGCGCAACGGAAAGACATGCCCGGGGCGCAGGAACGCCTTGGGACCGAGCTTGGGGTCGGCGAGCGCGTTGATGGTGTGCGCGCGGTCTTGTGCCGAGATGCCCGTGCTGGTGCCGCTGGCGGCGTCCACGCTGACCGTGAACTGCGTGCGCTGGGACTCGCTGTTCTCCGGCACCATGGGCGGCAACGCCAGCGACAGGCAGCGCGCGCGCGTGAGCGCCACGCACACGACGCCGCTGGTATGGCGCAGCATGAACGCCAGCTTGGCGGCCGTCATGCTCTCCGCCGCCAGGATCAGATCGCCCTCGTTTTCGCGATCCTGATCGTCGGCGACGACCACGAACTGACCACGGCGCAGCGCCCCGAGCGCCGCCTTGACTCTGAACAATGACATGAGGCTCGTCCTTCAGGAGTAGAAGCTCGGCGTGGGCAGCCGCTCATTGAGAGCGTAGTCGCCGAGCTCGCGAAATTTGTAGTCCACAGGGTCGTGCAGAGTGTGCGTGCGCAGGTTGCGCCAGAAGCGGTCGAAGCGCGCACTGCTGGCGGTCGCGCGCGCTCCCATCACGTCGAACATGCCGCTCGCCACGCTCAGCCCCGCGCGCGTGGTGCCCGCCTTGGCCGCCGCAATCGCAATGGCCGTCTCGCCGCGCGCCCGCGCCGTCAGGCGGTCTTCCTCGAGCCAGGCGGCAGACAAGAGGCTCGCCGCGCGATCGCTGAGCAGGCGCGCCGACTCGAGCTCCAGCCACAGCTCGCCGTAGCGGTGCAGCACGTACGGGTCCTCGGTCGCGCTCGCTGCACTGGAGTGAATCCAGGCGCGGCGGGCACTCTGCGTGTAGGCACGGGCCTCGGCGAGCGCGCCCTCGCCCAGGCCCAGGTACACGTTGGCCAGGATCAGCTGGGCGATGCAGGGGCGCAGCGAGGCGAAGGTGCTGCCAAGCGGGCCCGGCGTGTCGAGCAGCTCTCCCGGCTCGACGCGCACGCGCGTGAAGGTCACGCCGCCGCTGTCGGTCTGGCGCTGGCCCATGTTGTCCCAGTCGCCCTGCACGACGATGCCGCTGCGGCGCGTGGGGATGGCCGCGATGGCCAGCCGCGTCTCCGGCGGGCGCAGCGCCGATACGATCAGCATGTCGGAGTCGACCGAGCCGGAGCAGAAGGACTTGGCGCCGTCGATCACGAAGCCTTCGCCGTGCCGGCTGAGCGTGGTGCGCGCGTCGAGCGGGTTCAGGGCGTTGCCCCAGAACCACTGCTCGCGCACCGTCTCGCGCAGCAGCGGGCGCCACTGCTCCGACGCCCCGAACAAGCGTGCGGTGGCGAGCATCAGGTGGTGGAAGCCGTACAGGTGCGCGAGCGAGCCATCGACGCGCGCCAGGATGCGCACGACCTCGAGCACCTCCGACCAGCTCGCTCCCCCGCCGCCGAGCTCCGTCGGCACGCTCAGCGCGAGCAGCCCGCTCTGCCGCAGCAGATCCCGCTCGCGCTTCGCGGTACCGCCCTGTCGATCACGCTCCACCGCGGTCGTGGCGAAATCACACGCCAGCTGCTGTGCGACGGCGCGCGCGTCCGCCGACGCCGGGACGAGCCGCAGCGGCTCGTCCGATTCCGCGCTGGGCACGCAGCCTCGGCTCGCGCTGGCAGGGTTGCCGGGCGAGGCACTCGGTGGGGTCATTCCGACCCCGTCAGCACGCTCCGTGCCAGCCCGATGCCGCATAAAATCCCGGTCTCTTGCGTGCGGCGCAACAGGCTGTGCGTCCCGACTGTTGCTGGAGCAGCCACGGGGCCTCCGCCGCCAGAAAACTCAGCCAAAAAGCCTACCGGCCAGGCTCGGCGCGAGTCTTGCTGGAGCGGGGCAAATGGAGCTGTTCTGGTTTCTACCCACGCACGGCGACGGCCGCTACCTGGGCACCTCGATCGGCGCGCGCAGCGTCGATCTGCCGTACCTCTCGCAGATCGCCCGGGCCGCCGACGACCTCGGCTACGGCGGAGTCCTGCTGCCCACCGGGCGCTCGTGTGAAGACGCCTGGGCCGTGGCGTCGGC
>Ga0068861_100000506_pt1 | contig 22729 bp, 18 predicted proteins | sample KBSSwiS42_FD_66593 | JGI IMG/M metagenome (GOLD analysis project Ga0068861, IMG submission 66593) | Switchgrass rhizosphere microbial communities from Kellogg Biological Station, Michigan, USA - KBS Switchgrass S4-2 | ecosystem: Host-associated > Plants > Roots > Rhizosphere > Soil ...
TCCAGCCCAGGGTGGCGGGGAAGATGTCTGTGACGAACCTGATGAACACCGGTGAGTTGAAGAACTGGGCCAGCTCCCGGAAGAAGAACCCGAGACTGAGCGCCACGTCGTTGAATCCGTGGGTCAGAATGGGGCGCAGGTTCTTGATCAAATCGGTGATGGGACCGGTGCCCAGGGCACGGAAGAAAGACTCCTGGGTCAGGCTCTTGATGTCCTTGAACAGCTGCTTGGCTGGCAGCAGGGCCAGCACAAACTTCTGGGCAGACGGCTCCAGGCCCTTGACCGCTTCAGCCAGTTCCTTCGTGTTGTTGGCCGAGAACGCCCGCTGTATCGCACCCCCCACCCCCTGGAAGGCGATGAACAGCACCCCGACCTGGATCCCGATAGCGGCGAGCAGGGCAGGGGCAGCGGCCAGTAGGCCGAGCAGCCCGTTGACGGCCTGGACTGCGGCCACAACCAGCGCGATGATCGAACCGATCACCGGTGCCAACAGGGCAATCAGGGGGGACTTTCCGCTGACACTGAACCCGGCACCAATGGCATCGGCGAACGCTTCACCAATGCGACTGAACGGGCCACCAGGGCCGGTCAGTCGGGAGAATCCACGCTCGACCTCTTCCTCGAACATCTTGACGAAGCGACCAGCAGCATCATGCAGTCGCCCGTGACGGTCCAAGGTGTAGCGGAACCCGTCCAGGTGTACGACCTTGCCCCGGATCCCCCGCTCCACGGAGCGGCCGAAATCATCCCCGTGCTTAGAGATCTCCTCGCCGGTGGAGTGGGCCAGATGTTCGCCCCAGTTCTTACCAACCTCATCCAGGATTTTCTCGGCGTCTTTTGAGGAGGCGCGTATCTTGCGTTCAAGCTCTCGCTCGTAAGGATCGGTGTTCGCATGAACATCGATAAACGCTTCGCCCTCGGACCCAAAAGCCACAAGGTCATGCTACGGGAATTACTGGCTAGCCATCAGTGCCGCAAAATCGTCAGTTGACATCGTCATGTCGTCCGGATCTGCACCTGGTGGCGGGGCCTCCAGCTTGGCGTTGAACATTGCCACATCCTTGGCCTCCATCGACTGCAACATGGTTAGGAGAGCAACATCCAGCCATGCTGACAAAGACAGATGCGAGGCGTCTATACCCTTCAGGATCAGCTTGGCCCCGATGACATCCCAGGACGCTCGGGCGCTACCGATCAGGCGCAGGGCAATATGCCATGGGCGCCCGGCCGCGTGGGAGATGATGTCCAGTACCAGTTCGGCGTAGTCGTCGAACGACAACTGCTCGGAATACAGGGCTTCATCCACCATTGCGCCCACATTCGGGGCCAGGGTGACCAGCACGTCATCTAGGCTGAAGTTGTCGGACATCAGTACACCAAGCCAGGCAGACGCGGGCTCTGCCTGGATCTGGGCGACCTTGCCGGCAACCTGTACGTCGATCGGCCAGGGTTGCAAAGACCAGATCGGGTCAGTAACGACCCGAGGGACCCGGATCTTTGCCGACTCCTGGCTGGCCGAAGGGTTAAACGGGCGTCTTGCGGGGCCGGCCACGGCGTACCGTCGCCTTCTTGGGCTCCTCGTCGTTACTGAAGACGGTGATGACGCCCATCAGGTCGGACAGTTCCAGGTCCCCTCGGACATTGAGGTCCGTCAGGTATTCCTTGTCCTCGTCCTGGACGATGGCCGACTCCAGCACGTCCATCATCCGCGTGGTGGCCAGTAGCTTCCGGGTGGTCTCCACGTCTTCTCGCTGCATCAACTGTGCCTCGCGCAGCAACATCAGCATCTGAACGTCTTTTAACTGGCGCACCACGATCTGGCGCCCTTTGATTTCCAGAAGACGGGTTTCACGCCCCGGGTCGGCTGTCATGGACTGAGCCTACCGTTCGTAGATGACGTAACGCATGTTGTTGATCCGGGCGATTTCAGCTAGCGAGTTGGTCAGGTAATGCTTCCCAGGCTGCCCTGGGTGATTAACCGCTGCGAGCAGCACCACGCGCCCCACCTTGCGCCAGTAGAACTTGAGCAGATAAGGGGGCAGGTGCGGGTAGATCGGATGGGCCTTAGCGCCGCTCTGTACCGAGGCTGCATACACCAACTTGCTACCTACCCGGCCCCGCACACCGTTGGGGACTTCGTGTACCTCGGCGTTAATGCTGCGGGCCAACCTTCCGGTGGTGTATGGCCCTGTCGCTACTGTCACCCGGGCTCGGAACTGGATTTCCCGGGTGACCTTACGAATCAGTTCCCGGGCCGCTTTGTGACTGTGTACCCGGGCCTGCAGGTGATGGATCCGGACGCGGGCCATCAGCAGTCACAGTTGGGGAACTGCACCGCCACGGTGGCGTAGCGCTCGACACACCCCCCCAACGGGGTGCTCTGGACCTGTCGTTCCATGACGATCGACATTCCCAGCATGGCGTCTTCCTCGTTGACGACCCAGTTGCGGAAGCAACATTGAGCCGCCCGCAAGGACCGGGCATCCCACATGTTCTGGATTGCCGCGTCGTTCCATTCTTCGTCGGTGGGTGGGAAGTTCACGTCTCCGGTGGGGGCGCAGCGGATGATCCCCATCCGGAACTGGATCCCCCACCCTGGCGGGGAGCAGGTGGTGTTGGCCTGGCGCACGATGTCCTGCTCCGGGAATGACTGCGACGAGGGCCAGGAATCTCCCAGAGCAACGTAGGCGATACCTTCGCAGCAGTAGTCGACGAAGGCGCCCGCATCGTGGGCGATCTCCACCCCTACCCGGTAACCGATGTGTTGAGGAGTCCCAGGACTACCGGAGACGGCTTGCGACAGACAGCTCAGCAGCGCTTGAGCCATCATCGGCACGAACGGATCCTGGGGACTGGTCATGGGTACGTTGTGGTCCGGGTTACCGGCATGTCTGGTGAGGCGATACGGATCGGTGACCGCAGACCATAGGGGTTATAGGCGGCGATGACAGAGTCCACCGATTGTACCCCGGTCAGGCCCCGTTTGAGCAGGTCGTCGATGTTGACCATGGAGATCGAGACACCCTGACGAGTGATTGACTGGACCCGCTGCGGGAGAGCGCACGGTTGACCCATGCAGCTTTTGGCCCACTCGCACGCAAGCTCACCCGCAGCCCTGGATAGGACCGAGGGCACCGGTATCCCCTGCTGATACGTAACGAAGAAGGTGCCTGTACCAGAATCAACGTTGTAGTCCTGGCACTCGGGCCAACAGTCGCCGTCCGTACGTACCAGGAACTTCCCGTCATCTACTCTCCAGGCGTCAACCGGAACGATCACTCCATCTTGGGTAATGCCAGTGGCGGGGATGGAGTAGACCGGTCCGTTCAGCATCACCTGGCAACGTGGCTCACAGGAGCAGCATCCGTTGTCGCAGCCACACCAGCAGTTACGCCACACCCCGTTGAAGATGTACGGCAGCCAGGTGCCATCGGACCAGAAGTAGCCGGAGATCCCCCGGGTGTTGCACAGGCGTCCGCAGGGGCGCACGGTCCGTTCACACAGCCCGAACCGGCGACCGGTGGCCGCCCATACCGTAAACGCGCCATATTCGGCGGCAGCTGTTTGCAGATCGGTGCTGAGAGTGGCCCAGAATTCAGAGCAGCAGTCGGTGGTAACTTCCCAACTACAGGGCAAGGAGGGGGCCGGGGTAGTGAAAACTTCCACGGCCCCCTCCTTTGATAACCCGAACCAAGGGCATGCCCTGCCAGCTTACGGTGTCAGATCAGCCAGGGTCTGGCAGCCACAGGCTGGGGTTGGTGGCGCTAGTCGGGTCTGGAAGAACCGACGATGTTCGGTGGAACGTATCGCTGTAAGTAGTGGAATCTGTGTGGTGGACCCGACCGGGTTGTCGGAGTAGTCCACCATGTATGGACCCAGACCCCATGGCGAGTTGTTGGAGGTTCGGCCGGCGATGACCAGGTCCGCGGTGTCGTTCTGGAACGTCATCGACTGGATAGTCGCCTGAGTGATCCAGGGCAGGATTCCGTAGCCGTACTCCACCCCACCGGTACACGGGGTCGAGGTGTTGGCCAGCCGGGTCCAGGTCTCCAGGGCAAAGTTGGCGTTACTCGCTGCCCCTTCATCGGTGGACCAGCCGGTGGCGTTGGGGACAGTGGCGTCGTCGTACACCCGCTGCTCGGCGGTGGCAATCGCCACCAGGTCCGGGTCCACGTTGCACATCGTCAAGGTGACGTTGTACCACTTGAAGATCGGGGGATTGGTCACGGTCACGCAGAAGCTGCCGTCACCGTTCTTCTTGAAGAAGTCCTGGCGCTCCTCGTACTCCGGTTCCATCTCCACCGAGATCACACCGGAGGAGACGACAGTGGAGCACCCGGTCTGGGGTACGCCACAGGAGTTCAGTAGCGTCGCCCGGATCCGGGGGACCTTCCAGATCGTGTAGCACTGGGTCGTCATTACGTTCCCCCTCCGGCGGTGGTGCAGGTGCGGGTGACCTGTACTGCCCAGACGCCACATTCGACAGCGACCGCATAGGAGCGCTCGGCCACCAGGGACAGCTGATTGGTGCTCTTGTTCAGAACCTCACCGGCGGGCGGGACGAAGATCTCCGGGTCCTGCCACACCAGCACCCGGCCGGAGGCGTACATCCATTCGGTGGAAGCATCCGCCGCCTGACCGGTGGGACCAGACCCGTCATACCCGCGTCCGAACACCAGAGGGGTGCGGATAACAGTGGACAGGGCTCGACCGTTGAGGTTCTGGTAATGGATCAAGTAGTTGTTGGTCAGATGAGCGGACATCCCCGGCCGGGCGTGGATCATTCCACCGGGTACGTCGTTATCGGCCAGTGCCTGTTCCAGAAGCTCGATGGCCTCTACCGGACATCCGGCGCTACCCAGGTTGGTGGCGTTACGGAACAGGCCCTGGATCGTGCCCAGGGTGCCGCTGGAGCCCGACCACAGCCGCTGCTCGACCGCCGTCTGCTCCCGCAGCATCATGCGGGTACGCACCCGCTGGGCCGCCTCCTCGAACGAGAAGCCGAGCACCCCGCAGGTGTAGGAGGTCAGGACCACGAACGGTGCACCAGAAACCGAGGCTTCGACCGTGTCGAAGGTCTTGGTACCGGTGATCGGTGGGCAGTCCATCGCCACCAGGTAGTAGTTGTCCTCGCATACGTCCGGGACGTACTGGACCCCACCACCCGCAGCTTCGGGGCGGGGGAACGGCATCGGACCCAGGGCCACATCGAACAGGCCGTACGGGCGCTGCGGTGGGGCCGGTGGGGCGATGTAGACCGGGGGTACTAGTGCCACCCGAGTCCTCCTTCCGGTGGGGTGGCAGGGGGCCGGTTACCCGGCCCCCTCATCCACTGGATTAGGAGGGGCAGGTGATGGTCTGCTGGTTACCGGTACGGCCGCTCGGGCAGATCGGAACCGTGTAGACCCGAGACACCGGGCACATGCGCAGCATCGCCCAGCCGGTCTCCGTGAACAGGTGCGTGACCTGGTTGGTGGCCAGCTTGGTCGAGTCGTACACCGAGTTCAGGGTGATGACATCCGACACCGCCCGCACCCAGGTACCGGCCGGGTAGACCAGGAACTGAAGCGAAGTCGGCAGGTTGTTGATCGGAGTGTCCGCACCCGGGGAGCCGGAGGCTGCACCGGTGGCGAAAGCGTCCTGCCAGTCGTAGACGTACTGGACCCGGGCGCCCCGGCAGGAGAACGCGGCACTGATGGCCGAGTCCGCCAGGCACAGCATGTCGGCGTAGTTGCCGCCATTACGACGGATCCAGTCGGCCCGCATCTGGGCCAGAATCCAGAATGGCATCACCACTTCCAGCGTGGCACTGCGCTGCATCCGCAGGCGGTACTTGATGTCCACAATGGCCATCTCCACCGCTGAGAGCACCTGCGACACGGTGGTGGTGTCCGACGCCCACGGCTGGGCGGCGCTCAGGTTCACCGCTGTGGAGCCGGAGACCACGTCCGCGATCTGCTCCCGGTTGATCTGGTGAGCTGAGGCAGCCAGAGCGCCACGTACGAAGGTGGCGGTGAACTCCGGGTAGCCCCGGTTGGCCAGGATGTTGCCGGTCAGGCACAAACCGGTCACGCCCAGGCGGGTGTCCACGAAGTCAGGGCAGGGGATCTCCAGACAGGTCTTCGTAGTCCCCGCCGCCACCTGGGCCTCGGTCAGGTCGAAGAAGCCGGTACCCGAGCCGAAGATCGAGTCGAACTCGATACCGGTGTTGTGCCGGATACCACCACGACGGGCCTGCACCTCAGGGGCGTCGTACATGCCGTCGGTGGTGATCTGAAGACAGATGTCGTAGTCGGTCTCCGACGGGGCACACCAGCCCTGGGCCGCCACCAGAGCGTCCCGCTCCGGGTGCTGGGCCTGAATCTCCTTGAACCGGGCTTCCACCGAGCGGAGCAGAGAGCCACCCGGCAGCCGGGTCTCATCCGAGACCGCCAGCAGCTTGGCGTAGTCACTTTCGTCGCCGTTAACCGAGAACTCAGCCGGGTACTCACGACGCATCACGGCGACCGGGTAGTGCACCGGGCCGGCCAAGTTCGGGGCACGGGAGCCGGAGAAGCCGGCCGAACGGGCCTCGAACGCCTTGGCTACATCGAGCAGGGTGGGGAATTCCTGGCCTGACTCGAAGTTGGGTACACCGGCCGCCGCGACCAGAGACGAGTAGCGCGGGCGGGTGTCCTGGTGTGGCTCAGATGGGGTAGTAGGACCCTGCGACACGATGTCGGCCAAGGTCACGTTGATGACGTTGGGGGTACCCGACGCGGTGACCGCAGCCGGCTCCTCCACCTCAGTTTCGGGCTCGTCCTCTTCCTCGACGGGCTCGGTACCCAGGGCGGCAAACGCGGCCTTACGCCGCTTGCGTCCGTCCACCTCAGCCGGCACCGTGTCCCGGATGAACTCCTGTAGCGCCTGGGCGTCTTCGAGTTCCTCATCGGTGATGGTGTCGGGGGTGGCCGTGGTCATGATGGTGGTGAACTCGGCCTCGGCCTTGCGCCGCATGTCTTCGATCGCCGTGAAGGTGAACGGCGACAAGTCTTCAGGGATCTGGAACTGCATTGTGGGCCAGCCTCTCGGAAGCCGTGGTTATTAGGCTCCCGGCGCGGCTCACAGCTCAGCCACCGGTGGGTGGGTCAGATCCCGATACGGCTCACAGCACAGCTATCGCGATCAAGGACACTATAGCTATCGGCGACTGTATGTGCCACCACCGGCCATGGTGATGGCAATCTTTGCGTCATGTTCGGTTTCTACGATCCGGATCTCCCCGTTGGGCAGGCGCACCTCGAACGAAGAACCGTTGGCGGTCTGTTCCGCCGTCTTTCCACAGTTACACATGATCACTCCTCATCATTCTCGTCAGGGATATCAGCATAGTGAGCGACCAGAGCCTGGATGAGGGACGACTTGGTGTTCACTCGCCCAGGGATCCCCAGGGAATCTGCCCACTTCCGCAGATCCTCCAGCGACAGGTCTGATACCAGGTTGCCTACCTGCCTGGCCCCATTTTGCCCCGGTGGCAGATCTTCCACCTGATCCTTAATGCTCTGCCAACCTGTGGAGCTAAGTGACTCCGTCGGATTAATGTGCCGGTCCACCAGGCCCTTGATGATCGACTCCTTGGAGCGGCCGGTGACTCCATGCTGGCGCCCTAGTTCCCGAAGTTCCGGCATCGTTAGCGAGGACAAGGCCTCGCGGGCCTGCTGGTCGGACTTGGCTGCCTGCAACCGGTCCAGGGCTGTTTGCAGGATTCGGTTCTCAGCCGAGTCGGCTCGGGCCTCGGCGGCCTTGACCTGCGGCGCCACCCTCTTGGCCGGGGCAGCCTTCTTAACTGGAGGGCGACGGGTCGCCTGGAGGCGCTTGCCTAGTTCAGACAGGGCATCTGCCTCGGCGTACATCTTGTTCTTAATGCGTTCGTTCTCCTCTCTGGCCGCAACCCGGGAGGCAACGATTTCGGGAGGCATGCCCGCGTCTGACTCCGCCCTCCAACCGCCATAGGTAATGGCGGCCGTGCTGCGGTGTCTATCAGCCATCCCCTGTAGCCAACGACCGATCGCGGCTGGAGTTGCGTTCTTCGGCAATCCCCCAACTGCCTCACCGTCCAATGCCCGCTGAACATCACCCAGGTAGCTATGGTCCCCAGTACGGTCCCAATCTTCGATGCCTAGACCCTCGGCCAGGACCCGGGCATCGAGCTTTCCTCGCTCCTTGGGAAGGTCCGGTGGTGCCGCCTTCTTAGCTGCCTTAGCGGCCTTGGCTGCACGCCGCTCCAGCTCCTGGCCAGCGACCTGTCGAGCAATGTCCTGGATCACTTCATCTGCAGTGTCACCCTGTGGCCGGTTCAGGCCCTGGCGCACCGCCTCGTCCTTAAGATCGTCTGGAGTGGCCTTGGCGATCGCGTCATGAACCTCGGTCGGCAGCTCCAGCTTCAGCAGTTCCTTGCGGGTGACCGGAGCCTCTGCCTTGAAGTGGTCCCGCATGAAGCCGGACGCCTTCTCCTGGGCCTCGATACCAGATTCCAGATCTTCGGCCTGCTGAATCAATTTACGACGCTCACTGGCCGGGAGGTCGCCACGCAGGGTGGCGTCAATGTCGGCCAGCTCCTCCTTGTTCAGGGAGATGTCCGTCTCCAGACGCCGGACACCCTCCTCCGGAGTTATCTTTCCGGTCGAGACATCGTCACGGATCTCGGTCAAGGTACGGCCAGCCGAGCCCTTGGCCTGGATGTCAGCCGCAGACCAGGCTTCCTTGAAGTCACCCCTACGTTCCGGAGTGGACACCGGCACCTGGGCCCTGGGACCAGGGACCGAACCAGCCGGCACCCGCTTAAGGGCCGCTGCGCCGGCCGGAGTCTCCGGTAGTTCCGGACGCACTCCCCTGAAGCCCCGAATGGCGATGGAATCCAGCCTCCGGCCAACTGTTCCTTCGACAATCTCGTTACGCAGCTTCTCCCGACTAAGGCCACCTGCCCCAGGAATACTCAGGGTCTTAGCCATGCCCAATAGCTGGGGTCGAGTAAGCCCCGACAACATCTGATGCGCTTCCTCGCGACTGGGTGGATTGTCAAAGGAAGAGATTCGGTCCAAGATGTCGGTCGTGGACGTGGGTGCAGGAGCCTCCGGGGCAGCCTCCTGGACCAGTGGCCGGGACAGGGCAACATCCTCGCCCCCACGGCGCAGGGTGTAGCCGCGACGGACCACTTCAACCCTGGCTCCGGCAGGGACCTTTGATCCGGGTAGCGGCTGATGCTTCTTCCGGTCGAATGTGAGGACCTCGCCTGCCTTCCCCACCGGTGTCAGTCCAGCGGCAGCGGCAACCTCATCGGCCACCTGTGCCAAGCGAGCTGGGTTATCCGCTTCGGCCAGCCACCGGTCCCGGGTCTCGTTCGGGATCCCAAGGCGCTTGGCGGTGTTGGTGATGGTCCGCCGGATCGAGTCCGTATCGGCGCCGTTGTTGAGGATCTCGTCGATCTCAGAGGCGGCATCGGCCACCTTGCGGGCGCTATCGATCTCTCGCTGACGACCTCCGGTAGCAACCTCGGCACTCGGCACCTCTGGTACAGCCTTCTTGGCGGGGGCTGTCGGAGTGGCCCGGTGTTCCTGGATCGCCTTGACGATGTCGGCCTTGAGCATCTTCGACTTGAGCGTTACCCCCTCACCCGAGGCAATCTTGCGCAGCTCAGGGACAGTGTTCTTCTCCAGGGGGCGCTCTTGCCCGATGGGGCTTATGCCCCCCTTCAGCTTGGCCGCGTTAATGTATTCACGACGGCCACTGTCCCAGTCTACGTAGGTTCGACGGTCACGACCCACCGTCCCCTGGATCTTCTCTCCATTGGTGTCAGTCCACTCGACCCGATCCCCGACCTGGACCTTAGAGTTCTTCGGCATTGGAGTTTGAGCCGGAGCTTCGGGGGCAACCGTCTTTTTGCCTGGAACCTTCTTACCTGGAGCCTTGGACAATGGTCGCGGAGATGGATCATCGAACAGTATGGCGTGCTGGTCTTCCCCACCAACCTGTACCGCTGCAGCACGGTCGCGGTCCGTCAATGCCTTCCGATTCGCTATCGGAATCAGTCGAACTACGTTCCCGCGCTTCGAGTCATAGGCGTCGCCAAAACCAATGATCCCGGCCAGCGCCTGGTCCTGCTCTGCACGCGTCAGGTCACGCAACTGGGGGTGCTCGCGTAGGTCCGCCAGCCCTACCCATTCGCCAGGCTTACGCAAGTCGCGGTAGGCGGCCCGGACTCGGTTGTCCAGCTGTACTGCACGAACGTTAAGTTCAGTGGAAAGTTCAGCTTCCGGCGCCGCCTTTACCGGTGTCGTCTCCTTGACCGCCTTAGCCGGCGTCTCCTTGGCTGGTGCTCGGGTGTACTTGTCGGTCTTGGTGACCGACTGGGAGATGAGAAGGTCCTCAGCCAACTTCTCGTACATATCGGCAGCCTGGTTACGGGCACCCTGTTGCCCACGGGAACCTTCCTGCCCAGGGGAGCGAAGACGCTTGGCCTCTTTGACCGCCTCCTGTCGGGCCCGAGTCGGGGTCCACGTTCCGTCGTCAAGATTCTTGATGATCTGCCGACGGGTGCGGTCATGGTCCTGGAACGTGGACGGCGCTGCCCTGGCAGCATCCAGGGCGGTCTGACGCCGCGCTTCACCGACCCGCATCGCCTTGGCTGGTGCCGGTGTGGACGGGGCAGCCTTGGCGACCGGGGCCTTGGCAGCTGGTGCCTTGACCGCCTTCTTGGCTGGCGTCATCTGGTCCACAAGGGACTGGAGCCGCTTATGTTCATCCAGGTCCGGATTGAACCGCCCCTCGGCCTTGAGGGTGGCCACACGGTCCTTCACAGCTTGACGCTGGTCAGGAGTAAGCCCGGCAGCCTTGGTGCCGCCCTCCGACGACACTGCCTTCTTGGCCCGGGTGGCAGCCTTCTTGACTGGTGTCGGTGCGGCCGGGGCGGCTGGTTCGACCCTCGGGATCCCGTACTGTTCCCGGATCAGGTCAGCCAGCTTCTCCTGGGCGCTGATGTCGCCTTCCAGTTGGTTGTCAACGCGCCCGTTACGCAGGTTGCCGTCCAGCTCCTCCTTGTTGACACGGATATCGGTTTCCAGCTCCCGTAGAGCATCACCCGGGTCCTTACGACCGGAGGCGATGCCGAGGTAAGCCTCGTTCCATTCCCGGCGACGCGAACCAACCGAGGGGGCTGGAAGCCGTGCGTCCCGCACGGCAGTGCGGAACTGGTCGGGAGTCGGTACGCCGGGGGTTGGGACCGGCTCAGCTGGTGCAGCCGGTGCCGGAGCCTGACTTGGGGCAGAGATTGGTTCGTTTCGGGGCTCCACACCCTGTGGCAACTGTTCTGAGGTTTGGGGGACAGGCTCAACCGGCTCCAGGCGCCGGTCTCTAAGGTCAGCGCCGGGGGTACCCATCCGTTCGGCGTTGAGTCGTTCCTCATCCAGCTTCTGCTGCGCCTGCTGGGCAACCTGGGCTCGCTTGTCGGCGGCTTCAATCTCCCGCATCTCAGAAGGCGGATGGGCGTATCCAAGTCCCCGCTCGGCTATCCGAGCCTCGCGCTGAGCCGGGGTCAGTTCCACTCCCCGAGGACTGGGGCTTACCGGCGTCGGAGTCTCACCCTTGGTGCGAGGTGTGGCTACCGCCAGCACGTAGTAGCCGCCGGCTCCGTCCGGTTGCACCTTGGTGATACGTAGTTCCTGATCCCGATCCAGGAAGATGCCCCGGTCGTCCCGGTTGCGGGCGGGGATGATGACCGAGGTTCCTTTAGGGACAGCCATCCGCATGGTGATCTTGCCGTTGCCCGGCTGCTGGCCACCCAGGATGCCACCGATGTGAGCAGCCCCGTAACCCCGATCGGCGATCAGCTTGCCGGTGAAGTCCTCCAGCCCACCGTCCTCGGCTGCCATCTGCTGGGGGGTCAGTCCGAACGCCTCTGGACCTACGGTGCGGGACAGGATGAGGTCGTCTTTGAGCTGGACCTTGTGCCGGTCCATCATGTCCACGAACTTCTTCGTGGACTCGTCCATGTCACCGGAGCGCAGGTGTTCCTGGGCCTGGTCGTAGTCCATGTGCAGGCGCGTTACATCGTGCCCCTCGAACCGGGTGTGGGGGGCGTTGAACAGATGCTGAGCCGCCTGGGCATCGTTCTGGAACATGCGGGGGCTGAAGCTGTCCAGGAATCCGAGGATCCTCTTGGCCACGCCGGGGGCCATCTTCCACTTCTTACGGAAGCGGCCATGACGGTCTCGCGGATGAAGAAGCTCATCCGCTGTTCCCCAGATGTGCCCGATGCCTGCCACTGACCTACCTCACGGGTACCGGTGGGGCCTGCTGTACTGGAACTGGTGCTGGCTGCACTGGTGCCGGCTGCTGGGCCACTGGCTCCTGAGGAGCTTCCTCCAGGTCCTGATCCGGTTCGGCCACGATGGAGAACCGGGCGTCGGCTTCAGCAGCAACCTGCCAGGCCACTGGGTCATCGGCGGCCATGTCCGTTGCCGACTGACCATCAGTCTGAGGCTGCTGGTTCGGGTCGACGGGTACGCCCGGGGCCTGTGGGGTGACAGGCACTGGTGCTTCCGGAGCAGCGGCGAAGATCATCTGGAACCGGGCGGCTCGCTCCCGCTGGGCGTAGATCTGCTCGTCCTCCATGATGTCCTGGAAGCGCTGCCACCGTTCGTCGATGTCATCGGAGTCGAACTCGACCTTGACCTGCTCCCGGATAGCCTCAACGATCCCGGTCGGGGGAATCGTGAACTCGTACTCTTCCGGAGTGATCGTGCCTGCGGCCACCAGTGCCAGCCTCTCCTCGTTGTCCATGGCGTAGACCGGGAAGGCCGGGAAGTTCACAGCCAGGGCGGCGGTCAGTTCCAGGTTTCCGTCCACGGCCCGCCAGTCACCGGAAAGGGGGGAGCGGCGCAGCTTGGCTGCCTGCTTGGTGGTGGCCTCCGGGACCAGGGCGCCGGCAACCCAGATGCCGAACTCGTCCTCGCCAGCTCGGACGGTGGCTACCTCGTACCCGGTGTCGTCGTAATGGCGTACCACATTGGAGTAGGCCCAGGAGATGGGTGCGTGCCCAGTGTCCATAGTGATCTTGCCGGTCCGGATCAGCTGACCATCCGAGGTCAGTACCGAGCCCAGGTGGAACGGTCGGTAGCCCAGCTTCGAATGCGGAGCCAGAACACACTCGCGCATCGTCACGTCACGGTGACACTCATTCCAGGCGGCCAGGTGACCGAACACCCGACCCTCCTCGGTGACCTGGATCGGGGTCTTGTGATCCAGGTCCGGATTGTCGAACCAGTGGGCCGGGGGAGAGATGGTGGAGTCGAACGTATCCATCGACATTTCATCAGAGCTGTCGGAGACGTTGACCCCGTACTTCTTCAACGCCGCCTTGATCCGCCCCTTGATCTGGGCCAGCTCCTCGGAGGTGTACTTCGCGGCGTTCTTGGCCATGTTGATGTATGACCAGGCGGCCCGGCAATGCTCCTCCGAATCCAGGGGGTAACGCTTCTTGCCGTCCTCCTGGTATCCGGGATCTGCGTACTTGACATCCCCATACGGTTCGTTGGGATTGCTTGCGGCGAAGCTCTCCATAGCTAGTTGCACCCCTTCCTTCGCCGACCTGTCCCACGGCGCCCGGATGTTGTTGTCATTGAATTCTCGCGCCATGACCGGGTAGATGTCGCTGATCACATTACGCAACTGAGCTACATCCTGTTCCGAAACCCCAGGCAGACCCCCATGGGCTCCGGACAATAGGGCAGCCGCCGCATAGATGGCGTGATAGATCAAAGTGAGGCGCCCATTGATGATGTCGCCCACCGGAAGCCGGTACGAAGTGGTTGCCGTCTCCGGCTGGGTCGGGTCACGCCACATGAACGCCCGACGCAGCTTGCCAATGTCCGCACCCTGGGCACTGACCTGAGCCCAGGCGGCGATCCGCTTGACCGCGTCGTCGTTGTCAAACTCTGCATTACGCGGAGCCAGGGGCAGACCCTGCCATCCTCTGGTATTGACGGTGAAGGTGTCATCCGGAATCACGTCCGTGGTGTACTTCTCACCGGAGCAGCCGCAGTCTTCCTCTTCGGCGACAAGCTCCCCCATCATGTCGGGGTCATCATCGGGCCAGTCACCGTCACCCAGGTCCATAAGCCGCATCGCCGCGAAGGCTGGAATGGAGACCAGGGTGACTCCACCGATGGTGTACATGGTCATGTGCTCGAACCCGGTCTCCGGGTTCACTGTGGCGGACACCCGCCCCCCAGGGTCCACGCTGGGGCCGGCCACACCCATCTGCACCAAGTGCCGGGCCTGCTTGACCTGGGGCACGATGTCTTCGCTGAGCCAGTCCCCCCAGGCGTAGGCCCAGTCTTTGCCCTTCTCATCGGGACCGTAGGTGATGCCCAGGATCCGGCCTACGGTAACCGAGCCGTCGTGCCCTGGCCCGGTCTTCTCCCGCCAGGCCAGGGGTAACGGCAGCATCCGATGGGCCAGGGCTCCGTGCTCGAAGATCCGGGTCTTGGTGGGTTCACCAGTGGGGCGTCCGATGGGCGCAATGGGTCCAACCCACAGCTGACCTAGTTGTCCTTGAGAGGCGAGCAGGGTAGCTGCTTGCAGTTCCGCTCGTGAGTCAACTTTTGATTTACGTGGGTAACACATTGAAGCGGTGATCGAATGGGTCCCTGGGTGACCTTTGCCCGGGGGTGCCCCCACCGCCTTCTGGTGCAGGATGTTGCACAAGCCTTCAGGGTTCTCCGGGAAGTGCTTACGGAGCTGTCGCACACAACGGTCGAAGTCATGCGGCATCCGCCACCGGATCTTGGCAGCACCCTTGCCTAGAATCCAGTAGCGCTCAAGCTGGATCGGCATACCTCGGGCCGGGTTCAGATCTATCATCACCGACCCCCTTCGATGATCACTGCGTCACAGCGACAGTTGATGACTTCTTCTGGCGGTCCCATTGGATCACCAGGGAACAGCAAAGGGAAGCCGCCAACCGTGAACGGGGCCCAAAGTTCTACAGTTTGTCTATCGGCAGCGTGATGTGTTGCACGGACCCGTTGATCACGCTCAGTGTCCCAGCGCTTAAGTAGCCGGCGTCCACTAACTCGGCTCTGCTCCAGTCCTGCAGCGACGGTTCCAGCCCCATATGCGCGCGTAGTTTCTGTAACTGCAATAGTTCGCGCGCGGTTTGGCCATCTCTCACTGTTGCTATAGACGAGCATGGCATCGACTCGTTGAGCAACCTGCTCCACACTGTTGCCCATGTTTGTGGCATCAACTATCTCCGCAAAGATCAAGTTGTAGACCTCGTCAGGCAGACGGACTAACAGGTTCTGGGTCTGGGCCAACTGGCTCATGACAAACGCATGACGTGAGACCGGGGGTAGATCCGTGACCTCGCTCCATGCCTGCATCGAGATCTGACCGATCACGGTGAGGATCGTGTCCACCTCAGTATCCCAGGCCCCTTGAACCTGGAACACTCCAGATGGATCCGGGGACAGCTTGTAACGGCGCCAAGGATCCATGACCTTGTCCCGGGCCTTGTCCAGCCAGCGCTTCAAGGCCCCAGATACGACGTTGAACAGGTGACCTTCGTCGCGTTCACGGTTGGGCATCGAGGAACCCCCGGCTACGCAGGGCCTCCCCTAGCATGTTGGCATCATGATCCATGCCACCGGCCAGGGTCATGATGCAGTAGCTTTCCAGGACGTTCTTCAAAGCGTTGGTGTCCACACTCATACCCAGGTTCTCGGTCAGCACCGAGAGGTGATCCCAGGCTCCGCCCAACAGTCGTTGGGCATGGGGCACCCCACTCACCTTGATCTTGGTGTGGAGGAGGTATGGCGGTGTCTCCGGGAACTGACCCCTGGTGCTGGGATCCAGCAGCCGTTTACCGGCCACCTCCAGTGCCCGTAGCGCCGCCGCGTTGGCCACCACGAAGGTGGTGATTGGAGACGGGACCGCCGCAGCCGTCCTAGCCCCAACCGGGGTACTGGCGTTCTGCCCAGGGCCAGCCAGAGCGTTGGACGCGGTGGAGTTCACCGGCATCGGGGGCGGGACCGTCTCCTGGATCCCGGTCGGGGGTACTGGTGGGGGAGCTGGACCGGCCCCGCCCTGCTGCGGGGTGACCACAGTGTCCGCAGGCAAGATGGCCTGGGTGTAACCGGCCACTTCTCGCAGTTTCGGGATCTGGAACAGGTTCGGGTCACGCAACATCAGTTCACGGGTGAATCGTTTGAGATCTTCGGCCGCACTGGGTGCGTCGGACAGCTTGTAGTCACCGGCGATAAGGACCGCCTCGTTGGACACAATGCCCTTCTCTTGCAGGTTCAGGGTGTCCTGCAGCCGCTGCGGGCGTACGACCAGTGGTGCTGTGTCATAGGCGAAGGTGTAGCGGTCGGGGTCCTTCTTCAGCACCTTCAGTGCCGGGGCCAGGTAGGTCATGTTCAGGGCTTCACAGATGCGAGTCATGATCGGCTCGATGTGAACCTTGACGTTCTCTGCCCCTACATGCCAAGCGGACCAGTGATTAGCGTCGCCGGTACCCAGCAAGATTTCTGGCGCCATGTCCATGGCCAATGCGAATCGACGCACAGCCTCCTGGCGCAGATCCAAAGCCTGGCGGCTCAGTTCGCTGGCGAAGTTCACCAACTGGATCTTGCCCAGAGCCTCCAGTGGCATCTCCACAATTGTGGGAACAACACCGGCAGCAGTTCCCTCACCTTGCAGAGAGGCAGACCCGGTGCGCAGCAGACGGGCAGTTAACCCCTCGGCCCCCGTGAGCCGCCCCTCTTCCTCATTGTCGTCGTCGGGGAAGCTGACCTCTTGTGGAATCGGTAGGAGGCCGGCCGAAACAAGCCGGGAGTCGATCTGCGCAAATACGTAGCGTGTAAGACGTTCGATCTCCCACAACATAGGTAGGGCTGCCCGGGTCGGCGAATCGGCCCAGATATTACGGCGTGGATGCGGCGTCCAGACCCGGATGACCAGATCACGATTTGGATCCAGATACTCCTTCGAACCATCTGGATAAATGTAGGCAATGTTCCCCCCCCAGCGTCGCAGCTCCGAACAGGAGACGATGAACCACTTCTCCGGATCATCCGTCTCCTTCCCCCCGCGCCCTACGATATAGAAGTCACCGGCAACCGTCAGGTTGATGCCAGCGAGCCGCAAGGCCTCTGCCTTGGAGCTGGGACCACCGAGAAGGGTGTCGGAGATCGCGGCTACCTTCGGATCGTCAGTCTCCTGCTGGATCCGGCCGTTCTTGTCGACCTCGGCTACGTAGATCCGCACCCGGGAGCATGCCGACCCGACCCAGTTGGCGGCGAACCGCAGTTCCCCCACGATGTCGTACAGACGCCAGGCTTCAGACTGCCATTCGTCGTTGCCGAACCGGTAGGTACGCCAGGACTGACCTTCCAGGTTGATCCTGGCGGCTGAAGCTACCAGGTTGACTGGTGCCTCATGTACCGGCGGGGAGACCACCGGGACCCGTGCTCTGCCGAATCTGGGCACTAGTCACGATCCAGGAGGAGTCCAGCCACCATCGATGCGGCAGGTATAGCGAACAGGCCGATGACCCAGAAGTTGGGCCAGATGGCAGTCACCGGCATTATCGGAATAGCCACCCAGATGCTCGTACACCAAGGGCAATGTGCCAGGTAACTGGGTAGGGAATCTGAACCCCATTTTCTGACAACCCATTGGCGGTAGCCGACCATGAGCTTGTCCTCCACCAGCAGCCGGGTGATTCTGGCTACTGCGAGGAACCCGACCGCCAAGCTCAGGGCTAGCACGCTATTACTCTAAGGCCCCGGATCATGCAATAGGTAGTGCCACGGTTATCCGAGCAGTTTGCCAAGATCATACAGCTCCTGACCCAGCCGGAAGTCGTACTTGGACGGGTCCGAAACCCGCATCCTTCGCTTCTCTCCAGTCATCAGATATCGGCAAGCGTGGACCAGGGCGTCCATCCGGTCCGGAGACTCCCGAGTCGACTCCGGGTCGAACAGAACCATCTGGTTTTCCAGCTCCTCGAACTCCCCGACCATGTGCAGGCGACCCTGTTCGTTCCGCATCGCCACCGGCTCGGCCCGGGTCTTCTTCCCGTGCTTGGAGTCCACACCCTTCATCGGCGGGGTGGTGTTGTGGGGGAACAGGCGCTCCTCGTCCCGAAGCTCCACATAGGCGTCCTGGAGAACTTCCTGCATCCAACGCTTACCAAGGTTCGTTTCGTAGACCATGATGTCGGCCCGGTACTGGGCCAGCGTCCGCCACATGTGAATGGCAGCCTGACGCCCGGTGCCGGGGAAGCTATGGTCGCCCAGGACGTACATCTCATCTTTGGCGTCCCGGGCCACGACAACGATCCCAGTCTCAGCCTCTTCACCGGTCAGGTTCGGGTCCACGCCCACGACGGTGGCCACGATCTCGTCCGGCGGCACCAGGACCCGGTTCCTGACGATGTCCATGCGCTTGAACAGGCCGCCGCCGGACATCTCCAGCATCTTCCCGTACAGCTCCTGCTCGCCCAGGGCGGTACCGGCGTACCTGTTTCTCAGTTCCCGCAGCACATGCACGGACAGGTTGGCGGAGTTGTCGAATGTGGACCCACCCATGATGTGGATCGTGTCGTCATTGCGACTGACCCATTCGATCAGGAGCTTGATCGGCTTCGGGGTGGTGGTGACGAAGGCGCGTGGGTGATCGTCAATCAGGTCCATACGCAACGACGGGAGGATGCCCTCGTACCATGACTCGTATGGCTTGGCCCATTTTGCCAGCTCGTCCAGCCAGGCACCCGAGGCGTTGTATCCACGCCCCACGTCCTCGTCATCCGCTCCCTCGGCATAGACCTTGACCCCGTCCGGGAAAAGGATCATGGGTCGGGGCGATTGCTTGTATCTGTGCGGGATCTTGCGACGATCCAGGACGCTGAGCATCCCCGCCGGACCATCCATACAGATGGTGCGGGTGTCTGCCAGAGTCTCCCCGATCACCAACCATTCGGTCGGGCGCCCGGACCGATCGGTGGGGTGCTTGATGATCTGTTCAGTAAGCCACTCAGATCCTGATCTTGATTTGCCCCAACCACGTCCCGCCAGAGCCAGAGCGATGAGCCAGTTGCCCGGTGGAGGGATCTGCTCAGGTCGGGCGACCCACCACCATTCACCCCGGGCAATGTCCTCTAAGGCCTTGTCGGACAGGCTACTGAGCCACTGCTCCCGTTCTTCGACCGGAAGCAGGGCAACCCGTTGCAGAAGGGACAGACCCACAAACTGATCATAGGTGGAGTTGTTGTCACCCCTCCCCCTGTGTATGTTGACAGTGCGACTCCGGGGTCTGCCTTCTCCCAAAAACTGGACCCGGAGTCGCACCTAACTTGCTACACGTCCGGAGTTACTTCGGTCTCCGGTCCGAACGCGAACGTGAACGTCTCCGCGTCACCGGCGATCACATTGATTGCTTCGGTGCGCTCGAACGCAGCCGCACCGGTCGGGGTGATAGTGGCGGTCAGGATCGCGCTGCCCAGGTTGCCCAGGCCGCCTACTGCGGCAATGGTGCCCGAGCCGTCGCCGTTGTCGGTGAGGTTAATCAGAGCCGGGTTGTCGACGGCAAAGGCAACCGTGCCGTCAAACGTGGTGGCGTTGCCGAATTCATCGCCGGTTGTCAGCGTGAAATCGACCTTCTTGTCGGCGTGAAGATCCATGATGTGATCCGGCTTCCTTTCGGATGTCTTGGCTGAGGTCGTGTTGGGAACACGGTCCGCTGCGGTGCTGTCGCGGGGTGCACCCCAATGGAACACCGTTGTAAACCGGCGGCCCTTGACGATGCGGCGCGTCTGTAAGATCGTGTCGCCTTCGTCAACAATCTGGCCGAGCGGATACAGGTCCCCCAGCGCTGTGGTAGTAGCAGCGTTCACGGGCCTGACTTTACCCGCGCGGCCTTACCTTATTCCTCTAGCCAAGGGTTACCCTGGATAGTATGACCACAGACATGATCGAGTTCATTCGTCTCGGTCGCGAAGTCATTGATGACGGTCGACTGAAGGCGCTTCGGGAGCGACTTGGCTTCTCTGCCAACGTCATGTCCGAACTGTTGCACATCAACCCCATGACCTATCGCAACTGGGAAAAGGGGACCGGAGCCCGCATGCGTCACCTGGCCGCTGAAAAGCTGGGCCGGTTCTACGCTCAGGCCGAGCAGGCGGTACAGGCCGTGGAATCAGACGGTATCGTCCTATCCACCCTGGTGCCTTTTCACCTCGTAGCCGCAGCCGCTGGCATGCCCCACGAAATGCTCCTGGCCAAGTGTCGCAACGGCCAGGTGGATGGCGTAGACCTGGGGATCCTGGGACTGTGGCTGCGTCGCGCGGATCTGGGCAAGCTCGGGGTCGATGACCTGTGACCTGTCCGATCTGCAACACCCGACTGGATCCGGCCGCAGGCACCTCTCATCCGAACTGCGCTCCCTGGGCGGATTCGGACGAAAATTCAGACGCCGTTCTCCTGAAACATGAATTAATGGAAATAATTCTATGGGCCGATAAGGGCAACCCCCGGTCCCGGCAACAGAAGATCGGCCCATCCGAGATCGGCGTGGTGTGCGACCGCCGGGTTGGCTACCGCATAGCGGAGATCCCACCGATCAATGTGGACAGTGACCCCTGGCCCGCGATCGTCGGTACTGCGATCCACAACTGGCTGGATCAGGCGATCCGGTCCTGGGGGGAGGTCAATCAGTCCACCCGCTGGCGTACTGAAACGCCAGTGCAGATGGGTGAGTTCGTGACCGGACGCAGTGACCTTTTCGATACTAAGCGCGGCATTGTGGTCGACCACAAGGGCGCTGGTCGGGAAGTACTACGGGAGGTCCGGGTTGATGGCCCAAAGCCTGAACATAAAGTACAGGTTCAGACTTATGGCCTGGGCTACTCCCGACTCGGCTACCAGGTGAAGAAAGTGGCCCTGGTGTACTACCCCCGGGCAGGCTGGTTACGCGATTCCTACGTCTGGGTGGATGACTACGACCCCGAAGTGGCTTATGCTGCTCTGGATCGCCTGGGGGACATCAGCAGGACCCTTGTCGCTTTGGACGTAATCGGGAACCCACATCGTTGGGAACAGGTCCCGGCTACGCCTAGTAACGCCTGCGGACTGTGCTCTTGGTATAACCCAGGTCGTGACGCAGAGCGCGGGGCGGACAACACCGGCTGCCCTGGCAAGTGACGAGCAGAGACGGGGGCAAGACGAAGTGTCAGCTGACGAATGGGGCGAACTTAACGCCACCGGAGACCGGGTCAATCCGCGAGACATCATCAATCATCTTCTGATCGTGTGGGTGGTGGAGTACGTCCCCCACAGCCCCACCAAGTTCACCCGCCCGGACAAGCCGTCCGATGTGATCGTGGTGGACGTGTGCGACCTGGACACTCCTGACGCAGATGGCTACCAAGGCCTGTTGTCCCGCCGGGTGTGGTGGCGTCAGGCTCGGATCATCTCCATGCTGCGGGACAAGCTGGGCCAACGGATGCTCTGCCGGATGACTCAGGGCACTGCGAGTACCGGCTTCAACGCACCGTTCCAACTAATCAACATGAAAAGCGACCCGGAGGCACGTCAGCGCGGGGAGCAGTGGTTGGCGGCTCATCCGGACTTCGTCATGAGCGCCCCCTCCGGCAAGAGTGGGCCACTGCCCGGGTCCATTGGGGACATCGCCAGCAACACCGTGACCCTGAATCCGACCCCGGTTGCGTCGGACCAGAAGACGATGCTGGAGCGGATGGCCGAGCAGGCGCAACGAGGCGCTGACCGACTTCCCCCACCACCCCCACCACCCCCCGGAATCCCTTTCTAGAGGCCTGTTTCTGATGCCGCCCTGATTCGACCGGGGCGGCATCAGTGTTTTACGGCGAGCCCCTAGCGCACTGTCCACGATGGCGGCATGATGAACGAACCGCACCAGGTCGGGGACATAAAAAACCGATGGCCCCGTAGCGGGGGCCATCGGGCGGAACAAGAGGAGTGACATGAGCCTAGCAGAAGTCGCCAGAACATGGCGCGAAGCCGGCGTGTCGACCATCCCAGTCCTTGCCAATGGCACCAAGCGGCCGGCCGTGCGCTGGGGCGAGTTCATCGCTACCGCACCAACCCTGGAGCAGGTCAACTACTGGTGGGGCAACGGCCAGGAGTACGGGCTGGCGCTGATCTGCGGCAAGGTCTCCGGCAACCTGGAGATGACCGAGTTGGAGGCTCGGGCAGCCGAACCGGACCGACTCACCGACATAGTCCAGGCCATGAGCAGCCCCGAGCTGACCCAGATTTGGGACTTACTGTGTCAGGGCTACATGGAATGGACACCCTCCGGGGGCATCCACTTCCTCTACCGCATCGCAGATCACCCTGTCCCTGGTAACGAGAAGATCGCCCAGGACGCTGGACGCCTGGTCCTGGCCGAGACCCGGGGCGAAGGGGGCTACGTGATCGTGGCCCCGACATCTGGACCAGTGCACGCCACCGGGGAACCCTGGACCTTGGTACATGGCAGCTTCGGCCAGGTGCCCACCATCACCTGGGAGCAGCGCTGCTTGTTCCATCAGGCGTTGCGCTCCGCGTTAGACTGCGCTCAGGTGGCTCTGGTTCCTCCATCCCAAAACCACCTTCCGGCCCCGCTCCCGGTTCAATCCCCCCCGGGTTCCCGGTTGAGCGGGGCCACCCTA
>Ga0068861_100000511_pt1 | contig 22624 bp, 22 predicted proteins | sample KBSSwiS42_FD_66593 | JGI IMG/M metagenome (GOLD analysis project Ga0068861, IMG submission 66593) | Switchgrass rhizosphere microbial communities from Kellogg Biological Station, Michigan, USA - KBS Switchgrass S4-2 | ecosystem: Host-associated > Plants > Roots > Rhizosphere > Soil ...
ACGATGGTCGCCGGCTCGTTGGCGACCAGCTGCGATTCATCGATCGCCACCGCCGCCTCGCGCTCGACGATCTTCGTGCGGCGCTCGTCGCCGTACTTCTCGGCGTCGGCCTCGATCTCGCTGGCGATGAGCTTCTTGAGTTTGGCCTTCGACTTGAGGATGCCCTCGATCTCTTCCTTCTCCTCGGCGAGCTTCTTCTGCTCGTCGCGGATCTTCATCTCTTCGAGTTTCGCCAGGTGGCGCAGCTTGGTCTCGAGGATCGCCTCGGCCTGGATCTCCGAAAGCTTGAAGCGCTTCATCAGCACCGGCTTCGGCTCGTCCTCGCGACGGATGATGCGGATCACCTCGTCGAGATTGAGATACGCGGCCAGCAAGCCGTCGAGGATGTGCAGCCGCTTGTCGACCTTGTCGAGGCGGTATTGCAGGCGGCGCGTGACCGTCTGCGTGCGGAACGTGAGCCACTCGTTGAGCAGGTCGCGCAAGCCCATGACCTTCGGCTTGCCCTCGAGCGTGATCACGTTGATGTTCACGCGATAGTTGCGCTCGAGATCCGTGGTCGCGAACAGGTGCGCCATCAACTGCTGGACGTCGGCGCGCTTCTTGGGCTCGATGACGATGCGGATGCGCTCTTCGTGGTCGGACTCGTCGCGGATGTCCTCGACCATGGGCAGTTTCTTCTCGCGCATCTGCGCGGCGATCTGCTCGATGATCTTGTTGCCCGAAACCTGGTACGGCAGTTCGGAGATGACGATGACCTCGTCTTCCTCTTTGTAAACGGCGCGCGCCTTGAAGCTGCCATTGCCGGTGTTGTAGATGTCCAGCAGATCGGAGCGCGGCGACACGATTTCGCCGCCGGTGGGCAGGTCCGGGCCCTTCACGTATTTCATCAACGTGCGCGTCATCGCATCCGGCTCATCCAGCAGGTGGATGCAGGCTTGGGCGATTTCACGAAGATTGTGAGGCGGGATGTCGGTGGACATGCCAACGGCGATGCCCTGCGTGCCGTTCAGCAGCACGTTGGGAAGGCGCGCCGGCAGGAACGCGGGTTCCTCGAGCGTGCCATCGAAGTTCGGTTGCCAGTCCACCGTGCCGTCCGAAAGCTCGGACAGCAGCACTTCCGCGTAACGCGTCAGCTTGCTCTCGGTGTAGCGCATCGCGGCGAAGGACTTCGGATCGTCGATGCTGCCCCAGTTGCCCTGGCCATCGACGATCGGGTAGCGATACGAGAAGTCCTGCGCCATGAGGACCATGGCTTCGTAACAGGCGCTGTCGCCGTGCGGATGAAATTTGCCGATGACGTCGCCGATGGTGCGCGCCGACTTCTTGTGCTTCTGCCCGGCCGACAGGCCGAGCTCGCTCATCGCGTAGGTGATGCGGCGCTGCACTGGCTTGAGCCCGTCGGACAGCGCCGGCAACGCGCGGTCGAGGATCACGTACATCGAATAATCGAGGTACGCCTTTTCCGTGAAGGTGCGGAGCGGTTGCTTCTCCACGCCCTCGAAATTCATTTCGTCTTGCACGGTATTTTTTTCCCGTCGAGTCAGGGAATGACTTCCGCCAGGTTGCCCTTCTCTTCCAGCCAGTCCTTGCGGTCGGAAGCGCGTTTCTTCGCCAGCAACATGTCCATCAACTGGTCGCTGTCGTCCTTCGCGGCGATCGTGAGCTGCACGAGCCGGCGCGTGCGCGGATCCATCGTGGTCTCGCGCAGCTGCGAAGGATTCATCTCGCCCAGGCCCTTGAAGCGCGTGACCTGGGGCTTCGCCTTCGTTTCCTTGCTCGTTTCTATCTTCTTGAGCAGCTGATCGCGCTCGGCTTCGTCGAGCGCGTAGTAGACGTTCTTGCCTGCGTCGATGCGGTACAGCGGCGGCATCGCGACGTAGACGTGACCATTCGCCACCAGCGGCCGGAAGTGGCGCAGGAACAGCGCGCACAGCAGCGTCGCGATGTGCTGACCATCGGAGTCCGCGTCCGCGAGGATGCAGATCTTGCCGTAGCGCAGGCTGGACAGATCGCTGGTGCCCGGATCCAGGCCGATGGCGACGGAGATGTCATGCACCTCCTGCGACGAGGCGATCTCGCCCACCGACACTTCCCAGGTGTTCAGGATCTTGCCGCGCAACGGCATGATGGCCTGCGTCTCGCGATCGCGCGCCTGCTTGGCGGAGCCGCCGGCGGAGTCGCCTTCTACCAGGAACAGCTCGGAGTGTTTCGGATCCTGGTTGGTGCAGTCGGCGAGTTTGCCCGGCAGCGCCGGGCCCGCGGTGATGCGCTTGCGCTTCACCTGGCTCGCGGCCCTGGTGCGCTCCTGCGCATTCTCGATGGCGAACTGCGCGATGCGCTCGCCGGCATCCGGATGCTGGTTCAACCACAAAGACAGCGAGTCGTGTACGAAGCTCTCGGTGAGCGAGGCCGCGTCGCGCGTGGCGAGACGCTCCTTCATCTGCCCCGCGAACTGCGGTTCCTGGATCTTGATGGAGAGCACGAAGCAGACTTTCAGGAACACGTCTTCCGGTGTGAGCTTCAGGCCGCGCGGCACGAGATTGCGGAACTCGCAGAATTCGCGCACCGCCCCCGCGACACCGGCGCGCAAGCCATTCACGTGCGTGCCGCCCTCCGGTGTCGGGATGAGATTCACGTAGCTCTCGCCCACGGCGCGGTCCGCGTTCGGCGCCCACACCAGCGCGTAGTCGACGGCGTTGACCCTGTCGTTGTCGTTCTTTGCCGTGATGGGCTCGGCCGGGAGCAAGTCCTCCTTGCCGATTTCATCCTTGAGGTACGCGGCCAGATCGCCGGTGAAGAACCACTCGTCCTTCTCCTTGGTGGCCTCGTTCTCGAAGGTGATCTTGAGCCCGGGACACAACACGGCCTTGGCCTTGAGGTTGTGCTTGAGTTGCGGGACCGAGAACTTGTCCGAATCGAAGAACTTCGGATCCGGCCAGAAGCGCACTGTGGTGCCGGTGTTGCGCTGGCCGACGGTGCCGACCACTTCCAGCTTCGAGGACACTTTGCCGTCCTTGAAACTGATGTTGTATTCCTTGCCGTTGCGCTTGATCCAGGCTTCGAGCTGCTTCGACAGCCCGTTGACCACCGACACGCCGACACCGTGCAGGCCGCCCGAGACCTCGTAATTCTTGTCGTTGAACTTTCCGCCGGCGTGCAGCCGTGTGAGGATGAGCTCGACGCCGCTCACCTTCTCCTTGGGGTGGATGTCCACCGGCATGCCGCGTCCGTCGTCCGCCACGGACAACGAATTGTCCTTGTGCAGGACGACATTGATTTCTTTCGCGTGACCGGCCAGCGCTTCGTCGACGGAGTTGTCGATGACCTCGTGCGCGAGGTGGTTGGGCCGAGAGGTGTCGGTATACATGCCCGGGCGGCGGCGCACGGGCTCGAGACCGGAAAGGACTTCAATGTCGGATGCGTTGTAGGACATTCTCTCGCGGGCAACCTCAACGACGCACAGTCTGTCAGTACTGCGCGGCGCGGAGTGTAGCAGCGATTGGCGTGTGGCGAGAGCGCGGTCCCTGTCGCGTATCTAGAACAATTCGTTGCGCAGCTGTCGGCCCCACGGGGTATAGAGAAATCCGAACAAGAGCGCGGCACCCGCGATTCCCATACTCCAGACCGGCGCATTCTGCTCGGATACCAGGAACGAAGAATCCGGAATCGTCGCTTCGAGCTGGATCCCGGCGAGCCACTGGAACAGGAACACGCACAGAACCACGGCGACGCAGCCGATGCCCACCGCATTGACGACGAACAACCAGCGGCCGCCGTTCGAAGCCGCCGCCGGACGGGCCGGTAGCGGCGCGGCGGATTTCGAATCTTCTGCCGCGATTCGCGCCCACACCGCCGCGTCGAAGGATGCGTCCAGCCGGCGCACGTGCACCTGTTTGCGCAGCGAGCGTTCGAGAGCGGCTTCGATTTCGGGATTGGATTTCATGACTCGTTCTCCATTTCGCCGGCAATTGCGGCCAGCCGCTTGCGGCCACGGTGCAGCAACGCCTTGACGGTACCTACCGGCATCGACAGGAGCTCACCGACCTCTTCACAACTCCGGTCTTCCAGATAGAACAGAACCACCACCCGCCGATAAGGTTCCGGCAACTGATCGAGCAGCTTCGCCACGTCGTATTCCGCCGACGCCTGGTTGCCGTCCGCCTGCCCCGCCAGTGCGGTTCCGAAAACGGCCGGGTCGCCGTCATCGTCGGCGACTTCACCGAAATCTTCCAGCGGCACCAGGCGCCTTTCGCGGCTCAGCGCCGTCAGGCAGGTATTGCGCGTAATGGTGTACAGCCAGGTCGAGATCGACGCGCGGCCATCGAACTTGGGAAGCGCCTGCCACACCTTGACGAATACGGTCTGGGACAGGTCCTCGGCCAGGGCCTTGTCCCGAACGATGGAGACCGCCAGGTTCATGACCTTCTGGCGATAGCGGGTCATGAGGCCCTCCAGCACGGCACGCCGGTCGCCCCGGCGCAGGGCGGCGACCAGGTCGGCGTCGCGCTCCATGGCAGGGGTCGATATCGGGGCCGGGGGCGGTATGCCCGCGTCTATGCTCATATTTACCGCTGGCTGCACGCCCTTGATACTCCGCCAGTGTCCTGTGGGTTGCATGCAACCAGAACCGGGCCCGGTGGGTATCAACGGCAACTTTAAGGGCTATCTGGAGAATTTGACCATGAACGTCTTCTGGATTCCGATCGTCGCCATCGTATTCGGCATCGGTATCGCCATGCTGGGATTGTGGACCGACCACCAGCGCCGCTCACAGAAGCTGGAGCACCTGCATCGCGAGCGCATGGCGGCCATCGAGAAAGGTGTGGTGCTTCCCACGACGCCCGAAGACCGGGATCGGGACCGCGGCGAGGACAAGTGGCAGAACCCCGCCCGCATGCTGCGCTCCGGAGTGATGCTGCTGGCCCTCGGAATCATTCTGTACTTTGCGATCGAGACCTCGGGTGGCCACGAGGGCGCGCTCTTCGGCTTGATACCGGCCGCGCTCGGTATCGCGAATCTGGCCTACGCCGTGGTGCTGTTCAAGAACCAGCGCAAGGCGGAAGAAGAGAAGACGCGCCAGCGGCTCACGCCCCCGCCGGCGGAGTGAATCAGGCCAGGTCGGCGATCAACGCCGCACGCACGTTCTCCGGCAATGCCGCGAGCTCGTGCCGGTAGCTAGGATGGTCGATACCGGCGGCGAGCGCGCCGCCGGCCCGCAACCGGGCGACCATCGGCTCGCCGAGTTCATAGCGCAGGAAGTGCACGGCGGAGGTCTTGGTCTCGTTCTCGCGGTCCATGTCCTCGTCCGCGATGGCAAACAAGCGGTCGCACCCCGCGACCTGAACCCAGCAGCGATCCTCGATGCCACGCAGCCGCTCGAGCTGCACGCGCCGCACCTCGGCATCGGCGAATTCGATCAGCAGGGTCACCTTCCAGTTGCGGCCGTCGGGGATCAGCGGGTTGTAGGCCGCGAGTTCCTCGGCGATGCCCTCGGCTTCGAAGATTCGCTCGGTACGCAACATCTCCTGCACCTGGTACTGCACCGTGAGGCGATCCTCGAACAGCCACATGGTGTTGGGACCCACACTCACCTGCCGGTTCTTCTTGTGCGCCATGACGCGCGCGCGGAAATCCGCGCGCTCGCGTGAATAACGTTCCAGGGACAACAGATCCGATTCGTTCAGTTTTTGCATCACCGCACTCATATTCCATAGGCCTTGCGCACCAGCGATAGCGGGTGTTCGGGTTCACGAACCGCCGCGCTCGAAGCCCCATCCGCGGCATCGGCGGGCGATAGTCCGCTCTGTATCTGGTGGCCGGCCATCGGGCAATCGCTGGAATAGTGGTCAGCCCCCGCCTGTCGCACACGGGTGACCACCGGGGCCCCGATTTTCACCGACGCGGCGCGGTACTCCTTCTTCACCGCGTAGGTACCGTTGTGGCCGGAGCAGCGCTCGATGACCTCGACCGTGGTGCCGGGAATGAGCTTCAGCACGTCGCGGGTCTTGAGTCCCATGTTCTGCACGCGCAGGTGGCAGGGGACGTGGTAGCTGATCTTGCCCAGCGGCTGTTTGAAATCGGTGCGCAGCAGACCGGCCTTGTGGCGCAACATCAGGTACTCGAACGGATCGAAGATGTGTTGCCTAACAGCCTGCACGTCGGCGTCGCCGGGAAACATCAGCGGCAACTCCTGTTTGAACATCAGCACGCAGGAAGGAATCGGGGCCACGATGTCGTACCCGTCGTCGACGAGCCGCTTGAGTTGTGGGACGTTGAAGTTCTTGTACTTCTCCACGGTCTCGAGATCGCCGAGCTCGAGCTTCGGCATGCCACAGCATTTCTCCTTGCCGACGACCTTCACCTCGATGCCGTTGTGCAGGAAAACCGCGGTCAGGTCCTCCGGCAGGTGCGGCTCGTTGCGGTCGCCGTAACAGGTGACGAACAGCGCGACCTTGCCGCGGGTCTGCTCGGTGGCCCGCACCTCGACCGCAGCGCCGGTGAGCTTGCGTGCGCGCGAACTGCCCGTGTTGGAATGAAACTTCGGAATCGGCGCCGTCGCGTCCACGCCGAGCGTGGCCTCGAGCAGTTTGCGCCCGGCCTTCGTGCCGTTCACCGCGTTGACGATCTCGGCCACCACCGGGATGCCGGCGATGCTGCCGAGTCCGCGCGTGTTGGAGAGTAGTTTGTCTCGGAAGCTGTGTTCGCCCTTGCCGTGTTGCACGTGCTTGGCACGCAGCATCAGGTGCGGGAAGTCGATGTTCCAGGGATGCGGCGGCACGTAGGGACACTTGGTCATGAAACACATGTCACACAGGTAACAGTGATCCACGACGTCCCAGTAGATTTTCTTGTCGACACCGTCGAGCTCGAGAGTTTCGCCCGCGTCGATCGCTTCGAACAGCGTCGGGAAGGAATTGCACAGGCTGAAACAGCGGCGGCAGCCATGGCAGATGTCGAACACGCGCTCGAGCTCTGACTCGAGGGCGCGCTCGTCGGTGAATTCGGGCTTGCGCCAATCGAGGGGATGACGCGAGGGAGCCTGCAGGCTTCCTTCGCGCACCCCGTTGTCCGTCACGCTCACTTCAACTTCAACGCGTTCAGATCGCGTCGAGCGCCTTCTGGAATCGGTTGGCGTGCGAGCGCTCGGCCTTGGCCAGCGTCTCGAACCAATCGGCGATTTCGGAGAATCCTTCTTCGCGTGCCTGCTTCGCCATGCCAGGGTACATGTCGCTGTACTCGTGGGTTTCGCCGGCGATGGCGGCCTTGAGGTTCGCCTTGGTTTCGCCGATCGGCAGGCCCGTCGCCGGATCACCCACGGCCTCGAGGTATTCGAGATGACCGTGCGCGTGGCCGGTTTCACCTTCGGCGGTCGATCGGAACACCGTGGAAACGTCGTTGTAGCCCTCGACGTCGGCCTTGGCTGCGAAATACAGGTAACGACGGTTCGCCTGCGATTCGCCGGCGAACGCATCCTTCAAATTCTTCTCGGTCTTGCTGCCTTTGAGGTTCACGGTTCGACTCCTCCTTCAATAAGAATAGCTCTCAATTAGACTTGTTCTAAGTGGGGCCGCACTGTACGGCCCACCGCTCGCGCCCGTCAATCGGTGACTTCTATCGTTTAAAGTCGCGCGCGTGAAATCCAAACCCCAAAAACCGGAACACAAGCCCGAATCGCAGTCGGACCCGTTGCCCGACTTCGAACAATCGCTGACCGAACTCGAAGCGCTCGTGGCCAGGCTCGAACAGGGAGACGTGCCGCTCGAGGATGCACTCAAGACCTTCGAACGCGGCGTCACGCTCACGCGACAGTGCCAGAGCGCGCTGCGCACGGCGCAACAGAAGGTGGAAATCCTGCTGGCGCGTGACGGCAACGAATCGCTCGAGTCATTCTCCGACGACGAGGAAGAGGTCGATGACGACGACGAGCGCTGAGCCGTTGCGCTCCGCTCCGCCGGGATTTCTCAATTCCCGGGTTCCCCACTACCAGCGGCGCATCGAAGAGGTGCTGGCGCGCGCGCTCGACATCGACGGCGGCGCCAGCGCGCGGCTGCTCGAAGCAATGCGCTACAGCACGCTGGCCGGCGGCAAACGTGTCCGGCCGGTGCTGGTGTACACCACCGGCGAGTCGCTCGGTGCGCCGCTCGAGTTGCTCGACGCAGCCGCGTGCGCGGTGGAGCTGATCCACGTCTACAGCCTGGTGCACGATGACCTGCCGGCGATGGACGATGACGATCTGCGTCGCGGCCGTCCGACCTGTCATCGCGCCTTCGACGAGGCCACGGCGATCCTCACGGGTGACGCGTTGCAGGCGCGCGCCTTCGAAGTACTCGCGCAGGCACGCGCCGAGATCGCGGCGAGCGCGCGCATCGCGATGCTGCGCGTGCTGGCCGACGCCATCGGCACGCGCGGCATGGCGGGTGGCCAGGCCATCGATCTCGAGGCCGTGCAGCAGTCACTGACCGAGGCGCAACTGGAACGCATGCATCGGCAGAAAACCGGCGCGCTCATCCAGGCAAGCGTCATGTTGGGCGCCATTGCCGCGGGCAACGCCGATGCTGCGCAACACGCCGCGCTCGAAAAATTTGGTGCGGAGATCGGGCTCGCATTCCAGATCCAGGACGACATCCTCGACGTGGAAGGCAACACCGACCTCCTGGGCAAGCGGGCCGGCGCCGACGCCGACCGCGTCAAGCCGACATATCCTTCCGTGCTCGGCCTCGAAAAGGCGCGCGCCCGCGCGCACGCCTGCCGCGACAGCGCCATCGCTGCCCTGGCGCCCTGGGGCGAGCGTTTCGCGCAACTGCGCGAGTTCGCGGATTTCCTGGTCGCACGCGCCAGCTGACCGGCCGTCGCGGCCGCCGCGCGTGTAAACTTCGCCCCGCAATGCCCATCGGCCTCGAAGACTTTCCGCTGCTTCGTTCGATCAACCTGCCCGCCGACCTGCGCGCGCAGCCAGAAAGCCGCTTGGGCGAAATCTGCTCGCAGTTGCGTGAATACCTGATACGCAGCGTCGCGACGCGCGGCGGGCACTTCGCCGCGGGCCTGGGAACGGTCGAGCTCACCGTGGCATTGCACTACGTGTTCAACACCCCCGACGACCGGCTGGTCTGGGACGTCGGTCATCAGGCTTATCCCCACAAGGTGCTCACCGGCCGCCGCGACCGGCTCGACAGCATCAAGCAGGGCGGCGGACTCGCCCCGTTCCCGGCGCGCGCCGAGAGCGAATACGACACCTTCGGTGTGGGGCACTCGAGCACGTCGATCAGCGCGGCGCTCGGCATGGCGGTGGCCGCGGAGCTGAACGGCGAGACACGCAAGGTGATCGCGGTGATCGGCGACGGCGCGATCACGGCGGGCATTGCGTGGGAGGCGCTGCTCAACGCGGGCGCGCGCAAGACCAACCTGCTCGTGATCCTGAACGACAACGACATGTCGATCTCCGAGAACGTCGGCGCATTGTCCAACTACTTCGCCAAGGTTCTTTCGGGACGCATGTATTCGACGCTGCGCTCCGGCGGCAAGAAGATCCTGCGGCAGATGCCCACGATGTGGGAGCTGGCGCGCCGCTCGGAGGAGATGATGAAGGGCATGGTATTGCCCGGCACCATCTTCGAGGAACTCGGCTTCAACTACATCGGGCCGATGAACGGCCACGACGTGAAGGAGCTGGTGGCCACGTTGCGGAATATCCGCGACTACAAGAACGATGGACCGCAGCTGCTGCACGTGGTCACGCGCAAGGGCAAGGGCTACGACCCGGCCGAGAAGGACCCGATCAAGTGGCACGGCCCGGGCCCGTTCGATCCCAAGAGCGGCACCATCTTCAAGGAAAAGGCGACGGGCCCCACCTACTCGCAGGTATTCGGCCAGTGGCTCTGCGACATGGCGGCGCGCGATCCGCGCATCGTGGGCATCACGCCGGCGATGCGCGAAGGCTCCGGCCTGGTCGAGTATTCGAAGAAATTCCCGCAGCGCTACTTCGACGTGGCCATCGCCGAACAGCACGCGGTGACTTTCGCCGCCGGCCTCGCGTGTGAAGGCCTGAAACCCGTCGTGGCTATCTACTCGACCTTTCTGCAGCGTGCCTACGACCAGCTGATCCACGACGTCGCACTGCAGAACCTGCCGGTGGTGTTCGCGCTCGACCGCGCCGGCCTGGTCGGCGGTGACGGCGCGACCCACCAGGGTTCCTACGATTTCTCCTTCCTGAGGTGCATTCCGAACCTGACCGTGATGGCGCCCGCGGACGAAAACGAATGCCGGCAGATGCTCTACACCGCGACCACGCTCGCAGGCCCGAGCGCCGTGCGTTACCCGCGCGGCCAGGGGCCGGGCGTCGCGCCCGTCGAGGAGATGACGGCGATTCCGCTCGGCAAGGCGCAGATCCGTCGCATGGGATCCTGCGGCCTGCTGATCCTCGCCTGCGGCGCGCTGGTGAAATCCGCCGAAACCATCGGCGAGCGTCTCGATGCGACGGTGGTCAACATGCGCTTCGTGAAGCCGCTCGACGAAGAGCTGGTGATGCGGCTGGCCGGCACGCACACCGCGCTCGTGACCATCGAGGAGAACGCCCTGGCGGGAGGCGCCGGTTCCGCGGTGATCGAGCTGCTGGCGAATTGCGGCACGCCGCTGCCGACGCTGACGCTGGGAATTCCCGATCGCTTCATCGAGCACGGTTCGCGCGACGATTGCCTGGTCGCCGCGGAACTCGACCTCGCGAGCCTCGAGACCGCGGTACGCCGCTTTTGGGAGCAGGTTCCCGGTTCGAAGATTCTCGTGAGCGGGACATAAAACCCGTCATTCAGCGCTCCGGCGGCCCAATAACCTTCCCGTAACCCCTACGAGGGGTTGATCCGTGCGTGAAAGCCCGCAAACTGTGCGGGCATGAAAACCGCCACCGCACCCCAGGCCCGTGTCATCAACGTCGAAGACGTGCAGAGCCGCGCCGACACCCGCCAGATCCCGATCAACCAGGTCGGCATCCGCGACATCAATCACCCCGTCCGCGTGAAGGATCGCTCCGAGGGCGAACAGCACACGGTCGCGAACTTCAACATGTACGTGAACCTGCCTCACAACTTCAAGGGCACGCACATGTCGCGGTTCGTCGAGATCCTGCATCGCGAACGCGAGATCTCGGTGGAATCGTTCGGCAGCCTGCTGGCGGAGATGACCGAGCGGCTCGAGGCCGACACCGGCCATATCGAAATGTCGTTCCCGTATTTCGTGATGAAGAAGGCGCCGGTGTCGGGCGTCGAGAGTTACATGGACTACCGGGCCACGCTCACCGGCAAACGCGTCAACGGCGTCACTGAAATGTGGGTCAAGGTCGTGGTGCCCGTGACCAGCCTGTGCCCCTGCTCGAAGAAGATCTCCGAGCGTGGCGCCCACAACCAGCGCTCACACGTCACCATTTCGGCCCGGCTGCGTGAGCACATGTGGATCGAGGAGCTCATCGAGATCGCCGAAAGCGAAGCGTCGTGCGAGCTGTACGGCATCCTCAAGCGACCCGACGAGAAATACGTGACCGAACGTGCCTACGACAATCCCAAGTTCGTCGAGGACATGGTGCGCGACGTGGCGGTGCGCCTGAACGACGAATCACGCGTCGCCGAATACGTGGTCGAATCGGAGAATTTCGAATCGATCCACAACCACTCCGCGTACGCGCTCATCGAGCGTGACAAGGACGCCGACGGCAACGCGGCCTAGTTAGCGCCGCCGGGTCGCACCGCAACCGGTGCGACGCACGTCACACTTTCCGTCTTGTGCCCGGTCGGGCCGCGGCAGCCCGAGAAGTGCGTCCGCGCGCCGTATTGCATATCCGGTCGAATGTCAGCTGCTTCGCGGCACGGGGTGGTGGCCACGGAGTTTCAGGGAGCGAAGTGGCGCGCACGACTGGGAAATCGCGGTTGATTTCGCTGCGGGCGGCTTTGGCCGCCCTCGCTGCCGTGCTGGCTGCGCAAACGCAAGCCGCCTCGCTCGTGGTCACGGTGTTGAAGCGCGACGGGCAACCGCTTCCCGGCGCGGTCGTCACCGCCGAACCCGAGAACGGACAACCGACGCCGATCCCGCCCATCAGGGCCATCATGGACCAGGTGAACCTCGCCTTCGTGCCCGATGTGCTGGTGATACCGGTGCACTCCACGGTGCAGTTCCCCAACAGCGACGCCGTCAGTCACCAGGTCTATTCGTTTTCCAGCGCGCGTCGCTTCCAGTTGCCCCTGTATCGGGGCAAGCCCTATCCACCGGTGCAGTTCGATCAGCCCGGCGTCGTCACGCTCGGCTGCAACATCCACGACAACATGCTGGCCTACATCGTGGTCACGGCCGCGCCTTTCTTCGGGCGTGCCGACGATCGGGGCTCGTGGACGGCCGCCGACCTTCCCGAAGGCCGATACCGCGTGCGGGTCTGGCACCCGCTGCTCAGCGAGCCCGCCGAACTGCTGCAAGTCGTGGAAGTGGGCGCCGAACGCGGCGCGGCTCAAATCCGCCTGTCGAAGGCGTTGCGGCCCGCACCCCTCGGCAACCGTCCGCACTCATGGGACTACTGAATCACAGCGGATCTGGATTTGCGCGGCTGCGCCGCGCGGGATGGTTGTGCGCGCTCGCGATCGCCGGCAACGCGCATGGCGGCGACTGGGAGCTCGCGCTCGATGTGCGAGCGATCAGCTCCGACGGCCAGACTTCGTTCCTCGACAACGGCCAGGGCAAGACGCGCTTCGACGCGGATCACGAAGGCATCCAGCTCGGACGGCTGCGCGCCGCCTGGACCCAGCCATTCGGCGAGGTGTTGTCGGCACACGTCGAGGCCAGCCGCTGGGACGATGACGACAAGAATCCGGTCGACCTCACCGAGGCGTACCTCGAATACCGCCCCTACCCGCGCGCCGGATGGCGCTCGCGCGTACGGCTCGGCGCGTTCTATCCACCGATGTCGCTCGAGAATCGCGCGCGCGGCTGGGAAACGCCATACACCATCACGCCCTCGGCGATCAGCTCATGGGTGGGAGAAGAACTGCGCACCATCGGCCTCGAAGGCCAGTTCGACTGGCTGGGCACGCGGCAGGGGCACCGCTTCGACTTCCAGCTGACGGGCGCGATATTCGGCTGGAACGACCCGGCAGGCACCATGCTCGCCAAGCACGGCTTCGCACTTCACGATCGCCAGACCACCTTGTTCGGCCGCGTCGGCGCAACGCAGACGATCCCGGGGGCGCCGAAGAAGGAATTGTTCCACGAGATGGATGGCCGCCCGGGCTACTACGTCGGAGCACAGGCGCGATATCTCGATCGCGCCGTGCTCAATATCCTGCACTACGACAATCGCGCCGATCCGACCGTCAGGTCGGCCGAACTGCGCGACATGGCGTGGAAGACGCGTTTCGATGCGGTCGCCCTGCGTATCGAAACAGGTAGCAAGTGGACCGTGCTGCTGCAGACCATTGACGGCGACACCGTGATCAACCCGTTCCGCGCGCTGGTGTGGGAGTTCGACTCGCAGTCGGCGATGCTGGCGAAGCGCTGGGGCGCACACATGCTGGCCGCGCGTTACGACTCGTTCAACATTGAATTCGACAATGATCCAAACAAGAACGGCAGCGAGGATGGCGATGCCTGGACATTCGCCTGGTCCTACGACCAAGGTGAGCACTGGCACTTCGCGCTCGAGTGGCTGCAGGTGGCGAGCGACGTCCCGGCGCGCGTCGTCGAGCTGGGCGAACCGGCGTTCGCGCGCGAATCCAAGATCGAATTCTCGGCCCGCTACACCCTGAGCGGGCATTACTGATCTCGAGGCTGGCGCATTGACTGCGCGGAAATTTCATCGACTTTCGAAATGTTCCAGCGTATACAGCGGTATCCGACTTCCCAATCACCGCGCTTGCAGATCGAACATGACTCTCACCGCCCGACGACTTGCCGCCACTCTCCTCCTCATGCTGTCGATCGCCGTGCCCGCCGCGGCACAGGACGCGAAGCAACCGGAGCTGCTGGTGTTCGCGGCCTCCTCACTCAGCAACGTGATCGGCGAGATCTCGACCAGCTTCGAGCAGCAGGGCGGCACCGACGTGAAAATATCGTTCGCCGCGAGCTCGGTGCTGGCGCGGCAGATCGAAGCCGGGGGCAAGGCAGATGTGTTCATCTCCGCGGACCAGGAGTGGATGGACTACCTGCAATCGCGCGGGCTCATCGAGAAAGCCACGCGCCGCAACCTCGCGGGCAATCGCCTGGTGCTGATCGCGCCCGCCGACAGCAAGGTGGAGCTCAAGATCGCGCCGGGCTTTCCGCTGGCGGCAGCACTGGGCAAGGCCCGGCTGTCGACGGGCGATCCCGACACGGTTCCCGTGGGCCGGTACGCGCGTTCGGCGCTGGTCTCGCTCGGCCTGTGGGATGAGATCCAGGACCGCCTGGTGCGCGCCGATAACGTCCGCAGCGCCATGATGTTCGTGGCGCGCGGCGAGGCGCCCCTGGGCATCGTCTACACCACCGATGCGCTGGCCGACCCCAAGGTCCGCATCGTCGACATCTTCCCGGCCAACACCCACGCGGCGATCACCTATCCTGGGGCCGCAACTAAGGGTGCCCGCGGCGACGCGATTGCTTATCTCAATTACCTCGCCAGCCCACAGGTGAGCGAAACTTGGAAAAAGTTCGGCTTCCTGGAGCTCAAGTAGATGAACAAGAAGAATCTTCTACGCGTCGCCGTCGCGGCGGCGCTCACCGGTCTCGCCTGCCCCGCCTTCGCCGAAGATGTGGCCCTCGAAAGGCAGATGGAAGCGCTGCGCGCCTCGATCGCCGAGCAACGCGCCCAGCTTGATGCGCAGGCGAAACTGCTGGAGTCCCAGCAGGCGCAACTCGAGACCCTGACAAAGCAGCTCGCGCAATCGAAGGCTTCGGCGGCGACCGCGCAGACGCCCGCACCCGCTCCCTCGCAGGCAACCACGCCTCCGCCCCCTCCGAAGGTCACCCTCACGAACAACCGGCCGACCATTTCCTCAGACGACGGCCGCTCATCGATTTCCTTGCGTAGCGTCGTGCAAGTTGACGGTGCGCTCTACGGTGAAGATCCTGAAGGTCCGCTCACCACGGACTTTCGTCGCGGCTCGGTCGGGGCACCGCCCAATCGCGAAACCAACGCAGCACGCGATTTCGACGACGGCTTCTTCACGCGGCGTGCGCGCTTCGGTTTCGAAGGCACGGTCGCACGCGACTTCAGCTACAAACTACTGCTCGAGTTCGGCGGCTCGGGTACCGAAGGTCCGGCCAAAATCAACGATGCCTGGGTCGCGTACTCCGGGCTCGCGCCCTTCACCTTCACGCTGGGCGCCTTTGCGCCGCCGGCCAACATGGACGACAGCACCTCGGCCGACGACCTGCCGTTCCTGGAACGTGCCAGTGCGTCGGAGCTGGCGCGCTCCCTGGCAGCCGCGGACGGTCGCTTCGGCCTGGGAATCAAAGCCAGTAGCAAGCGCTGGATGACTTCGCTGGCGTTCACCACGCGCACCGCGTATGACGCCGAAACCTTCGACGGCCAGGCGGCCGCGGTGGGCCGAGCGAGTTTCCTCGCCGCCACCGGCAACGACTACAACGTGCACCTCGGTGCCTCGGGAACCTACGTGTTCTCACCGCCCGATCAGGGTCCCGGTAGTTCGCCCCGCCACCCGCTGCGCTTCCGCGACCGGCCGGAGGTGCGCGCCGACAGTGTGCGACTCATCGACACGGGCTCGATCGATGCCAACGGAGCCAGCGTCTACGGGCTGGAATTCGGCGCCAACTGGAAGAGCTTCTATCTGCAGGGCGAACACTACTGGTTCGATGTGCAGCGCCGCGCCGCGGCGAGCCTGCCCGATCCCGACTTCACCGGTTACTATCTGCAGGGCAGCTGGACATTCACCGGAGAGAATCGCCGCTACAACCCGGCCACGGGCTCGTTCCAGAATCCTCGTGCCCGCACGGCTTTTTCGAAGGATGGTGGCTACGGTGCTTGGGAACTCGCCGCGCGCTACAGCCGCATGAATCTCAACTTCAACGAAGGACTGGAGGGCGCGGCCGCCGCCGCAGATTCGGTGCGTGGTGGCGATCAGCAGGTCTGGACCTTCGGCCTGAACTGGTACCCGAACCCGACCTTCAAGGTGATGCTGGATTACCTGCTAATCGATGTCGGCCGCCTGAATCCCGCCGGCCCCACCAACCCGCAGCCCTTCGGGCCGGCACCGAACACCCCGCCACTGGGCGTGCAAATCGGCCAGGATCTCGACGTGATTGCGCTTCGATCCCAGTTCAGCTTCTAGTTAGCAGGTGTGATGCGCAAGTCGCGAAAGTGCGCGACCGTGCTGTTGTCGATCCACAGCGCGATCGCGCCGCGGCCCTGCGCGCCGGTCTTGAGATCGTTCACGACCAGGGTCGGCTGTGACTGGCCGTTGACGAACAGCCGCGCGCGCTCGCCGTGCACCTCGATCCGCAGACGGATCCACTTGCCCGGCTCGACATCCACGTACGACTCGTAGCGACCTGGAGTTTCTTCCCGCAGCCGGTACCAGGGCCAGTCCGGGTGCGAGACGTACTGCGCGGCGTGATTGCGGCGCAGCTGGTCGTCGGAGCGGCCATTGGTCGGGCGCAGGTAGAAAGCGTCGTAGGTGCGCTGATCCGGACGCACACGGAAGGCGATGCCGACGAAGCCGCGCGCGCCTTCCGGGGCTCCCGCCACCGGCGCCCCGGCGATCTCGACTTCGATGACGCCGTCGGAGAAATCGGTGCCATCGAGCACGGCCAGCGTTTCGAGGGGCGCCTTCGGATCAGCCTGGAGCCGCTGGCCCGCCTCATCGGACAAAGTTACGCGCAGACCGCGTTTCCCCCCGAACCTGGCGGCCTCCGCCTGCACGTTGAGCAGCGTGAATCCCTGGGCAGTGTCCAGGTGAAAGGTCTGCGGCGTCGCCGGCAACGCGGCGCCGGCGCACAGGGTGACCGATGCCGCCACCATCAATACACGTCGGGAATCCATGGACGCCATTGTCGTGCGCCCATTTCCGCGGGCAAGCGCCGCAAACGAAAACGGCGACCAGACGGTCGCCGTTCGCGATGAAACGAAGGCCGGTGTTATTCGACGGCGGGCTCGTTGCCCTGGAGTCGTGACACCAGCGCGCGCAGGAACACGCGGTTGAAGCGCAACTGGCAAGCGGCGGACACCTGCTCGAGCAGCGTCGAGCTGACACGCAGCACCGACACCGCCGACTCGGCACGAATGGTCGCGGTGCGGCGCGCGCCGCGCACGTAGCTGGTCTCGCCGAAGCAGTCGCCCTCGTCCATCGCGCCCAGCGTCTTGCCGTGGCGTTCGACCGTGCACTTGCCGCTCACGAGGATGTAGAAGCGATCGTCCATCTCGCCTTCCTTGACGATCTCCTCACCGGCCGGATAGTCGGTCATGGTGCTGGCGCGCAGCACCTCCCAGATCTCGGCGTGCGAAAACTCGTGGAAGAAGCGCAGGCGGCGCAACACGTCGAACTGCGATTGCTGGTCGATGCGGGCGTTCTGCTCGCGCAGCCGCTGGTGCACGCGCGTGAGCTCGGCGGCGAAATCCGCGCCCGACTTCTGGCGCTTGTCCGGCGTCTTCATCATCGCCGTGGTGACGATCTCCTCGAGCTCCTCGGGAACGTCCTTGCGCTGCGTGTGGATCGGCGGCGGCGTGGCGTACACGATCTGGTGCAGCAACTTGACGAGATTGCCGGCGCGGAACGGGCGGATACCGGTCAGCAGTTCGTACATGACCGCGCCCAGCGAATACAGGTCCGAGTGGTGCGTGAGCTCGAGGCTCTGCACCTGCTCGGGCGACATGTACGACGGCGATCCGGCGATGCCTTCAATGCGTGAGATCTCGGAGTCCGCGACCAGCGCGATGCCGAAGTCGATGATGCGCACGTCGGAATCCTGCGTGAGCATGATGTTCGACGGCTTGATGTCGCGGTGGATGACACCACGCGTATGCGCGTAGTGCAGCGCCTTGGCGCACTTGAACATGATTTCGACCACGTCATCGACGCGCAGCAGGTTGTCCGGCCGGCAGTAGGCGGACAGGGTACGCGCGCCGTGCACGTGCTCGGTGACGATGTAGCAACGCCCGTTCTCTTCGCCGGCGTCGTAGATGGGCAGGATGTGCGGGTGCTGCAGCATGCCCACCATGTGGGCTTCCGACAGGAACATCTTGCGGGCGATCTTGGCGCGTTCGTCGCTCTGATCCTGGTCCATGTTGTAGACCTTGATCGCGACGTCGCGGCCGTAAAACGGGTCGTGCGATAGATAGACGGTGCCGGTGGAACCCCGACCGACTTCATTGATGATTACATATTTACCGATGCGATCCGGAGCGCGGTTCTCCAGGATCTTTGCTGCCTGAACATCCGGGCCGGTCTTGGTGGCTTGCAGCGACATCGTTTTTGAGCGGCGTTAGTTGCGCGGTCACGTTCCCCGTACCGCAGCAGTCCCATGTTTACGTGCCGGCAGAATAAGGCCGCACCACGGGAACCGGTGTGATCGGGGTCTAGGATCACTGGTGGCGGCGCAACGCCCGACGCTCAGCCGGAGCGCGCGAAATGGTCGAATCCCGACCCCGAGAACTGGGTCACACCACCCCGTGCGGAAACCCTGACGCCATTTCCCGACATCAGCGTGCCGATGCGCGTCACCGGGCCCAGGCCGAGCGCCACGGCATGGGTCATCGCGCCGAGTCGCGCCAGTGGCACGGTGAACAGTAGTTCGTAGTCGTCGCCGCCCGTGAGCGCATATTCGCGCGCGACTTCGCGGCCCACGGCCGCGACCAGTGCCTCGGATACCGGCAGCGCCGCGGCGTCGATCTCCGCGCCGCATTTGCTGGCCGCGCACAGCTTCTCCAGGTCGCCGCCGAGGCCGTCGGACACGTCGATGCAGGCACTCGCGAGGCCGCGCAGCGCCACGCCCACATCGCAGCGCGGAGTCGGGAACAGGAAGCGGTCACGCAGGATCTGCGCCGACATGGGATCGGCCACGTGCAGTCGATTCTGTTCGAGCGCGAGTCCCGCGGCGGCATCGCCTGGCGAACCGGTCACGAAAATCGCGTCGCCTGGCTGACCGCCGCGGCGTTCCAGCGCCACGCCGACGGGGACGATGCCCATGACGGTCACGGTGATGGACAGCGGGCCACGCGTGGTATCGCCGCCCACCAGCGCCACACCGTGGCGACGGCAGAGGTCGCCCGCGGCGCGCGCGAATTCCTCGAGCCATGTCTCGTCGGAATCGGGCAGAGTCAGCGCCAGCAACGCCCAGGCCGGCTCAGCTCCCATCGCGGCGATGTCGGAGAGATTCACCGCGAAGGCGCGGTGCCCGATCGAAGCCGGCGGTGAGCGCGGCGGGAAGTGGATGGCCTCGACCAGCGTGTCGGTCACCACCACGAGCTCGCGCGATGCGGGGGGCACCAGCACCGCGCCGTCGTCGCCCACGCCGATGCGCACGTCGGAACGCGCAGCACCGAGGTGCGCGAAGTGTCTGCCGATGAGCTCGAATTCTGTCTGGGCCACGATGGCTCCGTGCTCGAGCGTCAGTGTTCGTGGGGCCGCAATTCCCGGGCTGCGGCATCCAGAACCGCGTTGACGAACTTGTGGCTGTCGGTGGCGCCGAAGCGCTTGGCGAGGCCGACCGCTTCGTTGATAACGACTCGGTACGGGACTTCCGGCGCCGACCTGAGCTCGTGCGTGCCCACCCACAACACCGCACGCTCCAGCGGATCGAGTTCCGTGGGCTTACGATCCATCCAGGTAGCGAGCGCCCCATCCAGCGCCTCGCTGCCGCCACAGATGTCGGTCACCAGCTTGTTGAAGTAGCCGCGGTCAGCCTTGCGCATGTCCTCTTCGGTCGCGAACTCGTTGACCACTTCCTGCCAGGGCGAAGCGTTGATCTGCCAGCGATACAGCGCCTGCATGGCGAGCTTGCGGGCCACGGCACGGCGCGCCGACGCGGGGTTGATGCCGGTGCGAGTCATCGGCGCCGTCCCTTTCGAGCACGCGCGCGGCCGCGATCGCGCGCCGGTTTTTTCGACGCCGGCCGCGTGGCATCGAACGGCGCGAGCAGCTCGATCATCTCGAGCGCCGCTTGCATCGACTCGCCGCCTTTGTTCATGCGCGACGGCGCGGCGCGCTCCTCGGCCTGTGCATGGTTCTCGGTGGTCAGCACGCCGAAGATCACCGGCACGCGGGTGGCGAGGCCCACGTCCAGGATGCCACGGGCGCATTCGCCGGCCACGTAATCGAAATGCGGCGTATCGCCGCGGATGACGCAGCCGAGCGCGATGACCGCCTGGTATTCGCCGCTCGCGGCGAACTTGAGCGCGGCCAGCGGTAGTTCGAAGGCACCCGGCACGCGTGTGACCAGCAGTGAGTCGGCGGCACCGCCGTGCGCGAGGAACGCGCGCGTCGCGCCTTCGATCAGCTGCTCGACGAGGCCGGCATTGAAACGCGCCGCCACGATGGCGACGCGCGCACGGCTGGCGTCGAAACTGAGGTTGCTGGACTTCGATCCGGTCATGGGCGCGGGAGTATAGCGAGCTACTCGGCGATGTAGCCCGTTATCTCCAGGCCGAAGGCGGCGATGCCCTGCAGCTGCTTCGGCGTGGACAGCACCTGCATGCGTGTCACGCCGAGGTCCTTGAGGATCTGCGCGCCGATTCCGTAGGTCCGCAGCACCTGCGGCGCCATCTGCCCGCCGGCGACGTGCTCGACGCGCTGGCCCAGGGCGCTCACGGCGTCCGCGAGCTCGCGCGGCGTCGAATGATCGCGCAACACGATGACGATGCCGGTGCCCACCTCGGCAATGCGTTTCATCGCGTCACGCAGCGTCCACGTCCGGCCCGAGTCACGCAGGCCGACGATATCCGCCAGCGTGTCGATGGGATGCACGCGCACCAGCGGCGCGGCGGTCTTGCCGATGTCGCCGCGCACCAGCGCCAGGTGCACTTCGCGATGCACGTGATCTTCGTACGCCAGCAACCTGAACGCTCCGAACTCGGTCTCCACCGACTGCTCGGCGATGCGCTCGACCGAGCGCTCCTGTTTCAGGCGATAACGAATGAGATCGGCAATCGTGCCGATCTTGAGTTTGTGGCGCTCCGCGAACGCCTCGAGATCGGGCCGGCGCGCCATGCTGCCGTCATCGTTCATGATCTCGACGATCACTGCAGAGGCATCCAGACCCGCCAGCCTGGCGAGGTCACAGCCCGCCTCGGTGTGACCGGCACGCGTGAGCACACCGCCGGGCTGCGCCATGATCGGAAAGATGTGGCCGGGCTGGCGCAGATCCTCGGGACGCGCGTTGGGGCGCACCGCCGTGACCACCGTGTGCGCGCGATCGTGCGCGGAAATGCCGGTGGTCACGCCTTCCGCCGCTTCGATCGACAGCGTGAAATTGGTGCGATGCTCGCGGTGCGTCTCGCTCACCATGAGCGGCAGACGCAGCTGCCGGCAACGCTCGGCCGTGAGCGTGAGGCAGATGAGCCCGCGTCCGAAGCGCGCCATGAAATTGATGTCCTCCGCGCGAACCTTCTGCGCGGCCATGATGAGGTCGCCTTCGTTCTCGCGATCTTCATCGTCCATGATCACCACCATGCGGCCGGCGGCGATGTCGGCGAGGATTTCCTCGATGGAGCTCAGTGGTTTCATGCGGGCAGCGAGCCCAGTCGTTCGATGTATCGCGCCAGCACGTCGATCTCCAGGTTGAGCCGCGAGCCTTTCGCCAGTGACCCGAGCGTGGTCACCTCGAGTGTGTGCGGGATCAGGTTGATCGAGAAATTCACGCCATCCACCTCGTTGACGGTGAGGCTCACGCCATCCAGCGTCACCGATCCCTTGCGGGCGATGTAGCGCGCCAGCCCCGGCGGCGCGTCCAGCAAGACGCGCAGACTACGTGCATCGCGATCGAGCGCAAGGACTTTGGCGACGCCGTCGACGTGGCCGGAAACCCAGTGACCGCCGAGCTCGTCGCCCACCCGCAGGCTCGGTTCGAGATTCACACGCGCTCCCGCGGTTTTGCCGCCGAGCGTCGTCACCCGCAGGGTCTCGCCGGACACATCGGCGGTGAAATTGTCCGCGCCGAGGGCGGCCACCGTCAGGCAGACACCGTCGACACAGATACTGGCACCGAGCCCGAGGCGGCTGCGGTCGATGTCGCGGAAGCCGATGGCGAGGCGCAGGTCGCTGCCGCCGGTGCCGTCACGCGGCTCCAGCTTGCGAATCGTGCCGATCTCCCGCACCAGTCCCGTGAACATGCGGTTACTTCTCCTGCTGGCGGCGTGCCGCCAGGCGCAGGCGCAGATCCCGACCCACCACCTGCGACTCGAGTATTTCGAAATTCGGCGCCTTTGCCAGCTTCGTGAGTCGCGCCAAGTTCGCCAGCGGTTTCGCCTGCGGGCCTAACAATTTGGGCGCGATATACAGCAGCCATTCGTCGACCAGGCCGGCCGACAGCAGCGCCCCGCTGAGCCCGGGACCCGCCTCCACCAGCACGTCGTTGATGGCGAGCTCGCCGAGCCGCGCGAGCACGCGAGCAAGATCCAGGTGCCCGCGCAGCGTACGCACGCGTTCGATGCGTCCCGCATCCGGGCGCT
>Ga0068861_100000514_pt1 | contig 22601 bp, 17 predicted proteins | sample KBSSwiS42_FD_66593 | JGI IMG/M metagenome (GOLD analysis project Ga0068861, IMG submission 66593) | Switchgrass rhizosphere microbial communities from Kellogg Biological Station, Michigan, USA - KBS Switchgrass S4-2 | ecosystem: Host-associated > Plants > Roots > Rhizosphere > Soil ...
TGACTGACTGCAACGCGAAGAACAGCACGGGAGCGATGACGATCGAAGACAACGTCACAACTAACTGCCAAACGGTGGCCTCGCGCGTTGTCACGAACAGGTAACCTGCGAACAGCAGGCCGCCTGACAGCAACACGATCAACACCAAAGCTGACCAGTTTTTAAGTAACAGTCTCAGCGCCGCGAGTGCTGCTTTTATCGATTGGGTAAACATTTACTTTTAAGCCTCCAAAGAGCTAGTTGAGAAAGGAGAACCTTCCGGTTGTCGTGTTTGCGTTGATTGCCGGCTCGTACATCAATTCAGCGCGTGCCGGCGCAACCACAAACTCACCAGGCACCTGTACTCTGATCGCGTACTGGAACGTCATCTCACCGTCGAAGCGATCGATAAAGAAGGCGGTGCGGCGATCGCGAAACTCTCGCGAGCTGTACCAGTCGCTCCAACCGGAACTCGTGTAGTTGAGATTCAGGTTGCCGACTGCTTCCAGTTGCTCTGCGCCGGACGGAATCGGGTCCTCCAGCATCACATGGCGACCAGGCTTGCCAGTGAGCTTCAGTTTCACCACCAGCACCTCGCCGGAATGAATCTCACCGGTCAGCGGCGTCATGGTCCAGTTCAATTTGTAGTTCTGCTCCTGGACTTGTAGACGGTAGTACTCGCGTGTGACATTCAAATCGGACGATCCACGAGCCGCGACGTTCTCGTCGCTGGTGTAGTAATCAACCGACGTTGAGAAGTAGAGACTGCCTTTGCCTCGTTTCACGATGCGAACATGATTCGTTGCGCCCACGGCCGAACCCTTGCGGTTCACAACAAAGCTTTGCGTGGCACTCGCCTCAGTAATGTGTTCCGCGAGAACTGTCTCGCCGTTCACGTAAACCTCGAGGTCATACGACGGGGTCAACTCATGACTCACCTTCACGTAATCGATCAAGCCGAAGATCGCGAAAGCTGTGTCTTTCGTTGAATTCCAGTAGTAGCCATTGCGTCTTTCGGATACGAGCCATCGTGCGGCAAGCGGCAGAACGGCACTCTTCGGTTTGATCCGTGCGAGCGCCTTGACTGACAGTGCTGTGCCTTCGGTTTGGTCGGTATCGCTAAAGTCGAGCCGCTGCGGCCGCTTCGTGTGCCAATAGGCCACGGTGTTGTTCACCTCGGCATCACGCTCGATCTGCGAGGCGATCTCCTGAGCGCGTTGATCGTTTTGAATTGACAGAGCGAGCGCGAGCAGTGCGCGACCGTAAGGCTGGAGGTTGAAACGATCCGCGTAGAGCTTGTCAATGTAACTCTTGTCGACGCCGCCGCTCTCTGCCAGGGCGTAGGTCATAAAGGCGCGGTCGTCGGCATTAACTCTTGCATCGACCGCATCGAGCATGACCTGTAGTCTCTCGCGACCGTGCGCGATGCGTTGATCGTCGATCTCATAGCCCGCCTGCTTCGCGAGCGTGAGACCGTCGATGACGTACGCAGTCATGAACGGATCGCTCTCGTCGTCTTTCCACCAGCCCCAGCCACCATCGCTATGTTGAAACGCATAGAGACGATTGCGTCCCTTCTCCACCTTCGTTTGCAAGTCGTTGCTGTTGCGGATGGACGTCGACTTGAACTCTTTGAGTGTTCGCGAAACGATGATGTTCGGCAAAAAACTGGACATCGTCTGCTCGGTGCAACCGTATGGATAAGTCGTCAGGTAATCGAGTGCGCCAAACAACGTGCCCGCAATTGACGGTGCGATTTCAACGCGTAACTTGCGTGAGTTCAGATCTGCATTCGCAGGTATTTCAAGCGAGAACTGTTGTTCGGCAGAGTCATCAGTAGTAGTCCACCGTTCGGCTTTCGTCTCGTGCAGTCCGCGCGGAACAACGTCCAGCGTTAATTGGACCGCATCCGACTCAGCGTTCGTCAGCGCTTTTGCGAGCAGTGTGATTTGTCCGGTCTGAGGCGCCGAGATCTGCCAGTCAACGCGATGCTCGCCTTGCTGATTGATCGTGACAGTCTGCTGTGCAGGACTAGTCAACTGTGCGCCATTCACCGAAATAGAAATCTGCGTGGACTTCGGTTGCTTCAGGTAGTTGTGCACGATGCCGGAGAGCGTGACGGTGTCGCCCTGGGTAAGGAAGCGCGGTGTTTCCAGACGCAGGATCACGTCCTTACGCGCAATGACTTTGTACTTCGCGACTCCGACTCTTGTATCGCTCGTGATTGCTCGCGCGGTCGCGCGCCAGGTCGTCAAGTTGTCAGGCAAACGAAACTTCACAGTTGCGCGACCATCGCTGCCTGTAACCGCCGTTGGTTCCCAGAAAGCGGTGTCCTTGAAGTCTTTTCGGACGATCGGTTGCACCTGTTCGCCTTCACTCTTGAAGTCGGCCAACTGGTATGAAGGTTTCGTGCTGGCAAGGTCTACTGGCTTTTCACCGGCGAAACCGCGGAAGTAATAAGCGACCGAGAGACGAGTGTCGACGGAGTTGTAGCGCATTCCGTAGAAATGGTCGCGAATGTTTGCGGCGAAATCGGGCGAGAGGCTGTAGATTGCTTCGTCAACAACACCCAGACTTATTTCCGCATCGCGCACCGGCGCGCCGTCAGCGTCGCGCGCGACAACTGTGTACGACGCAGTTTCGCGTGGCTTGTACTCCTGCTTATTCGAAATGATTTCAAGATTCAGCAGCTTGTCGCGCGCAGGCACAACGAGACGCTGCTCGCCTGTGAACATGTCGCCGTCCTGAACGAACGTGACGTTGAGAAAAATGTCTGGCGCGTAGTCATTCACGATTGGGACGTCGAGAACGACGGTGCGTCCTGGCACGTTGACGTGATGTGCGGACATCACAGTTTCAAGTTCTGTTGTGACGAGCAGGTTGGCGCCTTCTTTCGGCAGCAGCGCCAACACGTGGGCCGTCTCACCTGCGCGGTATGACTTCTTGTCAGGGACTAATTTGATTGATGATTCCTGCGCGTAGTAAGCCGAGCAGGATTCGGGCCATTGTTCAGTGTCACTGGCGACCCAAATGAATCCACCGACCGATGTGTACTGCTTGTCGCGCTCGTGAACTATCGTTTTGATTGAAATGCTGCCGATAGTTGAGACTGGAAAACTGTAGCTCGCATACCCTTCGCGATCCGTAGTCACTTCAGCCGACGCGAGTTCGGTCTCACGCACCTCATAGTCAGGGTCATACTCGTTCTGCTTCACTTCTACCTTGACGTGAGTACGTGACAGGAATTGCAGGGTGATCCTGGCGGACGCGGGCCGGCCTTCGTAGTCAGTGCTCGTTACTTTGATCGTGGCCGTTTGCCCAGGAGTGTAAACGTAGCGATCGGGAGTTGCGCGAACGATTACGCTGCCGCGCGTCGCAACGAGATTCACGCTGCCGTTGATCGAGCGTCGTGAAGCGTCAGTAACCTGCGCTTCGAGCCGGTACTGAAAGTCCGATACGTCTTCATTATTGTTAACAGGAACGTCGAACGGTATTTCGAGACGGCCCGAAGCATCGAGTTTCGCTTCACTCTCCGAGACTAGATCGTTGTCATAGGCGCCGTATTCGGAATACGGGACTTCATCGTCCTCTTCCTGTTCCGGCTCATCAGTCTCCCAGTAACTCGGATAATAACGAGAGCGATAGATGTAGTACTTGACGTCTGCCTTCGAAACCGGTGCGCCAAAGAAGTAGCTCGCTTTGACTTCAAACTTCGACTGACTACCTGCCGGCACAAACCTCTGCGGCGTAGTGACAGTCACCTTGTATTCAGGTTTCTTGTACTCGGCGACTTCAAAACTTCCGGTCGAACTGCCCTCTTCAGTTTCTGCTTCAATTTCGTAAGTTCCCAACGGCGCTTCTTCACCGAGAGTCAAATCACCATGGAAAGTGCCGCGTGATGAGAGCCGCACTTCCTGTTCGTAGATACGCGCGTCGTTGGAGTCTTTGATTGTTACGGAGACAGTTTGACTCTTAAGCGGGTGATAACGTCCCTGGTCGTCGACCCGGCGGAGAATGCCTTTGAAAAACACCTGGTGCAGCGGACGATAGATCGGGCGATCGGTGTAGATGTAGCCCTGAATGTTTTGATCGTCGAGGTTGTTATCGGCGAAGTAGTAGGATTCAAGATCGGAAATCGCGAAGTTCTCGCGATGCGAAGCGAGAATCACGTAACTGTTGTTATCAACTTGCGGGATCTCAACATCATCCGCCTCTTCATCATTGGCCTTCTTCTCGATCTTCGTTCGAAAGACACCGTCAGCGTTTGTGCGACCCGCAGCGACTGTCTTCTGTGCTTTCACGATTTCAACCTGGGTGTCCGAGCGCGGTGCGCCGGTGCGCCGGTCTACGGCATAGACCATCAGTTCGCCGTTTGGAGACGACTTTTCCACCATCGCGAGATCCGTTACCACGACGATCGTGTAAGCGCGCAGGTCCTGGCCCACCGCTTCGACGAGATAAACACCAGGTTCGCGTTTGCCGAGCGGGACCATGCGGCGGTCGTACACGTATTCAAGTGCCGGTAATGGCTCACGCCAGCTCGTGACTAATTGGTTTGGATTCAACAGCGGAACTCGCGCGTAATCGGCGACATTCAGCGGCGTTCGCTTTGGCGTGTCGGGAGTACGAAACTTGTGATTGAAAGATCGGCGCGTGTCCTGTTTCAACTGCGTGCGAAAGTAATCTCTGATTCCGGAGTAAGCCCACGTTTTGATCGCGCGGACGCGTTCCAAAAATGAGGGCTTGCGCTTTAGCGTGGTCGTGAGCTCTTCTTCTTCCTCTTGCCCCATTTGGTGAGGATTACTGAGTTGAGAGAAGAACTTCGCCGGATCGTTGACGCGGTAAACGCGGAAATCGAGATTGTTGATGCCGCGATAGTCGAGCCAGAGGCGCGCGTTTTCGGATGGTCCGAACGTGCGGTTGGTGGACAGCGAGAAGTACGGCTTTGTCGATTCCACCGTTTCTTCAACGGGCGCAACATCGGAAGCTGCGGCGGCGCTATTGCGCAAGCGAAAATCAGCGAGCGACCACGCTGCGATGATCACGACTACATAAACAAGAACGGCCGACATTCGTGTGGCCTGAAAACGGATGCGGAACACTTTCATTCCTCCAGTGAAACTTGCTGGTTAAGCAATTTGAGACGGTAGAAGCCGAGGAAATTCGGATTCGTTTCGATCGGGCGCCAGCGTTTGTTTGGGTGACCGTCCAGGACAGCGAGACGGACTTTCCTAACGGCGCCGCCATTCTCGGGCGCAGCGCCAGTGTGATAGACCACCCAATCGTGCTGTCCTTCGTTTGCGACGCGAGCGTCGCCGAGAAAAATCATGACGTGATAAGGAAACTTCTGTACGAAGGGTTGATAGAAGAAAAGCAGGTCGCCGGGCTTGGCTTGTTCGCGATCGCGGGTGACAAACGTAGCGTTGAAAACTTTGAGTGTCTGCGCGTCGGCAAATTCAGAAAACTTTCCGGCTGCAACATCCCCCGGACGGTAATTGCCGGGTGCGGTGCGAAAGAGTTTTTCAGCGAGTGGTTCGGAACCGAGTTTGACGGAAACGTCGGAAGCAACAGTTTCATAACCTTCGCCCATTCGCCGGTACCACTCACGATCGTGTGTGCGCAGTGCTTCACGCCAGGCGAAGCGAACGAGACCTGCACAATCGCGTTGCTCTGGGTTCCACTCGTCGCTCATTTTGTAAAACTGCATCTCCGCGATCGATGTAAACCAGTTGCGAAAGTTCTCGCGGTCGTTGAAGCTTCGCAGCTCGAGAATGTCTGGTAGACCATCGTGGTCCATGTCTGCCGTGGGGTCCGGCGACAGGTTTGGTTCTGAGCTAGTGTGCTTTGCAGTGTGATCATGTTTCGAAGGGCTCGGCATTAGTGAGGCGCGACTGTTGGCGGAGCGAGAGATGAACAGGGTTATTAGCAGTAAGGCCGGAGGAAAAACCAGCCACAGTGCCGAGCGCCGCCTTAATATTTTTCCTACATCAAACATGAGGCGGATTATGGCGATTAATATTGGTGGAAAAAACCGACTTGGTAACGCCGGAAGGTCCGGTTAGCCCTTGTGTTCAGGATGGATCTGTACGGTGAAAGAGAGTGTGGGCAACCACAGTCTTTGCCATCACAAATCTGAGTTTTTGGGTTCGATTAATGGGCCAAAAAGACTGTTGCAAATTCCAGCGGCGGCGGGTAGATTGACTTGGTTGCTTATAGGTTGTGGTGCTCTCCCGATTGTTGGGGGCGTACCCTGCCTCACCTAAGACTGCGGGGGAGGAAGAAAAAGTGCCGACCGGAACTTGCCCGGAATGTGATGCTGATGTTCATGTTGATTTGGACACGGACAAGGGCGAAATTGTGTCATGCGAAGAGTGCGGAACTGAACTTGAGGTAGTGGGACTCGATCCTGTCGAATTGGACATCGTAGAAGAGGAGAGTTACGACGAAGACGAAGACGAAGACGAGTACTGAAGTTGCCGATTTGCGATTGCCAATTGCCGATTGGTGATTTCGCGTAAGACGGAAGAAATCGGCAATGTTTACTGTTTTTCTGCCGCCCGATACTCCGTGCGGCTCTGGCGTAACGTTAATCCCCGCGGTCCCTCAACGCGAATCGTGTGCAGTTTTCCATCGTGTCTCTTTTCTTCCGGCGGATAAAAAGCCAACACGTAAGCTGAACTCACTTCTTCCGCCAGCGAGCGAAACAACGGCGCATAATCTTTTTCATTCGCGTAGACGTTTCTGCCGCCAGTCAACTCCGCCAAACCGCTGACGTCCAGTGGCGTCGGCAAAGGTGTTTGTTCAGACGAAGCCATCACTCGCGAGTACGAAGGCAGCGTGACTACAAAGACACTCACATCCGCCGTATTCGCACGTTCGATTACAGTTTTGGGCGACACCGTGTCACCGACTGGAAAACCGTCGGTTACAACGAGCACTGTTCGTTTCATCAGGCGGCGTTCACGTGTCCGTGGTGCGCTTCGCACGAGCAACCGGATTGCGTCATCGACTGCATCGTAAGTATGCGTCGAGAGACCGTTGGGAGCGTCTCGGGAGATGCGATCGAGAGAATCGTCAAGCTTGCCTGGATCTGAGGTGAACTTCTGAATCGTTTTCACGCGCATGCCGAAGGTCATCACGGCGTAGACGACCGGATGCTTTGATAACTGATTCGAGAACGACTGGAGGGCGAGGCGTAACCGGCTCATTTCATCGGCGGTCATGCTTCCCGAAACGTCGAGCGCAAAAACAACCGCCAACGGTCGCAGTTCACCTTGCCGCTTTTCCAGTTGGAAAAACGAGATGGGCTGCTCGACGCCGTCGGAAAAGATGCGGAAATCTTCTTGTCGCAGGTTCTTAATAGGCCGGCCGTCTGCATCTAACGCCGTGATATCGACTGAAACAAGATCGGTGTCGATGCGAACGACGTCTTCCGGTTCCTGTTCCTTCGGAAACACTTTGCGCGGTCGTTCAGTGTTCGGGGTATTGGTTTGAGGCACACCGGGCGCGGCGAGAGCAATCAGCAGGAGGAACAAGAGGGAAGTTTGCGCTGCAAAAGCCGCGGTTTTTTTTGGCATTACTAGTATTTCCTGTGGGCGTCGTTAAGGATTATACGATATGATTTCGGCCACAGATTACACGGATGCAGTACGTGGAGGAGTGCCTTTGAAGTTCAGGAAAACTGTGTTTGCCCTTTCGGTGATGGTTGGCGTGATGGTTGCGGCTGCTGCGGTTTCAGTGGCGCAGGACAAGTCGTTAGGCGCGATCAAGGGCAAAGTGCGTGTGGAAACCGGAACGCCCGCGGGTGTCACTGTTGTTGTGAGACGCGGCGAGACGGAAGTCACGCGCGTGGAGACCGCGAAGAACGGAGAGTTTTTGGTGTCGCGCCTCACGCCAGGGAAGTATGGTCTCACGTTTCGCAAGACGGGCTTGAGCATCGGCACGATAGAAGATGTCGAAGTTAAGGCCGGGAAGACCCGTTCACTCGGCGACCGTCTGGTACTCACAATTGATGAGGGCTCGATCGCGTTTTTGAGTGGTAGCGTGTTCAACGCTGACGGCCGCAGCGTGCCGAATGCCAAGGTTGAACTGGCACGCATTCTTGACGATGGATCGGTAAAGAAGATTGACGGGCGGATCACCACGGAAACAGGATCGTTCAAGTTTCGTTTGTCGCCGGAAGCGGCAAAGTATCGTGTCAGTGTGAAGAGTGATCGCGGTGAGCCGGTCAGTCAGGACGTCGACATCGACGGCGCGGCGGTTTATCGCATCGCACTATCACTCCCGCCAAAATCTTAGTTTCTAGCCATGGACGAGCAGCAGCGTGAAGAGTTTTTGACTGCAAGACAGCTCGCGGCATTTCTTCAGGTCAGTGAATCGACCGTGCGGCGGCTGGCAGCTAAACGTCGCATTCCTTCGGTACGACTCACGCCACGGATTATTCGTTTTCATCTTGATGCAGTGCGTGAGGCGTTGGAGGTTCCGCGTCATCGCATTCGTCATGGCGAGTACACCGAGCGCGTTGACGACGCTCAGCTCTCGTTTGACGACCTGTTGACGCTGAGTTAGGTAGCCGCGTTAGCGGCGGCCGGGATTAAACTCAACCCACTGATTGTTCTGTTTGACGTAAACGCGCGGCTGGCGGATCTTGAAACCCTTGCCAAACGCGGGATTCTGCGCCAGAAACTTTTTAACTGCCGACTGATCGCCGGTCGCGACGCGCCATTTTCCGTCCTCACGAATCAGATACTGTTGAACGACAATCTTACCTTCCGCCTGAATCGGCGCAACGACGCGCCCATAAAGCACCGTGTCAACTACCGCGAGATTCCCTGACACTTTCACCGCGCCAATCTCTAGACGATCGAGTTCGTAAAAATCCTGAGCACGCTGTAACGCGCTGACAAATCGATCGCGTGACATGCGGCTGCGTGCCGAACCAGGCAGCAGATCGTAAAGCCCGGAATAGTTTCTGGACTTCAACTGTTCGAAAACGCTCAACACTGTGCTGCGCACGTCAGAAGCATCCGACGCTTCCGCGATCCCGGTAAAAACCACCAACGCCAAAACCAGTGCTACTAACTTATTCCTGTTCATCGTTGTCACTATCATTCGTCTGATCCCGGTCCAATGTCTCCCGCAACCGAACCCTATAACTCAAAAACCACGCTACCGCTCCTAACGTCGCCGCGATAAACGCTTTCTCATAATCGTCTCGCAGTAACACGAGCAACACCGCAGTTACGCCACACAACGCGGACGCGATAATCCAAAACGTCCTCACTTAACCGTCACCGGAAGCGTCAGGTCCATCGTCCCGGGAGCGTAACAAACCTGATCGTCACATGCCTGGACGCGCAGTTTAGCTGAAAGGTTGTGTTGTCCTGCCTCAGCCGGCTGACCCGCCTTTAGCATCGCTTTGACAAGCGTCTCACCTTCGTAAACCTTCAACGGCCCTTCGGCAAACGAAAACTTTCTCGTCAACGGATCCGGGTAAGAGATGAACTCAACTGAAACACCGCCCTGCGGCGCGATCTGAAGTTCAGTGGCAATTAGATAAGGATAGCTCGGCGGATTGGCGTTGATGTGATAGCCGTTCTGTATTTGCAGGCGAATGGTTGCATATCCTGATGCGCCTTTCGCGAGTGTTAGTTCCTGCGGCGTCGCGTTGACGACGCCGGTCGATGTGATCCGTGGCGGCTCGGCGCCGGTGGCGGATACCGGTTGATTGGTATTCGCCGCCGGTTTCGCGCACGCCGCCAACAATAAACAGGCGAAGACAATTAGTTTTCTCAAATCAACTCTACTCTCCGTGGTTCATTTTGCAGGCGCAACCGACAACGCCTCGGCCAGACGCATGCGTTTGGCTCGCCGAATAAAATAACGGAGTAGCAGAGTGCAGGGCAAAAGCACCAGCACCCCGATCGGAATCATCATGATCGCGAAACGCACGAAGAAGAGAACGATTGCGGAGCCGACGTCGATACTTTCCGACACTGCGTCACGGACGCTGCGTCCGAATCCGGTGGTGCTGACTACGACGATCGGTTTAGGCGTCGTGATGTTCACCGTGATCGTCGACAGGCTCGAACGGTTTTCGAGAAAGCGTTTCCGGCCCTCGAGTCTTTCGATGTCGGTGCGCACGTCTGCGACTTGACGTTGCACCTCGAGCGCGTCCGTTATTTTCCCTGTCTGCCGCATGATTTGGAGGAACTGCGCTTCGAGCGCTCTTTGCGTCTTAATGCGTGCTTCGAGATCGATGAACTCCTCGGTGACGTCCTGGCCTGTTACTTTTTCTTCAGTGAGATTGTTTGCCAGTCCGCGAATCGCATCGAGCGAGGTGCCGAACTGGTTTTCCGGAACACGTACTATGAGTTTGATGTCGAGTGTGCGTTTTGCGGGCTCGCCACTTTCTCGTTGTTTTGCTTCGGAGGTGACAACATAACCGCCGTGCTGTTCAGCGATTGAGACGATGCGGTGGTGAGTGTCGGTGGTGGAAGCGACCTCCATCGTGAGGTCGGCGTTGCGGATAATCTTGCGATCGAGCGCCGCGGTAGTTTCTTCGGCAGTCTTCTCACTTTCGGATAACGACACCTTATTGTAATCGGCGGCCCTCGCCGCTGCCGGTTGTTCGGCGACGTCCTTAGGGATCGGGGCGACAGCCTGCGCAGAGCTGTCAGTACTCCGATCAGCGGTATTCTCACACGACGTCGAGACGGGGATTAGCACGGATAACAGGAACAAAGCGATTACGCGGGATTTGTTGCGCGATCTTGTAAAGGATTTCATGACGGGACCTCCAGTGAAGTATTGACCCGCACCAGGCATTAACTGCACTAGTGACTGAACTGCACTATTAGAACGACGACGGCCATAACACTTGCATGGCGGCCGTCGCGGTCCAACGTGAGTTTCCACAGTGGTCCAGGGTGGGTACTGCTGCGACCTGCGCTTGTTTTAGACAACTCGGTCGCTACTGCTCGCCATCCGAATCGCCGTCGGTGCCGTCGGCGCGTTTGATGCCGAACTTTTCCAGACGATACTGCAGGGTGCGGAAGGTGAGGCCGAGGAGTTTTGCGGCCTTGGTGATGTTATAGTCCGTTTGCTCCATCGCCTGCGTGATCAGATTCCTCTCCACGTCTTCGAAGTTAATCCCTTCTGCCGGCAATTTGAACGTTCCTTCAGGCGCTGGCCCAACATCCTGGCGCACTTCAGTCGGCAGGTCTTCCAAAGTGATCTTATCGCCCTCGGCAAGAAGAATTGCACGTTCGATCGCCGATTCAAGTTGCCGCACGTTACCGGGCCAACTGTAATCCATCATCAACTTCTTCGTTTCCGGAGTGAGACCCGTGATTAGACGCGACGTGTTTCGGGTGTGCTTCTTCAGGAAGTAGTCGATTAGGACTGAAATGTCTTCGCGCCGCTCACGCAGCGGCGGCACATCGATCGACAGCACGTTGATTCGATAGTAGAGGTCGTCACGAAAACGGCCGTCGCTCACCATCGCGCGCAGGTCTCGATTCGTCGCCGCAATCACTCGCACGTCAACATTGATTTCGTGAGTTCCACCAACGCGACGAATCTTTCGTTCCTGAAGCGCGCGCAAAAGCTTGGCCTGAATACCAACATCAAGTTCCGCGATCTCATCGAGAAACAACGTACCGCGATCCGCAATTTCGAACAATCCTTTTTTCTCTGCGTGCGCGCCCGTGAACGATCCCTTTTCATGTCCGAACAATTCCGACTCCAGCAGGTTTTCATTAATCGCGGCGCAGTTCACAGCCTGAAACATCTCGGTTGAGCGCGGCGACTGATTGTGAACAGCACGTGCAATCAACTCTTTACCCGTTCCCGATTCACCGCGAATCAAAACTGTCGAGTTGGACCGCGCGACCTTCAAGATCATCTTCTTGACTGATTCCATCTTCGGAGACGCGGAGATGATCTCGCTGTCGATCGCATCGAGACGATCGAGTGCGCGATTGATCGTTTCCAGCAACGCTGCTTTGTCGTAAGGCTTCTCGAGATAATCAAACGCCCCGCGACGCAACGCTTCCTTGGCAGATTCGATCGAACCGTGAGCTGTAAGAAGGATGACGATGATCGACGAGTCCCAGGCGAGCAGGTGTTGCAACAGTTCGATTCCGTCCATGCCGGTCATCTTTAGATCCGTGAGTGCGAGATCAAACCGGCGCTCCTTCGCAAACTTTAGTGCGGCCTCGCCCGAGGCGGCCGTGGTTACATCGTAACCCTCCTCCGCCAAAATCATTTCCAGGATCTCCCTTTGCGACTTCTCGTCGTCAACTACCAGTATGCTCTTGCGTGCCATGTCCCTTCTCTCTAGCCGGTAGGATGATAGTAAACGTAGTACCACTCCCTTGCTTCGACGCGACGCTGATAGTACCGCCGTGATCGTCGATCGCCTTCTTCACAATCGCGAGACCCAGACCGGTGCCTGTCTCCTTCGTTGAAAAGTACGGCTCAAACACTTTCGAAATGTCTTCGGGGGAAATCCCGCGCCCTGTGTCGGTGACTTCTACCTTAACAGAGTTCTCGCCGGTGTTCGACAGCTTGATTAAGACACTGCCGCCGAAGCCGTCGATTGCTTCAACCGCATTGATCACGAGATTAGTGAAAACTGAACGTAGCGACTCGCGATCGCCCGCCACGAGCGGCAAAGCGTCATCCTGGACAATCTTCGTTTCGATACCACATTCATCCGCCCGCACTTCTACCAACCGCAAAGCATCCTCTGCTTCAAGTCGGATATCTAAGTCCTGCAACTCGAGCTTTGAAGGCCGCGAGTATTTGAGGAAGTCGGTGATGTGACGGTTGATCCGCGCGACTTCTGTTTTGAGTTGATCGGTAAGCTGCACGAAGGTTGTTCGCTTGTTCGGGTCAGCCGGCGCAAATGATGAGCGCAAGTGATCGAGCGTCAGGTTGATGTAGTTGAGCGGGTTTCGAATCTCGTGCGCGATGGCGGCGGCAAGACGCCCGACGACAGCGCCTTTTTCAGCTTGATGTAGTTGCGTTTCGAGTTCGCGCGCGCGCCCAAGTTTCGCGGTCATCTCGTTGAAGGCCGAAGCGAGCGTGCCCATCTCATCCCGGCGTTCCGATTCAACCTGAACGTCAAAATCTCCGCCGGCGACTTTACGCGCGGCGATCGAAAGCTCTTTGACCGGGCGTGTGAAACGCCAAACGAAGAAACCTGTGACCAGGGTCGTGACAAACAGGACGGCCAGGGTATAGAGGGCCGAGCGCGTCGCCTGTCGCTCGAAGACATTTGTGAGAATATTCGCAGAATCGAGGACAACAATTATGAAACGGCGGCCCTTATCGGTCTGTACTGGATAGTAGATGGCTCCCGCGGCGCCGAAATCGGCGCTGGTGGGCGGGGGAATCCAGGCCGGAAGTTGCTCGTGTTCGCCTGTGTACTGAACGGCACTGCGCAATGGTGGTAATTGTAAGTCCTGGTACTGGACGTATTGGGTGGATTTATCCTCCCGCTGGCGCGGACCGTACTCGCGAAGCAGGCTGTCGATAATATTGCCGTTGTCGTCGACGACGAGGATGTTTTTAACGCGGACGTTTTTGTCATTAGGTAAGGGATCTTTGAGACTGCCGACCATCTCGTCGAGATATTGCTCGCTCTGAATACTGTTCAGGCCGAGCGCGACGCCGGTCATGATCGCCTGCTCCTGCTCGATGATCATTTTGGCGTTTGCCTTTACGGTTCGCAGGTTGAAGTAGTACTGGACGCCGAGTGTAAGACCGAGCATCAGGGCGAGGAGCAAGAGCAATCGGGCTCGGAAGCTTTCTACGACGGCAGGGAATCTCATATTCGTTCTGGTGCGTGGGTATTGGGCTCGTTTTCCAGTGATTTATGTATAATCAATTACTTTTTTGTTGCCCATGGGAGAGGCCTGATGTTATATTTGTGGCGGTCTCAAATCAATGTCCCCAGGGACCGCCGTTTAGGGAAATCTTCCCACCTCAATGTTGCAGTCAGTTGTTCGAGGCCGAACTCGGACCAAGGTTTAGGTAATTTGAACCTGAGGAGAGGTATTTCGAATTCACTCGCCGTTGGTGAGTAAATCCCTAATTGAAAGGTAATAGGCCCTGATGACACCTAACTTCTATCTCCGTAGGCCCCACCGGTTAGTCTTTATTCTATTTATCCTATTTGCGCTATCTTTTTCCGGTACAGCTTTCGGGAAGAAACGACATACCTCGGGCCGCAGCGCCCGTGCTTCCAAGGGCAAGAAGGCTTCAGCTTCATCCAGAAATAGAGGTTCGCGTCGCGGCCGCATGTCAGCGAGAGCTTCTCGCCGTGGTCGTGGTGGGCGTTTGTCGGCGCGCGATGTGCGCCGCCAACGAGCGCTGATTGCACGTGAGCAGTCTTCGGCTTTGCGCTCCATGGAACGCCGGTTACATCGGCCGCTGACCAAGCGTGAACGTGCGGCTGAGTTGCGCCGTGTTGAATCGCGACATCGTCGTGAGTTGGCAGCAGCTCGTCGTCGCGCCGAAGCAGCTCGCCTGGCAGCGATCGCTCGTCAACGCGCACTCGACAAGGCCATGCGCGATCAGGTGCAGGGCTTTATCGCGAAAGACGATCTGTCTGGCGAAGATCCTGAAGTGCGTCGGGTTGCGATTAATGCCCTCGGCAATCACGCAGGCACCGTCGTTGTAATGGATCCCCTCACGGGCCGTGTTTACTCTGTTGTTAATCAGGAGTGGGCACTGCACCGCGGATTCAAGCCTTGCTCGACAATCAAACTCGTCACCGGCGTGGCCGGACTTTCTGAAAATGCTATTCCGCTTGTCGACACCGCGAACGATGGTTACCGCATTGATCTAACGTCGGCGCTGGCCCATTCAGACAATCCGTTCTTCCAGCAAGTGGGCACGCGGATCGGGCCCGACAAGATGGTCAACTACGCGCGCGAACTCGGACTCGGAGAGAAGACCGGCATCAACGTTCCATTTGAGTTTGCCGGCAGGCTGCCGGAGATTAAGCCGAATGTCGTCGAGCGTCGAATGTTCTCGCACGCGGATGGATTTCAGGTAACACCGCTTCAGTTAGGAACGCTCGTGTCAGCGATGGCTAACGGTGGCCGCTTACTCGTGCCGCAGATTCCGCACAGCGCGAAAGAGCAGAACAAGATGGCGCCGAAAGTCCGTCGCGTGCTCGACATCACCACCGACGTGTGGCAACGAATGGTGCCAGGCATGGTCGGCGCTGTGAACTATGGTTCCGGCCGCCGTGCTTACGATCCGACACAGACTGTTGCCGGCAAGACCGGAACCTGCATCGGCGATAACGGTTGGGTTGGACTGTTTACGTCCTATGCGCCACTGGCGAATCCACGGCTCGCGGTGGTCGTGATCGCAGAAGGAACTGATGCTCGACGTCACTTCCCGGCAGCCGTCGCCGGCGAGATCTACCGGCAGTTGAACCATCGTTTTGGTACCGCGATCAACCTGCAGGTAGCGTCCACACTCGACGACGAAGAGAAGGAAGTTGCGGATGCTGAAGCGGCGGCTGAAAACACCGCCGCGGGTGAAGGCGAAGAGTCAACCGCTGCCAGCACGCAAAGTAATCCCGACTCGACCGACAAGACGACGCCGTCCACAACTCTAACGCCGGCCAAACCCGCAACAGCAGAACCAAAGAACACTGTCAAACGCGTGCTGATGCCGCTGAACAACAAAACCAGCGACACGCAAAAGAGCGCGACGCAACCGGCGACGAACTCCAAAACCCCGGCCGCTCCTGCAAACACCACCGCGCCGGCTGATCAACAACGGCCACGCCGGATCAAGCCATAAACAGACTAAAAGCACAGACTTGATTCTTTTGCGCCGGAACGGTAATCTCCGGCGCAAATTTTTTTGCGATATATCAGCCCGTAGCGCTCAGTGCGCCTTGACACATTTAATACAGTTGCAGGAATATTGCGGGCGTTCTTTTTTGCTTGTACTGAATTAGAGCCCATTCCCCTCGATGCATCAGATCGGCAACCGGTCTCTGTATTATTTGCATCCTAAAGTTCCTGTAAACGAAGCTAGCAAGGGCTCAGCCTTTTAGCGCGATTGCTTGAAAGTAGATTTTGGAGGTTCCGACGACTAATGAAAAAGATGATGATGTTTCTAACGATCGGTGCGACAGTCGCGTTGCTCGCTATGCCCGTTGCTGCGACCAAGCTGATCACAAACGCCGATGAGACGGTTCAAGATCAATGTACTCCGGAAGCCAAGAATGCGACATATCAGGAGTTCATAAAGATCAGGAAAGACGACCAGGCGAAGGCTTTCGAACTAGCGAAGAAGTATCTCGCTTGCCCTGCTGCTGCTGAAGTGACGCCAGAGCAACAGAAGATCATCGACTACTTGAAGAAGTGGTCCGTCCAGTACGAAGAGGGCATGAAGAAGATTACGTTTAAGAAACTTCTTTACACGGACAAGAAATATCCGGAAGCCTACGCGTTGGGACGCGAGATGCTCGCGAAAGAACCAGACAACTTGTACGTGCTCGTCCACCTCGGCGTTAACGGTTATGTGCTCACATCGCTGAAGAATCCGCAGTTGAACACTGAATCGGTGGATGCCGCGCGCAAAGCGCTCCAGGCCCTCGAAGGCGGAAAGGCTTTCGAGGAGTGGGATCCGCTCGCCGGCAAGGATGCGGCCCTTGCTTACTTGAACTTCACCATCGGTACGCAGACGTTGGAGGCTGATCCTGCCAACGCTCTCAAGAACCTGATCAAGGCGGCGCAATATGAGACGCCGTTGAAGAAATCGCCTTACACTTATGCGTACATCGCCGGTGCTTATGAGACTGGGCCGTACGCTAAGCAGTCTGAAGAATACAAACGAGTCTACGGCGGCAAGGACGAAACTCCCGAGAGCAAATTGGCATTGGCGAATATCAACCAGTTGGTCGATCGCATGATCGACGGCTATGCACGCGCGGTTTCGCTCGCGGGCAACACTGCCGATTTTGCTAAACAGAAACCTGTGTGGGTTGAGAGCCTGACGACCTGGTACAAGTACCTTCACAACGGCTCGCAGGAGGGAATGGATCAGTTGATCGCAACCATCACTTCCAAGCCGTTGCCACCGGAACCAACTCCGCTCACGTCGCTGCCGCCTTCGACACCGGCTGCGACTCCGACCGGTAGTACCGGCGCGCCGAATAATGGCAATGGAACTCCAGGTACAAACGCTCCGACAGGAACGACCCAGCCGGCAAACAAGGCTTCAACAACTCCGGCTGCCACCACGCCGGCTAAACCTGCCGGTACTAAACCCGGAACGAGTCCGGATCGTCCGCGCAACTAAGTTAATAACGGAAGTCAGTTTCCGTTCTCCTTTCAACGCCGGAAGCAGGTCGCGATTTTTAGACAAGCTTCCGGCGTTTGTTATAATTCGACCCGCTTTGAAGAACCCCGAAACGATTCCTGACCTGGACCTTCTCGAAACGGTTCTCTCATACAACTTCAAAGATCGTGCCTTGCTCGAACGCGCCATTACCCATCGCTCGTGGGCACATGAAAAGGTTCCTCCGGGAGACGAACGACAGGCGCGTAAACTCCACAACGAGTCGCTGGAGTTCTTAGGCGACTCAGTGCTCGGCCTGATCGTGTCGAACTATCTTTGCAACTCTTATCAGGCAGGAACGGAAGGCGAGCTGTCGCGAATGAAACACAGGCTCGTCAGTGCTCCGACACTGGCAGAAGCGTCTCAGGGGTTAAAGCTCGGCGAGTTTCTTCGCTTCGGTCGCGGAGAAGAGAAGAGTGGCGGGCGACAGAAAAATGCTCTGCTGGCTGACGTCTTCGAAGCGATTACGGGAGCAATTTTTCTTGATGGTGGACTTGAAGCAGCAACCCAATTCGTGTGTCGCGCACTCAGAACTGAACTGGAGGCGGCGGATCCGCTGAGCGCGGCCAAAGCTGATTACAAGACGATGTTGCAGGAGAAGCTCCAGGCCGAACGGCGACCGGCCCCGCGCTATGCAGTCATCGAGACTTTAGGACCTCCGCATCAACGTGTTTTCCACGTTGAAGTCTCCTGGGACGCCGGCAGCATTAGTGGAACCGGCCACTCGATAAAGGCCGCGGAAGCCGCAGCGGCCAGGGCCGCACTCGAAGCAATGATGCCGGAATGCATCGAAGAACAAGTAATTGAAGCAGTTCCTGAGGCTGAACTTGACCACGGCAAGCAACGTATCTAGGATGTTTTTCAATGGCCACCAACGCAACTACTGACAAGGTAACCAACCGGGAAACCACAACCGAGGCCAAGCCTTTCTCTTTCTCTCGCCTCTTCAGTCGTAACGGGCATGAAAAAGGCGCTCCGCCTGCGCCGGCGCAGGGCCCGCCGAAGACTGTCTGGCGCGAGTATTTCGAGTCGGCTGTTGTCACGGTGGTGATGGCGTTGTTTGGCATGACCTTCATCGTGCAGGCGGTCAAAGTTCCGACCGGCTCGATGCAGAACACCATCACAATCGGCGATCATCTGCTGGTCAACAAATTCATCTTTGCGCCGGGGTCATCGCTGCCGTTTTTGCCACAAAGAGAAATTAGGCGCGGCGACATTATTGTCTTCAAGTATCCGGGCAATCCATACAAACCGGATAGTGACGACCGTGCGGACAACAGGCCGATTCTTACGAACTACGTAAAGCGAGTAATCGGCGTACCCGGAGATCGAATTCGTATCGAAGGTCACAACGTGATCGTTAACGACCAGACCGTTCCCGAACATCGAATCGAAGCACTCGACTTCAATCGCAAAGATCCGTTGCAGATCGTGACCAACCCGGACCGCAAGCCTGGTGAACTCTACGACGTCTATTACAAGCCCGGCAGTGACGACGATGATCAGCCTTACACCGCGTTCGAAGGAAAGAACGAGATCACCGTTCCTGAAGCCAGCTACTTCGTAATGGGCGACAACCGCAACAACAGCGAAGACAGCCGCTACTGGGGCTTCGTTCCCCGCGACCTGGTGATCGGCCGCGCGATGTTTGTTTATTGGTCCTTCGACGAAAGCGCACCGCCGAGTGGTTGGGGCGTTCTGGGCGACTTCCTTGTTAACACCCGCTGGGGCCGCACCGGAACGTTGATCAAGTAGTGTACCGGCACTATCGAAATCCTGTTTATTCGTCGCTACTGACGCTCATCGTCCTGATCTGCGCCTTCGATCTGGCGGCGCAGAAAAGAAGTAAAAAGAAACCCGCTCCGGCGCCAGTCACTGAATTGGCAAAGCTGCGCGAGCAGTACGTTCAAGCTACCAAAGAGTACAGGGCGAGTCTGGAAAAACTTCTTAGTTTCTATGAGGCAGACGTAAAGAAGGCAGAAGACAAGCTCACGCTGTCGCAAAAGTTACTTGCCGAGGGACTCATCGCGAAAGCACAAGTGCAGGACAATGAACAGGCGTTGGTCGCTGCTAAAGCCAGAGTGGCTGAAACCAGACGTCAGATGAGCGGCGCAGACGATCAAATCGCGGGTGTCCTAGTGGAAGAAGAAGCCGACCGGCAACTCGCCAAAAACCTAAACCTCGCTAAACAACGGCTCGTGCGCACCTCCTCGTTCATTCGTTTCGCGGGTGGTCCAGGGTGGAACCTTGGCGAAGCATGGAAGGTCCAGCGATTCTTTACCGATACGTTTCACAAAGAGTTGCCGATTGCGGTGTTCGGCCAGGGACCAATTCACGATCGTTGGCGGCTGGATCATCGCAACTCGATGGATATCTCGCTTCACCCGGACAGTGCCGAGGGCCTGGCTCTACTGAATTTTCTCCAACACAACGGCATTCCTTACTTGGCGTTTCGCTCAGCGATTCCCGGAACTGCCACAGGTCCACACATACACATCGGTCGACCATCTCATCGTTATTGACCACTGCCAATGAAGACCACTGCTTCTTTGCTACTCGCCGCAACTGTATTTCTGACTGCTTTGACGCCGGCCCGCTCTCAAATGAAGTTTGATGATTCACTTACCGAGAAACAGGCATCACATTTTGCCGCGCTTGCGTTGAAATGTGTGTCGCGCGAGTTTCCTAACAAACCTGAACACGTTATCAACAACGCACCCGATGTGAAGAGCCCGAAGGCGCTGCATCCTGCCTTTTATGGTTGCTACGACTGGCACTCGTCGGTGCACGGCCACTGGATGCTGATCCGTTTAATGAAAACGTTTCCCAATCTTCCCGAGTCATCGCAGATACGGAGCGCACTCGATGCGAACCTCGCGGCGGAAAACATCGAGGCCGAGGTCGCATACATCAAGCAGCCGAACCGCCAATCGTTTGAGCGTACCTACGGTTGGGCGTGGGCTCTGAAACTCGCCGAAGAGCTTCAATCGTGGAACGACGCAGACGGCAAACGTTGGTCTGAAAACCTCAGACCGCTAGCGGCAGTGCTATCGCAGTCGTATCGAAATTTTCTTCCGAAGCAAACCTATCCCATCAGGACCGGCGTGCATCCAAACACTGCTTTCGGTTTAGCGTTTGCACTCGATTACGCTAAAACCACCGGCGACCGCGAGCTCGAAGCTTTACTCAACGAGCGCAGCCGCACCTATTTCGCAAAGGACACGAACTATCCCGGAGCATGGGAGCCAGGCGGCGAGGATTTCTTTTCCGCGGCGTTGATGGAAGCCGATCTCATGCAGCGGGTGATGAAACCCGCAGAGTTTGCATCGTGGTTTCATCGCTTCCTGCCCGGAGTTTCCAAAGGTAGTCCGGCGGCTCTCTTACAGCCGGCAATCGTAACGGATCGCAGCGATCCGAAACTGGTTCATCTCGATGGCTTGAATCTCAGTCGTGCGTGGTGCATGCGCAGCATCGCTCGCGCATTGCCGGCGAAGGATCGCGCGCGTGCGATCCTGACTGAGTCCGCGAACAAACACGCGGCCGCGGCGTTAGCCCACGTGGCCAGCGGAGACTACGCCGGTGAACACTGGCTGGCATCTTTCGCAGTGTTTCTGCTTTCGACGGAAAAGTAGCTTCTCAAACCGCAAGTCTCCCCACCTCGACCGTTCAATCCATGGTTCGGTGTTCGGTGAACTTACCGAACTTATTCTGACAGTTAGCGTGATCCCACTATGAAAAGCATATCGATCCCTGTCACCGCTCTCCTTTTCCTAATCTTCAGTGCCTTTGCGCAACAGCCCGACTATCAGCAACTAAAAGCAGAAGCCGAGGTGCAGTTTGCCCAGGGCTCTTACGCTCGCGCAAACGAAACGTACAGCCGCGTCGACAAGAGCAAACTGAACTCGTCCGAAGTTCGCTGGGTCGAGTTTCGTTTGGCGGATACCTCGTGGCGAGCACAGGCCGCGACGGAAACTTCTGACACGACGAAGTTTGAATTGGTCCAGAAAAAGCTTGAAGAACTGATTACAGCCATTGACAAGGAAGAAGATCGGGATCTGGTTTGGGCTGAAGCGCACGAGTCGCTCGGCGATCTCTTTTGGACACGCCGCAGCAACATGAACTGGGGCGTCGCCTGGCCACATTACCAACAGGCGCTCGACTGGTGGGCCGGCCAACGCGAACTCGATCGCGCGCGCGATCGCTATGTCAAGATGGTTTTCAAAGCCGCGGAACCTCCGCGCCCGGACGATTATTATTTCTATACCTACTACGGTAATTACCTCCCGCTCGACGTACTCGAAAACGCACTGAAGATCAGTTCGACTGCAAACGATAAATCGCACTTGCATTTTTTAATCGCCATGACGCTGCGTAACATGACCGGTGATCTTGCGCTGAGCCAGCGTGTGGCGGATGAGTTTGAAGAAGCGCTCGCGGCTGGAAGAAAAACTGATTGGTACGACGATGCGCTGTTCAATTACGCGGAGAGGATGAATAACTACGGAAGTATCCGCGCAATCGCTGACGGTCAGTGGCAGCAGCAACCCGACTATGCCAAAGCACTGGAACTCTATCGCCGCCTAACCACCGAATTCGCGAAGGGCGAAACTCGTTACTACGATCAAGCACAGCAGCAGATTAGGAACATTACTGAACCAACGATTGCTGTCGGGTTTTCAAATATCTTCCTGCCGCGGTCGGAAGTTCAGTTTGCGTTGAATACGCGTAACGTGCGCCGCGTTGACTTCGCGCTCTACAAGTTTGATATGGCGCGCGACGTTCGTTTCTCCAGATCGGGCGAAGCCGACGACGGCGAAGCTGACGGGCTGACGTGGATTCAAAAACTCCCGATCAACGGACCACCGGCGAAGGCGTGGTCGAAAAACATCGAAAGCACAGAACCTCATCGACCATACAACGCCGAAGTGCGTATAGATGGACCACTGGCCGCCGGTGCTTATCTTCTTGAAGCTAAAAGCGGTTCACTCTCGACGCGCGACGTCTTGCTGGTTACTGATGCAACGCTCGTAATCAAGGCGTCGTTGAAGCAGGCTCTCTTGTTTTACGCAGATGCGATCACTGGCGCGCCTATCGCCAATGCGAGTGTGGCGCTCTTTGAGAACTATTACGAAAACAACAAATGGCGTTGGCGCCGTTTGCGTGCAACGACGAACGCCGACGGACTCGCGCACTTCACGCTCAGAAACACTTACGGATCGAGCAACCTCTTCGCTACCGCCTCCTAT
>Ga0068861_100000516_pt1 | contig 22581 bp, 13 predicted proteins | sample KBSSwiS42_FD_66593 | JGI IMG/M metagenome (GOLD analysis project Ga0068861, IMG submission 66593) | Switchgrass rhizosphere microbial communities from Kellogg Biological Station, Michigan, USA - KBS Switchgrass S4-2 | ecosystem: Host-associated > Plants > Roots > Rhizosphere > Soil ...
AGCTCGTAGTTGTCGAGATAGTCCGCCTTGTACGGCGGTAGCGGCGCTGCACGGTTGACGCCGCCCGGCCGGAAGCCTTGGGACCAGGTGGCGTAGACCATCTTCTCGTCCCCGAGGCGGTAGGCCGCGTTGAACTTGAAGATCGTGTCCTTTTCGTCGACGCGCTTGTCGAGGTTTTTGCAAGGTCCGGTGCCGGTCTCGTTGACGAAGGGCACGAAGCTGGACTGGTCGAAGCGCTCGTCGCCCGCCAGGAGCTCGCACAAATACTCGCCGTTGCGACCGCTGCCGCTGAAATCGTCGCTGTAGCCGAAGAACCCTTCCAGCGAATTCTCCGCCTCGAAGTAGCGCGCACCGCCGGTGAGCGTCAGCGCGTCGGTCACGTCGAAGCTGACTTCGCCGAAGATCGCGTTGTCGCGGTCGATGCGCTCCTGCTGAGTGAGCCAGATGGTGTCGGGCCAGCCGGTGACCTCGAGAAAGTCCGCCAGATTGTTCACCTTGTAGCGCTGCTCGATGTGATGCACCTGCCGCTGGGTGAACAGGCCCGCTATGAAACGGACGCGATTCTCCGACGGCGAGGTGATGCGCAGCTCGTGCGTGTAGCGCTCGTAGCGGTCCTTGCCGATGATGTACTGCGACGGGTCGATCAGCTCGTCATCGTTGTCGTAGAAATACGCGCCGTAGCCGAGCGTGCGGTCGTAGTGATACGAGTAATCGGAGTAGTCCGACTGGGTGTCGACGCTGCGCTTGAGGTAGGAGCCGGCATACATCAGATCGAAATTGGAGAGTTTGCCCTCCACCGTCAGCGCCAGCTGCCGCCAGCGGTCGGTCGAAGTGTCGGGGAACGCGTGCGAGACCTGGAACTTGCCGATCGACGGATCGTAGGCGAAGGCGCCGTCGGCATCCTGCTGCTGGATCATTGCCGAGGGCGTGATGCTCCAGCTGTCGTTCAGATCGTATTTCAGCGCTACGCGGCCGCCGGTCGTGTCGGCCTCGTTGAAGTCTTTTTCGACGAGATTCGCGTTGCTCGCCACGATCTCCGAGGTCGGGAAGGTCCGCTCGTGGAACACGTTGTCGATGTAACCCGGGTCGTGCCGCTTCCAGCCGACCAGACGGACCGCCGCACTGGAGCCGAGCGGGACGTTGGCGAAACCTTCGACGGTGTAGCCGCTGCCGCCTTCGGACACGGTGTTGCCTTCCAGATCGTAACCGGCCGAGAACGCCGACACGTCGGGCTTGTTGGTGATGATGCGCAGCGTGCCCGCTTGCGAGCTGGCGCCGTACAACGTGCCTTGCGGTCCCGCCAGAGCCTCGACGCGCTGAATGTCGTAGAGGTGAACGTCCAGGGCGCCCTGGATCGTAGTGATCGGCTGCTCATCGAGATAGATGCCGACGCTCGGCTGCGAGCCGGAGTGATTGCCGTCGCCGCCGCTGGCGACGCCGCGAAAGTAGACCTGTGCAAAGCCGGGTCCGAGCGTCTGGTAAGAAACGCTCGGCAAGTGTTTCACATAGTCGTCGAAGTCGTTGATGTGCAGCTGCTCCAGCGCCGTATTGCTGAACGCCTGGATGCTGACCGGCACGTCCTGCATGTTTTCGACGCGCTTCTGCGCCGTAACAATGACGCTCTCCAGTACCTCGCTGCGCTCCTGCGCCATCGCCGGCGTCGACAACACCGCAATCACTGCGGCGGCCAGCGGCGCACTCGCGACCTTCCGGTATACGGGTTGCGCAGCCCGCTTGAGCTTGCGCTGTCGGCTTCGAGTCATCGTCGTCTCCCCAAGTATCGTTATGCAATGAAGTGTATGCCTAAGACCGGCGCGCTTCAAAACTCCGGCACGTTCGGATATTGCTCGAATACGGAGCCCAGGGCGCCTTTCAACGGGCCCAGCCAGGGCTCATAGTTCAGCCAGTGATCCACGCCCTCGCGATAAATGGGGCGGCGCACCTGTTCGGAGCTGGCGGTCCGCACGGCACGTTCATTTTCGTAAAAGCGCAGGCAGCGCTCGTCGAACGGCAGGCCGCAATAGTCCAGCAGGCGACGTACCTCGCCCTCGGTGTCCTCGATCATGCGCTCGTAGATTACGCGGTGCACCCGCCCGGGCAGGACGGCGTCGAAGTGCGCCATCAGCTCGACGTAGTCGCGGTAGTAGCGGCCGATCTCATCGAGACTGTAGGTGAAGTGTTGACCGCGCGCGAAGTGCTGTTTGTAGGCCGAAAAACAGCAGCCGAGCGGGTGACGGCGCGCGTCGATGATCTTTGCGTGCGGCAGGATCAGGTGGATCAGGCCGGTATGCGCAAAGTTGTTCGGCAGCTTGTCGATGAAGAACGGAGCATTGCTCTTGCGATAGATTCGCGTCTGCGCAACGTAGCGTTCGCCCAGCGCACGCAGTGCATCGGCGTCGAGCCCGCCAAGGGGTTGCGGGTAGTCGCCCGTCCGCGCGCGCGGGCGGCCGCCGCCCAGGTCGCGCGCGATGCCGACCAGGTCCGGCAGCTCCATGGTCCCTTCCACTAGCGGATGACTCGACAGGATCTGCTCGAGCAAAGTCGAGCCTGCACGTGGCAGGCCGACGATGAAGATCGGATCGGGCGCGGCCGCGCCCTGCCCGGCGCGCGCTGCGAAGAATTCCGGCGTGAACAGCGCCTTGGCGCGTTTGAGCTGCTCTGAGTTCCAGTCTGCGTCGTACTCGACGGTGGCGCGTCGCAGCCGATTGCCCTGCTCGTAGTGCTCGAACGACGCGGCGAACTGCCGTGCGTCTTCGAGCGCCTTGCCGAGCGCGAAGTGAAAGTGGAAGCGATCCTCGGGACTCAGATCGGGTCGCTGCACCTGTGTGCGCATCGCCGCGATGTCCGCCTCCGAGAACTCGAAGGTTTTGAGGTTCGCGAGGCTCCAGTAGGCCTCGCCGAGCTGCGGCGCCAGCTCGATGCTCTTGCGATAGGTGCTGACGCACTCGCTCTGCCGACCGGCAGTCTTCAGCGCGTGGCCGTAGCTCATCCAGACCTTGGCGTTGCCCGGATACTCGGCGAGCACGTCGGCATACAGCCGGATCGCCTGCTCGAATTCGCCGATGCCGATCAGAATCGCAGCCTTCAGGTTTCGATAGCCGGGATTGCGTGGCTCGGCTTCGAGCACGCGGTCGATCTGCGCGAGCGCCGCCGCTGCCTTCTGCTGACGATGCAGCACGAGCGCGTAGTTGTGACGCGCAGGTACGAAACTCGGGGCGAGCTGCAGACAGCGCTCCAGCATGCCCTCCGCATCGGCATATCGCCCGAGCCGCGCTCCGACCTCCGCCAGCATGCGCAATGCAGGCACGTCCGTGGGATGCTGCTTCAGATGTGCGCGCAACAACGACTCCGCCACGGGAATCCGGTTTTCGCACAGCGCCGCGGCTGCTTCGAGCAAGCGAGGGTCGTGCGTCGAGTATTTGATGTGCTGCGCGTAGGCCTGGTCGGCGCCACTCGCGTCGCCGATCGCAGTGAGGTGGTCGCCCAGCGCGCGCCACGCGTCCGGCATTTCGGGCTTGAGCGAAACTGCGCGTCGCAGGGATACGACTGCGCCCTCACCGTGGCGCTGGACACCGAGCGTCAGCCCGAGCTCGTAATGTGCGGCGGCCCAGTTAGGCTGCGATTGTGCGAGCGATTCCAGGACTGCCTGGGACGCGGCCGCGTCCCCCGCACGTCGCTGAGCCACACCGAGCAGCAGTGTGGCGACCGGATGCCCCGGCGCGACCTTCAGGATTTCCGTTGCCTGTTCGGCCGCGAGCCGCGGCTCCGAGGTCATCAGGCGCTGCGTATGAGCGAGCGCGGTTTCGAGCGTTCCGACCGGTTCTGAGGTAGCACTCATGCGAAAAACTTCGGCGTCAGGCCCGGGCATGATAGCGCCATCGTGCGAACTGAGGTCCGAAAATGGCTAGCCGCCGGCCGGCACGGGCGCGCAAAGTGCGCCCCATGTCCGCGCCCGCACTGATTTTTACCGTCGATACGCTGCCGAGCCCGCTCGGCCGCATGCTGGTCGTCAGCGACAGCGGGCAGCAGCTGCGTGCGCTGGACTGGGAGGATCACGAGCAGCGCATGCGCAACGGGCTCGCGCGAATCTATCGCCGCCTGCCGATTGCATACACGCGCGGCACGGCGCCGGCCGCGACGCGCCGCGCGCTGCAACGCTATTTCGCAGGCAAATTGCAGGCCATCGAAGAGATTTCCGTCCAAACCGGCGGCACGCCGTTCCAGAGCAACGTATGGCGCGCCCTGCGGAAGATCCCCGCTGGAACGACGCTGAGCTACGGGCGCATGGCGCAGCGGCTGAAGTGTCCGCTGGCGATGCGTGCGGTCGGCTTCGCTAACGGCTCCAACCCGATCAGCATCGTGATTCCCTGCCATCGCCTCATCGGCGCCGACGGTTCGCTCACCGGCTACGGCGGAGGACTCGAACGCAAGCGCTGGTTGCTCGAACACGAAGGTGTCCGCTTCGGCGACTAGCCGTTAGGTCTGATACATTCCGCGGCCATGCATAAAAGCCGCTACCTCCTCTGCTGCGCCGTCCTGGTCGGCGCATGCGCGAACCCGCCCCAGCAAACCAACGAGCAAGAGACGAAGGCCGCATTCACGGCTGTCCCACCGGAGCCGGCGAATCCTTATCCGTCGACGTATCACGCGAGCGCCGCGTCAGCGACGCTGATTCGCGGCGCGACTGTGCTCACCGGCAAAGGCACGCGGCTCGACAATGCCGACGTGCTGATCGCGAACGGCAAGATCGAAGCGGTCGGCCCAAGTCTCAACGCACCAGCAGGTGCGCGCGTCATCGACGCCGGCGGTCGCTGGGTCACGCCTGGGCTGATCGACGTGCACTCACATCTCGGCGTGTATCCAAGTCCCGGCGTCAACGCGCACAGCGACGGCAACGAGGCGACGGATCCGGTCACTGCCAACGTGTGGTCCGAGCACGGCGTATGGCCACAGGATCCTGGATTCCAGACCGCGCTCGAAGGTGGCATCACCTCGCTGCAGATCCTGCCCGGCTCGGCCAACTTGATCGGCGGCCGCGCAGTCACGCTGAAAAACGTTCCCGCCACGACCTACCAGGCGATGAAGTTTCCGAACGCGCCGCAGGGATTGAAGATGGCCTGCGGCGAGAATCCGAAGCGCGTCTACGGCGGTCAAGCGCGCGCGCCGAGCACGCGCATGGGCAACGTCGCGGGTTACCGGCAAGCCTTCGCGGATGCGCAGGACTATCGCGAGCAGTGGCGCAAGTACGAACGTGACGTCGCGGAGTATCAGAAGAAGAGCGCGGACAAAAAGGACAAGAAGGACTCGGAAGAGTCCGATGAGCCGCCGGTGCCGCCGAAGCGCGATCTCAAGCTCGAGACGCTGGCCGGCGCGATGAACGGCGACATCCGCGTGCACATCCACTGTTATCGCTCGGACGAGATGGCGATCATGCTGGACCTGTCGCACGAGTTCGGCTTCAAGATCTCCGCGTTCCATCACGCCATCGAGGCCTACAAGATCGCCGACCTGCTGGCCGCCAACGGCGTATGCGGCGCCGAGTGGGCCGACTGGTGGGGCAGCAAGATGGAAATGTTCGACGGCATCCAGGAGAACATCGCGCTCACCGATCTGCCGAAGAACGGTTGCGCGATCGTGCACTCGGACTCCGACGAGGGCATTCAGCGCTTGAATCAGGAAGCAGCGAAGGCGATGTCGCGCGGCAACCGCATCGGCCTGAACATCGCGCCGGAGCACGCGATCCGCTGGCTCACGGCGAATCCGGCGCGCGCGCTCGGCATCGATCAATTCACGGGCACCCTGGAGCCGGGCAAGATGGCCGACGTGGTGATCTGGAATGGCACGCCGTTCAGCGTGTACGCGCTGGCCGAACAAGTCTTCGTCGACGGCCAGCTCGAGTTCGATCGCGCCAACCCGGCGCCGCAACCCCGGTCCGATTTCCTGCTTGGCCAGCCGGGTGCGGGAGCACAGCCATGAGAAAGCTCCTTGCAATCGCACTGCTGAGCTGCGCCACGCTCGCTAACGCCCAGACGGTCTTGATCCGCGGAGCGACCGTTCACACGGTTGGCGATCAAGGCGTACTCAACAATACCGACGTGCTCGTTCGCGACGGCAAGATCGCGGCGGTGGGCAGCAGCCTCAGCGCGCCTGCCGATGCGACGACCGTCGATGCGAAGGGTCGCGCGCTCACGCCCGGTCTATTCGGTGGACTGTCGGCGATCGGTGTCGAAGAAGTCAGCCTCGAACCCACCACAGCCGATGCCGGCGTGATCCTCAATGCACCGGCCTTCGAAATGCAGTGGCGACCCGAGTTCGACGTGACCGCTGCCTACAACCCGCGCTCCGTACTCGTGCCGGTGGCGCGAGTCGAAGGATTGACGTGGACCATGCTCGCGCCGGCCAGCGCCGAGGGCGGAACTTTCGTCGCGGGCCAGGGCGCTGCAGTGACTCTCGACGGACGTTACGACGCAGTGCTGCCGAGCAGCCGCTCGTTGTTCATCAACCTCGGCGGCAACGCGAATGCGATGTCGGCGGGAAGTCGCGCGGGCCAGTGGATGCTGCTCGATCAGGCGATCCGCGAAACGCGCGCACCGAGCGCGCAGGGCGAGCACATGCTGCTGCATCCCGCGGGACGTGAAGCGCTCGCGAAATATCTATCGGGCGGACGCGTCGTGTTCGGCGTCGCGCGCGCGGCCGAGATCCGCCGTGCGATCGCGTTCGCCAAGCGGTACGGCATGAAGCCCGTGATCGCGGGCGGCGCCGAAGCGTGGGTCGTCGCCGACGAGCTGGCGCGCGAGAAGGTCCCGGTGCTGCTCGATGCACTCGAAAATCTGCCCTACAGCTTCGATGGCATCGGCGCGCGACTCGACAACGCCGCCCTGCTCCACCGCGCTGGCGTGCGCATCGCGTTCACGCAGTTCAACGAGAGTCACAACGCACGCAAGGTCCGCCAGCTCGCGGGCAATGCGGTCGCGCATGGACTGCCGAAGGATGCGGCTCTTGCGGCGCTGACGGTGCAACCTGCGGAGATTTTCGGGCTGGCGGGCGAACGAGGGCGGATCGCGCGCGGGCAGGTTGCGGATCTGGTGCTGTGGAATGGAGATCCGCTGGAAGTGACGAGCTCGGCGGACCAGGTGTGGATCGCGGGGCGAGCGGTGGAGATGCGGTCACGGCAGACAGAGTTGCGCGAGCGCTATCTCAAGCGCTTGCAATGATTGTCGGGCTTTAGCCGGACTCCCAGATCTTCTCTGCCTTCATCCCCGACACGAATACTGACCGCGACTTGAACCCCGTCTGCCCCATCCCCGATATCTCCACCAGCGACTCGAACGCCAGCGCCTTCCCTGCGCTCCGGCACAGCTCGTCCACATCGTGTCGCAGCGACACACTCTGCGCCATCTGCATCACGCCTATATCCCGCGTCCCCGCAATCACCACCACCCGGTTCCCATTCGGCCCCGCGAACGTCGAAAAATACCCGTAGTCGCGAAACTCGCCGCCGCTGGACGCACCCATCGCGGTGCTGAGATACGTATGGTCGGTCTTCGTATCCACGAGCTCGTCGTACGAGCCGCCCGGCGACACGCGCGACGCGGCGAACACGCGATCGCCCAGCATACCGAGGCCGCTGATGTAACCGATGTAGACGATGTGGCTGTTCTTCAGCGCGTTCGCATCGAGCTGCGACATCAGCACGACGCGCACCGGCTTGGCGGTGCCGAGCACCGGCACGATGTCCTGCAACGCGAAGGCGCTCGCAGCCGGCAGGTAGGTGAGATCGAGATTGCGATAGCGCTGCATCAGCTGCGGGTTCAGCTCGGCGTGATCGCGGAAGTCTTCGTGCGAGTTGATGAAGAACTCGCGCACCAGCCGGTCGATGTGCCCGGTCTGCGGATTCGCCTCGCCGAGCAGGTAGTAGTCGCCGATCACGATCGTGATCGGCAGATCGTCTTCGAGCAGCGGCGCCCACACTGCGCTGTGCCGCACCTCGCGCATGTCCCATTGCGCGCCGCCCATACTGATGCCGGCGCCGAGCAACGCGCCGACGACGAGCGCGCAACAAGTGGCAATGCCGATGCCGATCCAGCTCGCGCGGCGCGACGGTGATCGCGACGGCGGGGTCGCCGCTGTTGGCGCAACGACAGGCTCGGCCGCCGGCCGTTCCAGTAGCAACCGATATTCGCCCTTGGGAATGACGATCTTCGCGGCGCCCGGCGTGCGGCCGCTGAACTCCTCGAGGCGGCGCCGCAGCTTGTGCACGTACACGCGCACCACTGCATCCTGCGACACGTCGAAGCCGGGGCTCTTGCCGAACACCTGCAGCGCGATCTCCGTCTCCTTCGGCGCTCCGCCTTCGAGCGAGCGTGCGAGCAGGAAATCGAACAGGCGCGACAGCGTGCCGGGCTTGCCGAGGAGACCGCTGGCGCGGAACTGCTCGGCCTGTTGCGTCAACTCATCGGCTGGGGACACGGCGGGGAACCTCTGGACCCGCGCATGGTAGCACCCACCTCGTCAAGTAATGTCAGAAAGGGGAATGTCAGTAATAGCGGAACCCGATCGCATTCCACTGCAGGAGCGTCGCGACCACCAGCAGGAACAACGCAACGGCGGTCGTGTGGCGCAGCCGTCGCCCCATGGACCAGGTGCGCTCGCGCCAGACCGGCACCAGCGTGACGATTCCGAGGACGCTCAGGCCCGTGGCAACGACACCGACGGCCAGCGCCAGCTTCAGCAGCGGTTGCGGATAGCTGAAGACGAATTGATCCTGAGCCGCGGGCGCCGAGAACGGCACGATCCACACGATCAGCAGCACGATGAAAGCCAGCCAGGCGATTGCCGTACCCGCGACGACTTGCCCGGCGCTGCGCTCGCCGATCGAGTGCGGCGGCACGGGCTCGCGCCGCAGCGCAGCCGCGATCAGCACGCCGACGCACGTGAGTAACGCGACGGCGAGCAGCAAAGCGAGCCATTGCGGTGACGCGAAGAAGGCGACACGCTCGACCGTCCCGATGTAGGCCACGAGGTGGCTGATCGCGCCACGCCCGTCGCGCACGAATGCGATCGTGGCGTCGCCATTGACCTGACGGAACAGGTCCGGGCCGATTTCCACGAAGCGCAGCGGCGGACCGCCGATCGCGATCACGAGATACCCGTCCTTGGTTGCGGTCACGTCGATCGTGCCGACGTTGATGATCTGCTCGAACTGCGTGTACGCGCGGCGCGCCGGACGATATTGACCTGCGTACTCCTGCGCCCGGCTGGCACCGCCCTCCGGCACTGCCGGCTCAGCCTCCGGCGGCGGCGCAAAGTACTTCGCAAGGATTTGCTCTGCGACCGCCTGCACCATCGTCGCGCCCGAAGCGCTGTTCGCGGTCACGAACACGCCGAGCGTTCCGCGGCCGCCGAGATCGTCGGTCACGACCAGGAACGAACGGAAGTGCAAGGTCGAGCCGCCGTGCGAAAGATTGTCGATGGCCAGCCGCGTCGTCGTGCCGAGCGGCGTATTGAAGAAACCGTGATGAACTGCCGGCATGCCCGGTGCGCTCTGGAACGACGGCTCGCGCATCTGCGCAAACGTCTCGGCCTTGAGCACGCCGGCTGCTTCGAGACGCTGCGGATCGAGCAGTGCCAGCATGTAGCGCGCCATGTCTGCGGCAGTTGAAACCGCCGCACCCGCGGGCGCCATCGACACGATGTGCTCGTGTGGAATCGTCTGCCACGCGCCGCTGCGCGACTCGATGTTCTGCGACATGTGAGCAGCGAGCTCGGCCGACATCGGCTGCGGCAGACCAGGCGTCGAGTGGTAGCTCTCACGGAACGTGGTGTGCGCGAGGCCGAGCGGCACCAGAATGTTCTGTTCGACGTAGCTCTCGTACTCCATGCCGGAAACATGCGCGACGATCGCGCCGGCGAGCGCGGTGCTGTAGTTCGAATAGACCATGAACTTGCCCGGCTCGCGCACGCGATGCGGCCGGCGCTGGCGCAGTTGCTGCTGCAACGACAGCGGCGTCGCGTCCTGCGCGACGAACAATCCCTGCAGGATGTCCTCGAAGCCGGCCGTGTGATTCATCAGATCGATGATGCGGATCGGCTGCTGGAAGCCTTCGTCCGGCACGTCGAGCTCGTCCGGCAGGTGATCGTTGATCGGATCGTCGAGCCGCAACATGCCGCGCTCGGCGAGCTGCATGATCGACAGCCACGTGAACGTCTTCGAGATCGAGCCGAGGCGAAACAGGGATTCATTCGGATCCACGGCGCGGTGCGGCTCGACCGAGTCGATGCCGTAGCCTTTCACGAGCAGCGTTTCACCGTCGCGGACGACGGCCACCTCGGCGCCGGCGATCTGCTGCTGCGCCATGAAGCCGCCGACGACTCCATCGACGAAGGCTTCGAGGTTCGGCAGGTCGGCGGCAGCGCTCTGCGTCGCGAGCAACGCCAACAAGATTGTCGGGCTGAAGCCCGAGCTACAGCGGCAATGCATACGCGATGATGTGTCCACCCTCTTCGTCTTCTTTTTCCTCGGGCGCCCCCGGCCGTTGCGGCATGCCGAAGCGACGCGAGGTGTTCGGCACGGTCATGACCACGACCTGGCGGTGGCTCTTCGGCGCCAGATAGCTCATCGGCGTCGCCTGCGCCGTCGCCGGCAGAAAGTCGTGCCACAACTCCTCGCCCGTGCGCAGATCGAATGCGCGGAAGTAGCGGTCCATCGTGCCGCCGATGAAGATCAGCCCGCCTTTCGTGACGATCGTGCCGGCAGACTGCGGTATGCCCATCGGCAGGCTCAGCTTGATGCCGATGCCGAATGGGCCGCTTTCGTTGGTCGTGCCGACCGGCTTGTTCCACATGACCGTGCGCGTCTTGAGGTCCACGACGCCGAGCGTGCCGTACGGCGGCTTCTGGCAAGGCACGAACAGCGGCGACATGAACGGCCGCGTCGTCATCGCATACGGTGTTCCCTCCTGCGCGCTGACCCGCATACCTTCCGGAATCTGGTCGCGCGGATAAAGCTGCAACCGATTGCTCATGATCAGCGGGTTCACGACCATCAACAGGTTTTCTTCGTCGACGGCGACGCTGCCCCAGTTGAATCCGCCTGCGTTGCCGGGGAACTGCAGCGTCCCGGTGAGCGTCGGCGGCGTGAAGTGACCTTCATAGCGCAGCTTGCGGAACTCGATGCGGCACCACAGCTGATCGAGCGGCGTCAGGCCCCACATATCCGCTTCGGTGAGATCGGGACCGCGGAACTGCGGCATGCCGACCGAGAAGGGCTGCGTCTTGGCGGTCCAATCGCCGGGCACTGCGCCCTGCGGCACCGGCTGTTCGCGCACCTCCGAGAGCGGCGTGCCGGTGCGGCGGTCGAGCAGGAACAACTCGCTGCGCTTCGTTCCCTGCACCAGCGCGGGAACAGTCGTGCCATCCGGCTGCGGCAGATCGAACAACACCGGCTGCGACGGCACGTCGTAGTCCCAGATGTCGTGATGCACGGTCTGGAACGACCAGCGAACCTCGCCCGTCGCGATGTCGAGCGCTACGACCGAGGACGCATATTTCTCCGACTCTGCCGAGCGATGCGCACCGTAATAGTCGGGCGTCGCGTTACCGGTCGGCAGATAAACGAGACCGAGCGCGTCGTCGTAGCTGGTCAGGCTCCATACATTCGGCGTACCGCGCGTGTACGACTCGCCTTCGCCCGGTTCGGTATGAATGCCGGGACGGCCCATGTCCCACGCCCACGCAAACTTGCCGGTCAGCACGTCGAACGCACGCACGACACCGGAGGGCTCGTTGGTTTCGCGGTTGTCCGCCACCCAGCCGCCGACGATAGCTCGACCGCGCCCGATCGTCGGCGGTGAGGTGACGAAATAGAAGCCGGGCTTCACTTCGCCCATGCCGGGTAGCAGGCTCACTTCGCCATTACCGCCGAACGAAGCGCAACGTTGGCCGGTCTTGGCATCGACAGCGAACATGCGCGCATCGGTCGTCGCAGTGACGACGCGCTCGATGCAGTCACCGGCGTACGTTGCAGGCGCACGGTAATAACTGACGCCGCGACAGCTCGTGCCGAAGTTGGGGATCGGCGGCACCTTCACTTCCGGATCGAAGCGCCAGCGCTCCGCGCCGCTCTCGGCGTCGAGCGCCACGATCACGTTGCCGCCGGTGCAGGCATAGAGCAGATCGCCGACCTGGATCGGCGTTGCTTTGAACGCGCCGCCTCGGCCCGTGCGGTAACGCCAGATCTCCCGCAGCTTGCCAACGTTGTCCGGGGTCAGCTGATCGATTCGCACGTAGCGCGTGCCGGCAGTGGTGTTGCCGTAGTTCTGCCAATCGGTGCCGTTGATAACCGGCGGCGGCGTTGGCGTCGCGGCTTGCGCCGGGACCGTCGCGCTCGGCGGCTTCGCCTCGTGCGCCGGAATCGAAGCGCGTGCGCCGAGGATGTTGGCGATGGCGCCGACGACGATGATTCCCGCGAGCGTCGCGATGCTGCCACGTCTGCCGAACAATGGCGGCGGCTCTGCAGGCGAATACAGCGAGCGCCGGAACCACGGCGTGAGGAGCCACGCACCGATCACGAACAACGCGAGCAGCCGCGGCGCCAGCGCCCAGAGATTGACGCCGACCTCGTACAGACTCCACACCAGCGTTGCGATGAGCAACAGGCCGTAGACGAGCGAGCCGCGCCGATCACGACGCCACAACAGCACGCCCGACGCGACCAACGCGAGACCGGCGAGAACGTAGTAGAAGGAGCCGCCCAGCGTGGCCAGGCGCACGCCGCCGACCGCGAGCGCAAGGCCGATCAGGATCAGGACAACCGCAAACACGCGCGGCGGACGCCGCAAGCGAACCTCGGTGTGCATGGCTCCCCCCTGAATTATCGTTGTGGGGGGAGTGTAGCTCAGCGGGGCAGTTGTATCACTCCGGTGATCGCCTCGCGTTTGCCGTCGCTGCCGTAGCGATATGCACGCGGCTTCTCGCCGAGCCAGGTCGCGTCGATCGCATATTGCAACGCCTCGCGCGGCGCATCGCCGAACGCGTAGGCATCCGAGCGCACGCCGAGTTGCGCGAGTCGCGCCGCGATCTCGTCCGCGCTCTGCATCGGATCGGTCGAGATCGTGACGACCTTCAGCTGCGGATCGGTGCGCTGTGCCGCCGCCAAATGACTGAGCGACTTCATGCAGTACGGACACTCGAGATCCCACAGCACCAGCCAGAACTGCGTGCTCGCGTATTGCCGTTCGATGACGGCCAGCGTGTCGCGACTGAATGGCTTCACTCGCGTGTCGAGCGCCGGGGCTGCGAGATCGCGGACCGCGATGCCATCGGCGTTGCGCCAGACAACGAGGATGCGCTGCTTGGAGGTCACGAGACGCGGCTGATCGGAATCGCCGCCGGTCTGCAGTGACGGGCCGGGTGCAAAGCTGCGGCCCGCGTCGTTCGAGATCAGCGACTCGATCTTCGTGACGCTGCCGTCGAAGCGCTTCCACACGACGGCAACAGTACGGCCCGTGGCTGCGACATCCGCGTGGGTAGCGCCCGCCGGCAACGTTCGTACATGGGTCGGTCCGCTCGGCGCCAGCTGTCCATAAAACGCACGACCCTGACCGTCGACCTGGTCGAACCACACTGCGTGTCGCGTCCCGTCCGGCCCGAAAGCCAGCGAGGGGCCGTGATGCGGGCACGCATCGACGCGCCAGCGATCGACCGTCGCCCGCTCGACCGTGGTCTTTGGCGCGCCGAGAAACGCGAACGCGTGATCGCGCTCATTCGGCTCGAACACATGCCTCCACAGCGCCGCCACGCGTCCCTGGCTGTCGCTGGCGAGGGCGATCCGGCAACACTCGCAGCTGCTGTCGGCGAGTTTCGTGTCGGTGCTCCAGGTCGCGCCTCGGTCATCGGAGTGCGAGTAATAGATCGCCGCGCCCCGGTACTCACGGCCCGCCTCCTCGGCCACTTTCAGATCCCGCTTGTCGACCCATGCGACCCACAAGCGGCCCTTGGGATCGACCAGCAGCGATTCGAACCGATGCGTGATCAGCTGGCGGTCGCGATGCACGACGGTCGGTGCCGACCACGTCTTGCCGCCGTCGAGCGAGCGCGCGAAGCGAATGTCGCCGGTGAACTGCTCCGACGTCGGCGAAGTCCACGTGACGTAGATTTCGCCGGCCGTGCCGAAGGCGAGCTTCGGTCGGTTCTCGCCTTCCGCAGCCACAGGCTCGACGGCTGAATTGACGCGCACCGGCTGCTGCCACGTCGCGCCGCCATCGTCCGAGCGTTGCAAGACCACCTGCCCTGACTTCCCCGCCGGCTGCGCATACGCAACCCACAAGTGCCCGGACGGGTCTGCCGCAGCAGAAGTCCCCAATGCAGCGCGATCCATCGCAGCAGCTGCAGAGAAGACATTGGACAGGATGAACAGGATTGACAGGACCTTCATCGCGCACCTCCGAGCGACCACCTCACTTCGGCGAACGCCGTGCGTGAGGGATACGGATGCGACTGATAGGCGCGATCGTTGGTGATGTTGTCGACACCAATAGCGATCTCGGTGCCGTTGTCCAGCGTGTACGCCACCCTGCCATCCCAGGCGTTCACGCGCGAAATGCCGCCGTAGGTGTCGCCGTTGATGTCGTCGTTCTCGAGGCGGCCGAACGTCTTGCCGGAATAGCGATAGCCGAGGCTCGCAAGCCACGACGGCGTCGGGCGCCACACGGCCTGCAGATTGCCACGCCAGTCGGGCACGCGCGGCCACCAGTTGCCGACGTAGTCCGGATGATTCGCGTTCTCCACGATGCGCGCTTCGGCGTACGCGATGCTGCCCTCGAGCGACAGCGCCTCGATGCCGACCTCTGCGATGCTGAACGCCGTCTCGACGCCGCGCGTGCGGACGCGATCGATGTTCTGCACGATGCTCGGGCTGCGGAACACGAATGCGTTGTTCTGATTCCAGATCGTGTCCTGCACGTCGTCCTGGAACAGCGACACGCGCACGCGGCCGAATGCTTGGCTGTACTCGACGCTCAGGTCGACCGAATCCGAGATCTCGGGCTTGAGGTTCGGATCGTTGACGACGATCTGCGTGGAGGTGACCGCGCCGAGGAACAGCTCAGCCACCGTCGGGAAGCGCACGCCGCGGCCGGCGCTGAGGCGTACCTGCCAAGCGTCGTCCGGCCGGAACGACAACGACGCCTTCGGCGACCACTTGCGCTCGGTGCGCGACGGATAGTTCTGAGTCGGCAGACCTGCGGCGAACTGGGAACCATCGCTGGCCTCCCAGTCTTCGTAGCGCACGCCAAGCGTCAGGACCCAGCGCTCCGCCAGCGCCCACGCATCCTGCGCATACAGCGCCTGCAAGTTCGTCTCGCCGCGCGCGTCCTGCACGAGAACGCCGGCGCGCGAGCGCCAGTCCGCGGTCTGGTAGATCGGACTTTCGAGTCGATAGTCGTTGCGGTGATAACCGAAGGCGAGCGTGTGCGCGCCGCCGGTCCAATCGCCGGCGCTCGGCGTGTAGACGCCCTGCACTTCGAACGTATTCCAGCCCGTGCCGTCGCGCTCGGAGTTCGTGCCCGGGCCGCCGCCGGCCGCAACCGGATCCGGAGTGTTCGCCTGCAGCGTCGAGTCTTCGGCAATCCGGTACTCGGAGAACACTGCGGAAGCATTCCAGCCCGTTTCGCGCGTCGTACGCAATGTCGTGCCCCACTGCACGTGCCGCTCATCGCGCGTGCTGGGCGCAAGTGCCGCGGCGGGAACGTCGAACACGATGCCGTCGGCGATCACGCGGCCTTGCCACACTTCCTGGCCGGACGCGTCGCGCATGAAGGTGCGGTTCTCGTTCTCGGTGTCGTTGCGCCACTGCGCGAAGAACCCTTCCACCTCCAGACTGTCGGTCAGCGCGTAGCCGCCGCGCAGCTTCCACTGGTCCTGGATCGTGTGATCGATCGCGCCGCCGCTAGCGCCGAAGACTGCGCGCCGCCGGCCGGACGGATCAGTGTCGAAGATCACTCCGGTGACCGGGGTCGGCGTGCCAGTGGCCGGCACCGCCGGGAATTGCCCGGACGCCGACTGCGATACGGTGAAGTACTGCATCGGATGACCGGTCGAGTCCTGATGATTCGCCGCGAGGCTGAACCACGCGCCGTTGTCGAACCGGTCGCCGAAGAAGCCCGACGCCTGGTAGCCCGAAAAATCCTCGTGCCTGCCGTACTGGTCGAAGTTCTCGCCGAACGCAGTCGTCCGCACGCTCAACTCGCGGTCATTGGGCCGTCGCGTGCGTACCTGCACGGTGGTGCCGATCGAGTTGCCGGGATAGAGCGCCGAGTACGGCCCGTACAGCACGTCGACGCGGTCGATCTCTTCCGGGGAGATCATGTTCCAGCGCGGCGCGTCGAAGCGGCCGAGGAAGTTGGACAGCAGATAGCCGTCCATCAACACCAGGCCACGCGGCGCTTGCAGCGTCGAGAAACTGCGTCCGCCGATGAGCGCGTTACGGTCGCCGATGTAGCGCTTGCGGATCGTCAGGTTCGGAACGTACTTGAGCGCGTCCTCGGGATTGACGAGGTTCTGCGCGCGCAGATCTTCGAAGGTCTTCGAGGCGATCGGCGCCGGCACGTCGAGGTCGAGATGCTCGCGCGCGCCGGTGACGGTGATGGATTCAATGAGCTTGTCGCTGGCGACACCCTGCGCGTGCGCCAATGAAACAGCGGCAATCGACGCAATGGCTGTCGACGCAGCAATGCGGATGAACATAACGAAACTCCAAAAAAGCAACCGCACGCGATTCGTCGCGCGTGCACCGACTGGGCCGTCGGTTAACTCAGTGCTTTAGGAGAGAGACGGAGGACCGCGAATGCGGTCAGTGCGCTGCGGGCCGGCCAGAGGGACGGCGACGACGCGCTCGGGAAGGATCTGCTCGGCAGCCTGCGCCGCGACCGGAGCGAGATGCGGGATGTCGATGACCGCAGCGGCCGCTGCGACCGCGAATGGGCACGGCGGATCGAGATGGCTGCCGTTGTGATGCGGGCCGCCGTGATCGGCATGGCCACCCACGGACGAAAGCTGGGTCGCGTCATGCAGGCCCTGGACGATCGGGGCCTGGTCCGGACAGAAGGCCAGCTGCAGGCCATCGGCCTGCGTAGTTGCCAGCATGAACCCGACAGGCAGAAAGGCACGCGCCACCAATAACGGCAGCAGCCATCGCGCCCATTTCCTGAAGAGCCGGCGATTCATGACGCGGTCGAGTATATGCGTACAACCCACACTGGGCCACATGCCCTTTTGTTCATCCCAGGCAACTCAGAGTTTCGCAGTCAGGCTTTGGCCTGACTGCCGATGGCAGCCTGGTCGACCTCGCTCTCGTCCTTGAGCTCGCCTTCCCACTTGGAGACGACAGCCGTGGCGACGCTGTTCCCGATTACGTTCGTGGCGGAGCGGCCCATGTCGAGGAAGTGATCGACGCCGAGCAGCAGCAGCAGCCCGGTCTCCGGAATGTTGAACTGACCCAACGTCGCCGCGATGACGACCAGCGACGCGCGCGGCACGCCGGCCATGCCTTTCGAGGTGAGCATCAGGATCGCGACCATCATCAGCTGCTGGCCGAACGACAGCTCGATGCCATACACCTGCGCGATGAACATCACCGCAAACGTGCAGTACATCATCGAGCCGTCGAGGTTGAACGAGTAACCGAGCGGCAGCACGAAGCTCGCGACGCGGTTGCTGCAGCCGAAGCGTTCCAGCTCCTCGAGCGTCTTCGGGTACGCGGCTTCGGAGCTCGCGGTCGAGAACGCGAGGATCGTCGGCTCGCGCACACGGCGGATCAGCCGCAGGATCCGCGGACCGATGATGAGCCCGCCGAGCGTCACCAGCAGCACCCACAGGATGATCAGGCCGAGGTAGAACTCGCCCATGAAGACGCCGTAGACACCGATGATCTCGAGCCCCTCCTTCGCCACGCTGCCCGCCAGCGCGCCGAACACCGCGAGCGGCGCGAACAGCATTACGTAGCCGGTCACCTTCAGCATGATGTGCGAGACGGAGTCGAGGACGTCGATCACGACACGGCCGCGCTGGCCGAGCGCAGCCATCGCGACGCCGAAGAACAGCGAGAACACCACGATCTGCAGGATCTCGTTGCGGCTCATCGCGTCGGCCATGCTGGTCGGGATCAGGTGCTCGACGAATCCCTTGAGCGTCAGCGCCCCGCCCTGCACGCCGGAGCTCGCCGCCGCGGCGGCGTCGGGAATTTCCAGCTGCATGACTTTGCCGGGCTCGAGCGTCTCCACCAGGATCATGCCGAGCGTCAGCGACAGGAGCGATGCGAAGATGAACCAGCCGAGCGCTTTGCCGCCGACGCGCCCCACCGTGCCGATGTCGCCCATCTTCGCGATGCCGACCACCAGGGTCGAGAACACCAGCGGCGCGATGATCATCTTGATCAGGCGCAGGAACGCGAACGGCAGCAATTCGACGCGCGCGGCGAACGCTTCCGCCGACCCGGAGAACGAGGAGTTGACGATGTAGCCGGCGAGGATGCCGAGCACCAGGCCGATGATGATGTAGCGGGTCAGGCGAGTCGACATCAAAACTCCTTGCCGTTCGTCACCGGACGAACGCGAGCAGCGCCACGCCGGCGATGATCCGATACCAGGCGAATACGGTGAAACGATGCGTCTGGATGTAATTCAGCAGCCACTTCACCGCGATGAACGCGACGATCGCGGAGACGATGAAGCCCACGCCGAGGTCGGTCCAGTTCTCCTGTGCGATCCGGTCGTGGCGGTAAAGGTTCAGCACCTCGTACGCCGTCGCCGCGAACATCGTCGGGATCGCGAGCAGGAACGAAAACTCCGCTGCCGCCGGACGCGAGGTCGTGCCCGCGAGCATCGCTGCGAACAGCGTGGCGGCCGAGCGCGACGTGCCGGGAAATACCGCGGCGACGATCTGCGCGATGCCGACCCAAAACGCGACCCGCCAGGTCACTGCTTCGCTCAGCGGCTGGCGTGCCGTGTAGGCCTCGATCAGGAAAATCGCAGCGCCGCCGATGACCATGGCCCAGGCGACCGGCGCCACCGTTTCCGGCAGCTCCAGACCCAGCGCCTTGGCCGCGAAACCGCCAATCACGGTGATGACGAACGCCGTCAGCAGCTTGAACAGGTAACTACGATTGGCCGGCTGTCCCAGGTTCAAAGCCAGCTGCCACAGGCGCTGCCAGTAGATGGCGAGGACGGCGAGGATCGCCCCGGCCTGAATGGCGACGGTGAACAGCTCCGAGCGCGCACCCAGCCAATGCTGGGCGATGAGCAGGTGCCCGGTGCTGGAGATGGGCAGGAATTCGGTGATGCCCTCGATGATGCCGAGCAGGATGACCTGAAGTAGATTTTCCAAGCGCCTTCCGTCGGGGTCCGACAGTTAAAGGCGGCAATGATAGCGCGCCCTCTGCAATCAGAGGGCGCGCTTCAGGGCTGATGACTAGAACGTCACCTCGACACCCGCGTACCACATCCGACCGAACGGGTCGTACGTATCCGCGGCCGTCTCGGTGCCGGTGATCTCGGACTGCGCGTTCTGGCCGAGCACCGGCGGCTTCTTGTCGAACACGTTGTCCGCGCCGGCGTACACGGCGTACTCACGGTCTGCGCCGAACGCGTAGCGTGCCTGCACGTTGTGATAGACCACCGAGCCGATCTCGTTCACGTCCGGCGGGACGGTCGGGCCATTCTCGTTCAGCGTGTCCTTGATGGCGCTGAGGTAGTTCATACGCCAGTTGGCCGAGAAACGGTCCCACGAGTAAGTGAGGCCGAGGTTGGCGCGATGCTCGAAGCCGGCGCCGAGGCGGCCCGGACCGTCGAGCTGCCCCTTCTCGTTCTCGGGCGCCAGATCCGGGTTCTGCTGCAGCGTCAGCTTGTCGAGATACGTGTAGGCCAGCGACACGTTGAGGCGCTGCGCGGCGCCGAACTCGAGCGCATAGCCGAGTGCGACGTCCACACCGCTGGTCTCGATCGATGCTGCATTCAACGGCAGCGTGTCGATCGTGAACACCGTGCCCGGCGTGCGCGGCCGCGGGGTACCGACGTTTTCGCGCGTGACGCGGGCGCACAGCGGATCCGTGCCGAGCGAGTTCACGCAGGTGTTCAGGATGAAGTCGCGCGCCACCAGCGTAATCGCGTCGTCGACCTTGATCTGGAAATAGTCGATCGACATCGTGAAGTTACGGAACGACTGCGGCGTCAGCACCATGCCGACGGTCCAGGTCTTCGCCTGCTCCTCTTTCACGTTCGGGTTGCTGAGGTTCAGACCCTCCATGCTCTGCTCGTCGCCGAGCGTGTACGCGAAGCCGCCGGTCGTGGCGAGCTGCTGCGCGATGCCGGGGATCGAGCGGCAGTAGTCGCCGACCGGGCCCGCCTGGCTGACGGCCTGCTCGCACGGATCCGGTATCTGCTCGAACGTCTGGTTCGGGCCGGAGAACAGCTCGCCGATGTTCGGCGCACGCGTCGCGACCGAGTACACCGCACGGAAGCGGATGTCGTCGATCGGTGCCCAGGTCATGCCGGCCTTCCAGCTGTCGACTGTGCCGACCGTCGAGTAATCGCCGATGCGATAGGCGGCTTCGAAGTCCAACGAACGTGCGAACGACGCGTTGCTCAGCAGCGGCACGATGGTTTCGACGTACGCTTCCTTGACGTCGTACTCGCCGGTCGTGTTGCTGAGCGCGTTGCCCATCGTGTTGCCGGCCTGGGTTTCGGGCGAGAACAGCGCCTCGCTCTGCTCCTTGCGGTATTCGGCGCCGGCGGCGATTTTCACCTCACCCGCCGGCAGCGAGAACACCGGGCCCGTGATGTTCGCGGCGACGACTTCCTGCGTTATTTTGGAGTCGAAAGTGTCCTTGATGCCGCCCGCAGTGATGTAGTTGGCCGCGTCCTGCGAAACAGAATCGAAGCCGAACGGATTGAACGGCGCGCAGCCCGCAGCGCGCGCGGCCGCGTCACGGCAGACAGGCTGACCCGTCGCCGGATCCGCGATTGCATCGAGCGCGAAGAAGTAGCGGTCGCGCAGTGCCGTCTCGGATTCGGTCGCCTCCTTCGTCTGGCTGCGGTTGTAGTACGTCTCCCAGTGCCAGTCGCTGCCGAAGTCGCCGTCCAGGCCGACGACTGCGCGATAGAAATCTCGATCGTTCTTGTTCGAGCGATCGAACACGCCGTTCATGCGCTTGTTCATCTGCAGGAACACGTCCTCGCCGGTTGCGGCGGCGAGATCGTCCATCTGCGCCAGGATCGGCGCCGGGATGAACGGATTGTCGCGCGACAGGCCCGGCAGGATCGTGCCGTCGGGCAGCCGCGCGTCGGCGTTGGTGGTAGCCAGCGGCTCGAGGCTGGAGTTCGACTTCATCTTCGAGTAGCCGCCTTCGGCGAACAACCTCACCGAATCGGTCAGGTGATAGTTGCCCAGCACAGTAACGAGCGTGCGCTCGAGCGGCGTTGCGATGTAGCGCTCGGCGTTGCGGTTGAAGCCGTCGACCGGCGTGTCGAAGGTGTCCTTCAGCACGTTGTCGGGACCGAAGGTCCAGTTGGTGCCGTCGAGCGGAAAGCGGCCCTGCGGCGGCAGGCTGCTGCGCGCGGGGATGTCGTTCGCGGAGATGGCGCGGTCGCGCGATCGCAGACCGAAGTCGCGGTCATATTGAACGTTGGCGGTCACGTTGCCGCGATCGCCGATGTTCAGACCACCGGTCAGCGAGAACATGTGGCGCTCGGCATCGCCTTGCGTCGATCCACCCGTCTGCCCACGGAAGTTCAGGCCCTCGTAGTCGTCCTTCAAAATGAAATTGACGACACCGGCGACCGCTTCGGAGCCATACACGGCGGATGCGCCGCCGGTGAGCACCTGCACGCTCTCGATCAGATCCGTCGGAATGTTGTTCACGTCGACGGTCGACGTGCCGTCGACACCGGAGACGACGCGACGCCCATTGATCAGCACCAGCGTGCGCTGGTCCTCCATGTTGCGCAGGTTAAGCGTCGATACGCCGTTCGAGCTGGTGAGGAAGTTGCTGTTGGTGCGCGACAGGCCGGGCGTGCCGACCGCCGGAAGCGCCGCGATGATGTCGGCGATGTTCTGCGAGCCCGCCATGTCGATGGCCTGGCCGCTGAGCACCTGCACCGGCGTCGAGGCTTCGATGTCGGGGCGCGCAATGCGCGAGCCGGTGACGACGACTTCCGTGATGGGCTCCTCGGCCGCCTGCACGGTCGCGCAGGTCAGCGCGATCGTATTCGCTAGCAGGGCGTACCTGACGGCACGCCGGACGAGAACGTTCTTGAGCATGATCTCTCTCCTGGGTGTTGGCTCGCCGCCGCAGTTTTCGTGCATGCCCGCAACAACTGGGACACACAGCGCGTCGACGAAAGCATTCGCTGCAAAGGCAAAGGCTTGGGAGAGAGAATACAAGTGCTAGAAAAGCACTGTGGCGTCCACGACGCTAAACGCAGTCGTCAGTTCGCAACAGAGGAATGCGATCTCGCGGCGTGAACAGCTTCGGCCAGAAAGCCGAGCACGAAAGGGTGTCGGAAAAAACTTACTTCGGTGCCTGGTTCT
>Ga0068861_100000519_pt1 | contig 22568 bp, 18 predicted proteins | sample KBSSwiS42_FD_66593 | JGI IMG/M metagenome (GOLD analysis project Ga0068861, IMG submission 66593) | Switchgrass rhizosphere microbial communities from Kellogg Biological Station, Michigan, USA - KBS Switchgrass S4-2 | ecosystem: Host-associated > Plants > Roots > Rhizosphere > Soil ...
ACACCGAACGTGGTCGGCCGCAGATGGGTGCTGACGCGGACCAGCGCCTTGCCGCTGCCGTGCTCCTCGACCAGCGCGCGCACGTCGAGCCACGCCCAGCGGCCGACGAAGACGCTGACGTCGCGATCGTCCGACCACCCCTCGTCGACCTCGATGGTGCGCACCGCGCGCGAGTGCCGCAGCCAGTCGGTCAGCGACGCGAGGACGCGATCCGCGGAGGTCCACGTCTCGCTCCAGTAGCGATCCTCGGTGATGTTGCCCGTGATCAGCAGCAGCGCGCGGCCGGCCTCGGCGAGCGAGGGGCGCGGGCGGCGGCTGGTCTGCGGCTGCACCGGTGGCAGCGCGACCTCGGGCGGCGACAGCACGCCGCGGATGCGGCCGCGCAGCCGTGCCAGCGGCTGAATGAAGTGCAGGTAGGCGACCACCCCGCGGTTCCAGGCGCGCGGGCCGCGCAGCGAGTCGACCTCCGATCGCAGCGCGTAGGCGATGTTCTTGGCAATCGTGGCCTGCACGCCGACGACGCCGGTGGCAAGCAGCAGCGCCGCAGCCCACAGGTGATCGCCGGTCGTGGCGACGACGGCGCCGGCGATCGTCAGCACCAGCGAGATCACCTGCCAGCGGATCGAGTGCGGCAGGAACGCAAACGGGTGAACGTCGGTGCGATACACCGACGGGAACGCCGCCGTGCCCCACACGCCGGCGTTGATCTTCGTGCCCCACAACGAGCGCACGAACGGCAGCGGGCTGTAGATCCGTCCGCGCCAGAGCATCCGGCCGTCGAGGAACTTGTCCGGATGATGCGCCATCAGCCAGGTCTCGCCCTCGCCGTAGCCGACCTGCTGCCGCCAGTAGGCGCTGACCGACGATCGGTGGTGATGCCACACCAGCGCCGCCGATGCGAAGCCGATCTTCCAGCCGCGCGCCTGCAGCCGCCAGCACACATCCACATCGTCGCCGGCGCGAAGGTAGATGGGATTGAAGCCGCCGATCGCCAGCAGCGCGTCGCGGCGGAACGCCATGTTGCAGCCGGGCACGTGCTCGGCGGTGCGATCGTCCAGCAGCACGTGTGTCGGCCCGCCGGGCGCGCGCGCGATGCACTGCGCCATCGGCGGGTCGTCCGGCGGCACGACGTTGGGCCCGCCCGAACCGACGACATCCGAGTTGAGGAACGGCTGCACGAGAAAGGTCAGCCAGTCGCGGTCGACGCGCGTGTCCGCGTCGGTGTAGGCGACGATGTCGCCGGTGGCTTCGGCAAGGCCGACGTTGCGCGCGGCGCTCAGGCCGGCGTTCGGCGTGTCGATCACCCGGACCCGCGCAAAGCGCCTGGCGATCTCGCTCGTCCGGTCCTTCGACCCGTCGTTGACGACGATGATCTCGTAATCGGGGTAGGTCACCGCCTCGAGCGAGCGGAGGTTGTCTTCGAGCGTGTCGGCCGCGTTGTAGGCGCACACGACCACCGAGACGCGCGGCCAGGTGCGCTGCCGCTCGGCTGAGAACGGCGCGTCGCGAAAGGCGGCCGCCACCGCTTCGGCCGCCGGTTTCGGCCGGCGGTCGCGGTCGACGAGCCCGAAGTTCCAGTCGGTCACCGGGTGGCCGCCGCGCCACCATTCATCGGTCCACGCGAACGCGACCGCACCGCACGCGCCTTCCTCGAACGCGGCGCGCACGTGCATCGCCGTGATCTCGGCCTGCCCGGTCTCGCCCTCGCGAATGCTGTCAGCCCCCGCCTCGGCCAGCAGCAGCGGCTTCTGCCCGGCGATGTGCTGCAGACGCGCGAGATAGGCGCGCAGCTCCGGCTCGCGGTGCAGGTAGACGTTGAACGCGCAGATGTCGAAGAACGACAGGTCGAGGAATTCGGTCGGCGGAAAGTTGACGTAGGTGAAGAGGCTCTGCGGCGACGCGCGCTTCGCGTCCTCGTAGAGATCGCGCAGGAAGCGCTCCACGCGCACGCGTCCGTGCCAGCGCACGACCCCGGGAGGAATCTCGTTGCCGAGCGCATAGGCAACGACCGCCGGATGATCGCCGAGCTCGGCGACCTTCGCGACCAGCTCGCGGCGGATCGTGCGCCGCAGGGATCGATCGTCGAGGAAGGCGACGTGCTGCGACCACGGCAGCCCGACCATGACGTGCAGCCCTTCCGCGGCCGCGGCGTCGAGCAGCTCGCGCCGAGGCGGCGTGTACGTCCTGACCGTGTTGATGCCGAGGCTCGCCATCTGGCGGAAGTCCTCGACGACCTGGGCGAGAGGCGGGAACTGATAGCCGTCCGCATCTGGCGCAAACGTCCCGTAGGTCACGCCCTTGATGAGAAAGCGGTCTCCTCCCCGGGCATTCGCGGACGGGGGAATGCGTAGAAACTTCCCGTCGGTGACGATGCGTGCGGATGACGCGGCCGCCGTGTTCCGACGGACCTCGGCGTCTGGCTGAACGGCGGTGGTCACAACAGGGTGAAGCCCATAATCAGGCAACCCCTATTGTATCAGTCGTTAACGGTCGATCTGGACGCTGCCGCTGAAGGTTTTGAAGCGCAGCCGGCCGCCGCCGCCACCGCCCAGCTCGGCGCGCAGCGAGCGCCGGTTCGAGCTGTGGAGGGTCAGGGGCATCACCGAGTTGAGCCGGCCGCTGAACGAGTTGAAGCTCACGCTGCCGCGCGCCGAGTCGGGCACGTGCAGCTCGACGTTGCCGCTGAAGGTGTCGACCTCGATGGTCTGCTCGTCGTTCCACGCCTTCTCGCGGATGACGACGGCGCCGCTGAAGGTGTGAGCCCTGATCGGCCCCGAGACATCGTTGAGGGCCAACCGGCCGGAGAAGCTGTGCGCGCGGTGCGACCCCTCGACCCCTTCGACGGTCACGGCCGAGCTGAAGACCGACAGATCGAGGTCGGTGCGCCGCGGCACCTTGATATCGAAGTCGGTCTCGACGACGTTGCTGCCGCCCATGAACTCGAACCAGGAGCGATCTTGGCGGTTCGCGTCGATGACGACGACGGTCGCGCTCTCGCGGCGGATGTCGAGCTGGACACGTTCGAGGCGCCGGCGCGGCGCGCGGCGGACGGCATCGATGACGACCTCGGGCTGGTCGGATGCGGTGATCCGCACGCGGCCCGAGAAGTTCTTCAACCGCAGCGTCCCGCCGGGACCCATCTGGATGGTGCGGGTGATGTGCTCGGCCTCCTGTGCGGCCGCGGGAAACGGTGTGACGAGCGCAACGGTGGCGAACGCGAGGATGTACCTGCGCATGGCAGCTTTGACGAGTGGCGCAGTCGGATCGTTCGGCGGTCACCGTGCGCCAGCCTCCAGTCCCCGGCCCCTACTCGGGCGCGTCAACGGCGAGCGCGCCGGTGTAGATGGCCATCCCTACGACGGCGTCCACGCCCAGCGCGTGGAGGTCGTCGATTTCCTGCTGCGTGGTGATGCCGCCGGCGGCGGTCAGGCGCCGGCTGGTGGCGCGCTTGACCTCGAGAATGGCGTCGACGTTGGTGCCGCCCATCAATCCTTCGGCGTCGACATGGGTGTAGAGGAACTCGTCGCAGAAGGGCTCGAGCGCGCGGACGGCCTCGGCGGCGGTCAGCGGCAGCTCGGTTTTCCAGCCGTGAATCACGACGCGGCCGTGCCGACTGTCGACCGCCGCGATCACGCGCTCGCGTCCGACCGCCGCGGCCAGCGTCTGCGCGAAGTCGAGGTCGGGCCGGCCGTCCTTGAAGAGCGACGAGCCGGCGATGATCTGCTGCGCCCCTGCCGCCAGCACGTCGCGCGCCCGCTCGACCGTGCGGATGCCGCCGCCGACGCGGCAGGCGAGGCGCCCGGCGATCTGGCGCACGATCGCGAGGTTGTCGCCGGCGCCTTTCGCGGCGTCGAGGTCGATCACCTGCACCTTGGGAAAGCGCTCGAACCGCCGCACCCAATGAAAGATGTCTTCGTCGCGAACGGCGAGCCGCTCGCCCTGCACCAGTTGCACGACGGCGCCGCCCTGCAGGTCGATGGATGGGATCAGCACGGCCGCCTCATACCCGCACGGGAATGCCGTGTCCCCGCAGGTGCTGCTTCAGTGCGCGCACGCTGGTCTCGGCGTAGTGGAAGATCGAGGCGGCCAGCGCCGCATCGGCGCGCCCGGCGGTGAAGACGTCGACGAAGTCGTCGAGCCCGCCGGCGCCGCCGGACGCGATCACCGGAATCGACACCGCTGCCGACACCGCCGCGGTCAGCTCGCAGTCGAATCCGGCGCGGGTGCCGTCGCGGTCGATTGAGGTGAGGAGAATCTCGCCGGCGCCGCGATCCTCTGCCTCGCGCGCCCACTCGACCGCGTCGCGGCCGGCGTTGGTCGATCCGCTGCGCGCGTAGACGCCGAAGCGATGGGGGCCGTCGGCCTCCCGCTTCGCATCGATGGCGACCAGGACCGCCTGGCTGCCATAGCGCGTCGCCACCGCGGTGACCAGCCCCGGGTCGGCGAGCGCCGCCGTGTTCAGGCTCACCTTGTCGGCGCCGGCCTCGACCGCCGCCGCGGCGTCGGCCTCGCTGCGGATGCCGCCGCCGACGGCCAGCGGGATGAACAGCTCGCGCGCGACGCGCGCAATCGTGTCGGCGAGCGCACGCCGCGCCTCGATCGTCGCGGTGACGTCGAGGATCACCAGCTCGTCGATCCCTTCGGTGTTGTAGCGGCGCGCCAGCTCCGCCGGATCGCCGGCGGATCGCAGCCCCTCGAAGTTGATCCCTTTGACCACCTGGCCGTTGCGCACGTCGAGGCAGGCGATGATCCGCTTCGAGAGCACGTCAGGCCGCCAGCTCGAGGAAGTTGCGCAGGATGCGCAGCCCGATCTCGCCCGACTTCTCGGGATGAAACTGCACGCCAGCGACGTGCCCGCGCTGCACGACGGCAGCGAACGTCTCACCGTGGTCGGTGACCGCGATGGTGTCGCCGTTCACCGGCCCGACGTAGCTGTGCGTGAAGTAGACCTGCGAGTCCTGCGGGACGCCTTCGACGATCGACGTGCGCTGTTGAATCGCGAGGCTGTTCCACCCGACGTGGGGAACCTTGACGTCGCCGCTGAGCCGGTAACACTGGCCGCCGAGCAGCCCGAGCCCGGGCACTTCGGGTGCTTCTTCGCTCCCCTCGTAGAGCCACTGCATCCCGAGGCAGATGCCGAGCAGCGGCCGCCCTTCGCCGACGCGCGCCAGGATCGCGTCGGTCCAGGCGCCGGCCAGCGCCCGGGTCGCGCCGAAATGGCCGACTCCCGGCACGATGACGCCGGCCACCTCGTCGAGCTCCTCCGGCTTCGTCGGCACGACGACCTCGGCCCCGACGGTGGCGAGCGCCTTTCGGACCGACGTCAGGTTGCCGGCGTGATAGTCGATGAGCGCGATCACAACAGCCCCTTGGTCGACGGCAGCATCCGCGCCAGCCGCTTGTCCTTCGCGCAGGCGACGCGCAGCGCCCGTGCGAACGCCTTGAACACCGCCTCGATCTTGTGATGGCTGGAGCGGCCGTAGAGCACCTTGAGGTGAACGTTGGCCCGCGCGCCGATCGCGAACCCTTCGAAGAAGTCGTGCACCAGCTCGGTCTGCAGATCGCCGACGCGGACGACTTTCACCTGCAGGTCGACGACCGCGTGCGGCCGGCCGCCGAGATCGATGGCGGCGACCGCCAGCGTTTCGTCCATCGGCATGACGAAGTAGCCGGCGCGGTTGATGCCGCGGCGATCGCCGAGCGCCTTCGACACCGCCTCGCCCAGCGCGATGCCGAGGTCTTCCACCGTGTGATGCTGATCGACATCGAGATCGCCGCGCGCCTCGACCCGGAGATCGAAGGCGCCGTGGCGCGCCACCAGCTCCAGCATGTGATCGAGAAACCGGATGCCGGTGCGGACGCGGTACGTGCCCTTGCCCTCGAGGCCGATCGCCAGCTCGATCTCGGTCTCGGTGGTGCGGCGATCGATTACCGCGCGGCGCACAGGATCTCTTCCATCACCGCAATCGCACGGCGCGTGTGCTCGACGACGCCGGTGGCCATGCGCAGGCAGCCGGCGCATCCGGGCTCGGTCGAGCGGTCGCGCAGGTAGATCTGGCGGGCGAACGCGCCCTTGACGAGGGCGTCGGTTCGATCGCCGGCGCACACGAGCACGAAGTTCGAGAGGCTCGGCCAGTACTTGATCCCGAGCCGCTCGCACGCGTCGTAGAGCAGGCGCTTCGACTCGGCGACCTGCGCCAGATAGCCGTTCAGGTGATCGAGGTCCTGCAGCGCCGCCTGCACCGCCGCCACCGCGGCGATGTTGACGCTGTACACCGGAATCGCCTGCCGGATCGGATACATCGTCTGTGGATCGCCGACGAGGCAGCCGATGCGGATGCCGGCCAGGCCGAACGCCTTCGAGAAGGTGCGGCCGACGATGACGTTCGGGAAACGGGCGAGCTCGGGGATGAAGCTGACGCCGGCAAACTCGGCGTAGGCCTCGTCGACGAGCACGATCGCCCCCGGCGGCACCGCCTGCGCGACGCGCCGAATCGCCTCGAGCGGCATGCCGACGCCGGTCGGGTTGTTCGGGTTGGTGAGGAAGACCACCCTTGTGTTCGGCGTGATGGCCGCCAGCACCTCGTCGAGAGGAAAGCTGAAGTCGCGGTGCGGCATCACCTGCACCAGCTTGCCGCCGGCCACCGCGGTGTCGAAGCGGAAGATCTCGAACGCCGGCTCGGGGACGATCGCCTCGAGCATCGGGCCGCCGATGGCGGCGCGGAGATACGCGACCGCGAGCGCCATGATCCCTTCGTCGAGGCCGTTGACCAGGGTGATGCGTTCGGCATCGACGCCGAGGTAGCCCGCGACGGCATCGGTCGCTTCGGTGTACGGCGGATAGAAGCCGATCGCCTCCGGACGCAGGCGCGCCAGCGCCTCGAGCACGCGCGGCGAACAGCCGCCGGTGTTTTCGTTCTGATGCAGGCGCAGGCCGTCGTAGAGCTCCGGCGGTTTCTGGTAATGACTCATGGCAATCGGCTCGGTGTCACTTCAACCTCACTTCGATCGACTCGGCATGCGCCTCGAGCCCTTCGGCGCGGGCGAGCGCGATGATCGCCGGCGCGAGGCGCGTCAACCCGGCGCGCGTCAGGCGCTGCACCGACATCACCCGCACGAAGTCGGCCGCCGAGAGGCCGCCGCGATGGCGGGCGGCGCCGGCGGTCGGCAGCACGTGGTTCGAGCCGGTGGCGTAGTCGCCGGCGGCCTGCGCGGTGTAGGGTCCGATGAAGACGGCACCCGCGACGATCGGCCGGCTGGCGAGGGCATCGTTCTCGAGCACGAGATGTTCCGGCGCGAAGCGACTGGCGATGGCCATCGCCTCGCGTGCGTCGCGCGCGAGAATCGCCGCGCCGTGGGCCGCGAGCGATCGACCGACGATCGGGCGGCGGCTGGCGGCGGCCGCGAGCTGTTTCGCGACCTGCACCGCCAGCGTACGGCTCCAGGTGACGAGGATCGCGCGCGCATCCGGATCGTGCTCCGCCTGCGCGGCGAGATCGGCGGCGATCCACTCCGGCCGCCCGGCGCCGGCGACGATCACGATCTCGGTCGGGCCGGCGTGGAAATCGATCGCGCAATGGCGGCTGACGAGCGCCTTCGCCGCGGCGACGAAGCGGTTGCCAGGGCCGACGATCTTGTCGACGCGCGCAATCGTCGGCGTGCCGTAGGCGAGCGCCGCGATGGCATGGGCGCCGCCGACGCGGAACAGCCTGGTGACGCGCGCCTCGAGCGCCGCCGCCATCACCGCGGGATCGGGGCGCGGGCAGCAGACGAAGACCTCGCGCACCCCGGCGACACGCGCCGGAACGGCGGTCATCAAGAGCGACGAAGGCAGAGGAAAGCGGCCGCCGGGCACGTAGCAGCCGACCCGCCCGAGCGGTTCGATGCGCTGCTCGACGGTGACGCCGGGCACGACGTCGACGTCGAAGTGTTTCGGGATCTGCCGCGCGGCAACCTTGGCGATGTTGTTCGCCGCCTGCGCGATCGCGCGGCGAACTGCCGGCGCGACGCGCGCCGCGCCGTCGCGGATCTCGTCGGGCGTCACCTCGATCGGGGCGGACAGCGTGTCGAAGCGCCGCGCGAAGCGGACGAGCGCGCGGTCGCCGCCCTTCCTCACGCCGTCGACGATGGCCTGGACGCGGCGGTCGAAGGCGCGGTCGTCGCCGCCCGCCGGCGTCAGCAGCCGGTCGATCGCGCGGCGATTGGTTGAGGGAATGATCTTCAGCACCACGTCACAGCACGATCTTGTTCAGGGGGTATTCGACGATGCCCTGCGCGCGGGCGCCTTTCAGCCTCGGAATCAGGTCGCGCACGGTGCGCTCCTCGATGATCGTGTTCACCGCCACCCACTCCTCGTCGCTCAGGGCCGAGATCGTCGGCCGCTGCAGCGCCGGCAGCAGGGCGAGCACCGCCGCCAGATCGGCGCGGCGCACGTTCAGCATCAGCCCGACACGGCCCTGCGCCTCGATCGCTGCCCGCAGCAGCAGGGCGATGTTGTCGACCTTGGTCTTCTTCCACGGATCGGCCAGCGCCGTGTGGTTGGCGATGAGCTGGGTGTTCGACTCCATCACCGTGTCGAGGATGCGGAGGCGGTTCGCGCGCAGCGACGAGCCGGTCTCGGTGATCTCGACGATCGCGTCGGCCAGCGTCGGCGGCTTCACCTCGGTCGCGCCCCACGAGAACTCGACGTGGACCTTCACGCCTTGCCGCGCGAAGTAGGCGCGCGTGGCGCGAACCAGCTCGGTGGCGATCGTCTTTCCCTCGAGGTCGCGCGCGCTCCGGAACGGCGACTCTTCCGGCACGGCCAGGACCCACTTCACCTTGCCGAAGCTCTGCTTGGCGTAAATCAGGTCGGCCACGCTCGTGAGCACGCCGGTCCTGCCGTCGCCCGCCTCGTGCTCGGCGATCCAGTCCTGCCCGGTGAGGCCGGCATCGAGCACGCCGTCGGAGACGTAGCGCGCCATCTCCTGGGCGCGAATCAGCATGCATTCGATCTCGGGATCGTCGATCGCCGGGAAGTAGGATCGCGTGCTGACGTAGATGTTGAAGCCGGCGCGCGCGAACAGGTGAATCGTCGCGTCCTGCAGCGAGCCTTTCGGGATGCCGAGCTTCAGCGTCATGGCAGCGTCCGGAAGAAGCAGGTGCGCTCGCCGGTGTGGCAGACGTTGCCGTCGCCCAGCCGCTTGACCTTGAGCAGCACGGTGTCGTCGTCGCAGTCGACGAGAATCTCGACCACCTCGAGCCGGTTGCCCGAGGTCTCGCCCTTCATCCACAGCTTGTTGCGCGAGCGGCTGAAGAAGGTGGCGAAGCCGGTCCGGCGCGTCTCGGCGAGCGCCACCTCGTTCATGAAGCCGACCATCAACACTTCGGCGCTGGCGGCGTCCTGCACCACCGCGGGGATCAGCCCGTCCAGTTTCGAGTAGTCCATAAAAAGAAAAACCCCGCCGGGAAGCGGCGGGGTGCATGTCCTTCTGGTCTGTTACCGATGTCGACCTAGATCAACGCGCGCTCCGCCCGCTTGTGGCAATGGAAATGGTGGCGATGATAGTGCGCGCAGCGGATCGTCAAGGCGCAAAAGAGTAGCCTATCGGCGAGTCGGAAGTCAAAAGTCGAAAGTCAGAAGAGGCCGCTTCGGCCGAAGACGAGGTAACAGAGGATTGCGCCGACGATCGTCATCGACAGGCCCCAGGCGAGCAGCTGGTTGAAGAGGCGCCGGCTTTCCTCGCCGGTCACCGCCGCCAGGCACAGCGCGCCGATCGTCGACAGCGGCGAGACGTCGACCAGGTGGCCGCCGACGTTCATCGACATCGCAATCGCGACCGCGTTGGCGCCGCCGAGCTGTTGCGTGATCGTCGGCACCATCGGCAGGAATGCCGGCAGGACGACCCCCGAGGTGCTGCTGTAGACCGAGATGCCGCCGGTGAGAAACGCAACGACCGCGGTCACCGTGTTCGGCGTCGACATGCGCGCCAGCAGCGACCCGATCAGGTCGATCCCCTGCGCCCGCTCGAGCAGCGCGATCAGCACGGTGACGCCGCAGACCATGACGATGACGCCCCACGGCATCCGCTTGATTGCTTCGCGGTCGTCGCCGGCCCTGGCCAGCACCAGCACGGTCGCGGCGAGGAACGCGCCCATGCCGACGTTGACGCCGAAGAAAATCACCGACACGATCAGCGCCGCGATCACCGCCATCGTCAGCCAGTGGCGGCCCTCGAAGGCGCCGTCCGCGGCAGTCTGTGTCGTCTCGGCCGCCACCGTCGCCGGGGAGTGCTCGGTGAAGAGCTTGACGCCGCCGAGCAGGAAATAGCCGCCGAACGCGACCAGCGCGTGCGCCAGCAGGTTGGCGACGTAGGTCTCGAGCTGCAGCCCGGTCATCCCGATCCGCGCCATCAGCCCGTTGACGATGATGCCGGTGGGCGCGAATGGCGACAGCGAGCCGGCATTGGCGCCGTTGCCGACCATGATCGCCATCAGGAAGAGCGGGATGTTGGCCTTCATGGCCGTGGTCATCGCCATCGGCGCGACCAGCGCGGCGGTAGAAATGTTCCCGGGGCCGATCGATGCGAGGCTGGCGGCCAGCACGAAGTACATGATCGGCACGACGCCGCGATGGCCGCGGCAGATCCGCACCGCGTGGTGCGCCACGCGGTCGAGCGTGCCGTTGCACTGCGCGATGGCGAAGAGCAGCGTGACGCCGACGAGGGTGAGGAACAGCGGCGTCGGGAAGCCGCTGATCACCGTGGCGACCGGGATGCCGCCGATGTAGACGCCGACGATCCACGCCAGCGCGACCGCGAACACGCCGACGTTGATGGTGGTGACGCAGCTGAGGATGATCGCGAGCACCAGCGCGGCGACCGAGATGACGGCGAGATTCATGAACGCATGCCCGGCAGCCTGCCCCTTTCGCGCTCCACCACGGCGGCGCTATTTCTCCGCGCTCGACGGCCGCGGCGCGGCCTGGAACAGATAGCGATCGAACCACTCGAGGTTGTGCTCCATCGTCGCCCGATGGCTCTTCGGCTTGGTCGGCCCGTGCCCGATGCCGCCGAACCCCTGGTAGACGATGAGCCGCGTCGGCACCTTGTAATCCTGCAGCCCCTGATAGAGCTCGAAGGCGTTGGGCAGCGGCACGCGTTGATCGGTGGCGCCGTGCTGGATGAGCGTCGGCGTCTTCGCCTGCTTGATGTAGGTGATTGGCGACGTCCTGGCGTAGATCTCGGGATCCTCCCACGGCGTCGCCTTCAGGTACTGCCGCGTGAAGGGATGGATGTCGGTGTTGACGTAATAGGTCATCCAGTCGGAGATGCCGGCGCCGACCGAAATCGCCTTGAACCGCGCGGCGTCGTGGGTGGCGAGGAACGCCGAGATGTAGCCGCCCTGGCTCCAGCCCATCGTGCCGACGCGCGCCGGATCGACGATGCCCTTCGCGATCAGCGCGTCGATGCCCGAGAGCACGTCCCACGCGTCGCCGACGCCGAGGTTGCGGACGTTCAGCGCGCGGAACTTCTCGCCATAGCCGGCGCTGCCGCGATAGTTCGGCTCGAGGACGAGGACACCGCGCGGCACCCAGACATCGATCGGATAGATCGTGCTGGTCAACGGCACCGGCCGGGAAATGCCGGTCGGTCCGCCATGGATGACGACGAGCAGCGGGTACTTGCGCGACGGGTCGAAGTCGGCCGGCTTGTGCAGCACGCCCTCGATGGCGGCGCCGTCCTGGCTCTTCCACGAGACGATTTCGCGGGTGCCGAGGGCGAAGCGCGCGGCTTGCGCGTTCATGTCCGTGAGCCGCACCGGGCTGGCGAGGGAGGACGGCGCGACGTACACGTCGGCGACCGATCGCGCGTCGGCGGCGAGGAAGGCGACGCGGCTGCCGTCGCGCGACAGCGAGAAGTTCGAGCCAATCCAGGCGTCGGACGGCGCCAGCCGGGTGATCGCGCTGCTGGAGGGATCGACCCGGAACAGATACGCGAAGGTGCGCTGCGACGCGGCGAAGAACAAGCCGTTCGGCTTCCATGCGACGAGTGACGGGTTCTCGTCGAACGCCGACGTCAGCTTCGTTGGCGTGCCGCCGGCGGCAGGGACGACGGCGATGAGGGCGTTCGTATAGTAGAAGGACGGGTTCGCCATCGCGGTCTCGAACGCAATGCGGCTCCCGTCGGGCGACCAGACCGGCTGCGAATCGGGGCCCTCCTGGGTGACGAGCGCTCGAACCGACGCGTCGGCGACGGTGACGATCGAGATGTCGGCGGAGCCGCGGCTCGCGGGGCTGTTGTTGACGCGATGATCGAAGGCGATGCGCGCGCCGTCGGGCGACCACTGGAAGGCGCCGACGGTGAGCGCCCCGCTCGTCAGCGTGCGGGTGGCGCGGCTGGCGACGTCGATGGTGAAGAGGTGGGTCATACGGTATTCCTCGTCCACCACCTCGAACTCGCCGTACTTCTTCTCGCGTTCCTTGATCGCGTTCGACTTCGGTTCGGTCGCCGTGTAAGCGATCGTCCGGCCGTCCGGCGCCCACGCGAAGGCGGTGACGCCGTCTTCAAGCGAGGTCAACGCCTCGGCTTCGCCGGCGAGCGGATTGATCACATAGATCTGCCGCTTGTCGGTGCGGTCGGACAGGAAGGCGATGCGCGATCCATCCGGCGCCCAGGCCGGCGAGTCGCTGGACTTGCGGCCGTTGGTCAGCTGCCGCGGCGGCGCGGAGGGGTTCGACGCGTCGGCCAGCCAGATCTCGGTCTCGTAGGCGTTGTCGTCCCAGTTGGTTTCGCGCACCGTGTAGGCGACGAAGCGCCCGTCCGGCGAGATCTCCGGCGACGCGACGCGTTTGATCGAGAGAATCTCGTCGACGGTCGGCGTCCGCGCACCGCCCTGTCCTGAGCGAGCCGTTTGACTGCTCGCGGCGAGTCGAAGGGCATTCGGCGCGCGCTGCGCCGCGAGGCTCGAGGTCGCGGCGACGATCAGGCAGGCGGCGAAGAGGTGTTTCATGGCGTCTCCCAGTCTCAATGGATGACGGCGACGCGCAAGTATATGGCCTGTCCTGAGCGAGCCGCCATCGCGGGTCCGCTCGCGCGAGTCGAAGGGCCCCAGCCTCCGGGCTGGGGTCCTTCTGGCTTGACTTGTATTAATGAACTAGTACAATAGGTCACGTGGCGCCCGCTCTGGTCTCGATTGACGCCCGCGATCGCACCCCGATTTACGCCCAGCTCGATCGCGGCCTGCGCGCCGCCATCGTCACCGGCCGGCTCCGGCCCGGCGACCAGTTGCCGACGGTGCGCCAGCTCGCCGTCGACCTCCAGGTCAACGCCAACACCGTCGCCCGCGTCTACGCCGAGCTCGAACGCGACGGCGTGCTCGAGACTCGGCGCGGGGTCGGGTCGTTCGTCAGCGCCGCGCCGGGCGCGGCGCGCTCGGCGACCGAGCACATCAAGCGGCTGCGCGCGTTCGTCACCCGCGTGCTGGCCGATGCCGCCGCCGCCGGCTTCACTCGCGACGAGGTCGTCCACGAGCTCGACAAACGGAAGTAGCGGTGAAAAGGAGCAGCCATGGCCCCCGGGTCCGTTCGAGGTGGAGCGTCAGGTGTTCAGCTCTCGTCTCCACGCCTCAACATCGTCGCCGTCGTGATCGGTGCCGCGTTCGTCGCCGCCGGTGCCGCGGCGGCGAGGGCGATGGACACGCCCGTGCCGGCGTTGGCGCTGGTCGCGCTCGGCGTCGTGCTGATGCAGGCGCCGAAAGTCGCGCAGCAGTGGGAGCGCGGGGTGGTGCTGCGGCTGGGGCGCTTCATCGGCCTGCGGGGGCCGGGCCTGTTCTGGGTGGTGCCGTTCATCGATCGGGTCGATTCCTGGATCGATCAGCGCACCATCACCACCACCTTCGCGGCGGAGCAGACGCTGACCTCCGACACCGTCCCGGTCAACGTCGACGCGGTGCTGTTCTGGATGGTCCACGATGCGCAGCGCGCCGCGCTGGAGGTGCAGGACTACGAGCAGGCGGTGAGCTGGGCGGCGCAGACGGCGCTGCGCGACATCATCGGCCGCACCGCGCTCACCGACCTGCTGCGCGGCCGCGAGCGGATCGAGAGCGAGCTGCAGTCGCTGATCGACATCCGATCGAATCCCTGGGGCATCACCGTGTCGTCGGTGGAAATGCGTGACGTCGTCATCCCCAGCGCGCTGCAGGACGCGATGTCGCGCGAGGCGCAGGCGGCGCGCGAGAAGGCGGCACGGATCATCCTCGGCCAGGCCGAGCAGGAGATCGCGCACTCGTTCGCGGAGGCGGCGAAGGCCTATCAGAACAACCCGACCGCGCTGCACCTGCGGGCGATGAACATGCTCTACGAGGGCCTGAAAGAAAAGGGCGCGCTGATGCTGATTCCGAGCAGCGCTGTCGAGTCGATGGGGATGGGCGGCCTGATGGGGGCCGCGGCGCTGCAACAGCAACAGATCACCGGCGGCAACACGAAAATCGAACAGTGAGGCAGGTCATGGCCACGTTCCCCGACGTCGATCGTCAGGCGCAACTGATTCGCTTCCTGCTGCTGATTCTCGGCGCGGCGCTCGCCGTCGTCGGCTGGGCGCGCTGGGCGGCCGGTCTCTAGAGCGGTTCCGAAATGGCCGTCGAAAAAGTCAGCTGATGGCGGACGAGCGGGCGGGAACCGATCCGGCGAGGTGTGCGCGCGCCAGCGTCGCGACCGCCCCGACCAGCGTCTCCGGCTCGATCGGCTTGGCGAGATGGAGCTGGAAGCCGGCGACGAGCGCGTGGTGCCGATCGTCGGGGCGCGCGAAGGCGGTCAGCGCGATCGCCGGGATGGCGGCGATCGATGCGTCCGACGATGCACGCAGCCGGCGGATCAACGTATAGCCGTCTTCGTGCGGCATGCCGATGTCGGTGAGCAGCACGTGGACCTGCTGTGCTTCGATCAGCGCCAGCGCCTGCGTCGCCGAATCGGCCGTCAGCACCGTCGCGTCTCGGCTCTCGAGCGTCGCCGCGACGACCTCACGGTTCTCGGCATCGTCGTCGACCACGAGCACGCGCAATCCTTCCAGCGTCGTCACCGGATGGCCCGGCTCTGGAACGATCGGCGGCGCGTCGGCACCGCCGGCCTCGGGTCCGACCGCGGTGATCGGCAGGCGCACGGTGAACACCGCGCCATGTCCTTCGCCCTCGCTCTCGACGTCAACGGTCCCGCCGTGCGCCTCCACCAGTTGCTTGACGATCGCCAGGCCGAGACCGAGCCCGCCATGAGTGCGGGTGGTCGACGCATCCGCCTGCCGGAACGGCTCGAACACCGACGGGAGAAAATCGGCCGCGATGCCCGGGCCGCTGTCGGCCACCGCCAGCTCGACGCCGCCCTCGGCGCGGTGAAAGCGCACCTGCACCAGCCCGCCGTCGGGCGTGAACTTGATGGCGTTGGTGAGCAGGTTCCACGCGATCTGCTGCAGCCGCGCGCCGTCGGCGTGGAGCGACGTGATCGACGGGTCGGCGTCGACCGACAGCGCGATGTGCTTGACGTCGCACGAGGGCTGCACGAGCTCGATTGCGGCGCGGAGGATCGCCTGCGGATCGACCGCCGAACGATGGAGGCCGAGCTTGCCGGACATGATCCGCGCCGTGTCGATCAAGTCGTCGATCAGCTGCGACTGTCGCCGGGCCGCTTCGTAGATCGCCTCGATCGCTCTCGCCCGCTTTTGTTCGCCGATCGCGCCGCGGCGCAGCATGTCGGCCCACCCGAGGACCGCGTTGAGCGGCGTCCGCAATTCGTGCGAGACGATGGCGAGGAACTGATCCTTGAGGCGGTTGGCCGCCTCGGCGCTCGCGCGCGCCGCCTGCTCGCGATCGAGCAGCTGGTTGCGCAACTGCTCGAGTCGCATGATCTCGGCCAGCGTCATCGCCAGCCGCTCCTTTTCCGCCGCCAGCGCCTCTTCGGCGTCGTGCGCCTGTGACAGCGCCTTGACCGCTTCGCGGTGCAGCCGCTCCGTCTCGACGACGTGGCGCTGTTGATCCTCGAGACGGCCGACGAAGAGCCGGTAGGTCGAATAGGTCAGGTAGATCGGCGCGAGCATCAGCACCGCCTTCCACAGCTCGCCCCGATCGATCACCACTGCCGCCAGTGCGCCGGCGCTGCCGGCGACGATGAAGCTCGCGCCGCTCCAGAGAAAATCGTCGTGCCAGACGCGGAAAATCGAGCGACCGGTCGACAGGGCGATCGCGCCGGCGACCAGGCCGGTGTTGCAGACGAAGTAGGCGGCGATCGATCCGACGACCGGCTTCAGCAGCGTCGAGACATCCGGGCCGATGCCCGTGCCGCCCAGCCGTGTGTAAACCAGGCCGGTTGCCGCCATCGTCACCGCTTCGGCGGCGACGCTGAACAGCGTTCGATAGAACGGATAGCTGCGCTTGACGTGGTAGCTGCACTGCGCCCACACGCCGACGACGGCGACCACGATCGCGTGCTCCGGCCCGAGCAGCAGCAGCGTCGTCAGGTTGGCGGCGTACGAGACCGACAGCGTGGAGCCGCTGGTGAGGGCGATCGGCAGGTTGACCTTCCACAGCGAGGTCAGGCCGGCGCTGATCAGAAGTGCGGCGAAGAGGACCGGCCGGGGAAACGCGCGCGGGAACAAGTAGACGAATGCCGACGCGCCGGCGGCGCAGACCGCGGCGACGTAGAGCCGCGCGGCGAGCGGCTGCCGGCTCCAGCGAAGTTCGTCGTGTCGCGGCGTCATTGGCGAGGCCAGATCACCGGATCGCAGCTGGGATCGCCGCAGCTCGTGCCCCAGACCACCGTGTCGCCGTCGCTGGTGCCCCAGACCACGGTATCGCCGTCGCTGGTGCCCCACACGACGGTATCGCCGGCGTCGCTCGTCCCCCAGACCACCGTGTCGCCGCTGTCGGCGGTGCCCCAGACGACGGTATCGCCACCGCTCGTGCCCCAGACGACGGTATCGCCGTCGCTGGTGCCCCACACCACCGTGTCGCCGGCGTCGCTCGCCCCCCACACGCCCCACGTGATCGGTAGTCCGAGCGCGGTGCGCGCCGCACCCCACAGGATGCCTGTCGCCCAGGCGCTCGCGTCAGCCATCAGGCGCCCGCCCGCGGCGACGCGATTCCCCCAAATCAAGTGGCGGCTCCACGTAGAGGAGTCGGGAAAATCGCCGCCCGATTCCGACGCGAGCGAGCGCGCAACCTCGACCGCGCCGCGGGCGTTCAGGAACCCTGCGCCCTGAGTCATCTTGTCGTAGCCGCTATTGGTCTCCGCCGTGTACTCGAGGATCGCCTTGACGGCATTGGGCGTCAGCGCCGGATTGGCCTGCAGCATCAGCGCGACCGTGCCGGAGACGACCGGCGCCGCCATGCTCGTTCCGCTGAGGCTCAGGTACGGCAGGTACGAGGTCGTCGCCGTGCCGCTCAGGAGATAGGCGGCCTTCGTCGTATAGAAGGCGCTCGCCGGATCGCTGAGCGATTCGATACCGACGCCCGGCGCGACCAGGTCCGGTTTGGCGGCGCGATCGATCGCCGTCGGCCCGCGCGAGCTGAACACCGCAATGGTGTCGTCGGCGCGATCGATCGTGCCCATATGGCTCGACGCACCGACGGTCAGCACCCACGGCGCATTGCCCGGCGCGGTGATGCCGCCGTACTGCACGTGACCTTGTGGATCGCGGCCGTTGTTGCCGGCGGCCGCCACCACCACGATGCCCGACTCGACCGCGGCCCTGGCGGCAACCGTCAACGGATCCACGTTGTACGACTCGTGCACCGCGGCCGCCACCGACAGGTTGACTACGCGGATGTTCAATTCCTGCCGGTGGAGCACGACGTAGTCGAGTGCGGCGATCACGTCGCTGACCCGACCGGCGCCCGACCGATCGAGCACCTTGAGCGCGACGATCCGCGCCGCCGGCGCGATCCCGGAGCGCGCGCCGCTCGAGTCGGCGCCGTTGCCGGCGACGATGCCGGCGACGTGCGATCCGTGGCCGTAGTCGTCGTAGGCGGCGGCGCCGCCGTTGACGAAATCGACGAAACGGTCGACGCGCTCGACGCTCGTCCCCGGTTCGGCCAGGTCGTCGTGCCACGAGGTGACGCCGGAGTCGATGACCGCGACGCCGATCCCCGCGCCGTCGTAGCCGGTTTCCTGCCGGATGGCGGCGGCGCCGACGGTGGCGCCGGTGCGCTCCATCGCGCCCGCGGCGATGCGATCGAATGAAAGATGCTGAACCAGCGGGCTTGCCGCAACGGCTGACAACGTCGCGTGCGGAACGGTGGCGGCGAAGCCGTTGATGATTGAAAGGCGGCGCCCGATGGTGCCGCCGGACGCTTGAACCAGCGAGGTGGCGAGCGACAGCGCAGCGCCATCGGCGAGGCGAATGACGACCCGCGAGCGGCCGGTCAGCAGGCTCGCCTTTGCGCGCAGTACCGGATCGAGCTTGACGAGCCAGGTGGGAGAAACCTGCAGCGTCGCCGGCTGGAGCAGCGAAATCTGCGCGGACGTTGGCGTTCCGATGGAACCAAAGGCCGCGAGCGCGACGATCGATGCGACAGACGCCGCTTTGCAGGGCACCGGCCGCGCTGAAGCAACGGACGTACCTTTCTGCTATTAACTATTTCAAGCCACGCCCTGTGAATGAATTAGCGTTTTCGTCATCCGCGACGGGAGTGCGCGAGTGTTGGGTCTGTGTACTTTGAGTACACAGAGCTGACAGTTCCGTTGGAGCGGCTCGGCTGATCCAGCTCAGCTATCGAGGCTGCCGAACCGACCCGGCCGTCGTCGGCGGGGGCCGCTTCACCACGGTCACGGTGACTTGCGACGGGTATTGCTTCGAGTGATGCACGGCGTTGCGCGCGGTGATGCCCTTCGATTCGTCGTAGTTGTTGCCGCCGGTGTTGAGGTTGCGATCGAAGCGCGGGAAGTTGCTGCTCGACACTTCGATCCGCAGCCGGTGCCCCGGCGCGAAGAGGTTGCTGGTCGTCAACGGCTGCAGCGTCACCTTGTAAATCTTTCCCGACTCCATCCAGGCAAGCGGCCGATCGTAGCCGTCGCGGTAGCGCATCCGCTGAATCGACTCGTCGAGGTTGTAGGCGCGGCCGTCCGGGTAGACGTCGAGCACCTTGACCGTGAAGTCGGTGTCCTTCGCGTCGGAGGAGACGTAGAGCGTCGGCGTGATCGGACCGCTGATCTCGGTCGCTTCCTTGAACGGTTCGGACGTGTAGACGAGGATGTCGTCGCGCGCCTCCATCCGGCGCTGATCGAAGGCGCCGGCCTGCACCGCGGTGCCGGTGCAGCAGACGTTGCCGCCGTATGAGGTGACCGGGTTCATCGGGTCGTAGGTGAACGCGTCGGGCTTGTCGGTATCGGGCGCGGCCGCGGCGAGCATGCCGTCGCCGTAGAGCGTGTTTGCCCTGCCGCCGCTCGAAAGATAGAAGGCCATCGACTGTGCGCCGGCCGGCGGCCAGGTATCCGACGTCTGCCACTGGTTCGAGCCCATCGTGAAGTAGGTGACCTTCGGCAGGGTGTCGAGACGCGTCCTCGCGTCGCCTTTCAGGAAGCGATCGAAGAAACCGTAGACGATGTCGTTGTAGTCGAGGCGCGCGTCGCCCATGCTGCGCTCACCGACAATCGTGTCGTCGGTGGCGCGGGTGAAGGAGCAGTGTGCGACCGGCGCAATCACCGCCCACTGCTGGTCGCGGACGCCGGGCGACGCGCTGCTGCGCACGTGGTTGTAGAGCGCGAGGTTCGGCCCCACCGAGACGTCGTACCACGACATGAACCACAGCCCCGGCACGTTCAGCTTCTGATCGTCGTGATAGAGGCCGCCGCGGTACCACGCCGGATCGTTCGGCGCGCGCTGAATCATCCGCCCGCCGGTCTCGACCGGCATCGCGTCGGCGAAGATGCCGCGCGGGCCGTCGACGTTCTTGAGGATGTCCTGCACCGGCAGGTGCCACAGCGCCTTCGACCAGTCGACCGGCGGCGCGTGCTCGGCGAGGTCGAACGACTTCGAGACGCGAATCAGATCCTCGCGTGACGTCCCCGGCGGGAACATCGGTCGCACCTGGTTCTGCTCGCCGTAGAGCCAGGCGATGAACAGCATCTGCATCGCGCCGCCGCGGTACCAGTTGCCCTGCTCGTAGTACGGGCCGACCCGTCCGACGCCGGCGCCGAATCCCTGCACGTTCATCGCCGCGTATCCCGGATGCCCGAGCGCCGCCACGCCCATCTGGTACTCGGCGGTCGAGGAGCAGCCGGTCGTGCCGACCTTGCCGTTCGACCACGATTGCTTCGTCAGCCAGTCGATGGTGTTGAAGCCGTCGGTCTTCGATCCGAGGATGTCGTAGTTGCCCTCGGAGAAGAAGTGGCCGCGCTCGTTCTGCACGACGTAGGCGTAGCCCTTCTTCACCGCGGTCAGCGGCGCAGTCATGTCGGCCGGCACGCCGTTGTGGACGTCCCAGAAGTTGAAGTTGTATGGCGTCCGCACCCAGATCGTCGGCACCTTCGCGCCGGCGTCCTTCGGCCGGTAGACGTCGGTGGCCAAGCGGACGCCGTCGGGCATCGGCAGCATGATCTTGCGCTCGACGACGGCGAGCGACTGCAGCTCGTTCTCCAGGTCCAGGCGGCGCTGCTTGTCGGCGGCGCTGAGCGGCCCCTGCTGCGCGCGAACCAGCGGCGTTGCAACCGCGAGGGGGAGGAGTGCCGCGACCGCCAGCAAGCGAAGTGCGTGCTTCATGGCGGCACCATAACAGAAAAAGAAAAGCCCGCGAGCGCCTTTCCGCGCCCGCGGGCTCTGCTGTCCCTGCCCTCTATTCCCTGCTAATCCCTACTCCCCAGTCCCCAATCCCTAGTAGCGGTAGTGGTCCGGCTTGTAGGGGCCCTCGACCGGCACGCCGATGTAGTCGGCCTGGTCCTTTGTGAGCTTGGTCAGCTTCACGCCGAGATGATCGAGGTGCAGCCGCGCCACCTGCTCGTCGAGGTGCTTCGGCAGCATGTACACCTTCTTCTCGTACTTGCCGGTGTTGGCGTGCAGCTCGAGCTGCGCGATCACCTGGTTGGTGAACGACGCCGACATCACGAAGCTCGGATGGCCGGTCGCGCAGCCCAGGTTCAGCAGGCGGCCTTCGGCGAGCACCATCACGCTGTGGCCGTCCGGGAACCGGAACTCGTCGTACTGCGGCTTGATGTTGATGCGCTCGATGCCCTTGTACTTCTTCAGCCCGGCCATGTCGATCTCGTTGTCGAAGTGGCCGATGTTGCCGACGATCGCCTTGTCCTTCATCTTCGCCATGTGATCGACGGTGATGATGTTGTGGTTGCCGGTGGCGGTGATGAAGATGTCGGCGCGCTCGAGGACGTTCTCGATGGTGTTGACCTCGTAGCCTTCCATCGCCGCCTGCAGCGCGCAGATCGGATCGATCTCGGTGACGATGACGCGGCACCCCTGGCCGCGCAGCGCCTGCGCGCACCCCTTGCCGACCTCGCCGTAGCCGAAGACGACCGCCACCTTGCCGCCGAGCATGACGTCGGTCGCGCGCGCGAGGCCGTCGGGCAGCGAGTGGCGGCAGCCGTAGATGTTGTCGAACTTGCTCTTGGTCACCGAGTCGTTGACGTTGATCGCGGGGAAGAGCAGCGTGCCCGCGTCCATCATCTGGTAGAGCCGGTGCACGCCGGTCGTCGTCTCTTCGCTGACGCCGCGGATCGAGCTGGCGATGCGCGTCCAGCGCGACTTGTCGCGGGCGATCGACTGGTTGATGCAGTCGAGAATCACGCCCCACTCTTCCGGCTCGCTCTCCGGCTTGAACGCCGGCACCTTGCCCGCCTTCTCGAACTCGGCGCCCTTGTGCACGACGAGCGTCGCATCGCCGCCGTCGTCGACGATCAGCGTCGGACCGCTGCCGTCCGGCCACTCGAGCGCCTGGTCGGTGCACCACCAGTACTCCTCGAGCGTCTCGCCCTTCCACGCGAAGACCGGCGTGCCTTTCGGATCCTGCGGCGTGCCGCCGGTCTCGGGCCGGCCGACCACCACCGCGGCGGCGGCGTGATCCTGGGTCGAGAAGATGTTGCACGACACCCAGCGGACGTCGGCGCCGAGCTCGGTCAGCGTCTCGATCAGCACCGCGGTCTGGATGGTCATGTGCAGGCTGCCCATGATGCGCGCGCCGGCGAGCGGCTTCTTCGCGCCGTGCTGCGCACGCAGCGCCATCAGGCCGGGCATTTCCTGCTCGGCCAGCCGGATCTCCTTGCGCCCGAACTCGGCGAGCGCGAGATCCTTCACCTTGTAGGGTTCGCGCCCGGCCGCCTTCGCGGCGGTGAACGGGTGCATCTTCTCGGTCACAGTAGCCATTTCTTCTCCTGTAGCGCGAAGCCTAAGCCTCGAGCGGCCGCTTCGCGGTTGCGACAAACAGCGCCGGCCCCTTCGCCCGGGCGTCCGGCGGCAGTGCGACGATCCTGACCTCTTCGAGACCTGCGGCGCCGAACATCCGGCGGAGCTGGTCGTCTCCGAACCCGAGCCACACGTGGCCCATCTGCTGACGATAACTCTCCCGGTCGTGCGGCTGCATGTCGACGACGAGGGCGC